>Ga0335084_10000026_pt1 | contig 81143 bp, 79 predicted proteins | sample Lox_Sample_44_FD_206721 | JGI IMG/M metagenome (GOLD analysis project Ga0335084, IMG submission 206721) | Soil microbial communities from Loxahatchee National Wildlife Refuge, Florida, United States - Lox_Sample_4.4 | ecosystem: Environmental > Terrestrial > Soil > Wetlands | place: USA...
GAGCATCAATCCATGCCTCGGGCATCCATAAGGAGCCACGATGCGTCACTACGAAATCTGTTTCATCGTTCATCCGGACCAGAGCGAGCAGGTGCCGGCGATGATCGATCGCTACAAGGCGATGATCGCCGCGGGCAGCGGCAAGCTGCACCGTATCGAGGACTGGGGCCGGCGCCAGCTGGCTTACCCGATCGAGAAGCTGGTCAAGGCGCACTACGTCCTGATGAACATCGAGTGCGACGGCAAGACGCTGGACGAACTCGAACATGCCTTCCGCTACAACGACGCCGTGCTGCGCCATCTCACCATCAAGATGAAGAAGGCCGAGACGACCGCTTCTCCGATGATGAAGGTGGTCGAGCGTGAGGAGGCGCGAAAGGCGGCGGCCGAACAGGCCGTGGCGGCCTAGGCAGTCGAGCGAGGCGAGCTGTGCCGCGGCAGTGAACCAGCTGCAGATCTCGGCCATCCCCGTGGCGCGCAGCGCACTGCGCTACACGCCCGCGGGAGTGGCAGTGGCGGAAGGCAGTTTCCGCTTCAGCGGCACGGTGACGGAAGCGGGTTCTGAACGCCAGCTGGACTACGAGTTCGCGACCGTGGCGGTGGGACCAGTGGCGCTCGGTCTGGATCGTGAGCCCCTTGGGCACACGCTGACCCTGACCGGGTTCATCGCTCCGCGGGCGCGCCGCTCGAATCGACTGATCGTGCACATCACCGATTACGCAAGACAATAGATCACACGGAATTTGGGAGCACCCGATGGCAATGATGCGAGGCAAGGGCAAGGGCGGTAAGGGCAAGGGCAAGGGCACCCGCCGGCCGGATCAGAAGAACGCGCTGTTCAAGCGCAAGAAGTTCTGCCGCTTCACGGTGGAGAAGGTCGAGCAGATCGACTACAAGGACGTCGACACGCTGCGTGACTTCATCGGGGAGAACGGCAAGATCACGCCCGCGCGGCTGACCGGTACCAAGGCGCACTACCAGCGCCAGCTCGACACGGCGATCAAGCGCGCGCGCTTCCTCGCGCTGCTGCCGTACACCGATACGCACTGAAAGGCGACGACCATGCAAGTCATACTGCTTGAACAGATCGTCAATCTCGGCCAGCTCGGTGACGTCGTCAAGGTGAAGGAAGGCTATGCGCGCAATTTCCTGATCCCGCAGGGGAAGGCGCGGCGCGCCACCGAAGCCGCGATCAAGGAGTTCGAAGGCCGCCGCGCCGAGCTCGAGAAGGCGCAGGAGGAGCGGCTTGCGGCGGCCCAGACGGTGCAGGAAAAGCTGAGCGGCGCCAAGGTGCAGGTGAGTGCCAAGGCCGGCGTCGACGGTCGCCTGTTCGGCTCGATCACCAACTACGACATCGCCGAGGCGCTGGGCAAGCAGGGCTTCGCGGTCAACAAGGCGCAGATCCGCATGCCGCAAGGTCCGCTGAAGCAGGTTGGCGAACACACGATCACGATCGCGCTGCATTCTGACGTGACGTCCGACATCACGGTCACTGTGGTCGGCGAACAGGCCTGAGCGCACGACGCCCGGCAGCATCCCGAAGGGCGGCCGCGGCCGCCTTTCTCTTTTCTGCGGGCAGCGAACGTCTGTGGGCGTTGCTTTATAGTTGGCGCTTGTCCGCGGACGTTCGTCCGCCTCGTCCTGACGGCATCCGCCGCGCTCCGTGAACCAGCCGGTTTCCGATCCCCAGCTTGCGGCGGTTCGCACGCCGCCGCACTCCATCGAAGCCGAGCAGTCGGTGCTCGGCGGGCTGCTGCTCGACAACGCGGCCTGGGACCGCATTGCCGACCTGGTCGGCACCGACGATTTCTATCGCAACGATCATCGACTTGTGTTCGCTGCGATCAGCCGGTTGATCGACGGCAGCAAGCCCGCCGACGCAGTCACCGTATTCGAGTCGTTGCGGAGCACGAACAAGGCGGATGAGGCTGGCGGCCTGTCCTACCTGAACGCGCTGGCGCAGAACACGCCGTCGGCCGCCAACATCCGCCGCTATGCGGAGATCGTGCGCGAGCGCGCCGTCCTGCGCCGGCTCGTCACCGCGGGAGACGAGATCGCGACCAGCGCGCTGAACCCTGCAGGGCGCGACACCAAGCAGATTCTCGACGAGGCTGAAAGCAAGGTCTTTCGGATCGCCGAGGAGGGCGCGCGCGGAAGACAGGGCTTCATCGAAATCCAGCCGCTGCTGACGAAGGTCGTCGAGCGGATCCAGGAACTCTTCGAGCGCGCCAATCCGTCCGACGTGACCGGCGCGCCGACCGGATTCGCCGATCTCGACTCGAAGACTTCCGGGCTGCAACCGGGTGACCTGATCATCGTCGCCGGCCGCCCGTCGATGGGCAAGACCTCGCTGGCGCTCAACATGGGCGAGCACGTCGCCATCGACCAGGGCATGCCAGTCGCGGTGTTCTCGATGGAAATGGGCGCGTCGCAGCTGGCTCTGCGCATGCTTTCGTCGGTCGGACGGCTCGACCAGCAGCGTCTCCGTACCGGACGATTGCTCGACGAGGACTGGCCGCGGCTCACGACCGCGATCCAGAAGATGCATGAAGCGCCGCTGTACATCGACGAAACGCCAGCGCTGACGGCGATCGATCTGCGTGCACGGGCGCGTCGCCTCTCGCGCACCTGCGGCAAGCTGGGACTCATCATCGTCGACTACCTGCAATTGATGAGCGCAAGCGGACAGGGTGAGAACCGCGCCACCGAGATCTCCGAGATTTCGCGCGGGCTGAAGGCGCTGGCCAAGGAGCTCTCGGTCCCGGTGGTCGCGCTGTCACAGCTCAATCGCACCGTCGAGCAGCGCACTGACAAGCGTCCGGTGATGTCGGATCTGCGCGAGTCGGGCGCGATCGAACAGGATGCCGACGTGATCCTGTTCATTTACCGCGACGAGGTCTACAACCCCGACACCAACGACAAGAACGTCGCCGAGATCATCATCGGCAAGCAGCGCAACGGACCGATCGGGCGCGTCAACCTGCGTTTCGACGGGCAGTTCACGCGGTTCGAGAACCTCGCGCGCAGCGCGCAGTTCGCATGACATCGAAGTTCGTCGCGGACCGCAGTGAGCGCCGCAGGCCGCTGTGGGCGCTGCTGCGGCGCCTGGTTCCGCGCGACCGGCGCTTCTTTTCGCTGTTCGATCGCCATGCGCAACTCACGGTCGAGGGGCTTGCCGCGCTGGTGGAACTCCTGGCGGACGTGCGCGACCCGCACGGGCGCGTACGCGACATCGAGGCGATCGAAAAGCGCGCCGATCTCGTCGTCGCCGAGACACTTGCGCTGCTGGGCCGCGGCTGGCTGCTGCCGTTCCCGCGCGCGGGGATCCACGCGCTGATCAGCCGGCTCGATGATGTGCTCGATCTCGCCGAGGACGTCGCACAGTCCATGCACCTCTACCATGTGACCTCGACGACACCCGAGGCGCGCCGCCTCGCCGAGCTGGCGCTGCGCAGTGCCGAGGCGCTGCAGCGCGCGGTCAACCGCCTGGCAGAGTCCGGGGATGGCCGAAGCATCCTCGCCCTCTGCGACGAGGTCGACGGACTCGAGGCCCAGGCCGACCACGTATACCGTTCCGCGATGGCGAAAGTCTTCCGCGAGGAGCCAGACACGCGCCAGCTCGTCAAGCTAAAGGCGATCTACGAGCTGCTCGAGGAACTCACCGACAAGTGCAAGAACGCTGCCGCCGAGGTGCAGGCGCTGGCGCTGCTCTGAATCCGCGGATGGCCACGACCCTGTGGATCATCGCGGGCCTGCTTGTGCTGGTAGGCCTCGCCGGGACCATACTGCCGGCGCTGCCCGGCATTCCGCTGATCTTCGGCGGCATCCTGCTCGCGGCATGGATAGACGACTTCCGGCGCATCGGCGGCTGGGCGCTCGGTGTGCTCGCGGTCCTCGCCGTTCTCGGATTCACGATCGACTACGTGGCTGCAGCCATTTCGGCACGCCGCGTCGGCGCGAGCAGACAGGGCATCGTCGGCGCGGCGATCGGCACCATCGCCGGAGTATTCACGGGGCTCTGGGGGTTGGTCTTCATGCCGCTCGTCGGCGCGGCGGCCGGTGAGTACCTTGCGCAGCGCGACGCGTTGCGCGCCGGCAAAGTGGGACTCGCGACCTGGCTCGGCCTGCTGGTCGGTACGGTCGCCAAGGTCGCGATCGCCTTCACCATGATCGGGGTGTTCGTCGCGGCGCTGTTGATCTAGTCCAGCGCTGGCGCTGACCGCGCTGGGGCGGCAGCCGTGCCATTGACGTGCAGCAACGGTAACCCGGTGTCGGCCGCTACCCTCACGAGCGTGATTACTGGGCGGTACGTCCACGAAGGGAATCCGATCATGCTTCGCATCGTCGCCTTGAGCCTGCTCACTGCGTCAATGTTCCTCACCGCACCGGCGCGCGCCACAGATCCATCTCCACCGACCGAGAAACTCTCCTGCGCGAACCCTGCGGCCGGTGCAGCGGCACAGGGCGCCGAAGCGCCTGCGTCCGCGCGCTATATTGGGAGTTCAGCATCGGCGGCATCGGCACCGAAAGTCCTGTTCAAACTGAACCGTGCGGAGGACGCACCGACGATCCTGCGTTTCGTCACCAACTACCTGGCCGTCGAACCCTCTGCGAAGGTGGCGGTAGTCGGCTACGGCGCGGGTATCGACTTCATGCTGCAGGGGGCCAGCGACTCTGGCGGCACGCCCTATGCGGATCAGATGGCCGCACTCGCCGCGCGTGGTGTCGATTTCAAGGTCTGCAACAACACGCTGAAGGCTCGCAATCTGACCGCCGCTGCGGTGAGCCCTCCGGCGACCGTCGTCCCGGGGGCCGTCAACGAAATCATCCGGCTGCAGACGCGGGAAGGCTACGCCTACTTCCAGAACTAGCGCGGGAAGTGTGCGGCGCGAGGCCGCACACCGGTTGTCCTGCGGAAAGACCTCAGAGCACGTCGGCGGCGTGATCCGCCAGCCTCGAGCGCTCGCCACGCTGCAGCGTCACGTGGCCTGAGTGCAGCCAGCCCTTGAAGCGATCGACGACATAGGTCAGGCCCGACGATCCCTCGGTGAGGTAGGGCGTGTCGATCTGCGCGATGTTGCCGAGACAGACGACCTTCGTGCCCGGGCCGGCGCGCGTCACCAGCGTCTTCATCTGCTTTGGTGTCAGGTTCTGCGCTTCGTCGATGATCAGGTACTTGTTGATAAAGGTGCGGCCGCGCATGAAATTGAGCGACTTGATGCGGATGCGGGTGCGGATCAGGTCATTGGTCGCTGCGCGGCCCCATTCGCCCGCAGCGTCATCGGTCTTGTTCAGGACCTCGAGGTTGTCTTCGAGCGCGCCCATCCACGGCGCCATCTTTTCTTCCTCGGTGCCCGGCAGGAAACCGATGTCTTCGCCGACCGGCACGGTCGCGCGCGTGACGATGATCTCGGCGAACCGCTTGGTCTCGAGCGTCTGGGCCAGACCCGCCGCGAGCGCGAGCAGCGTCTTGCCGGTTCCGGCCTGACCGATCAGCGTGACGAAGTCGCACTCCGGATCCATCAGCAGGTTCAGTGCGAAGCTCTGTTCGCGGTTGCGCGCAGTCACACCCCACACGGCGTTCTTCGCGTGGGTGTAGTCGCGCAGCACGCGCAGCACCGCCGACTTGCCCCGGATCTCGCGCACCTGCGCGTAGAAACTCGTGCCGTTCTCCAGATAGACGAACTGGTTGACGAGCAGGTCGGAAACGATCGGGCCCGAGATCCGGTAGTAGGTGTAGCCACCCTGCTGCCACGACTCCATGCCCTTGCCGTTCTTGTCCCAGAAGTTCGACGGCAATTGCGCCACGCCGGTGTAGAGGATGTCCGTGTCCTCAAGCACCTTGTCGTTGGTGTAGTCCTCGGCCGGCAAACCGAGCGCACGCGCCTTGACGCGCATGTTGATGTCCTTGGACACCAGCACAACATCGCGGTCGGCAAAACGGTCCTTCAGCGTGCGCACGACGCCGAGGATCTGGTTGTCGGCCTTGCCTGCCGGCAGGCTCGAGGGAAGCGCCGCTTCCACCGCCTGCGTCTGGAAATACAAGCGACCCGCTGCGTCCTTGTTGCCCAGCGCGGACAGTGGAATGCCTTCTTCGATCGGCGTCTTGCATGACGCGACCAGAGCATCGAGCGTGCGCGAAACCTGGCGCGCGCTGCGCGCGACCTCGCTCATGCCCTTCTTGTGGGAATCGAGTTCCTCGAGCGTCATCATCGGCAGGAAGACGTCGTGCTCCTCGAACCGGAACAGGCTGGTCGAGTCGTGCATCAGCACGTTGGTGTCGAGCACGAAGAGCCGCGGTCGCTCGTGGACGCGCGGCTTCCTGCCGTTGGTGCGCGGCTTCGATTCGACGACCGCGAGGCGGGTCGCCGGGCTTGGTCGCGGAGTCGGCGGCGACGGTGTGGGTTCGGGTCCGCGTGCGGCGGGCGTCGCTGCGCCGGCTTCGCGTTCGAGGCGGACAGGTTCGGAAGGGACGGCTACGAGAACGGTGGCAGGTTTGGTCGGCGCTTTCGGCAGTGGCATCAGCGGGGCGGCAGGGCCGTGGGGAGAAAAGGTTGCTGCAGCGGGAGACTCACCCGGCGAGCGACTGTACGGACGCGAGGACGTCGGCGACGTGGTTTGGAACCTTCACGCCGCGCCATTCGCGCCGTAATACGCCGGAACCGTCGATGACGAAGGTGCTGCGCTCGATTCCGCGCACCTGCTTGCCATACATGTTCTTCATCTTGATGACGCTGAACTGCTGGCAGAGCGACTCATCCGGATCCGAGATCAGATCGAACGGGAAGCCCATCTTCGACTTGAATCCCTCGTGCGATTTCAGGCTGTCGCGCGAGACGCCGAAGATGACGGCGCCCGCGCGCTTGAACCTGGCATGACTCGCAGCAAAGTCCATGCCTTCGGTGGTGCAACCCGGGGTGTTGTCCTTCGGATAGAAGTACAGCACGACGGTACTGCCCTTGAGCCGTGCGAGCTGGACTTCGCCTCCGGTCGAATCGGCCTTGAAGTCCGCTACTTTCTTGTCGAGTGCGACGCTCATCGCAGCCTCAGGGATCAAGCAGGATGGCGGCGAGGACCTTGCGGCCCTCGCCCATCAGGATGTTGTAGGTGCGGCAGGCGGCCTGCGATGTCATCGCTTCGCAGCCGATGCGTGAGTCGATCAACGGTTGCAGGAGCCGCGGGTGCGGAAAGCGCTGTCGCGCTCCGGTGCCGAGGAGCACCAGTTCGGGAGTGCGGTCGCGCAGCTGTGCGAAGTCTTCGGCCGAGAGCGCATCGAAGCCGCCGACGTTCCACGGCTCGACCGGGCGATCAGGTGCGACGAGGACGGGGCGATGATGGCGAACTTGGTTGACTTCAATGAAGCCCGGGCCGTAGCCGGTGACCGTAGTGAGCGCTGTCGGCGAGTCCGCGTGCAGTTTCAATTCGCTCCGGGCTTCCTGCAATCGATCCGATCCGCGGATCGATGGATGGACAGTTCGGGTACATTATAGGCACACATTGCGTCGCACAAGCGAGCACCGGTCGATCAAAAAGAGCAACGGCGACCGCGCTTTGCGGCACGTTCGCAACATACTGCCTGAGGTCGGCGAGATGGTCGAGTTTCCGCGCATCAAGCGCCTGCCCCCTTACGTCTTCAACATCACCGCCGAGTTGAAGATGGCCGCGCGACGTCGCGGCGAAGACATCATCGACATGAGCATGGGCAATCCGGACGGTCCAACGCCCCGGCACATCGTTGACAAGCTGGTCGAGGCCGCGCAGCGGCAGGACACGCACGGCTACTCGGTCTCGAAGGGCATTCCGCGGCTGCGGCGCGCGATCACCAACTGGTATGCGACACGTTACGGCGTCGACTTCGACCCCGATTCCGAGGCGATCGTCACGATCGGCTCGAAGGAGGGGCTCGCGCACCTGATGCTCGCGACCCTCGATCGCGGCGACACAGTGCTGGTGCCGAACCCCAGCTACCCGATCCACATCTATGGCGCCATCATCGCCGGCGCAGACATCCGTTCCGTGCGGATGGACGGGGGCGTCGATTTCTTCGCCGAGCTCGAGCGCGCGATCCGCGAGTCGTTCCCGAAGCCGAAGATGATGATCCTCGGTTTTCCGAGTAATCCGACTGCGCAGTGCGTCGACCTCGACTTCTTCCATCGCGTCATCGACCTCGCGCGGCAGCACGGCATCTATGTCGTGCACGACCTGGCCTACGCCGACATCGTGTTCGACGACTCGTTCCCGAACCGGCGCGCGCCCTCGATCATGCAGGTGCCGGGTGCGCGTGAAGTCGCGGTCGAGTTCTTCACGATGAGCAAGAGCTACAACATGGCCGGGTGGCGCATCGGCTTCATGGTGGGCAACAAGGACCTCGTGTCCGCGCTTGCGCGGATCAAGAGCTATCACGACTACGGCACGTTCACGCCGATCCAGGTCGCGTCGATCGCCGCGCTCGAGGGGCCTCAGGGCTGCGTCGAGGAGGTCCGGCTCGAGTACCAGCGCCGGCGCGACGTGCTGGCGCGCGGCCTGCACGAGGCGGGCTGGATGGTCGAGATCCCGAAGGCGTCGATGTACATCTGGGCAACGATCCCTGAACCGTATCGGGCTATGGGATCGCTCGAATTTGCCAAGAAGGTGCTGAACGAGGCCAAGGTAGCGGTGTCGCCCGGCATCGGCTTTGGCGACTACGGCGATTCGCACGTCCGCTTTGCGCTGATCGAGAATGAGCATCGCATCAAGCAGGCCATCCGAGGGATCAAGGAGATGTTCCGCAAGGACGGCCGGCTGGCGCCGCGTGCGCCCGAGAAGGCAGCGGCGTAGTTTTCTGCGGCGACGGACCTGACACCCGTCGCGTCATGACCATGAACCCGATCAAAGTCGGCCTCCTCGGGCTGGGCACCGTCGGTCGCGGCACCTTCAGTGTGCTTCGGCGAAACCAGCACGAGATCACGCGGCGTGCGGGTCGCGGCATCCAGATCGCCGCGATTGCAGTGCGGGATGCCGCGAAGGCGCGCGCGTTCCTCGGCGAGGGAATGCCCGTCACGACCGACGCGCGCGAAGTGATCGGGCGCCCGGACATCGACATCGTCGTCGAGCTGATCGGTGGCTACGAGCCCGCGCGCGCGCTGGTGCTCGACGCGATCAGCCGCGGCAAGCACGTCGTCACGGCAAACAAGGCGCTCCTGGCGAAGCACGGCAACGAAATCTTCGAGGCTGCGCGGGCGCGCGGCGTGATGGTGGCGTTCGAGGCGGCGGTGGCCGGGGGCATTCCTGTCATCAAGGCGCTACGGGAAGGCCTGACGGCCAACCGGATCGAGTGGCTCGCCGGCATCATCAACGGCACCAGCAACTTCATCCTGTCCGAGATGCGCACACGCGGCCAGCCGTTCGACGTCGTGCTCGCCGAGGCGCAGCGGCTCGGATACGCCGAAGCCGATCCGACCTTCGACATCGAGGGCATCGATGCCGCGCACAAGCTCACTTTGCTGGCAGCGATCGCGTTCGGCGTTCCGATCCGCTTCGAAGCCGCCTACACGGAGGGGATCTCCCGCCTGGCTGCCGCCGATATTCGGTATGCGGAGCAGCTGGGCTACCGGATCAAGCTGCTGGGAATCGCCAAGCGCACGCCGAAGGGGATCGAGCTGCGCGTGCACCCTACCTTGGTGCCGATGCAGCGGCTGATCGCCAGCGTGGAGGGCGCGATGAACGCAGTGCTGGTCAAGGGCGATGCGGTCGGAACGACGCTGTATTACGGGCCTGGTGCGGGCTCGGAGCCGACCGCGTCGGCGGTCATCGCCGATCTCGTCGATGTGACCCGCATGCACACGGCTGACCCCGAGAACCACGTGCCCCATCTCGCCTTCCAGGCGGACGCGATGGCCGACGTACCGTGGCTTCCTATCGAGGACACGGTCACGTCGTACTACTTCCGCATGCGCGTTGCGGACCAGCCCGGAGTACTCGCCGACATCACTCGCATCCTCGCGGACGGGCGCATCTCGATCGACGCGATGTTCCAGCGCGAGCCCTCGGAAGGCGAGAACCAGACCGACATCATCATGCTGACGCACGACGCGGTCGAGCGCGAGGTCAACGCCGCCATCCGCCGGATCGAGGCGCTGCCGACGGTCCTCGCCCCCGTCATCCGCATCCGGCAGGAAGAACTCGTCTAGTGGTCAGCGGTCTCGCCTACGTCTCGACGCGTGGCCGCGCGCCCGAGTGCGGCTTCACCGACATTCTGCTTTCGGGCCTCGCCGACGATGGCGGCTTGTACGTGCCGGCGCACTATCCCCAGGTTTCGGCGAGCGAGCTGCAGTCGTGGCGCGACTGCTCCTATGCTGAACTCGCGACCGAGATCGTCGCGCGCTACGCGACCGATCTGCCGCGGGAGCGGGTGGGCGAGCTGTGCCGGGCGACCTATCGCCCCGAGGTGTACGCGAACGTTCGCGACGGCAGCGCAGCCGCCGACATCGCGCCGCTGCGCTGGCTCGAGCCGGGCCTGGGGCTGCTCGAACTGTCCAATGGGCCGACACTGGCGTTCAAGGACATGGCGATGCAGCTGCTGGGCGCGCTGTTCGAGCACGTCCTGCGCGAGCGCGGTGGCCGACTGAATGTCCTCGGTGCTACCTCCGGCGACACGGGGTCCGCTGCCGAGCATGCCCTGCGTGGACGCGCCGGCATCCAGGTCTTCATGCTGTCGCCGCAGGGACGAATGAGCGCGTTCCAGCGCGCGCAGATGTATTCGCTGCAGGACGCGAACATCCACAACCTCGCAGTGGCGGGGACGTTCGACGACTGCCAGGACCTGGTCAAGGCCGTCGCGGGCGACCTCGACTTCAAGGCGCGCTGGCACGTGGGCAGCGTGAATTCGATCAACTGGGGCCGGATCGTCGCGCAGGTGGTCTATTACTTTCATGCGTATCTCGCCGCGACCTCCGCCGCCGGCCAGCGCGTGTCGTTCGCTGTGCCGTCCGGCAACTTCGGCAACATCCTGTCGGGCTGGATTGCCCGCAAAATGGGCCTGCCGATCGACAAGCTGGTGCTGGCGACCAACGAGAACGACGTGCTCGACGAATTCTTCCGCACCGGGCGCTATCGCGTGCGCGGCGGCAGCGAGACTCACGCGACCAGCAGTCCATCGATGGACATCAGCAAGGCCTCCAATTTCGAGCGCTACATCTTCGACATCGTCGGCCGGGATTCCGACGCGGTGCGGGAACTCTGGTGGGAGATCGACACGCGCGGCCAGTTCCACCTTGCCGGCACGCCGTTCTACGAAGCGGTGCGCAACTGCGGGATGGTCTCAGGGCGCAGCAACCACATCGATCGGTTGCGCACGATACGCACGGTCGAGCAGCGCTACGGCATCGTCATCGACCCGCACACGGCCGACGGCGTCAAGGTGGCGCTGGAGTATCGCGACGCCGCGGTGCCGATGATCTGCCTCGAAACGGCACTGCCGGCCAAATTCTCCGAGACGATCGTGGAGGCGCTCGGGCGGGCCCCGGACCGGCCGGCCGCGTTCGCGGGCATCGAATCGATGCCTCAGCGCTTCGAACGCATCGCGGCCGATGCCGCAGCAGTCAAGGCCCGCATCGCTGAACGCGGCGGATGAACTGCCGATGAAGGCGATCGGCGTCATCGGCTATTCGAACAGCGGCAAGACCACGCTGATCGAGCGCCTGATCCGGCTCTTCCGCGAGCGCGGACTGTCGGTATCCGCGATCAAGAACGCGCATCACGGCTTCGACATGGACCGGCCGGGCAAGGATTCATTCCGGTATCGCGACGCCGGAGCGGGCCAGGTGCTTATTGCGACCGCGTTGCGTTGGGCCCTGCTGACCGAAACCTCGGAACGGCCGGCGGGCCTGGATGAGCTGCTGGCGCTGCTGGCGCCCTGCGACCTGGTGATCATCGAGGGTTTCAAGAGCGAAGGGCACCTGCCGCGCATCGAAGTCCGGCGCAAGACGCAGGTCGAGCCGCCGATCTACCCGCACGACCCCAATGTGATCGCGGTCGCGGCAGACCACGAGATCGAGGCTGCGCTGCCGGTGCTGGACCTCAACGCGCCGGCTAAGATCGCTGCGTTCATCTCGGCGCACCTGGAACTCGGCTGATGCTCACGGTGGAAGACGCGCTGGCACGGATGTTGAGCCGCGCCGATCCCCTCGGCGTCGAGTCTGTCGAGACGCTGCACGCAAATGGCCGCGTGCTTGCGGCCGACGTGATCTCGCCGATGCCTGTGCCGCCGCTCGACAACTCGCAGATGGACGGCTATGCGGTGCGCACGCTCGACGTACCGGCCGCAGGTGTGACACTGCCGGTGAGCCAGAGGATCGCCGCGGGCCATGTGGGGACACCGCTCGCGCCTGGTACTGCTGCACGCATCTTTACTGGAGCACCAGTGCCGGCGGGTGCGGATGCGGTGGTGATGCAGGAGTCCGCGCTGGCACAAGGAGACCGCGTGACCCTGCAGGAGATACCGCAGCGCGGCGCGTGGATACGCCGCGCGGGTCTCGACGTTGCGGCCGGCGCGACGGTTGCCGGGGCCGGTATGCGCCTCGGCCCGCAGCACGTGGGACTGATCGCTTCAGTCGGCGCGGCGCGGGTGACCGTGCATCGGCGCCTGCGCGTGGCCGTGTTCTTCACCGGCGATGAGCTGGCCATGCCGGGAGAACGGCTGGCACCCGGCCGCATCTACAACTCGAATCGCTTCGTCCTGCGCGCGCTGCTCGAACGACTCGGTTGCGAGGTGACGGACCTCGGCATCGTGCCCGATGAGCGCGCGCGCACGCGGGCCGCGTTCGTCACCGCCGCCTCTGGCTCGGATCTGATCGTTACGTCCGGGGGTGTCTCCGTCGGTGAGGAGGATCACGTCAGACCCGCCGTGGAAGCCGAGGGCGCCCTCCAGCTCTGGCAGATCGCGATGAAGCCCGGCAAGCCGGTCGCTTTCGGTCATGTGCGCAACGTTCCCTTCATCGGGTTGCCGGGCAACCCCGTGTCGAGCTTCGTGACCTTTCTGCTGTTTGCGCGCCCGTTCATTCTCCGACGCCAGGGTGTGAATGATGTGAAGGTACCGGCGTTGCCTCTGCGCGCGGATTTCGAATGGCCGAAACCCGATCGGCGTCGGGAGTTCCTGCGCGTTTGCCGCAACGCGGAGTACGGGCTCGATCTGTTTCCGATGCAGAATTCCGCGGTGCTGACCTCGACGGCCTGGGCCGATGGCCTCGTCGACCTTCCGGCGGACACCGTGGTTGCGCGTGGCAATGTCGTGCGTTATCTGTCCTTTGCAGACCTGCTGAACTGATGAACCTCACGATTCTGTACTTCGCCGCTCTGCGGGAGCGCATCGGCCTGGCGCGCGAGGAATGTGTCGTTCCGGCGAATGTGACGACGGTCGCCGCGCTGAAGGACTGGATCGTCGCGCGTGGCGCTCCCTGGTCCGAAGCGTTCAGCACTGTGCCGCGAGTGCGCACCGCCGTGAACCAGTCGATGGCGGGTCCCGAGACCTCGCTGCCGGATCGCGCCGAGGTCGCCTTCTTCCCGCCGGTGACTGGCGGTTGAAATGCTCTGCCCCTGCGCTCACTTGGTTCGCTGCCCCCCGCGGGGGCGCGCAGCCGCCTTGGGGCGGCCCGGCGGCGGCTGAGATGGTCCGCATCCAGCGCGAGCCGTTCGACGTCAGCGCGGAACTCGAGCGGCTGCGCGGCGGCGATCCGCAGGTCGGTGCCGTCGCCTGCTTCATCGGCGTGGTGCGCGACCTCAGCGAGGGCGACCGCGTTGCCACGATAAGCCTCGAGCACTATCCCGGGATGACCGAGAAGGCGCTGGAGGACATCGTGGCGCAGGCCCGTGCGCGCTGGAACATCCGCGATGTCCTCATCATCCACCGCATCGGTGAACTGCATCCGACCGATCCGATCGTCCTGGTTGCCGTCACGAGTGCACATCGGGGAGAGGCCTTCGAGGCCTGTGAGTTCGTGATGGACTACCTGAAGACCGATGCGCCGTTCTGGAAAAAGGAGGCGACGCCTGCCGGCGCGCGCTGGGTGGATGCGCGTGCTGCGGACGACGTTGCGCGCTCGCGCTGGGACACCAAGCGATGACGCGCGACGGGCCGCTGCCGTCGGTCCTCGTGGCGGTCGCCATCGGCGCGGCGCTCGGAGCATGGTTGCGCTGGGCGCTCTCTTACTGGCTCAATCCGCGCATCGCGCACCTGCCGCTCGGTACGCTGGTGGCTAACCTGGTCGGCGGCTACATCATCGGCCTCGCGATCGCCGCGTTCGCCGCGCATCCGTCGGTGCCGCCGTTCTGGCGGCTGTTGCTGATCACCGGCTTCCTCGGCGGCCTGACGACGTTTTCGACCTTCTCGGCGGAAAGCGTCGTGCTGCTGCAGGGCGAGCAGTGGGGCGCGGCTGCGCTCCACGGCATTGCCCACGTGGCGGGCTCCCTGTTGGCCACGGTGGCGGGAATCGCCACCTATCGGGCGCTGGCCTAGGCGAGTAAGCGAAAATAGGGACCGCGGGGATTGACCGGTGCTCGGCTTGCTGGCTATATTACTGACCAGTCAGTTATTTACTGGACCCCCGATGCGCTCCCTTTTGCTTGCCCTCCCGGTCCTGTTTCTCGCGGTCGCCTGCCAGCGGGCAGCCCCGGTGAGCGAGGATGTCAGGCCGATCCGCGCCCTGACCGTTCAGCCCCGGACGACGACCGCGCTGGCCGAATTCGCCGGCGAAGTGCGCCCGCGCATCGAAACCCGCGCCGGATTCCAGGTACCGGGCCGAGTGACCCAGCGGCTGGTTGAGGTCGGGCAATCGGTCAAGGCCGGCCAGCCGTTGGCGTCGATCGACGCGCAGGACTATCGCCTGGCCGCGGAGGCGGCCGGCGCTGGGCTGACCGCCGCGCAGGTCGATCGGGACCAGCAGCGTGCCGACTATCGCCGTTTCCAGGACCTGCAGACCAAGGGTTTTATCAGCCAGGCCGACCTCGATCGGCGCAAGGCGGCACTCGATGCAGCGGAAGCGCGTTACCTGCAGGCGCAGGCGAGTGCGCAGTCGAGCGGCAATCAGGCGGCCTACTCGGTGCTGCGTGCGCCGCACGACGCGATCGTGACCGGAGTCGATGCTGAAGTCGGTCAGGTCGTCACCGCCGGACAGTCGGTGATCCGGCTCGCCCGCACGGGCGAGAAGGAAGTGATGATTGGCATTCCGGAGCAACAGCTTGCGCTGCTTCAGAGTGCGAGTGCGATCACGGTGAGGATGTGGTCCGGAGGCGAACCGATCGCCGGCCGCATGCGTGAAGTCTCGCCGGCGGCCGATCCGACGACGCGTACGTTCCCTGCGCGGGTCGCGCTGGTCAATCCGCCGCCGACGGTGGCGCTCGGAATGACTGCGACCGTGAGCTTCGCCACACCGATGACAAGTCCGGTCCTCGCGGTGCCGTTGCAGGCGTTGCAGGCGGAAGGCGGCGTGACGCATGCCTGGGTGTTCGATCCAGGCACGCAGACGGTCCGTCGCACGCGTGTGCGCGTGGACAACGTGGCCGGTAACGAAATCGTGATTGGCGAAGGCCTTAAGCCCGGCGACATCGTGGTGACGGCCGGAGTGCATCAGCTCAAGGAAGGCCAGAAGGTGCGCCTGCTCTCGGAAGCGACGCAGCTCGCGCCGGCGCAGGCGACGGTGAAGCCCGAGACGTTGAAGAAGAGCTGAGTCGTGACGCCGTCGCGTTTCAACCTTTCGGCGTGGGCGGTCGAGCACGCACCACTGCTGCGCTACCTGATGCTGGTGCTGCTGGTGGGCGGCGCCTTCGCATTCGCGGCCTTGGGTCAGGACGAGGATCCGCCATTTACCTTCCGCGCGATGGTCGTCCGGGCGTACTGGCCCGGCGCGACGGCCACGCAGATGGCCGAACAGGTCACCGACAAGCTCGAGAAGAAGCTGCAGGAGACGCCCGGCATCGACAAGATCCGCTCCTACAGCAAGCCGGGCGAGACCCTGATCTTCGTGCAGGTCAACGAGGCGACCCGTGGACGCGACGTGGCCGATGCGTGGTACCAGGTCAGGAAGAAGGTCGGCGACATCCGCGGCTCGCTGCCTCCTGGCGTGCAGGGCCCATTTTTCAACGACGAGTTCGGCGACGTCTACGGCGTGATGTTCGCGTTTTCGACCGACGGCTTCAGCTATCGCGAACTTAAGGACTACGTCGAGGCGGTGCGGCAGCAGCTGCTCAAGGTGCACAACGTCGCGAAGGTCGACCTGTTCGGCGTGCAGGACGAGAAGATCTACATTGAAATCTCGCACCGCAAGCTGGCGCAGATCGGGCTCGACATCCCTCAGCTCGCAGCCCAGATCGGTGCGCAGAATGCGGTCGAGGGCTCGGGCGTGCTCGTGCTGCCTAGCGACAACCTGCAGGTGCGCATCAGCGGCGAGTTCCGCTCGCTAGACGATCTGCGGCAGCTTCCGATCCGGGCGAACTCGCTGACCTACAAGCTCGGCGACATCGCGACGATCGCGCGCGGTTACACCGATCCGCCGCGCGACAAGATGCGCGCCGGTTTCGCCGGAGAGTCTGGGCGCGAGGTGATCGGACTCGGCGTCACCATGGCCAAAGGCGGCGACATCATCCGGCTCGGCAAGGATCTCGCGGCCGCGGAGCGGCGCATCGAGGCCTCACTTCCGGTCGGCATCGACATGGCCAAGGTGGCTGACCAGCCGCGTGCGGTCGGCAACTCTGTCAACGAATTCCTGCGCGTGCTGGTGGAAGCGCTGGTGATCGTGCTCGGCGTGTCGTTTCTGAGTCTCGGCCTGCATACGAAGCCGCTGCGCCTCGATCCCGGACCGGGGCTCGTCGTGCTGGCCACGATTCCGCTGGTGCTGGCGATCACGATGCTCGGCATGTGGATGCTGGGCATCAACCTGCACAAGATCTCGCTCGGCGCGCTGATCATCGCGCTCGGGCTGCTGGTTGACGACGCGATCATCGCGGTCGAGATGATGGTGCGCAAGCTGGAGGAGGGCGCGAGCCGTACCGTGGCTGTGACCGCGATGTACGAGACGACCGCGATGCCGATGCTGACCGGCACGCTGATCACTGCGGTCGGCTTCCTGCCGATTGCGCTCGCGAAGTCCGTCGCGGGCGAGTACACGATGTCCATCTTCCAGGTGACGGCGATGGCGCTCGTGATCTCGTGGTTCGTCGCCGTGCTGTTCGTGCCGCTGCTCGGCGTCTGGCTGCTGAAGGTGAAACCGAAGGCAGGCGCCCATGACGACAACGATCTGTTCGACACACCGTTCTATCGCCGTTTCCGCGGCCTCGTCGACTGGTGCGTCGAGTGGCGCAAGACGGTGATCGCCATCACCATCGCCGCGCTCGCGCTGGGCATCGGCGGCTTTCGCTTCATCGAGCAGCAGTTCTTCCCGGATTCCAGCCGCCTCGAGCTCGTGGTCAACCTTTGGCTGCCCGAAGGTGCGAGCCTGCAGGCGACCGAAGAGGAGGCGCGTGCGTTCGAGCGCTGGCTCGGGGACCGGTCCGAGGTCGACTGGTATGTGAGCTACATCGGCACCGGTGCTCCGCGTTTCTACCTGCCGCAGGACCAGCAGTTCGCGAACACGAACCTCGCCGAGATCGTGATCACGCCAAAGGACCTGAAAGCGCGCAATGCGCTGCAGGAGCGGATCACCGAGCTCTTCCGGACCGACTTTCCGAACCTGCGTGGCCGCGTGAAGCTGCTGCCCAACGGGCCGCCGGTGCCCTATCCGGTGCAGTTCCGGGTGCAGGGCCCCGACGCACGCACGGTGCGCGCGATCGCCGACGAGGTGAAGGAGGTGATGCGGGCCAATGCCAACACGCGCGGCGTCAACGACAACTGGAACGAGAACGTCAAGCGGCTTGGCCTCGAGCTCGATCAGGACCGCGCGCGTGCGCTCGGCATTTCGACGCAGACGCTGGCGCGTGCGGCCCAGACGATTCTGTCCGGCACCGCGATCGGCCAGTATCGCGAGGGCGACCAGCTGATCGACATCGTGCTGCGGCAGCCGCTCGACGAGCGCGCGGTGATGTCGCGGCTCGCGGAAGCCAACATCACGACAGCTTCCGGCCGCTCGGTGCCGCTGTCGCAGCTGGTGAAAATTCAGTTCGGCTGGGAGCCGGGAATCATCTGGCGCCAGGACCGCGACTTCGCGATCACGGTGCAGAGCGATGTGCGTCCCGGCATCCAGGGTCCGACCGTCTCTGCGCAGATCGCAGCCGATCCCCGCATTGCCGAGCTGCGCCAGCGCATGCCAGCGGGCTATCAGATCGCGGTCGCCGGTGCCGCCGAGGAGTCGGCCAAGGCCGGTGGCGCGATCGCCGCCAACATCCCGCTGATGCTGTTTATCGTGTTCACGCTGCTGATGCTGCAGCTGCATTCGTTCTCGCGTTCGATGCTGGTGTTCCTGACCGGGCCGCTCGGGCTGATCGGCGCGGCGTTCGGGCTGCTCGTGCTCCGTGCTCCCTTCGGCTTCGTCGCGCAACTCGGCGTGATCGCACTCTTCGGCATGATCATCCGCAACTCGGTGATCCTGGTCGACCAGATCGAGCGCAATCAGGCCGACGGGCTGCCCGCCTGGGACTCAATCATCGAAGCCGCGGTGCGGCGGCTGCGGCCGATCGTGCTGACCGCTGCGGCCGCGGTGCTGGCGATGATCCCCCTGTCGCGCAGCGTCTTCTGGGGGCCGATGGCCATCGCGATCATGGGCGGACTGATCGTTGCGACCCTGCTGACGCTGCTGTTCCTGCCCGCGTTGTACGCGGCGTGGTTCCGTGTACGGCGCGCCGGCACGGTACGCGCGGACTGGAACACGGCCCTGCCGCAGCCGGCCTGAGCTTTCCACGGCGCGCGCCGCTCTCACTCGAAGGCGAGCGAGTAGACGAGGTCGAGCGAGTTGGTGCTGCCCGCGCGGGCAATCACAGAGAGCTGGCGTGTCAGCCGGTAGTTGAGGGCAACAAAGTACTCGGCACCGCTCAGCGCCTGCTCGAACGACAGGAACAGGTCGTCGTTGATGCGCTTGCCCACGGTCAGGAAGTCCGCCGCGGCCGAGCTCGACGTCGACACACCGTTGCTGCGCAGGCGCCCCGCGACGGTTTCGCGCGGCAGCAGAGAACTGCTGCTTTGCCCGGGCTGCAGCGAGATCTGGTCGATGCCGAGGCTGCGCATCAGGCTCGATGTCGCGCTGTCGGTCTGGCCGGCGAAAAGCGCCGACGCGGCCGCGGACAGCATGGCGCGGTCGTTGCTGTCGCCGGCGCCGGGCGGCCGCCCCAGCACGAGCCAGTTCAGCTTCTCGGTATCCGACATCGACGGGTCCGAGTACAGGCGCACGATGGGTCGCTGCGCCGTACCGCTCAGCGCCACGCCGACCTCGACGGGCAACCCGCCGCGCACGGCCAGCACGTTGAGCGCTGGATTGTCGATCGGGCCCTGGAACGTCACGATGCCGCGCTGGATCTGCAGCCTCTGTCCGTAGCCGGTATAGATGCCGTCCACCGCGCGCACGCTGCCCTCCGCACGCAGTTGCGCCGGTCGGCCGGTCACGTTGACCGCGCCTTCGAGCCGCGCCTCGAGTCCCGCGCCCTCGATGTAGAAGCGCCGGCCGAGGTCGCCCTGCACGTCGAGCGTGACGTCGACCGGCGCCCGCGCCGCGGTCTTCTGCTCGTCCCCCGGGCGTCGCACGACGACGTCTGTGGGCAGCGCGCGGCTGGCCCGCAGCGAGGTGAAGTTGACGTAGGCGCCGTCGACCACCAGTTTGGCGTACAGCTCGGCGCGCTCCGGCATCAGCGTGATGCCGGCGTCACCGGAGACCACCATCCAACGGTCTGCGCGCTGCAGCACCGGCAACTGCGTCGCCTTCACGCCCACGCTGCCCGTCAGCGAGCTGAGCGCGAAACGGCCGACGGCCCTGACGTCGAACGGCTTGTCCGAGACCAGGCCTTCGAGCGCGCGCTTGTCGGTCGGCGCGACGCGCGGCGTGCCGGCGAACTTCAACTCGTTGATCACCAGCACACCGTCGTCGAGCACAGCATCGAGCCGGCCGTTCTCGAGGCGCACGGCCTGGTCGACCCATGCCAGTCGCAGCGACTCGCCGCGCATCGTCCCCGTGGAGGTCGGGTCGGCGGGCGTGCCGGCGACCGTCGCGCTGATCGAGCCGCGCCCCGCGAACTGCACGCTGTCGCCGATCAGTGGTCCGATCCAGGACAGGTCCGGGAGGTCTGCATCGAGAACGATCCGGAACGGGCGGTCCTGCGCGAGCACCTTGCCGCCGGACAGGGCCGGGTCGACATAGGCGTCCACGGCGGCGTCGATACTGCCCAGCGCGCGACCGCGAACGTACACGTTGCCGGTGACGCGGTTCGCCAGCACGTTGAGCGCGGCGCCGACATCGCTGATGCCGATCGGGTTGAATGCGTCGATGCCGCTGTAGAGATCGCCGCCAGTGCGCTCGATGACGGCGATGCCGCTGATGCTGTCCGTGAAGCCGAGGTCCCAGCGACCGGCGAGTGTCAGCGGCACACGGTCTCCAGCCCCCGAGCGGACGACGCGGCGCGGGGCGCGTGCTCGCGCGTCGAGCGCCTGGGGCTGCAGGCCGTCGAAGCGTCCGCTGTAGCGCCAGCGTCCTTCGGCGCGGGCGATCGCGAACTCGCTGAAGTGCGCACCCATCAGATCGAATTCCGCGGGTCCGAACGAGACCTCGTGCAGCGCGATGGCAAACGGCGCCGGCGCTCGCAAAGTCAGCGCAAATGGAGCGCCCGCCTCGGCCGACTGCAGCACGCCGCGCCACGCGCGGTCGCGCCACCCGCCAGTGACCGACACGCGCACCGGCTGTTGCGCACCGGTCGTTGCCGCGAGATCGAAGCGCGCATCGCTCATGCTGCCGCGCCCGACCAGCGACGCCGCTGCGAGAGAGCGTTCCGGTCCGCCGGGCCCGCTGTGTCCGCTGAGATCGACCGCGACCATCAGCGGATCACCGGGCTGCATGCCGCCGCGGAGGCTTGCGTTGACGCTTTCGACGCGATGCCCGCCGGGCAGACGCAACTTCTCCGCCGCGATCGTTCCGCTGACGCGAATGGCATCGAGCTCCCCGGCGAAGGTGAGCTGCGACTGCAGGTGCCCGGCAATGTCGGGCAATAGCGTCGAGAGATCGGGAACGTCGGCTTCGACTCTGAGCTCGCGTCCAACTCCCATTCCGCCCACGGCGCTGAGGTGCGCTTCGCCCGATCGAACGTCGATATCGGTATCGAAGCGACGATCGGCAAGATCGACCCGACCCTGGCCCGTCACGGCCCGGCCGGCAATCCGGCTGTCGGCGAGCTCGAAGCGGGCCCGTCCTGACGGTTGCGGCGCGAGCCGCCCATCGATCTCGAACGCGCCATTCAGCCGCGTGTCAATGCCGCGCGCGATCTGCGCAAGGTCGAGCGCACCGAAGCGGCCGCTGAGCCGGAGCGTGCGCGCGCCGCCAAGCTCGACCCTTCCCTGCACGTCGGCGCTGCCCTCGCCGAGTCGCAGGCGCGCGCGTTCGATGGCGAGCACCTGTTGACGCAACGTTGCTTCGAGCTCGGCACTCAGCGCAAGGCCGCGACTGTTGCGCGCCGATCCGCTGAAGCGTTGTTCGCCTTCCCGCAGGCTGTAGTCGAGTGTGCCAGCGAGGTCGGTCGCGACGCTGCGGGTATGCAGCGTCGATGCGTCGATGCCGCTGAATTGCGCCTGTACGCTGACGCCGCGAGCGGTGGACCAGACCAGCCGGCCCTGCGCGGAGCCGTGGGGCGCCTCGGCACGCACGACGTCGAGCGTCAATGTGTCGGAATCCCACGCCAGCGTCCCGCGCGCGGAGCGCAGCGGAACGCGATCACGGTCAATCGGCCCCGGCGCCACATTCTCGACAGCAAACGGCCCGGCAACGCCCCAGCTGCCGTTGGCGTGCGGTGTGGGTTTGAGCGAGGCGCTTGCGCCGAGCAGCATATGAGGCACGTCCGTCAGCCAGAGCGACGGATCGAGAGTCTCGACGCGCGCCTCGAGGGCCTCGAGCGGCACAGGGCCAAACAGCCGCAGCGTCGCTTCGACATGTGCCCGCGCGGCGCTGTCGTCGGCGCTTATTGAGACCTGCAGCCGTTCGAGTGAACCGTGTGCATCGGCCCGCGCCGTCACCGCGCGATCCTTCACGGCTGTGGCGAACCGGGCGTCCAACGTCGTTGCGAACGGAGGGGTCGCGGCGATCTGGCCGTGTGCATCGATCCGCGTGCGCTCGTACTCGCCCATCACGCGCTCGACATCGATGATCCGATCGTTGATGCGTCCGGCGAGTTCGACGCTGCGGAAAGTGTAAGGAGCGGCATCGCGCGCGCCCAGCGCGAGCTCCGTGATGCTGCCCTGACGGACCAGGACGTCGAGCGGAGCACCGATGAAATCCGGCCCTGCCGCGCCGGGGTCTCCAGGCACCCAGTCGATCGCAACGCGGCGGGCGCTGAAGCTTTCGAGATCGAGCTCGCGCGCGCGAATCGACCCATGGCGCAGGATGATCAGCAGGTCATCGACGCGCAGCGACCAGCGCTCGCGCCGGATCACCAGCGAGGCAGCGTGCACACCTTCGCGCGCAGTTCCATCGACGCCGGAAATCGCGAGTCCGGGCACCAGCAGTGGGGCAATCGCCGCCGCCGCCCGCAGACCCGCCGTTGTCGAGAGCATCCACCAGCCGGTCGCAGCCAGCAGCAGCGCGAGCACTACCGGGACAGCGAGCACCTGTGCCCAAACAGCGACATGGCGCTTCGGAGTGTGCGCGCGGGTGGGCGGAGGCGTATCCATGGCCTAGAACGCGATCGCCACCGAGAAGTGAACCCGGAGCTGCTGGAAGCGCTCGCCCCACGCGACGTCGAGCGCCAACGGGCCGGCCGGAGTTCGCCAGCGTGCACCCATGCCGTACCCGAGTGCCGGATTGAGATCGTGAAAGCGCTCCGCAGCATCGCCTGCATCGACGAACGCTGCCACGCCCCAGTTGCCGCCCCAGCGTTCGAGCCATTTCACGTACTCGACCGATCCCACCACGAGCGCGCGCCCGCCAACGATGGCACCACCCTGTTCGACGCCGAGGCTTTCAAAGTCGTAGCCGCGCACCGTAAGCGCGCCGCCGGTCCGGAACAGGAACTTGTTCGGAACGGCGTCGGTGGTCTCCGCGGCCACGGCGCCGAGCTGGCCGCGCAGGATCAGGACGTCACGCGCGCCAACGGGAAAGTACTGCACGATGCTGCCGAAGCCGCGTACGAACATATCCTCGACCGACAGGCCGCCGATGCCGAACGAGCCCTGCAGCTGCAGCATGTTGCCGCTGCGTGGATTGGTGATGTCGTCGAGGTGGCGGCGGGTCCACGTGTAACTCGAGGAGAGTACGTCGAGCGTGATTGGCGGGTCCTGTGGTGTCTGGCGCCGCTCGTGCTCAAAGTTGAGGGCGAGCTGCGTCTCGATGTTCTGCGCATCGCGCGGTCCAGCCAGCAGCGATCGCGCGGCGCCGAGACCCCAGCGGTTGACACGAAGGTTCTCGACCTCGGAGTTTTCGACCAGTGCGCCGATGCTGTCGCGCGCACCGCCGCGCTGCGGTGGAAAGATCATGTCGGCGTAGGCGAACTGGCCGGTCTGGTCGACGCGAAATCCGGTTTGCAGCTGGTAGGGCCGGCCGAACGTGGTCGTCTGGCGGTAAAGCGCCTCGACGTGCAGGCCGGTGTTGGTCGCGAAGCCCACGCCGGCGGCGAAGCGCCTCGGCTTCGCCTCGCTGAGCTGAACCTTCAGCGGAGCGTCGTCCGCGGTCGCCGGGTCGAGCCCCAGGGTGACCACCACACTGCTGAAGAAGGCCGATTCCTGCAGAAGCTGCTGAAACTGCACCATCAGGGAGCGGTCATAGGCCTCCCCGCGCTGGAACGGGTTGAAACGCTCGACCAGCGCGACGTCATAGCGCCGCAGGCCTTCGATCTGCAACGGCCCGATGCGATAGACCGGACCGCTGTCGATCACGACGCGCAGAAAGGCGGCGGCGTCTTCGGCATCGACATCCGCGTTGGACTCGACGATCGACGCGCCGGCGAAGTCGCGCGCGGTCACCGCGAGGAGGAGGCGACTCTTCGCCGTCTCCCAGTCGGGGCTCCTGAACGCGCTTTCCGCCGGCAGCGTCCAGCCGCGGCGCAGGGCGGCGGCACGATCCGAAAATGCGGGCTCGGCCAGCACGCCCCGGAATTCGATGTCGACCGACTTCACCAGCGTCAGCCGGCCGGGCTCGACCAGCAGCCGATAGCGCGGGACGTGCGCCGGGTTGGGTTCGAACCGGAGCGTCGGTGTGAAGTAGCCCTCGGTGGCCAGGACCTCGATCGCAGTCCGCTCGGCACGCCGCAGTTCGCGCTCCTCGTCAGCCTCGTCGGCCTCCGGGGCGAGTCGGTAGCGCGCCAACGCTTCCTCGAGTATCGCGGCGACCCGGCCACTCGTTCCCACCGGAGTCACGAGGCGGACGTCTTCCTCCTGGCCGCTGCCCTCCTGGGCGCCGGAGCACGGCGAGACGAGCAGGAATGCTGCCAGCCCAGACAGCGCGGCGCGCACGATGCGGACCTGGGTGGAAGGTGGCAGCCAAGCCATGAGGTCCGCTGAAGGTTGCGCGCTGCCGAGGGCGGCCGATGCTAGCAAAGCAGGAGCCTCCACCCGCTTGCTTGAAAAGGCCCGTCGGTTGCCCCACCTCCAGTAAGGACAAGCATCTTGAGGTCGGATGGGGCTATGCGCATTGACAAACTGACGACGAAGTTCCAGGAGGCGCTCGGCGACGCGCAGTCGATCGCGGCCGGGCACGACAACCCATACATCGAGACGGTGCACTTGCTGCTGGCGATGCTGCGCCAGGGCGACGCCGCGGCGCGCTCGCTGCTTCAACGCGCGGGAGCCAACGTCGGTTCACTGACCGGCGCGCTCGACGCGGCGGTGAAACGATTCCCGCAGGTCAAGGGCGGCGACAGCCAGATCCAGATCGGTCGCGACCTGACGAGCCTGCTGAATGCCGCCGACAAGGAGGCACAGAAGCGCGGTGATTCGTATATCGCGAGCGAAATGTTCCTGCTCGCCGTGGCCGACGATAAGGGTGAGGCCGGCCGGCTGGCGCGCGAGAACGGGGTCACGCGCAAGGCGCTCGAGGCGGCGATCGACGCGGTTCGCGGCGGCGCGTCGGTCGAAAGCGCCGAAGCCGAAGGCCAGCGCGAAGCCCTGAAGAAGTACACGATCGATCTGACCGAACGCGCACAGCAGGGCAAGCTCGACCCCGTGATCGGTCGCGACGACGAGATCCGCCGCACGATCCAGATCCTGCAGCGGCGCACGAAGAACAATCCCGTGCTGATCGGCGAGCCCGGTGTGGGCAAAACGGCAATCGTCGAGGGTCTCGCTCAGCGCATCGTCAGTGAGGAGGTGCCGGAGACGCTGAAGGGTAAACGCGTCCTCGTGCTCGACATGGCCGGGCTGCTCGCGGGAGCGAAGTACCGCGGCGAGTTCGAGGAGCGGCTCAAGGCGGTGCTCAAGGAAGTGGCCGCCGAGGCGGGACGCATCATCCTGTTCATCGATGAGCTGCACACGATGGTTGGCGCCGGCAAGGCCGAAGGCGCAATCGATGCGGGCAACATGCTGAAGCCGGCGCTGGCGCGCGGAGAACTGCACTGCATCGGCGCAACCACACTCGATGAATACCGCAAATACATCGAGAAGGATGCGGCGCTGGAGCGTCGCTTCCAGAAGGTGCTGATCGGCGAGCCGAGCGTGGAGGCAACGATTGCGATCCTGCGCGGCCTCCAGGAACGCTATGAACTGCACCACGGGGTCGAGATCACCGACCCGGCGATCGTCGCGGCGGCCGAGCTTTCGCATCGCTACATCACCGACCGCTTCCTGCCGGACAAGGCGATCGACCTGATCGACGAGGCGGCCGCGCGCATCAAGATGGAGATCGACTCGAAGCCTGAGGCAATGGACCGGCTCGACCGCCGCATCATCCAGCTGAAGATCGAGCGCGAGGCCGTGAAGAAGGAAACGGACGAGGCGTCACGCAGGCGCCTCGAACTGATCGAGGGCGAGATCAGGAAGCTCGAGCGCGAATACTCCGACCTCGAGGAGGTGTGGAAATCCGAGAAGGCAGCTGTGCAGGGCACGCAGCACATCAAGGAAGAGATCGACAAGCTGCGGCTGCAGATGGAGGATCTGAAGCGCAAGGGTCAGTACGACAAGCTCGCCGAAATCCAGTACGGCAGGTTGCCGCAGCTCGAGGCGCAGCTGAAGCAGGCCGAGAAGGCGGAGTCGCCCAAGGGTTCGGCCGGCAAGCCGAAGCTGCTGCGCACACAGGTCGGCGCCGAGGAGATCGCCGAGGTGGTCTCGCGTGCGACCGGCATCCCGGTATCGAAGATGATGCAGGGCGAGCGCGAGAAACTGTTGAAAATGGAACAGTTCCTGCACCGGCGCGTCGTCGGCCAGGACGAGGCGGTGCGGCTCGTGTCCGACGCGATCCGCCGCTCACGGGCGGGTCTGGCGGATCCTAACCGTCCATACGGTTCGTTCCTGTTCCTGGGACCGACGGGTGTGGGCAAGACGGAACTGACCAAGGCACTCGCCGAGTTCCTTTTCGACACCGAGGACGCGCTGATCCGCATCGACATGAGCGAGTACATGGAGAAGCATTCGGTGGCACGCATGATCGGCGCCCCGCCGGGGTATGTCGGCTACGACGAGGGCGGGGCACTGACCGAGGCGGTGCGCCGCAAGCCCTACGCGGTGATCCTGTTCGACGAGATTGAAAAAGCGCACCCCGACGTGTTCAACGTGCTGCTGCAGGTGCTTGACGACGGCCGCATGACCGACGGCCAGGGCCGCACGGTCGATTTCAAGAACACGGTCATCGTCATGACCTCGAACCTCGGTTCACACGAGATCCAGCGGATGGCGGGCCAGGATCCGGCGCTGATCAAGGACACCGTGATGGGCGAGGTGCGCAAGCACTTCCGGCCCGAGTTCGTGAACCGGATCGACGAGATCGTGGTGTTTCATGCACTAGACAGCTCGCAGATCAGGGCGATCGCGAAGATCCAGCTGACGCGCCTGGAGCAGCGGCTGGCGACGCAGGACATGAAGCTGGAGGTCAGCGATGCCGCGCTGGCAGAGATCGCCAAGGTTGGATTCGACCCGCTTTACGGCGCAAGGCCGCTTAAGCGCGCCATCCAGCAGGAGATCGAGAACCCGGTGGCGAAGCTCGTGCTCGAGGGCCGCTTCGGCCCGAAGGACGTGATCCCGGTCGACTTCGCGAACGGGCGCTTCACCTTCGACCGGGTGGTGCACTAGCACCAGCGACTATGACTCCGCCATGAATTGAACAGCTTCTTATCTGCGGCCGACCGACAGGCTTTGCATCAGACCGTGTGGCGGAGCGTTCAACGGGATGCGAACGTGGAGGAGGACGGTCACGCCCACCGCCAGCGGGACCAGCAGCACACACGGTGCCCAAGCGTCCCTGCCGAACGCGGTAGAAGCTATGCCGAAGACCAGCAGCCCCGTTGCGGCAGATAGGCGCCCAGCGACAGCATTGAATCCAAACAGTTCGCCGGCCTGATCGGTCGGAATCAGCAGCGTGAGCAATGAACGACAAACCGCCTGCAGCGATCCGTAGACGAGACTCAGCAGCACAACCACGACAACCGGGACCATCTGGTGGCTCCCGAACGCCAGCAGCAGGATAGCGACACCGAGCACCGCCGCCACTGCGTACAGCGTTGGCTTCTGTCCCACGTGATCAGCGCGCGCGCCCAGCACCAGCGTCGCCGGCGCGGCGAGCACGTGGCAGAGCAGGGCGAGCCAAAGCAGGGCGAGCCAAAGCAGGGCGAGCCAAAGCAGGGCGAGCCAAAGCAGGCCTTCCATACTAGAGCCGAAACGTGAGCGCGCGCCGATCGCGACGAAAAGCAGGATCGTCACCAGGACATCATTGATCAAGTAAAAGGCCAGCAGGAAGCGGAACGCTTCGCGGTGGCGTCGCCAATGGCGCAGCGTGTCGAGGACACCGCCCAGCGTGCGATGCGCCGCGGCCCCGACCAACCGATTTCGCAAATGCTCGTTGCGTAACCGACGTAGCCCGCGCAGTGCGAGGATGCCGAGGCCGATTCCAAGGAGCCCTGCGGCAAAGAAGGCGTCCGCCAAGTGCATTGGCTGTGCGGCCGCCGGCACTCCGTGCATGATGGCCAGTGCCACCAGCAGTGCCCACGATGCCGCTGGAGAATCCAAGCGCCCAGCCGAATCCCGAGACGCGCCCGACGTGGGTCGACGGCGTGACGCGCAGCAGCAGCGAGTCATGGTTTGCGGTGCCGAGCGTGTAAGCGACCTGCGCCGCGATGAAATGCGCCGCCGCCAGGCGTGACCGGCGAGTGGCATCAGCAGCGTGGGGAGCATGCAGAGCGCCGTGCTCCACCACAGCGCGGACAGCCAGCGCTCCCGCCGGTTGGCATAGGCGCCGACGAGAGGCGGCAGCACGCCGGCCAGAGCCAGGGATAGCGCGGCGATCAGGCCCCAGCGACGTCGTAGAGCGCCCACGCCGTAGGGGACGCGAGAGCCAGCGCCGCGCGTTTGGGCTCGGCTTCAGGACCTTCGATGACTTGGCCGAGGCGGCTGGGATCGAGATCGTGGTGTTCTAGGCGCTCGACAGCACGCAAATCCGGGCGATCGCGAAAGTCCAGCTCAGACGGCTCGAGCAGCGGCTCGGCGCGCAGGACATGAAGCTCGAAGTCAGGGATACAGCACCGGCCGAGATCGCCAAGGTCGGCTTCGATCCGCTCTATGGTGCGCGCCCACTGAATCGTGCGATCCAGCAGGAGCTCGAAAAGCCTGTCGCGCCCCTGGTCTTCGAGGGGCGCTTCGGGCCCAAGGACGCCATCCCGGTCGACGTGAAGAACGGGAGATTCACCTTCAACCGAATCGTTCACTGACGGCCTGGAGTGTAGATTCCCTTTACAAATCGCTTCGATCCGACCCGACTACCGCGTCGCAACACCCTGACAACGTGGGAGTTCTCTCCACTGGCATGGGTCATGCACTCCTGCTGCCGGTGGTTCCCGATCTGCCTGCCTTGAGGTGAAAAAATGGGGTTCCGAAGCGGGTTAAAGGTTCTGGTTGGCCTCTCCGTGGGCCTGGTCGCAGTGGCCGCGGGCGCCAACGTCATAACGCTTTACGGAGATTGGTTGGCTTCCCCTGCAGGACCGCAGATAACCTATGTGAATGACGATGACCGAGGCCAGCTGACCTGCTCTCTGGCTTGTACGGCCCTGCTATCCAATCTGGCAAGTGGTATCTATGACCGCAACGTGCCGAACGCCAGCACGGCGGACGGGTTCTCCGCACTTACAGGTGACCTGTTCTGGCTCGCGGACAACAGTCTCGCCTCCGAAACTGACTTTGTGAATGCAGTTGTGGACCCGGATTTCGCGACCGGTGTGAGAACGGATGGTGGTGGGGCAGATAGCATCACCTTCACTACTTCGGCTGCATACATACTGCTAAAGATTGGTGCAAACCCAAACGTCGCTCTTATCTATAACCCGACCGGGCTGGAGCAGACTTACACGTACTCAGGTTTTCAGCGTGAGGCCGCGGGACTCCGCTACTACACGACGTTTGGGGAGACGGCATTCCAGGTTCCCGAGCCTGGCTCGTTGGTTCTGCTGGGTGTCGGATTGTTCGTGCTCGCCGGCTTTGGCCGACGCTTCCGACGCTGACCGCCCGAGCCTTGGAACAGGGGCCGCGTTAGCCGGCCCTTCTTCTCTGCCGCGGCGCCTGTGAGGCGCGCCAGCCGACACGGTGAACCTCAGGCTCCGTATGAGCTTTCGCGTCCAACCCCCGAGAATCATCCGCCTTTGGGAGTATCCACATCGCGAAAGGGCCCGGTACAATCCGCCCGCTTCTTGCCGCCCGCGTGGACCACAGCAGCGAGCGGTAGGCCGCCGGAACGAGCTGCCCGGAATCAAGATGGCGGGTCTCGGAACCGATAAACGAATGATCAGGCGAGTGCCGAGTCGGTTGAACTAATTGCCTGGCAGCAGGAGACAGCGTTGCGGCAACTGAAGGTTTGGGCAGGTGTGGTGGCAACGGCGGTAGCGCTGTGTGCGACGCCGTTCGCGGTCGCATCCACCAGCAATGCCGCCGCGAATCCCGACGCGTCGAATGCCCGTGTGCGCGGCACGATCGCCGCCGGCAAGACACGCGCTCAGTCGGCTGGGAAGAAGGCTGCCCGAGTGCCGACGCGGCCATCCGAGGGCCAGCTGGCCGGACTGCACCGCGCCGAGGATCCTCTGGACCTGAAGTCCTCAGTGGCCCTGGTGGTCGACCAGGACACCGACGAGGTCCTGTTCGAAAAGAACACCCGTGCGGTGTTGCCTATTGCTTCGATCACCAAGCTGATGACCGCACTGGTCACGGTCGAAGCCAGCCTGCCGCTCGACGAAGAGCTGACCGTCAGCCAGAGCGAGGTCGTCCGCGCCAACGTCCGCTCCAACCTGCGGCCGGGCATGCAGATGACACGCGACACAGCGCTGCACCTTGCGCTGATGTCGTCGGAAAACCGTGCCGCGCAGTTGCTCGGGCGCACGTACCCGGGCGGGCTGGATGCGTTCGTCGAGGCCATGAACGCCAAGGCGCGCATGCTGGGCATGGAAGACTCGCATTTTGCCGACCCGACCGGGCTGTCGCCGGAAAATCGCTCGAGCGCGAATGACCTGGTCCGGCTCGTCAAGGCCGGATACGAGCACGAGGTCATCCGCCGCCATTCCATCAGCGGCGAGCTCGCGCTGCCGGTGGGCAAGCGGATGGTCCGCTACGGCAACACGAACCGCCTGACCGCGAATCCGGAATGGGACATTGGCCTGCAGAAGACCGGATACATTTCTGCAGCCGGTCGCTGTCTCGTGATGCAGGCCGTGATTGAAGGGCAGCGAATCGTGATGGTGCTGCTGGATTCGGTTGGGAAGTACTCCCGGCTCGGTGATGCCCAGCGCATCCGCGACTGGCTTTCGGCCCGGCATCCCAGCACTAACGCCGCTGGCGGCAAACCGATCGCCAACAGCGCCACTCTCGCCAAGCCGATCTGAGTTGCGCCGCTGTCAGTGGGCGGCGCTGCTGTGACCGAGCGCAGAAGAGATCCGCGCCGCGGTTGTCTGCAGGTCTTCCAGCCAGTCGTCCTGCATGCGTTCGGCCGGCGCTGACACCGAGAGTCCCGCCACTAGTCGACCCGTGTCATCGCGCACGGCGGCCGCAATGCACCTGACCCCAAGCTCGAGTTCTTCGTTGTCGCGGGCATAGCCGCGCGCGCGCACCTGCGAGAGTTCGCGCTCCAGCTTCGCGAGGTCCGTCAGACTGTTGCGCGTGTGCCCGGCTAGGCCGGTGCGAGTCGCATAGGCGCGGACCAGGCGCGGATCGTCCGCCGCCAGAAACAGCTTGCCGCTCGAGGTCAGATGCAGCGGTGCGCGTCCGCCAATGGCGCGAACCACCTGCATGCCGGAGCGCTCGCTGTAGGAGCGATCGATGTAGACGATTTCGTCGCCCTGGCGCACGGAGAGGTTCACCGTCTGACCCGTCTTCCGATGCAGTTCACGCATCGGCTCGAGCGCGGCCTCGCGGACCGACAGTCGGGCCTTCACCAGATTCCCGAGTTCGAGCAGCCGCATGCCGAGCCGATACGAGCCCGGCGTTTCCGCGCGGTCGACGAAGCGCCCGATCACCATGTCATTTAAGATCCGATGCGCCGTGGAGGGGTGCAGTCCGGTCGAGGCCGCAAGATCCTTGAGGCTGACAGGGTCGGACCGCGATGCAAGTGTGTCGAGCAGCTTCATCATCCGCTCGATGACCTGAATGGCCGTTTTCTCGCGTGGGATCGTAGACATGGTGCAAAGCAATATCGCAACCGGTGGAATTACACCACCATACGAAACGTCGGCCAAGTCTCTTACGCGACGCGGGTTTGCTGCTGCTCAAACCGCCTCCATTCGGCACGTACCCGTTACTGCTCTGCAACAGATGCGCTGAGGCCTGAGTCGATGCGGGTCGCTCTGTTCGTCACCTGCCTGGTGGATGCCGTCCGGCCGGAAATCGGCTTTTCGGTGATCAAGCTGCTCGAGGCCAGCGGCTGCGAAGTCGTGGTGCCGGAATCGCAGACCTGCTGTGGGCAGCCGGCCTACAACTCGGGCGACAGCGATACCGCGCGGGCGCTTGCCGAAAAGGTGCTGCGCGAATTCGAAGGCTTCGATTTCGTCGTGATCCCGAGCGGATCGTGCGGCGGGCAGATCCGGGTGCACTACCTCGAACTCTTCCGCGACCATCCGGACCTGAAATCCCGCGCAGAGCAGCTCGCCGGGCGCGTGTACGAGGTTACGGATTTCCTTGCGAGCGTCCTGAAGATCGATCGCCTCAGCTCTCAGTTCAGCGGCCACATCACGTATCACGATTCCTGCTGCGGGCTGCGCGAGCTCGGCGTCAAGCGTCAGCCGCGCCAGCTGCTTGCGCTGCTGCCCGGCGTGCGCGTGAGCGAGCTTGCGGGGGCCGAGCAGTGCTGCGGCTTCGGCGGCACGTTCTCGATCAAGTTCGGCGATGTGTCCGGCGCGATCGTAGATGAGAAGTGCCGCAACATACGCGCCACTGGTGCCGATACGGTCGTGCTGGGCGACCTCGGCTGCATGCTCAACATCGAGGGACGCCTGCGCCGCACCGGCGACACGACGACGCGCGTGCTGCACATCGCCGAGGTACTGTCCGGCGATGTCGCCTCGGGCAAGTGACTGGACGACGATGCAGACCCAGTCGATGCACTTCAAGGAACGCGCGGGCCAGCGGCTCGCCGATGCCCGGCTGCAGAAGAACCTGAAGAAGCTGTCCGAGAAGTTCGTCACGGCGCGCGCCGCCGCGATCGGCGAGCTCGCGGACTTCGAGGGGACGCGCAGCGCGGCCGTGGAGCGGCGCAATCGCGCGCTGGTCCGCCTCGACCTATGGCTCGAGACCTTCGAGCGCAATGCACGCGCGCGCGGCGCGCAGGTGCTCTATGCTCAGTCGGCGGAGGATGCAGCGCGCCTGATCGTCGACATTGCGCAGAAGCATGGCGTGCGCAAGGCCACCAAGTCGAAGTCGATGGTCTCGGAAGAGATCCAGCTCAATGCGGCCTTCGTGGCCGCCGGCGTGCAGCCGGTCGAAACCGACCTCGGCGAATACATCCTGCAGATCAACGACAACGAAGCGCCGTCGCACATCATTGCGCCGGTCATCCACAAGGACAAGGAAGAGATCTCCGCGCTGTTCGCGAAGACTCACGCGACCGGGCTCAAGACCGAGATCACCGAGCTGACCCGCGAGGCGCGCGAAGTACTGCGCGGGCACTTCCTGTCCGCCGAAACGGGCTCGGTTGCTCTCGTGACTAACGAGGGCAACGAAGGCATGTGCACCATCATGCCGCCGAAGGTGCATGTCGTCCTCACAGGCATCGAAAAGGTCCTGCCAACGCTCGAGGACCTCGCCACGCTGATGCGCCTGCTGCCGCGTTCAGCCACGGGCCAGCCGATTTCGAATTACTTCTCGATCCTCAGCGGACCGCGACGTCCCGGCGACAGCGATGGCCCGGAGTTCATGTACTACGTCCTGGTCGACGCCGGCCGCACCGGGCTGCTCGGCAGCGAGTTCCAGGAGATGCTGCGCTGTATCCGCTGCGGCGCCTGCATGAATCACTGTCCCGTGTATCAGAAGATCGGCGGCCACGCTTACGGCTGGGTCTATCCCGGCCCCATGGGCTCGGTGCTGACGCCGAGCTACGTCGGACTGGAGAATGCGCTCGATCTGCCACACGCGGCGACGCTCTGCGGCCAATGCAGCGTCGTGTGTCCCGTCAAGATCCCGTTGCCGGACCTGCTGCGAAAGCTGCGCGAGAAGCAGTGGGAGCGGAACCTGCGGCCATGGTACGAGCGCGTCGCCGTGGGTGTCTGGTCGTTCGCCGCGATGCGTCCCGGCCTGTATGCGTTAGGCAGTCGCATCGCCGCGCGCATGCTCAACTGGATGGGCGGCCCGGCGGGCCGGATCCGCAGCCTGCCCCTAGGCGCGGGTTGGACCGCAACCCGCGATTTCCCGGCGCCGAGCGGACGCACTTTCCGCGATCTGTATCGCGAGCGGCGCGCGGGTCGCACAGGGCGCTAGCCCCACGCAGACCTAGGGCTCGATGCGCCGGTAAACGGGGCCGTCCGCATCGCGCGCCGCCGCGTACAGCGCAACCATCGCGGTGCGCCACGGCAGCGGAGGGGCGAGCGGGCCGCTGCACGGGAATCGACGCACGTTGCGGAACAGCGTCACGTGCGGCACAAACGGCTTCCGATCGTATTCGATGCCGAGCCGATCGAGGCACGTCCGCGCGCGCGCGACCGCTGCACCCATCTGCGGATTGATCGCGCCACTGGCCCAGGCGACGCGAGCCCGCCCAAACCAGCCGAGCGCGTCGATGTTCCATTCGAAGCATTCGCTGGCGAATTCTGCAGCGGCATCCGCAACGCGCAGCGCCGCCGCTTCGTCGAGTGAGCCGATGAAGGCAAGCGTCAGGTGCAGATTGCGCGGCTGCATCGGCCGCGCCTGCGGCAGTTGCGGCACCAGCAGGGCGAGCGCCTGTTCGAGCCGGCGGCGCGTCGCCTGGTCGGGCCACGCGGCGATGAAGCAGCGCATTACGCGGCGCGGGCCGCGGGCTCGCGTGCGGACTTGCGCCTGGAGGATCGCGCTGAGCGCAAGGCCTCGACGCAGTCTGCGATCAGATCCGGGCCGGAATAAATGAACCCGGTGTAGATCTGGACCAGTGACGCGCCCGCCTCGATCTTCTCCACCGCATCCGCGCCGCGCATGATGCCGCCGACCCCGATGATCGGGAGTCGCCCCTTCAGGTGCGTCGCCAGCAGCCGGACGACTTCGGTGGCGCGCTCGCGCAGCGGCCGACCCGACATTCCTCCTGGCTCGTCTGCGTGCTGCAGTCCGCTCACGCCGTCACGCCGGATCGTGGTGTTCGTGGCGATCACGCCGTCGATGCCGTGATCCACCAGCACATCGGCTAGTCGCGGAATCGCCGCGTCCTCGAGGTCGGGCGCAATCTTCACGGCGAGCGGCACGCGCCGCGCGTGCTGATCCTCGAGTCGGCGACGCTCGCCCGCGAGCGCACGCAGCAGCCTGACGAGCTCGTGTTCGTCCTGCAGTGCGCGCAGGTCCTTGGTGTTGGGCGAAGAGATATTGACCGTCACGTAATCGGCGTGGGGATACACCGCGCCCAACGCCGCGACGTAGTCGTCCGCCGCGCGCTCGATCGGCGTCGTGGCGTTCTTGCCGATGTTCAACCCCAGGATGCCGCCCGCGGCGCGGAAGCGCCGCTGCCGCTGCAGGTTCGCAACGAAACGTGCCACGCCGTCGTTGTTGAACCCCATGCGGTTGATCAGCGCCTCAGCCGGAACCAGGCGAAAGAGCCGCGGCTTCGGATTCCCCGGCTGGGCTCTCGGCGTGACTGTACCGGCCTCGATGTGGCCGAAACCGAAGCTGCCGAGCGCGTCGACATGGGCTGCGTTCTTGTCCATGCCGGCTGCGAGTCCGACCGGGTTGCGGAAGGTGAGGCCCATGGCCTGGGCCGGCAGATCGCCCACTCGCCGTGCGACCAGGCGGGTCAGGCCGAACGCGGCCGCGTGATCCAGCTTGCCGAGCGTCAGTTCGTGTGCGAGCTCGGGATCGAGGCGGAACAGAAAGGAACGCGCAAGGGAGTACAGCACGCCGCGATCTTACCGGCGGCCCGTCGCCTCAACGGCACGGCGGTTCGCGCAACCGCTCCCAGCGGCCACCGCGCAGAATTTCGACGGGACGAAAGCGCGCCTTGTACGACATCTTGGGACTCTCGCCGATCCAGTAGCCGAGGTACAGGTACGGCAAGCTGAGCGCGCGGCACTGATCGATCTGCCAGAGAATGTTGAACGTCCCGTAGCTGGCGGGCACGTCGGGGTCGAAGAATGTGTACACCGACGACAGCCCGTCGTTCAGCATGTCGATGATCGACACCATGCGCAGGGGGCCGGGCTCGCCGGCGTCTGACGCCGGGTCGCGAAACTCGACGAGCCGCGTATTGACCTTGCTCTGCAGCAGGAACTGCGAATACTGCTCGCGGCTGTCGTTGTCCATGCCGCCGCCGGCGTGGCGTGTCGCCTGGTAGCGCAGGTAGAGCTCGTAGTGTTCGGCGTCGAAAGCGAGGGTGCCGACGCGCGACACGAGATCGACATGGCGCTGCGCCGCGCGGCGCTGGGCACGATTGGGCCGGTACTCCCCGACCGGGACACGCACCGGCACGCAGGCGCGGCAGCCGTCGCAATACGGCCGGTAAGTGAAGATTCCGCTGCGGCGGAATCCCATCTTGACGAGTTCGCTGTAGACGTCGGCGTTGATCAGATGCGCCGGCGTGGCGACCTGCGACCGGGCCTGGCGATCGTCGAGGTAGCTGCAGGGATAAGGCGCCGTGGCGTAGAACTGCAGCGCAGAGAACGGGAGCTCTTTGAGGTTGGCCATCTCAGCTCACCGCGGCAAGCAATCCGTTCAGTCGACGCCCGTAGTCGGACCAGGCAATCGGGGACTGGCGGACCGCCAGGCGCACATGGGCGGTGAACTCCTGACGAGCGATCTCGCGTCCTCCGAGCGAGGCAAGGTGCCTCGTGTTCTGCTGGCAGTCTATCATCCGCACCCCCTCGCGCAGCAGCACCTGTACCAGCGCGGCCAGCGCGATCTTCGAGGCGTCGGTGCGGCGCGCGAACATCGACTCACCGTAGAACATCCGGCCCAGGCTGACACCATACAGCCCGCCCGCGAGCTCGCCATCGATCCAGGTTTCGACCGAATGCGCGAGGCCGCGTTCGTGCAACGCTGTGTACGCGGCGATGACTTCGGGCGTGATCCAGGTGCCAGCGACCCCAGCGCGCGGCTCGGCACAGGCCCGGACAACATCGACAAAGGCGCCGTCGAGGACCACGTCCACGGCCGGATCGCGGCTGCAGCGTCGCAGCGCCTTCTGCAGCGAGCGCGAGGCACGGAACTCGGAGCAGTAGAGCACCATGCGCGGATCCGGGGACCACCACAGCACCGGCTCGCCCTCGGAGAACCACGGGAAGATGCCCCGCGCGTAACCGGCGAGCAGGCGATCGACCGAGAGTTCTGCGCTGGCGGCGAGCAGGCCGTTGGGTGCGCGCAGCGCGTGACCGACCGGTGGGAAGGGCTGCCCGGGGGCAAGCCACGGAATCATGCGGCGCTGGCGCGTGGAGTCCCGGGGCCGATCGATTCCGTGTGCACGCCGAAGCTGCCGCGGGCACGGTCGGCGAAGTAGTGCCGCAGCGTTGCCGCCACCGTGCGGAAAGCGATCTCCGCCCACGGCACGTCGGCCTCGCAGAACAACTGCACTTCGAGGCTTTCCTCGCCCGGCGAGAAGGACAGGTCAAGCAGTTGTGCGCGGAAGAAGATGTGCACCTGCTCGACGTGCGGAACGTCGATCATCGAGAATAGCGGGCCGAGTTCGACGTGCGCGCCGGCTTCTTCCAGTGTCTCGCGCAGTGCACCGTCGGCCGTCGTCTCACCCACCTCCATGAATCCGGCAGGCAGCGTCCACTTGCCGTAGCGCGGCTCGATTGCGCGCCGGCACAGCAACACCTCCTGACCCCACACCGGAAGGGTGCCGACCACCGGACGTGGATTCACGTAGTGGATCGACCCGCAGTGGTCGCAGCATGCGCGCAGGCGCGAATCGCCGTCCGGCACGCGCATCGTGATGGGCTGGCCGCAGGTCGAGCAGTAGCGCATCGTCAGTTTCACTCCGCGAACCAGTCTATCGCAGCACTCCCACGCCGAAGACGCGTCACGCGCGAGATCAGGCTATCGTTGGCCCATGCGGGCATGTTGGCTCATTGCTCTCCTGGCCACTGGTGGGCCTGGGATCGCCACAGCGTTCGATCTCGAGGCGCACCGGGGTGGCCGCGGTGTGGCGCCCGAGAACACGCTGCCCGCCTTCGCTCAGGCACTCGCGGCGGGAGTCACGACCCTGGAAACCGATCTCGCGCTGACGCGCGACGGCGTGCTGGTGCTCTCGCACGACCCGTATCTGAATCCGGTGCTGACGCGCGGCCCCGACGGACGCTGGCTCGAGGCCAAGGGTCCGGTGATCCGCTCGCTGACGCTGGAGCAGCTGTCTGCATATGACGTCGGCCGGCTGAACCCCGATTCGGAATACGCGCGGCTTTGGCCCGACCAGCGGCCCGCCGACGGCGCCCGCGTTCCTACGCTCGCGGCGCTGTTCACGCTCGCGCGCGAGCGTCGGGTGCGCTTCAACATCGAGACCAAGCTCACTCCGGACGATGGCGACGCTGCGGCCGGCCCGGCAACCTTCGCCGGCGCAGTAGTCGACACAGTGCGGCGCGCTGGCATGAGCGAGCGCGTCGTGGTGCAGTCGTTCGACTGGCGCACGCTGATCGAGGTGAACCAGCTCGCTCCGGAGATTGCGACGTCGTGCCTGACCGCGCAGACGGCGACGCTCGATACGGTGCGGCCCGAGGGCGACGGCGCATCCCGCTGGCACGCGGGCCTGCGGGCCGCGGATCACGGCGAATCGCTGATCGAACTCGTCCGCGCGGCCGGCTGCTCGATCTGGTCACCGTTCTGGGGCAACCTGACGCCCGAACTGCTCGCCGAAGCGCACGCGGCGCGATTGAAGGTGGTTCCGTGGACCGTCAATGACCCTGAGACGATCGAAGCGCTGGCGGCGCTCGGCGTCGACGGACTGATCACCGACTATCCGGAGCGCGCCCGCAGAATTCTGACGGCGCGCGGCGTCGCGATTGAATGATTCGGCGACTGACGGCGCGTCCGAGTCAAGACCGTGTCTGTATACTGCCGCTTTACCGGTAACGCCTGAACCCGGACGGCGCGGGCCAGTGCGGAGACGATGACGAAATACGTGTTCGTTACCGGTGGCGTGGTCTCCTCCCTCGGCAAGGGGATCGCCGCCGCCTCTCTCGCCGCGATCCTCGAATCGCGCGGCCTCAAAGTCACCCTCATCAAGCTCGACCCGTACATCAACGTCGATCCCGGCACGATGTCGCCGTTCCAGCACGGCGAGGTATTCGTTACCGAAGATGGTGCGGAGACGGACCTAGACCTCGGACACTACGAGCGCTTCATCTCCGCAAAGATGCGGAAGGTGAACAACTTCACGACCGGCCAGATCTACGAGTCGGTGATCAAGAAGGAGCGTCGCGGCGAGTATCTCGGCAAGACGGTGCAGGTGATCCCGCACGTCACCAATGAGATCCAGGAATTCATCGAGCGCGGCGCGCGTGCGGCATGGGACGGCAAGACCGACGTCGCGATCGTCGAAATCGGTGGCACGGTGGGCGACATCGAGTCGCTGCCGTTCGTCGAGGCTGCGCGGCAGATGAGCCTGCGCCTCGGTCGCGGCTCGTGCTGTTTCGTGCACCTGACCTTGGTGCCGTTCATTCCGATGGCCGGCGAGCTGAAGACCAAGCCGACCCAGCACAGCGTGCAGAAGCTGCGCGAGATCGGCATCTCGCCCGATGTGCTGCTCTGTCGAGCCGACCGCCCGATCCCCGATGAAGAGCGCGCCAAGATCTCGCTGTTCTCGAACGTGCCGATCAATGCGGTGATCTCGGTGTGGGACGCCGACTCGATCTACAAGGTGCCCTCGATGCTGCACAAGCAGGGCATGGACGAGATCGTCTGCTTCACCCTCGGCATTCTGTCGCGCCCGGCCGACCTCACGTCGTGGGACAAGCTGGTCTACGCCCTCGAACATCCCGAGCACGAAGTGCGCATCGGCATGGTCGGCAAGTACGTCGACCTCTCGGACTCGTACAAGTCGCTGAACGAGGCGCTGCGCCACGCGGGCATCCATGCGCGCACGCGGGTCGAGATCGAATACGTCGACTCAGAGGCGCTCGAGTCCGGGGCGCGGGCGGATCTCGCTCGCCTGGATGCCATCCTCGTGCCGGGTGGGTTCGGAAAGCGCGGCACCGAAGGCAAGATGAAGGCGATCCGGTACGCACGGGAGCACGGCGTGCCGTACCTCGGCATCTGCCTCGGCATGCAGCTGGCGACGATCGAGTTCGCTCGCAACGTCTGCGGGCTCGCGGGCGCCAATTCGACCGAGTTCGATCCGGATACGCCGCATCCCGTGGTCGCGCTGATCACCGAATGGCTGGACCGTACCGGCCAGATCGAGCGGCGCGATGCGACTTCGGACCTCGGCGGCACGATGCGTCTCGGGTCGCAGAAGTGCCCGGTCGAGCGCGGGACGCTGGCGTACGCAATCTACGGGGCGGACGTCAACGAGCGCCACCGGCACCGCTACGAGGTCAACAACATCTACGTGCCGCAGCTCGAGGAAAAGGGCTACAAGGTGTCGGCACGCACTCCGACGGAAAACCTGCCGGAGATCATGGAGCTGCCCTCGCACCCTTTCTTCATCGGCGTGCAGTTCCACCCCGAATTCACCTCGACGCCGCGCGCCGGACACCCGCTGTTCAAGGCCTTCGTCGAGGCCGCGCTGGCACGCCGTGAGCGCGCCGCGAGGGGCGATCCGGCTTCGCTCGCGCGGGCCGCCGCATGAAGCTCGCCGGGTTCGACGTCGGGCTAGAGCGCCCGATGTTCCTGATCGCCGGCCCCTGTGTCATCGAAACCGCAGCGATGGCGATCGACACCGCCGCGTGCCTGCGTGATATGACGCGCGAACTCGGCGTGCCCTTCATCTACAAGTCGAGCTACGACAAGGCCAACCGCAGCTCGGGCGCGAGCTACCGCGGGCTCGGCATCGACGAAGGCCTGCGCATCCTCTCCGAAGTAAAGCGCAAGGTTGGTGTTCCGGTGCTGACGGATGTGCACGCGGAAGACGAGATTCGGGCGGCCGCCGCTGTCGTCGACGTGCTGCAGACGCCGGCGTTTCTGTGCCGGCAGACTGACTTCATCCGCGCGTGCGCGGTCGCGGGCCCACCGGTCAACATCAAGAAAGGGCAGTTTCTCGCGCCGGGCGACATGCGCAACGTAATCGACAAGGCGCGCGAGGCTTCCCGCGAAGCCGGCCTGGCGGAAGATCGGTTCCTCGCCTGCGAACGCGGAGTCTCGTTCGGCTACAACAACCTGGTCTCCGACATGCGCTCGCTCGCGATCATGCGCGGCACCGGTGCGCCGGTCGTGTTCGACGCCACGCACTCGGTGCAGCTGCCGGGCGGCCAGGGCACGTCGAGCGGCGGCCAGCGCGAGTTTGTCCCGGTGCTGGCGCGCGCTGCGGTCGCGGCGGGCGTCGCGGGCATCTTCATGGAGACGCATCCGGACCCGAAGAACGCGAAGAGCGATGGCCCGAATGCGGTGCCGCTCGACCGGATGCGCGAACTGCTCGAGACGCTGCTGGATCTGGACCGCGTTGCCAAGCGCCGCGGGTTCCTCGAAGACGATTTCAACTGAGACGGAGAGACGTCATGCCCGCCGCCTATGTTCTCGTCGAGATGAAGATCACGGATCCCGAACGGTACAAGCAGTACATGGCTGCCGCACCGGCGACGATCGCGGCGCACGGCGGCGAGTACCTCGTGCGGGGCGGCCCGCACGAAGTCTTCGAGGGCACATGGCAGCCGGCCCGGCTCGCGGTGCTCAGGTTTCCGAGCATGGAGAAGGCACGCGCATGGTACGGCTCCGAGCAGTACCGGGCGGCGCGTGCCAAGCGGGCCGGCGCGACCGAGTTCTTCAACATGGTGGTCGTCGAAGGCGTGCCGGCGGCCTGAACCGATTTCAAACCCAGAACGAACCACATGTCTTCCATCGTTGACCTGATCGGCCGCGAGATCCTCGATTCGCGCGGCAACCCAACCGTCGAATGCGATGTGCTGCTCGAGTCCGGTGTCATGGGCCGCGCCGCCGTGCCCTCCGGCGCCTCAACCGGATCGCGCGAGGCCATCGAGCTGCGCGACGGCGACAAGGCCCGGTATCTCGGCAAGGGCGTGCTGAAGGCCGTCGAGAACATCAACACCGAGATCTCCGAGGCCGTGATGGGCCTCGAGGCCAACGAGCAGGCGTTTCTCGATCGCACGCTGATCGAGCTCGATGGCACCGAGAACAAGGCGCGGCTCGGCGCGAACTCGATGCTCGCGGTGTCGATGGCGGTGGGCAAGGCGGCGGCGGAGGAGGCTGGACTACCGCTCTATCGCTACTTCGGCGGCAGCGGCCCGATGTCGATGCCGGTGCCGATGATGAACGTGATCAACGGCGGTGCGCACGCCAACAACAGCCTCGACCTGCAGGAGTTCATGATCGTGCCCGTTGGTGCCGCGAGCTTCTCGGAGGCGCTGCGCTACGGCGCCGAAGTTTTTCACGCGCTGAAGAAGCTGATCGATGGCAAGGGCATGAGCACCGCGGTCGGCGACGAGGGCGGATTCGCGCCGAGCGTGGCCAGCCACGAAGCCGCGATCCTGCTGATCCTGCAGGCCATCGAGTCTGCGGGCTACACGGCCGGGTCACAGATCGCGATCGCGCTCGACTGCGCGGCGAGCGAGTTCTACCGCGACGGCCTGTATCGCCTCGAAGGCGAGGGCCTCAGCCTGACGGCTGAAGACTGGTCCAACATGCTGGCCGCCTGGTGTGACAAGTACCCGATCCTCTCGATCGAGGACGGGATGGCAGAGAACGACTGGGGCGGTTGGGCTACGCTGACCGAACGGCTGGGCAAACGCGTGCAGCTCGTCGGCGACGATCTCTTCGTCACCAACACCGCCATCCTGCGCGAGGGCATTCGCAAAGGCGTGGCGAACTCGATCCTGATCAAGGTGAACCAGATCGGCACGCTGACCGAGACTTTCGCTGCGATCGAGATGGCCAAGTGCGCCGGCTATACCTCGGTGATCAGCCATCGGTCGGGCGAGACCGAGGACTCGACGATCGCCGACATCGCGGTCGGCACCAACGCAATGCAGATCAAGACCGGTTCGATGAGCCGCTCGGACCGCATTGCCAAGTACAACCAGCTGTTGCGGATCGAAGAAGACCTCGGCGACATCGCGAGTTACCCGGGGCGCGGTGCCTACTACAACCTGCGCTGAACGATGCGGATCCTGGGTCTCGTGCTGGCCGTGCTGCTGGTCGCGATCCAGTATCCGCTGTGGTTCGGCAAGGGCGGCTGGACGCGCGCGTGGGAACTCGACCGCCAGCTCGCGGCCCAGCGCAGCGTCAATTCGCAGCTGACGGCACGCAATGCGCAGGCCGCGGCCGAGGTGGCGAGCCTGCGCGCGGGCAACGAGGCGATCGCCGAGCGTGCGCGCCAGCAGCTCAACATGGTTCGTGAGGGCGAGGTGCTGTTCCAGTTCGTCGGCCGGTCCCCTGCCGAAACGGCGGCCGGGAGCGGCGCGCCGCGCTGAGCTCGAACGCCTGCCTGATGGTGCTTGCCCAGCGAAATTCAGGACAAGGAAAGGCCAGTGAACCTGCATCGTCTGCTGAAGCAGCGTGAGGAGCGCGGAGCACCGCTGCGTATCGGGCTGATCGGCGCCGGCAAGTTCGGCTCGATGTACCTTTCGCAGGTCCGGCACACGCCGGGCGTCCGTATGGTCGCGATCGCGGACCTCGATCCGCAGCGCGCGCGCCAGGCGCTGCACAGTGTAGGCTGGAGTGACGCCTCGATAGCCTCGCTGCGCTACTACGAAGACGCGCGCCGCATGATCGACGAGCCCGACGTCGAGATCGTGATCGATGCGACCGGTTCCCCGACTGCGGGCATCGGTCACGTCCTCGCCTGCTGCGAAGCCCGCAAGCACATCATCATGGTGAACGTGGAGGCCGACGCCCTTGCCGGTCCGCTGCTCGCGCGCCGGGCCGAGGAAGCCGGAATCGTCTATTCACTCGCCTACGGCGACCAGCCGGCGTTGATCTGCGAACTGGTCGACTGGGCGCGCACCTGCGGGTTCGAGGTGATCGCTGCCGGCAAGGGCACCAAGTATCTGCCTGAGTACCACCGCTCGACGCCGGCGACGGTGTGGAGCTACTACGGCCTGACGCCGGAAGATGCGGCGCAGGGTGGACTCAACCCCCAGATGTTCAATTCGTTCCTCGACGGCACCAAGAGCGCAATCGAGATGTGCGCTGTCGCGAACGCGACGGGCCTGCACTCGCCGGACGGGCTTTCGTTTCCTCCCTGCAGCGTCGACGAACTGCCGCAGGTGCTGCGGCCGCAAGGTGACGGCGGTGTACTGCACCAGCGCGGCCAGGTCGAGGTCATCTCGAGCCTGAATCGGGATGGCACGCCCGTGGCCCGTGACCTGCGCTGGGGCGTGTATGTCGTGTTCGCCGGCGGCAGCGAGTACGTCGAGCGCTGCTTCAGGGAGTATGGCCTCGTCACGGACACGACCGGCCAGTACTCGGCGCTCTACAAACCGTTCCACCTGATCGGTCTCGAACTCGGTGTCAGCGTTGCCAGTGTCGGCTTGCGCGGCGAGGCCACCGGCCGCCCGATCGGTTTCACTGCCGACGTGGTCGCCACTGCAAAGCGCGACCTCGCGCCGGGCGACATGCTCGACGGCGAGGGCGGATCGACCGTCTATGGCCGCGTGGTGCCGGCCGCGGAATCGTTGCGGCTGCAGGGCCTGCCGCTGGGTCTGGCCCACCACGTGCTGCTGCATCGCCCGGTCGCTGCGGGTCAGCCCGTCGGCTGGGCCGATGTCGAGATCGACGAAACGAGCGCCGCGGTTGCCTTCCGGCGCGAAATGGAAGCCGGGGCCTGACGCGGCGGTGCGTGGCTATTTTTTCTTGGCTGCGGCTGCGGCCGCAGCCCTGCGCTCCTTCATGATCGCCGCCTCGTCCATCTCGTCGTAGTCGCGCGTGGTGCATTGCTGCACCCACGCCGCGCGGCCGTCGTCGAAGCTCTTGGCCTGCTCGCGCAGTGAGCGCAGCTTCGTGTTGTAGATCTCGGCGACCGAATCGCGCTTCACCTCTTCATCGAGGATCGCCTGGCGCCCGGCGGCATCTTCAGGCGCCAGCGCTTCGCGCTTGCGCGCCAGTTCCGCGTCGATCTTCTTCACTTCGGCAAGCTGCACGTCGAGCGCCTCCTGATCCTTCTTCACCGTCGCACTGATCTTCGCCAGGCGATCCTGCTCGTCCATGCATGCGCGCAGTTCGTCGCGCGTCATCATGTTCGCCTTGCTCTTCGGCGCAGGCTTCGCGGGTGTTGCGGACTTGGTCGGCGCATCGGCCGCCCAGACCACGCCGGCGGGAATCATGGCCGCGAGCAGCGCGGCCGCGGCTGAGGCTTGAAGCAGGCAGGTCTTGAAATTCATGGCAGGGTCCTAGTGCCGTGTGGCATGAGCGGTGGTTTCGGTATTGCCGCTGGCGAACAGCTGTGCGACGTCGACAGCATCGAACGAATAGCTGCGGCTGCAGAAGTCGCAGGTCACCGTGACGACGCGCATCTCGTCGATGATCGAATCGACCTCCTCGCGGCCCAGCGAGATCAGCATGCGGCCGATGCGATCGCGCGAGCAGGTGCAGGCGAAGCGCGGTGTGTACGACGCCTGCGGCTGGATCCGCTCCTGTCCGAAGAGGCGGAGCAGCAGCGTATCCGGTTCGAACTCGAGCAGTTCACCGCCGCTCAGCGTCGCGCCGAGCGACGTCGCGCGGTCCCAGGCGTCTGCATCGGTCTTGACCGACGTGCCACCGTCTTCGGGCAGGCGCTGCAGCAGCAGTCCGGCGCTCGCGTGCTCGTCGGCGGCGAGCACCAGGCGGGTCTCGAGCTGCTCGGACTGGCGCATGTATGTTTCGAGAATGCCGGCCATCGTGTGGCCGTCCAGCGGCACGATGCCCTGGTAGGGCTGCTGTCCCGGTCGCGGATCGCGCGGGTCGAGCGTGATCGCGAAACGGCCGCGACCGCCGCGGTTGATCAGCTGCTGCAGGGATGCCTGCTCATCGACGCTTTCCTCGCCGAGCTTCGCCGTCGCGCGCAGCGCGAGGTCCGGCTGGCACTCGACCACGAGCAGCTTGACCGGGCCGTCGCCGTGGACCTGCATGATCAGGGCGCCGTTGAACTTGATGTTCGTGGCCAGCAGGGCCGCGGCGGCAACCATCTCACCGAGCAGGCGCGTGACTACCGGTGGAAAGTCGTGCAACTCCACCATCTGCCGCCATGCGCCGTCGACGCGCACGAGGCCGCCTCGCACCGGTGCGGCATGGAACAGGAACTTGATCAGGCGATCGCTCACCGCGCGGCCTTCAACGGCTGGAACCGTCCCGCGCCGCAATCGACTGCGTTGCCGGCCGATGTGTCCCGCGGCGCGCCGGCATCCGCCCGACCGTTGGCGATGTCCGCTCGAGGGGGAAACGGAAGGATTGCAGAGGCATGGCTGGTTGCACGACGCGGCGTGCGCCACGTCGCCAAAGGGGCAGATTGTGTCATGCCGCATTTGGATCGCTGCGACGGCTCGGAGTACCCCGATCCGGACGCGGGTCGCCGGCTGAGCGTTTCCGCCGGGGTGGGGAGCATGTCGGCGGGCGACCGTAATCTTTTCCGACAAACGGCGTCGCATGAGCGAGTCCACACCCGCAGCAAGAGGGGCTGCACAGGACGTAGATCGACCGCCTTGCGGATTAGCCAGCAGCCGCGATCGCAATCACGTGGTATCGAATCCACGATTCCACGCCGATACAGTCAGCACCGCATCGTGGAGGACGCATGAATTTCGCAGCCATTCTGAATACGCCCCTGACCGAGCTCCTCGGCCGCCGCAAGCCAGCGCCCCCGCGTCGAGCCACGGGGCCGAAGCCGCGCATGGGCGGGACGCTCTGCTGCGCGGGCCTGCGCATGACGGTCCAGGCCGGATTGACCGATGAGATGTGGGAATGGCTGGCCTCCCTCGGATGGCGCGAACTGCGCACCGGCGAGAACCGGCTGCATTACCGGGCCCTGTCCAGTCCGTTGGTGAACCGACTCTATGACGTCGCCCCGGACGACCGGCAGAAGATCCTGCTGCTGGCGATCCGTGAGGCAACCCGTCCGCGCGACCCCGTCCGTGCCGAGCGCGTACCGTCGAATTAGCCGATTCGTGGTACGCGGCAACCCGGCTTCGTCGATACAGTAGTTGCCGGAGGAAGACTTGGAGGTGAGTTTCGTGGGGCCTGTGCTGGACCGGGTGCGGACGTTGTTAAACATTCGCGTGTCGCGCGGCGTGTCTTCGGTTGGCGCGAAGCCCGGCGTCGGGGCGCGCATCTGCTGTGACGACTTGCGCATGTCGGTGCAGGCGGGAATGACGGATTCGCTGTGGCGCTGGCTCGTCAGGCAGGGCTGGCGCGAGATCACCTACCGGCCGGACCGCCGGCGCTATCGCGACATACCGGCGGCCTACGTGACGCAGCTCGTCGACGCGGCGGCAGAACATCGCGAGCGAGTGCTCGAGGCGGCGATCGCGAACGCGACGCTGCGTCCACTGCCGGCGCGGCGCGGACCCTGGGCGCATACGCGCAGCCGTTAGTCTGGGCGCGCATGCGGCCGAGTGCGGGCGCCGGCCGCCGATATTCCGAGTTTCGGGTCGGTCAGACCTTCGGCGGCACGGTGACGGTGACGGACGAGCACCTGCAGCGCGGTGCCGAACTCATAGGCGACTTCAATCCACTGCACGTTGATGACGAATTCGCGCGCCGTTCACCGTTCGGCGGCCGCATCCTGCACGGTGTACTGACCTCGGCGCTGATGAGTGCACCCTTTGGCAACCTGGTGGCCGGCACCGCGCTGGGCTATCTCGAACACAACGCCCGTTTTCTCGCACCGGTGCGACCGGGGGATCGCCTCGAGATCGAATGGCGAGTCACCGAACTGATCGACAAGCCGCACCGCCGCGGCGGGGTCGTGGTTGCCGAGTGCGCGGCGACCAATCAGCAGGGCATCGTTGTGGCAAGCGCCAGCGGCAGGATGCTGGTCGCCGATGCTCAGGCAGCCGCACCGCCCTGAGCCGCCCGCGTCGCCTCGAGCTCGCGCAGCACGCGCCGCTGCACCTTGCCGGTTGTCGTCATCGGCAGCGCGTCAACGAACTCGATGTCCTTGGGGTACTCGTAGGGCGCCAGCTTGCCCCGAACGTGGGCCTGGAGTTCCGCGATCAAAGTCGCGCTGGCAGTGTGCCCGGCGGCGAGCACGATGAAAGCTTTGACGACTGCGCCGCGCTCGGCATCGGGTTTGGGCACGACCGCGACATTCGCGACTGCCGCGTGCCGAAGCAGGCAATTCTCGATCTCGCTCGGGCCAATTCGGTAGCCGGCCGCCTTGAACATATCGTCGGCGCGTCCCTGGTACCAGAGATAGCCGCGGCGATCGCGGCTCGCCAGGTCGCCGGTGCGACACCAGTCGCCTGTGAACTTGCGTTCCGTCGCGGCCTCGTTACGCCAGTAGCCGATGAAGAAAATCGGATCGAGGTCCCCATGGATGTCGCGCCGATGCACCGCGACTTCGCCGGTCTCGCCGTCTGGCGCGATGTTGCCGTCGTCGTCGATGACGGCAATGCGGTGGCCCGGATACGGCCGTCCCATGCTGCCAGGCACCGCCGGCCATTTCTCGTGCGAGTTGCCGACGATGTAGTTCATCTCGGTCTGTCCGAACATCTCGTTGACCGTGATGCCCAGCGCGTCGCGGCACCAGTCGTACACCGTCGCACCGACCGCTTCACCGGCGCTCATCACGGCGCGCAGCTTGAGACGGTAGCGCTCGTGCGGGCGCGCGACCGTCTTCATCATCATCTTCAGTGCGGTCGGGAAGAGAAACGTGTTGGTCACGCCGTACCGCTCCATCAGCTCAAACGCGCGCTCGGGATCGAAGCGGCCGCGCGTGCCCACGATGGGGAAACCGAAGTACAGCGTAGGAAGCAGCGCATCCATCAGGCCACCGGTCCACGCCCAGTCCGCCGGTGACCAGAACACGTCGCCGGCCTGCGGGAACCAGTTCTGCGACGCGACGAATCCCGGCAGATTGCCGATCAGCGCTGAATGCGGCATCAGCGCACCCTTGGGTGGACCCGTGGTGCCGCTGGTGTAGATCAGAACCGCCGGATCGCTCGAGCGCGTCGCTACGCATTCGAAGCGGTCGGCTGCAGCGGAAAGCAGCTCGCTCCACCCCTCACCGGCGACCGACCATTCGCCGACGACGATCAGATTGCGCAGTTCGGGGCAGCGCGCCCGGATCGACTCGACCGCGGGCACCGCCGAGGCATCGAGGATGGCGACCACCGCGCCGCTGTTTTCCAGCCGATACTCCAGCGCCTCGGGGCCGAAGAGCAGCGACAGCGGCATTGCGACCGCGCCGAGCTGATAGATCGCAATGTGTGCAATCGCAGTCTCCGGGCGCTGCGGCAGGACGAGTGCGACGCGGTCGCCACGCCGCACGCCCATCGCACCGAGCGCGTTCGAAAGCCGGTTGGCGTCGCCCTGTAGTGCCGCGTAGGTGTAGGACGCGCGCTGCCCATCGCCATCCTCGCAATGCAGTGCAATGCGCGAGGTCTCGTGCGCCCAGCGGCGGCTGCACACCGTCGCGATGTTGAATTCGGCCGGGACGTTCCAGCGAAACGATTCGTACAGGGCGCGATACTGGTCGCGCATGGTGCGGCCTTTCCGGAAGCAGCGCTTCCTATAATCGCCGATCACCCGTGCGGCTGCAACGCTGCTCCGGAACAGACTCCATGCTGCGGTCCTCGCACTCAGAAACCCTCGATGTCCGCGGACTGCGATATCACCTGCGCTGCTGGGGAGTCCGCATGGAAGCGCGGCGGGTTCTCGTCATGCTGCACGGCTGGATGGACGTTTCGGCGAGCTTCCAGTTTGTTGCAGACGCCCTGGGTGAGGGCTGGGCGATCGTTGCGCCCGACTGGCGCGGCTACGGCCTGACCGACCGCAGCGGCGGCGACAGCTACTGGTTTCCCGACTACCTGGCGGATCTCGATCGCATCCTCGACCATCTTTCGCCGGGCCCTGCGCTGCTGGTCGGCCACAGCATGGGCGGGAATGTCGCGCTGCTGTATGCGGGCATCCGTCCGGAACGCGTTCGCGCCGTCGTCAACCTCGAAGGCTTCGGTCTGCGCGAGACCCACGCCGCACAAGCGCCGGGGCGCTACGCGCAGTGGCTCGACGAACTGCGGGCCGGTGCGACGCTGCGGGACTACGCAGACGCGGACGAAGTGGCCGCGCGCCTGATGCGCAACAACCGGCGGCTGCGCCCCGATCGGGCCGCCTTTCTCGCGCGCCACTGGGCGCAGCCGCGCACCGATGGACGCTGGGAAGTCGCTGGCGATCCGGCGCACCGGATCGTCAATCCGACGCTGTACCGGCTCGATGAAGTGCTGGCCTGCTGGGAGCGCATCGCCTGTCCGGTTCTGTGGGTTCGGGCCGCCAGCACCGAGGTGCTTCGTTTCGTTGCCGAATCGTCCGATGCGGCGCTCGAGGAGGTAGAGCGCCGACGCGAATTCATCGCGGACTGCGAGCCGTTGGTGATCGAGGATGCCGGGCACATGGTGCATCACGACCAGCCGGAAGCGGTGGCGCAGGCCATTGCGGATTTCGTCGGGCGCAGGGTCGACGTGCCAGGCCGGTAAAATGAGGCGGTGTTTCGCCATCCGCCTCCGCAATCCCATCCTGCCGCCGCGCTCGACGCGGACCTGCACTCGCATTCGACGGTCTCCGACGGTCTGCTGAGCCCGCGCGACTTGGTCGAGCGCGCATACGGCCGGGGCGTGGAGCTGTTCGCGCTGACCGATCACGATGAAGTCTCGGGTCTGGCGGAAGCCGAGGCGACGGCGCGTGCAGTCGGACTGCGCTTCGTGCATGGCGTGGAGATTTCGGTGACCTGGTCCGCGACAACGGTGCATGTCGTCGGGCTTGGCATTGATCCCGATCACGGGCCGCTGCGTCATGCGCTCGCGCAGGTGCGCAGCGGCCGTACTGAGCGTGCTCGGCAGATGGCCGAAGGGCTCGCTGCGGCCGGGATCCCGGACGCCTATGACGGCGCGCTCCGTTTCGTGCGCAACCCGGAGCTGATCTCGCGCACGCACTTCGCGCGGCATCTGGTCGAATCCGGCATCTGCCGTGACGTGCGCGAGGTCTTCAAGCGCTACCTGGTGGTCGGCAAGCCGGGCTATGTGCCGCACGAATGGGCCCAGCTCCCTGACGCAGTGGCCTGGATCGGCGCGGCCGGGGGCGTGGCCGTGCTCGCCCATCCCGGCCGTTACCGCGTCGGCGACATGAAGTTGCGCGAGCTGGTGCATCAGTTCAAGGACGCCGGCGGTGTCGCGATCGAGGTCGTGACGAGCAATCACACCGCCGAGCAGGCGCGTTTCTTTGCGCGGATGGCGCTCGAATTGGAACTCGAGGCCTCACGCGGTAGCGATTTCCACGGGCCCGGCGAAGCGGAGAACGTGGAACTGGGCGTGGTCGCGCCGCTGCCCGCCGGCCTGACACCGGTCTGGCACCGGTTCGCGTGAGATCCCGGGCGCCGCGCGTTTCGTCACTTTCAACTCCCGTCGAACGTTCTTATCCCTGTCGCGATGGCACAGCTCTTTGTCGTGCACCCGGTCAACCCGCAGGTGCGTCTGCTGCGTCAGGCGGCGCAGATCCTCGACCACGGCGGCGTCGGAGCGATTCCGACCGACTCGTGCTACGCGCTCGTCTGTCACCTCGACGACAAGGCGGCGGTCGACCGCATCCGCGCCATCCGCCGCATCGACGAAAAGCACCTGCTGACGATGATGTGCCGCGACCTTTCGGACCTCGCTTCGTACGCCAAGGTCGACAACGCGACTTATCGGCTGCTGCGCGACGTCACGCCAGGGTCGTATACGCTGATCCTGGATGCGACGCGCGAAGTGCCGCGACGGCTGTCGCACCCGTCGCGTCGCACGATCGGCCTGCGGATTCCCGACCATCCGGTCGCACTGGGCTTGCTCGACGTGCTCGGCCAGCCGCTGATCAGCACGACGCTGCAATTGCCGGGCGACGAGCTGCCTCTGAACGACGTCGGCGACATCCGTGAACGGCTCGAGCATCTCGTGGATTTCGTGCTAGACGCAGGCCCCTGCGGCATCGAGGCGACGACGGTCGTCGATCTCACGCGGCCCGAGCCCGTGGTGATCCGCAAGGGCAAGGGCGATCTCGCCGCACTCGGGCTCTAGCCGGGTTCGAATCAGGCCGCTGATAGACTGACGCGCCATGGACGGCATCATTCAGGCGATCACCGTCTACGCGATCCCGGTGCTGCTGGCTATCACGCTGCACGAAGCGGCCCACGGTTATGTGGCGCGCATGTTCGGCGACTCGACCGCCTACATGCTCGGGCGCGTAACGCTGAATCCGCTCAAGCACATCGACCCGGTCGGCACGGTCATCGTTCCGCTCGCGATCCTGTTCAGCTCGCGGCTGCTCGGCGGCGGCGGCTTCCTTTTCGGCTGGGCCAAGCCGGTGCCGGTCAACTTCGGCAATCTGCGCCAGCCGAAGCGCGACATGATCTGGGTCGCCGCGGCGGGTCCCGGTATCAATCTGCTGATGGCGATCGGGTGGGTGCTCTTTGCGCGCATCTTGGTGGCCGCAGGAGTGCAGGAGACCTTCTTTTTCCAGATGGCGCGGGCAGGACTCGAAATCAACATCACGCTGATGGCGTTGAACCTGCTGCCGCTGCCCCCGCTCGACGGCGGCCGCATTTTGGTCGGGCTGCTTCCGCGCAGCCTGGCCTACCCGCTGTCGCGCGTCGAACCGTACGGCTTCTTCATCCTGATCGCGCTGCTGGTCACGAATACGCTGGGGTTCTTCATCGAACCGTTCGTGCGATTTGGCACGGCGGTAGTCCGTCTGTTCGTCTAGAACCGCATCTCCGATGTCTCCCGACCGCGTCCTTTCCGGCATGCGCCCGACCGGCGCGCTGCACATCGGCCATTACCACGGGGCCCTGAAGAACTGGATCCGGCTGCAGGACGAGCATCCCTGCTTCTTCTTCGTCGCCGACTGGCACGCGCTGACGACGCACTACGAGACTCCGGAGGTGCTGAAAGCCAGCGTCTGGGACATGCTGATCGACTGGTTCGCCGCAGGACTGGACCCGAAGAAGGCCACCGTGTTCATCCAGTCGCACGTGCCCGAGCACGCCGAGCTCTTCCTGTTGCTGACGATGGCGACGCCGCTTGGATGGCTCGAGCGCGTACCCACGTACAAGGACCAGATCGAGAAGATCAAGGAACGCGACCTTTCGACGTACGGTTTTCTCGGCTATCCGCTGATGCAGGCGGCCGACATCCTGATCTATCGCGCAAGCTGGGTGCCGGTCGGCGAGGACCAGGTGCCGCATATCGAGATGACGCGCGAGATCGCCCGCCGGTTCAACGGCCTGTTCGGGCGTGAGCCGGGGTTCGAAGAGAAGGCGCGCGCCGCGGTAAAGAAGCTTGGTGGCAAGGCCGCGCGCAGCTTCGAGGATCTGCGCAGGCGCTATCAGCAGGACGGCGATTCCGATGCGCTGGAGCAGGCGCGTGCGCTGCTCGCGCACGCCCAGACCCTGTCGCTGGAGGACCGGGAACGTGCGTCGGGCTACCTCGAAGGTTCGGGCCGGGCGATCCTGCTCGAGCCTGCGGCGAGGCTGACGGAGACGCCCAAGCTGCCGGGCCTCGACGGGCAGAAAATGTCCAAGAGCTACGGCAACGTGATCCTGATGCGCGAGGAGCCGAAGGTGCTGACCGAGAAGGTCCGGCGCATGACCACGGATCCTGCGCGCGTTCGCCGCAGCGATCCGGGCGAGCCCGAGCGCTGTCCAGTGTGGCAGCTGCATCGCATCTATTCGAGCGCAGAGACCCAGGCGTGGGCGGCCCACGGCTGCCGCACGGCCGGCATCGGTTGCCTCGACTGCAAGCAGCCAGTGATCGATGCGCTGCTCGCCGAGCAGCAGCCCTGGCGCGAGCGGGCCCAGCCCTACCTCGACGACCCGGCGTTGCTGCGCGCGATCGTCGACGACGGTTGCGCGCGCGCACGGGCTGTCGCCGAGACGACGATGCGCGATGTGCGCGGTGCGATGGGTCTTGCCTACGACTGACACTCCAGGCCCCGCCGGCGCGGCCGAGCCACGCCCGACTCCGAATCCGCTGGCGCGCGACCCGTCACCCTGGGTGGTTCGCTTTGCTGCGCACTTGACGGCCGGCGCGCGCGTGCTCGACGTCGCCTGCGGCAACGGCCGCCATGCGCGCCACCTGGCCACGCTCGGTTGTGTCGTGACCGCAGTCGATATCGACCCGGCCTGCGGCGAATCGCTGCGGCATGAGCGTGTGACGTTCATGCAGCGCGATCTCGAGGCCGCAACCTGGCCGTTCGCGGCCGAGTCCTTCGATGCAGTGGTCGTGGTGCACTACCTGCATCGCCCATTGCTGCCGCGGATGATCGAAAGCCTTGCGGCAGGAGGCCTGCTGATCTACGAAACCTTTGCGGCCGGCAACGAGCGTTTCGGGCGGCCGCGCAACCCCGACTTCCTGCTGCGACCGCGAGAGCTGCTCGAGGCTTGCGCCGGCCTGCGTGTGCTCGCGTTTGAGGACGGCATTGTCGCGGGCGCGCCACCGGCCGCCATTCAGCGGGTGGCCGCGAGGAGGCTCGAACCGGATGCGCTCGATCCGGTCGAAGCGCTCGTGCTGTAAGGGGCCTGCAGAGCCCGGTCGCGCGCGGTCCGCACGGTAGAATCGCGCGCTTGCGCGGGGAGAAACTCAGACCATGATCAAGGGGAGCATCGTTGCCATCGTTTCGCCGATGGGCGAAGACGGCGCGCTCGATTTCGAGGCCTATCGGCGCCTGATCGAGTGGCATGTCGCCGAGGGTACGAACGCGATCGTGGCGGTCGGCACGACCGGCGAGTCGCCGACCGTCGATCCCGAGGAGCATGGCGAGCTGATTCGCGTCGCGGTCGAGGCGGCCGGGAACCGGATCCCGGTGATCGCCGGCACCGGCGGCAACTCGACGCGGGAAGCGATCGAGCTGACGCGGCATGCGAAGTCCGTGGGCGCCAGCGCCACGCTGCAGGTGGTCCCGTACTACAACAAGCCGACGCAGGAAGGGCTGTACCGCCACTTCCGCACGATTGCGGAGAGCGTCGACCTGCCGATGATCCTCTACAACGTTCCGGGGCGGACGGTCGCGGACCTCGCAAACGACACGACGCTGCGCCTCTCCCAGGTGCCAGGAATCGTCGGAATCAAGGATGCGACCGGCGACCTGGCGCGCGCAGCGGACCTGCTGAAGCGGCTGCCGTCCGGCTTCGCGGTCTACAGCGGCAACGACGACTCCGCGCTGGCGCTGATCCTGATGGGCGGACACGGTGTGATCTCGGTGACGGCGAATGTCGCACCGCGGGGCGTCAGCGAGATGTGCAAGGCGGCGCTCGCCGGCGAGTTTGCGCGGGCGCGCGAACTGAACAACCGGCTGTTGCCGCTGCATTCGAAGCTCTTCGTCGAGCCGAATCCGATCCCGGTCAAATGGGCCCTCGCAAGGATGGGCCGCATCCCGCCGGGTATCCGCCTGCCGCTGACGCCGCTGTCGACTGCGGCTGAGCCGGCGGTGCTGGCGGCGATGAAGGATGCGGGGTTGTAGCCCGCAGGAGTCCTGATGAACGTTTGCAAGTGCATGAAAGCGCTGCTGTCGGCCTGCGCCGTGTTGGTGGCGGGCTGCAGCTGGACCGGCAACCTGCTGAACGACAAGGTGGACTACCAGGCGGCGCGGACGCGATCGACGCCGCTGGAGATCCCGCCGGACCTGTCGCAGCTTCCGCGCGACGAGCGTTTCACCGTGCCGGAACGCCCGCAGTCGGTCACGGCCTCCGCTGCCGGCGTCGCACGCCCCGGAGGACCGGCGGCTGCGCCGGCAAGCACGACAGCAGCAGCGGTCGCACCGACGGGGGCGCTGGCTCGCATCGAACGCGACGGCAGCCAACGCTGGCTCGCCGTAAACATGCCCCCTGAAAAGGCCTGGCCGGTCGTGCTCGACTTCTGGCCGAGCGTCGGGTTGGCGGTCGAGAAATCCGATCAGGCGACCGGCACGATGGAAACGGTATGGGCCGAGAACCGGGCCAAGCTGCCGCAGGACATCATCCGGCAGACGCTCGGCCGCGTGCTCGGCTCCGTGTATTCCACGGGCGAGCAGGACAAGTACCGCGCGCGCATCGAGCGCACACCTAATGACACTTCGGAGATATTCATCAGCCATCGCGGCATGATCGAGGTCTACACATCGTCGGCGCAGGACCGAACGGCGTGGCAGCCGCGTCCGCCGGATCCGGAGATGGAAGCCGAGATGCTGCAGCGGCTGCTTGTACGTTTCGACAAGTCAGCGGGCCCGGCGACGGCCACAGCGGCCGCGGGTGCGCGGCCGGTCGTGGCCACAGCAGGACCCGCGGCGATGCCGCCGGCGCCGCCTGACACGACGCACATTATCAAGGGCTCTGACGGCCGCAGCGAGCGCCTCGACATCGATGATCCTTTCGATCGCGCCTGGCGCCGTATCGGGCTCGCGCTCGACCGCGGCGGCTTCACGGTCGAGGACCGTGATCGCGCCAAGGGCATCTACTTCGTCCGTTATCTCGACCCGGACTACGAGGCCAAGGCGAAGGAGCAGCAGGGCTTCCTGGCAAAACTGATGGGACGCGAGAAGCCGATCGAGGCTCCGCAATATCGCGTACAGCTGACAGCGGCAGGCGACTCCGGAACCTGGGTGCAGGTCTACAGCAAGGACGGCAAGCCTGAGCGCTCACCGGCCGGCGATCGCATCCTGGCGCTGCTCAAGGATCAGTTGCGCTAAGGTTGCTGATCGGTGCTGCGACTCTGCAGTCTCGGTTCAGGCAGCGGCGGCAACGGGCTCGTGGTCGAGGCGAGCGACGGGCTCGCGCGCAGCCGCGTGCTCATCGACAACGGCTTCAATCTGCGGCAACTGTCGCGGCGTCTGGAACGTGCCGGTCTCGCCATCGATTCCCTCGACGCCGTGTTCGTCACGCATGAGCATTCGGATCACGCCGCCGGCGTCGAGCGCCTGTCGCGCCGCCACGGGGTGCCGGTGTACTGCAGCGCCGGTACCGCCGCGGCCTGCGACTTCGATGCGCGGAGCGTGGCGTGGGTACATGTCGAAGCCGCCGTCGCCATAGAGATCGGCGCGCTAAGGGTCGAACCCTTCGCCGTGCCGCACGACGCCAGCGAGCCGTTGCAGTACACGTTCAGTGATGGCGCACGCCGTGCCGCTCTGCTGACCGATGCCGGCGAATGCTCGGACGAGATCCTCGCCGCCCTTTCTGGCCTGCACGCGCTCATTCTCGAATGCAACCACGACGTGGCGCTGCTGCGTGACGGCGCCTATCCGCCGTTCCTGAAGGCGCGCATCACCGGATCGCTCGGACACCTGTCGAATGACCAGGCGGCCGACATACTTGCGCGCTCGGAGCATTCGCGGCTCGAATGGGTCGCCGCCGCACATCTGTCCGCGGTGAACAACCGACCGGGGCTGGCGCGGATCGCGCTGGCCGCGGCGCTCGGTTGTGCGGCGGACGAGATCGCCGTCGCGGACCAGTTCGCCGGACTGCCCTGGCGCGAGGCCTGAGCAAAAGAAAAGGGCCGACTATCGTCGGCCCTTTTGCTGACGCGAGTCCGATTACTTCTTGGCGGCTTCTTTGGCCTGGTCCACCGCGGTGCCGGCAGCGGCCTTGGCTGCGTCCTGGGTCGCGGCAGGCGCAGCGGCTGGAGCGGCAGCGTCAGCCGGCTTTGCTGCATCAGCAGCCGGGGCGGGAGCCGGTGCAGGCGCCGGAGCCGCGGCAGGAGCGGGCGCGGGAGCAGGAGCGGGCGCCTCTTTCTTGCCGCAGGCGACGAGGGCGACGACCATCATGGAGGCGAACAGCAGCGACTTCTTCATGGGTTTCCTTTCGACTTTCGGGTTTGGGAGCTGATTCTCTTGGCTGGTTCGGCAGTGTCAGCCGCAACCGGTGCGACCGCCGTGTCCGCGAAAACCCCTAATTATAGGTGGATTGACGCCCCGAGACCAAAGCGCGCCGCCACAGCCGTGATTGCAAGCGAGGATCAGCCCAGCCCCAGTGGAACCACGGCAATGTTGTGGCCACCCGCGTTCCAACGCCGGTCGAAGGCCATGCTGAAGGGCTGCGCGTGCAGCTTGTTGTAGATCCAGAGATCGCCGCGAGTGGTCGCGCTGGGTTCGAGCACCAGCGCCGCATGGTCATCTACCAGCAGACACGCGTCTTCGCCGACCGGATCGTCCGCCGATGCGATCCGGATCTCGAGGGCGTGCGGAAAGCGCCGCTGCGCCGCGCGCAGTCGCGCGGCCTGACTCTCGAGCCAGCCCGCGTCGTCGACGAGCAACTGCACTCGGGCCGAACGATGCGAGAGCAGCAGGCGCTGCAGCAGGCCAATCGCAGCGATGCTCGCAAGATCGAACACCGAGAGGTCGCGGTGCAGGCAGCGCACAGTGCGTCGGGCCAGCCCCAGCGCAATCTTCGCCGCTTCATGGGTCTCGGCGCGTGACGTGATCAACGCCCGCTCGGGCGCCGCACCGTCGAGCTGGAGTTCAGAGGGCTTCACGATTTCGCACTCCCGAAGCGCAGCCAGCCGCTCCGGTACCAGCCATGCAGCAATCCGAGAACAGCGTCGGCCATCGGCGCGGCCGGCAGCTGGCGCCGGTCCGCGAGCCTGCGCATCGCGCTGCTGCAGCCGCGTGGCACGTGCAGGAACTGTCCGTTGATGCCGATGGCCATGCCCCGGTAGAGCAGGCGCGTGCGGTGATCGAGTTCCACGCCCTGTCGCTGCACCCGCGCGGCGAACGCGCGCAGCCCGAGCAGACGCGACGGGCGATCAAAGATGACCTGTGCTTTGGGCTCCGAGAGATATCCGAGCAGGAAACGCGCAGTGCTAGCGCGCGTCGCGCGCAGCCTAAGCGCAGCGTGGAGCCGTCTCACCATTGCTTCAGGCAATGCGGCGGGCGTGCGCGTCGGCGCCAACCCGCGATCACGATACCGGCCCCGCAGTAAGGTGTGTGCCGCGAGGTCGGCGCAGTACGGCTCCAGCAGTTCCTGGTGCGTCGGCGCACGAAAGCCGATCGAATAGGTGATGCACTCGCCCAGCGCAGTCCCCTCGTGCGCGACACCCGGCGGCAGGTACAGCAGATCGCCGGGCTCGAGGATGAATTCGTGCGTCGGTTCGAATTTCGCCAGCAGTTGCAGCGGGGCGCCCTTGAACGTGCGCAGGTCGCGCTGACGCCCGATGCGCCAGCGCCGGCGGCCGTATGCCTGCAGCAGGAAGACATCATAGGAATCGACATGAGGTCCTACACCGCCGCCGTCAGTCGCATAGCTCGCCATCAGGTCGTCCAGTCGTGCGTCAGGGATGAAGCGAAACCGCTGCAGCAGCGCATGTGCACCGGCATCGAGCAGGTCGACTCCTTGCACCAGCACGGTCCAGCGTGACGTGCGGGTCGAGGGCAGGCGCGCCAGCGGGCCGTGGCGCACCTGCCAGCGGCCGCGCTCGCGCTGCACGAGGCGCGTCTCTGCGTCCGGATGCCGCGCCAGCTGGAACAGCCGCGTGCGGTTCACCGGCGGCTGGAATCCCGCGATGGCCGCGCGCACCAGCAGCGGTCTGCGCTGCCAGGCGTCGCGCATGAATCGCGCGACAGGAAGCGTTCCGAGTCTCTGCAGCACGGGTGGTTGCGGCGCTCCAGTCATGCAGGCGATTATAGGAATCGCCCCGGCGCATAATGCCTCGACATGAAGATCGCGCACGGCTCGCTCGTCAGCCTCGACGTCACGATGTATGACGCGCAAGGCGAACTTCTGGAGAAATCCGACAATCCGCTGCTGTATCTGCACGGTCACGAAGACATCTTTCCCCGCATCGAGGAAGCGCTTGCAGGTCGCGAGCCGGGCGATCGCGTCACGTTGCAGCTCGAGCCTGACGACGCGTTCGGCGACTACGACCCGGAGCTCGTGATGCTGGTGGAGGCAGACGAAGTCGGTGAAGACGTCGCGATCGGCATGCGGGTCGAAGCCGCCGGACCCGACGGCGAGGATCGATGCCTGTTCACGGTCACCGATATCGCGGACGGCATGGCCGTGCTCGACGGCAACCACCCGCTGGCCGGCATGGTCTTGCGCTTCGACATCCGCGTCATCGAGGTCCGCGCCGCCACGGCCGAAGAGCTGGCCGAAGCGGAAAGCGTTCAGGTGCCCGGCTTTCTGTCAGTGGCCGGCACGCCACCGACGCGACACTGAAATCAGTTCGTACGGTCGTCGCCGGCGGCGAGTCGCTGCAGCTCCGCCAGCAGCGTGTGCGCTGCGCGCGGTGACAGGGCGTCGAGGTCGAGATCGCGCAGGCGTGCGCGCAAGGCCGCGTGCTCGCGGGAGAGATCTGCCGGCTGGGCAGCGGCCAGAGCAAACATGTCGAGCTGCGGTCGATGGCCGAGCGCACGTTCCTCGAGTTGCACCAGCAGCGCGCGTGCCCGCCTGACCACAGCCGACGGCACGCCGGCCAGCTGCGCGACGGCAAGACCGTAGCTCTGGCTCGCCGGCCCTGCGCGCACCTCGTGCAGGAACACCACTTTGCCGCCGGACTCTGCGGCGGCGACATGGACGTTGGCGACCTCGGGGTGCTGCTCGGCGAGTTGCGTCAGCTCGAAGTAGTGCGTAGCAAACAGCGTCAGGCTGCGGTTCTTCTCGACGAGCTCGCGCGCGATCGCGGCGGCGAGTGCCAGGCCGTCGAAGGTTGAAGTGCCGCGCCCGATCTCGTCCATCAGCACGAGGCTGCTTTCGCCTGCACTGTTGAGGATCGATGCGGCCTCGGTCATCTCGACCATGAACGTCGAGCGGCCGTGCGCAAGATCGTCGGCGGCGCCGATACGCGTCAGGATGCGGTCGATCGGGCCCAGGCGCGCACTGGTCGCAGGCACGAAACTGCCGGCGCAGGCGAGCAGCGCGATCAGCGCCACCGAGCGCATGTAGGTCGACTTGCCGCCCATGTTCGGCCCCGTGATCACCAGTAGCCGGCGACCTGGATGGAGCACGCAATCATTCGGCACGAAGGCTTCGATCTCGTGCTCGACCACTGCGTGGCGCCCATTCCGAACCTCGATACCCGGGCGCTCGACGAGTTCGGGCTCGACCCAGCGCGCAATGCGCGCGTGGTGCGCCAGCGCGCCCACCGCGTCGAGTTCGGCAATCGCGTCGGCGATTGCCTGCACGCCCGCAACCTCGCCGGCCAGTGCCTCGACGAGCTGCTCGTACAGCACACGCTCGCGGGCCAGCGATCGTTCGCGCGCCGAGAGCGCGCGATCCTCGAAGGCCTTCAGTTCCGGCGTGATGTAGCGCTCGGCGTTCTTCAGCGTCTGGCGTCGCCGATAGTTGTCGGGGACTTTGGCCGCCTGCCCGTGCGTAACCTCGATGTAGAAGCCGTGCACGCGGTTGTACTCGACACGCAGGTTGGCGATGCCCGTGCGTGCGCGTTCGCGCTGCTCAAGATCGACCAGGAACTGGCCCGAGTTGTCGCGCAGCGCCCGCAGTTCGTCGAGTTCGGCATCGTGGCCCGCAGCGATCACATCGCCGTCGCGCGGCGAGTGAGCCGGCTCGGCTTGAAGTGCCACGAGGTGACCGCGCAACCCGGGAGGGGCGCCGCATCGCGTGCGCGCCTCGGCGAGCAACGGGGATGCCACGGCAGACAGCGATGCGGCAACGCGCTCGACAGCGGGCAGCGCATCGCGGAGCGCCGCGAGTTCGCGCGGACGGACCGTGCGCAGCGCGATTCGCGTTCCGATCCGCTCCAGGTCGCAAAGGCCACGCAGGCTCTGCTGCAGGGCCTGCAACAGATCCGCCCGCTCGAGGAGTTCGGCGATGGCGCGATGGCGCGCGCGGGGCACTGTGGCGTCGCGGTGCGGATGATGCAGCCAGTGCCGCAGGCGTCGGCTGCCCATCGCCGTCTGGCCATGGTCGAGCAGCTTCAGCAGCGTCGGTCCGTCGTCGGACCGCAGCGTCGCCGTGATTTCGAGGTTACGCCGAGTGACGGGATCGAGCGCGACATAGTCCGAGCTGCCCTCACGCTTCAGCTTGGCGATATGAGGCAGGCGTCCGCCCTGCGTAGAGCGCGCATAGTCGAGCAGGGCCGCGGTCGCAGCGAGGATTTCCGGCGCGTCGGCTACTCCGAAGGCATCGAGGGTGGCAACCTGCAGCGCCTCGCGCAGGCCCGCGGCGCCGCGGACCGCATCGAAATGCCAGTCCGGGCGCGACTGGGATACGGCGCCTGCCTGCCGCACGGCCGCTGCGAGCGTCTCGGCATACGTTTCCGGGACCAGCACCTCGGACGGCGCGACGCGCGCCAGTTCGGAAGGTAGCGCGCTGCCGGGCACGGATGCAGCGCGCAGTTCCCCGGATGACATCACGAGCCAGGCCAGGCCGAACGGGGCGCCGCGTTGCAACGGTGCCGCGATGGCGAGCAGCGGCGCATCGGCTTTGTCCTGTAGCAGGCCGGTGTCGGTCAGCGTCCCGGGTGTGACGATGCGCACGACGCGCCGCTCGACCGGGCCTTTGCTCGTCGCCGGGTCGCCGATCTGCTCGCAGATCGCAACGCTTTCGCCGAGCTTCACCAGCCGCGACAGGTACTGCTCGACCGACACCGCCGGTACGCCGGCCATTTTGACGGGCGCTCCGGCCGAGGTGCCGCGGGCGGTGAGCACGATGTTCAGCAGAGCGGCCCCGCGTTCGGCGTCGTCGTAGAACAGTTCATAGAAGTCGCCCATCCGGTAGAACAGCAGCGCCTGCGGGTGCTCAGCCTTGATGCGCAGGTACTGCTGCATCATGGGCGTGTGGCCGCCGGCTTCGCCGCGGTTCATGGTGGGTGGAGAGGTCGCAGAGTGCTCGGCGCCTGCCGCGTCGGAACTCAGGCGCTGCCGCGGTGGACCTGCTGCACCAGTTTCAGCAGCGGCGGAAAGATCTTCGGCGCGCCGCACACGATGTGGCCGTCTTCGAGAAATCCAGGTTCGCCATTGAAGTTCGACACCAGCCCGCCCGCCTCGAGGATGAGCAGGCTGCCGGCGGCCATGTCCCACGCCGACAGGCCGATTTCCCAGAAGCCGTCGAGGCGCCCGGCCGCGACGTAGGCGAGATCGAGCGCCGCCGCGCCTGGTCGGCGGATACCGGCCGTGCACTCGGTGATGCTCTTGAACATGCGGACGTACTCGTCGAGGTGCTCGAGGCTGCGGAATGGAAAGCCGGTGCCGATCAGGCTGTCGGCCAGACGGTCGCGACGGGAGACACGGATGCGCCGTTCGTTGAGGAACGCGCCGCGCCCGCGAGTTGCGGTGAACAGTTCGTTGCGCGTCGGGTCGTAGACGACTGCCTGCGTGATCAACTCGCGGTGGCGCAGCGCGATCGACACCGCGTACTGCGGGAAACCGTGGATAAAGTTCGTCGTGCCGTCGAGCGGATCGATGATCCAGGTGTATTCCGACTGGCCGCTTGCACCCGACTCCTCGGCGAGGATCGCGTGGTCCGGATAGGCCTTCAGCAGTGTGTCGATGATCGCGCGTTCCGCGGCGTGATCGACCTCGGTGACGAAATCGGAGCGGCCCTTGGAGCCGACGCGTACGGCGTCGAGGTCCATGCTGGCGCGATTGATGATCGAACCGGCCTTGCGCGCGGCCTTCACGGCCGTGTTGAGCATCGGGTGCATGATGGATCGCGAGCCCGGCGGCGCGGTCGCGTTTAGACTGAACCGTGAAGTTTAGTCGATCGATGCCTCGCGCCGCCTTGTGTCGCTGCCCTTAGCCGCCTTCAGCCCGCAGTTTCGGCGCGTGCGCTTCGTGCTAGTTGAGCCCACGCTTGCGGCCAACATCGGCGCGGCGGCGCGCGCGCTCAAGACGATGGGTTTCACACGCCTCGTCGTCGTGAATCCGCGCGATCGCGCGTATCGGAGCGATCCGGACGCGATCGCGCTCGCAACCGGTGCCGCAGACGTGCTGGCCGCGAGCGAGAGCCACGACGACCTGCTCGGCGCACTGGCCGGCGTGCAGCTGGCGATTGCGCTGAGCGGTTACGACCGCGAGTTCGGGCCACCTCTGCGCGATCTCCACAGCGCGGCGGTCGATGCCGCGCGCCAGCTCGCCGAGATCGCCAGCGGCGACCTGGCCTTCGTCTTCGGCACCGAGCGCAGCGGGCTGTCGAATGCCGACGTGCTGAGCTGCCAGTGGTGCGCAGCCATCCCCGCCGACCCCAAGTTTGCGTCTCTGAACCTCGCGCAGTCGGTTCAGGTCGCTGCGTACGAGTGCCAGCTGGCCCTGCGCGGCAGCTCGGCGATCCACGCCGGGCAGCTGCGCTTCGAAGGCGGCGAGCCGCCGGCAGGCGTCGCGGCGCTTGAAAAGCTCTATGCCCACTTCGAGGAGGCTGCGACCGCGGTCGGATTCCACGACCCGGCCGAGCCGAAGACGCTGATGGTGCGTGTGCGGCGGCTCTTCAATCGTGCGCAACCGACGCAGACCGAGGTGGACCTGCTGCGAGGCGTGCTGGCTGCCGTGATCCAGTCCCGCGCCGATCGTGCCGGACGCAAGCGCGGCGGCGCGGACCGCGGCGACACGTAGTTTGAGTGGGTGCGTCCGTACAATCTCAGCGCACTCCGACGGGCCCTCTCTCATGTTCAGCAGACTGCGCGAAGACATCGACTGCATCATCCAGCGCGACCCTGCGGCGCGGTCACGCTGGGAGGCGCTGACGTGTTATCCGGGGCTGCACGCGCTGACGCTGCACCGGCTGGCGCACACGTGCTGGAATGCGGGCCTGCGCTGGCTTGGCCGCTTCATCTCGCACCTTTCGCGGTGGCTGACCGGGATCGAGATCCATCCCGGGGCGACGATCGGGCGCTATGTGTTCATCGACCACGGCATGGGTATCGTGATCGGCGAGACGGCCGAGGTCGGCGACGGCACGACGATCTACCAGGGCGTGACCCTCGGCGGCACCTCGCTTACGCGGGGAGCGAAGCGGCACCCAACGCTCGGTCGCAACGTGATCGTCGGCGCCGGCGCCAAGGTGCTGGGCGGCTTTACGGTCGGCGACGGTGCGCGTATCGGTTCGAATGCGGTGGTCGTCAAGGAAGTGCCGCCGGGCGCGACCGCCGTTGGCAATCCGGCGCGGATCCTGCACCGCGACCTCGACGCGCAGCGTGAGCACGTCGCCAACCAGATGGGATTCTCCGCCTACGGTCTGACGCAGGACGGTGACGATCCACTGGCGAAGGCACTGCACGGCCTGATCGATCACGCGGCCGCGCAGCAGCGCGAGATCGAGCGCCTGGTGGCCGCGCTCGAGCGCAACGGCATCATGCTCGACGAGGCCAAGCGCGAGGCGCCGACGGTCGATCCGCGGCAGCTCAACCGCCTCGTTGACGAGTGACCGCGCGGCTTGATACTCGCTTTTGGCATGAAATTCCGTCCGTACGGACGGGTTTAGCCTGCCGTGCTCCGTGCAATAGTCCGCGATCATCCAAGGATGTCAGGGTGGGGAGGGTGTGCATGAAGCGGCTGGTGCGGCGGATCCTGGTACTGGTTGGGCTGTCGGCGTCGGCGTGCGCCCATGCGCAGCTGAGCTACCCGGCCGACTTGTGGTGGGACAACCGCTGGTATGTCGCCCCGTTCGTTCAGTTCACCTTCCCCGACAGTGCACGTCTTGCCAGGGACGGCACCGGCTTCGGCATAGCCGCGGGCAAAGCGCTGGCACCGAGTTGGGACGTCGAGGTGCGCGGTGCATATGAGGAGTTGCCCGCGCAGGGCGCTCCGGACAACTGGCACAACTGGACTCTCGAAGCCAACGGCAAGTGGTACTTCCTCGGCCGGCAGGGGCGCGCCAGCTGGGACGAGTTCCAGCCCTACGCGATCGCCGGGTTGGGGCTCATCAACGACAGCGTCGGCGCCAGCAAGACGAGCGTCACGGCCAATGCGGGTTTGGGTGTGACACTAGCGCTTGGCAAATGGGCACGGTTCTTCATCGACGGCCGCTATCGCTGGGACGCGAACAGCGGCAAGCTGGTCAGCCAGAACTCCTTTGGCGATTGGGTGCTGAACGTCGGTGTCCTGATTCCGATCGGCACGGCCCCGGCCGTCACCGAGTCTGCGGCGCGGCCCTCCGCAGCGTCGCCACCACCGCCACCACCACCGCCCGCGACAGCACCGGTCGCGGCAGCGTCACCGGTCTCGCCGCCGCCACCGCCGCCACCGCCGGTCCCGATGGCGAAGCGGGGACCGCCCAAGCACACGTTCGACCTGTCCGCCGATGGTATGTTTGCCTACGACAAGGCGACGCTCACACCGGTCGGTGAATCGCGCATCGAGAACATGATCGAAGGCATGCGGCAGGCGGGCGTGACCGGACTGACGTCGATGACCATCATCGGCCACACCGATCCGCTCGGCGCCCCGGCGTACAACCAGGCGCTGTCCCTGCAACGCGCCAATGCAATCAAGACCTATCTCGTGGGCCGCGGTATCCCGGCCGGCATCATCACGACCGAGGGTCGCGGCGAAACTCAGCTGAAGATCACCGAGGAGGAGTGCCGCGCCAAGGGACAGGGTTCGCCGCGCAGCGCGCTCATCGCCTGCTTGGCGCCAGATCGCCGCGTCGAGATCATCGCCACGGTCACCGGAGGTGCGCAGTAGCCGCGGGTTACTTAGTCGTCGAAGAACACCAGCCGCGGTCGGCCGCGGTCGAAATCCAGAAATCCGCCGCGCGGCTCGGCCGCATCGCTGTCCCAGTCGGGCAGGACCCAGCGCTCCGCCAGCGCGCCGTTTACCTCATGCACATGCGTGCCTGGCCGGTGCGTGTGGCCATGGATCACGCGGCGCACGCCGGCCTGTACCATCGCCGCCGATACGACTTCGGTCGTGACATCCATGATGTCCGCCGCCTTCATCGCCTTCTCGGTTTCGCTCTGCATCCGCGCGCTGCGTGCCACCTGAATGCGCTCGGCCACCGGCTTGGCCAGGAAGTCCCGCTGGAATGCCGGTGCGCGCACCATCGTGCGGAACTGCTGGTAGGCGACGTCGCGTGTGCACCAGGCGTCGCCATGCGAAAGCAGGGTCGGCGTGCCGGCCACCTCGAGGCTGATCGGGTCTGCAAGCAGCGTGCAGCCCGCCGTCCGCGCGAAGTCGCTGCCGAGCAGCAGGTCCCGATTGCCGTGCATGACCAGGACGCGCTGACCGCGGCGACTGGCTGATGCCAGCGCGGCGATGACAGGAGCAGCGGCCGCGCCGGCGTCGTCGCCGATCCAGAACTCGAACAGGTCGCCGAGGATGACGAGTTCAGGATGCAGGGGTGCATCCTCGCGCAGGAAGCGGAGGAAGCGCTCGAGCGTGCGCGGCCGCTCCGAGGTCAGGTGCAGATCCGAGATGAAGACCGGATCGACGAGCGGCGCGACCGATGACGCGACCGCGAGCGCGGGCGGCGGTGTCGCCTCGGCGGCGTTCACTGGATGATTTCAGCCCGTTCGATCAGCACGTCGACCTCGGGCACGTCGGCGTGCCCGCCGCGGCGGCCGGTGCGCACCGCCTTAATCTTGTCGACGACGTTGAAGCCCTCGACCACCTTGCCGAATACGCAATAACCCCAGCCCTGCGGCGTCGGCGCCGTGTGGTTCAGGAAATCGTTGTCGGCCACGTTGATGAAGAACTGCGCCGTGGCCGAATTTGGATCGCTGGTGCGTGCCATGGCGACGGTGTACTTGGCATTGCGCAGGCCGTTGCGCGCCTCGTTCGGGATCGGATCCTCGGTCGTCTTCTGCCGCATCCCCGCCTCGAAGCCCCCGCCCTGAATCATGAAGCCATTGATCACCCGGTGGAACAGCGTGGCGTCGTAAAAGCCGTTGCGGACGTAGGCCTCGAAGTTCTCGGCCGTCTTCGGCGCGCGTTGGTGGTCGAGCTCGATCGTGATCGGGCCGAGGGTCGTGTACAGGCGGATCATGCGTGCTCCTAGGGCTGCTTGACGATACGCGCAGACTTGACGATGACCGGTGTGGCCGGCAGGCTGGCGTGCGGCCCGCGCGATTCTGTCGGCACGGCGCGGATCTTGTCGACAACGTCCATGCCCTCGACGACCTTGCCGAACACGGCATAGCCGTGGCCGTCGGGCTTCGGATAGTCGAGGTTAGGATTATCGACGACGTTGATGAAGAACTGCGAGGTCGCCGAATTCGGATCGCCGCGCCGCGCCATCGAGACCGCGCCGCGTTCGTTCTTCAGTCCGTTCTGGCTCTCGAGGGGGATCGGCGCGCGCGTCGGTTTTTCCGCGAGGTCGGCAGTGTAGCCGCCGCCCTGGATCATGAAGTTGCCAATGACACGGTGGAACACCGTGTTGTCGTAATGGCCGCTCTTCACGTATTCGAGGAAATTGGCGACGGTCTTCGGCGCCGCCTGCGCGTTAAGCTGGATCACGATCGTCCCCAGCGTCGTATCGAGCGCTACGCGCTGCGCCCACGCGATCGCGGGCAGCGCGAGCAGCAGCGAGAACAGCAGGCCAAGTCGTTTCATTGCAGATCCCCCGGGGAAAGTTCAGCGCACGCCGCGCACCTTCGTGATCAGATCGCGCGACAGCGTCAGCTTCGTACCGGCCTGGCGATTCGCCGGACTGAGCTTGGTCGCACGCTCGTAGGCGTCGGCCGCCAGCTGCAGATAGATGTCGCCGAGATTTTCATACGCGGTCGCGTAGTTCGGGGCGGCGAGCAGCGCCTGTTCGAGGGCAGCCCGTGCGTTGTCGAGCCGTCCCTCGCTGGCGTAGATGACGGCAAGATTGTTGTAGGGTTCGGGCAGTTCCGGAAAATCCTCCGTGAGCTGCCGGAACACCTCGCGCGCTTGATCCTTCTGCTTCATCTCGGTCAGGATCACGCCCCGCACGAAGCGCATCTGCGCATCGCGCGGGTTGCGTGCGATCTGGGCATCGGCGCGCGCCAGTGCCTGGGGCAGCCGGCCGGAATTGATCAGTTGCTGAACCTGCTGCAGCTCCGTTGGCAGCTCGCGGTCGGCCGACAGCGTGCCGACGGTTTGCGGCGGGATGGCCGATGAGACCTGGGCCCACGCTGTCGAGGCGAGGGTTGCGGCGACCGCGATCGGGAGGATGCGACGGAGCAACATCGGTCGGACTGCGCAGGCCGCGCAATCGGGCATCGGAGCGGAGGTGCATTGATATACTGAATCGATTCTACAACCGAGCCCCGCGTGACATGAGCTCCCGGCGCTGTTGAGGAGCCCGCTTTCCGGCGCAGTCCATCGCCCACCGCACCGTCCGGCGCGCGCGCCGGACGCTCACCGGGATCCCCCATGATGATCGAGATCTACAACACGCTGACGCGTCGCAAGGAGCCGCTGCGTCCGCTCGTGCCGGGCCGGATCGGGATCTATGTCTGCGGGGTTACGACTCAGGACCTGACACACATCGGCCACGGTCGGACCTTCGTCGCGTTCGACGTGATGGTGCGCTGGCTGCGCGCGCGCGGCTTCGACGTGACCTACGTGCGAAACATTACGGACATCGAAGACAAGATCATCCGCCGCGCGGCCGAGCAGGGCATCACGCCGTCCGAGCTCACGGCGAAGTACATCGCGGCAATGCACGAGGATTTCGCCGCACTCGGGCTTCTGCAGCCGGATCACGAGCCGCGCGCGACCCAGTACATCGCGCCGATGCTCGACATCATCGGCCTCCTGGAGAAGCGCGGGCTCGCCTACCAGGCCGACGACGGCGACGTCAATTTCGCTGTCCGCAGTTTCGCGGGCTACGGCAAGCTTTCGGGGCGTTCGCTCGACGAACTGCGCGCCGGTGAGCGCGTCGCCGTCGATGCCAGCAAGCGCGACCCGCTCGACTTCGTGCTCTGGAAGAAGGCGAAGGCGGGCGAGCCGCAGTGGTCATCGCAATGGGGCGCAGGACGTCCCGGATGGCACATCGAGTGCTCGGCGATGGCGAGCGAACTGCTGGGGCACACCTTCGACATCCACGGCGGCGGCCCGGATCTGATCTTCCCGCATCACGAGAACGAGATCGCGCAGAGCGAGGGCGCGTACGGCCAGACCTTCGCCAACCTCTGGATCCACACCGGCGCACTACGGATGGGCGACGACAAGATGTCGAAGTCGCTCGGCAACGTCGTGACGATCCGTGAGGCCGTTACACGTCACGACCCCGAGGTCGTGCGCTTCTTCCTGCTGCGCTCGCATTACCGGAGCCAATTCCAGTTCACCGAGGAGCAGCTCGTCGAGGCGCGCGCGGGGCTGACGCGGCTGTACACGGCGCTGCGCGACGCGCCGGCCGACGATGGCACGCTCGACTGGGACGAGCCGCACGCGGCGGCGTTCGCGGCGGCGATGGACGATGATTTCAACACCTCAATCGCGGTTGCGACGCTGTTCGATCTTGCGAGCGAGGTGAACCGGACCCGTTCGCCGGCGCTGGGGCGGCAGCTCAGGAGGCTCGGTGCCGTGCTCGGCGTGTTGCAGCGTGCGCCGGAAGACTTCCTGCGCGGCGGCGCTTCCGCGGATACGGAGCGCATCGCAGGATTGATCGCCGAGCGCAGCGCGGCGAAGAAGGCGAGGGACTTCGGCGCGGCAGACCGGATTCGCGCTGTGCTCGCCGCTGAAGGTATCGTGCTCGAGGACGGCGCAGCCGGCACGACGTGGCGACGGCAGTAGGCGCGGAACGTCCGGAATACTGGTTGAGGGCGCGGCGCGCGCTGGCGCGCGGCGACGCGACGCTGGCGCGCATCATCGCTGCGCATCCGCGGGTCGCGCTGGCGTCGCGCGGCGACGCCTTCAAGACGCTGGCGCGCTCGATCGTCGGGCAGCAGATCTCCGTGAAAGCGGCGCAGGCAGTGTGGGGCCGCTTCGCCGAATGCTGTGGCGAGATGACGCCGCGCGCGGTGCTGCGCCGGCGCGCGCCGACGCTGCGCGCGTGCGGGTTGTCGGACCGCAAGGTCGAGTACATCCGCGACCTCGCGCAGCACTTTGTCAGCGGCCACGTCGATGCCACGCGCTTTCGGGCGCAGTCCGACGAGGAGATCATCGCTGAACTCGTCGACATCCGCGGCATCGGCCGCTGGACCGCCGAGATGTTCTTGATCTTCAATCTGCTCCGGCCTAATGTCCTGCCGCTGGACGACCTGGGGCTGCTGAAGGCCGTGAGTCTCAACTATTTCGACGGCGCGCCAATCCAGGGCCGCGACGGCCGCGCGCGGATCGTCGCGCTCGCAGCCGCCTGGGAGCCCTGGCGCAGCGTCGCAACCTGGTATCTGTGGCGCAGTCTGGACCCCGTGCCGGTCGAGTACTAGAACCGACATCAATATGGCCAAGACCACCTTCCTGGAATTCGAGCAGCCGATCGCCGAGCTCGAGGCGAAGATCGACGAGTTGCGCTTCGTGCAGGACGACTCGGCGGTCGACATCTCCGAAGAGATCGAGCGCCTGCAGAAGAAGAGCCAGGCGCTGATGAAGGACATCTACGCCAAGCTCTCGCCGTGGCAGGTGTCGCAAATTGCCCGGCATCCGCAACGACCCTACACGCTCGACTATGTCGGCGACATCTTCACCGACTTCCACGAGTTGCATGGCGACCGTAGCTTCTCCGATGACCTGTCGATCGTCGGCGGGCTCGCGCGCTTCAACGGGCAGGCCGTACTGGTGCTGGGCCACCAGAAGGGCCGCGATACGAAGGAGCGCGCGCTGCGCAATTTCGGCATGAGCCGGCCCGAAGGCTACCGCAAAGCGCTGCGGTTGATGAAGCTCGCCGAGAAGTTTGGCCTGCCGGTCTTCACGTTCGTCGACACGCCGGGTGCCTATCCCGGAATCGACGCGGAAGAGCGCGGCCAGTCGGAGGCGATCGGGCACAACCTGTACGAGATGTCGCAGCTCAAGGTGCCGATCATCACGACGATCATCGGCGAGGGCGGTTCCGGCGGCGCGCTCGCGATCGCGGTGGCCGACCAGGTCCTGATGCTTCAGTACGCCACGTACTCGGTGATCTCGCCCGAGGGCTGCGCGTCGATCCTGTGGAAGAGCGCAGACAAGGCGCCCGAGGCCGCCGAAGCACTCGGCTTGACCGCGCATCGGCTGAAGGCTCTGGGCCTCATCGACAAGATTGTCACCGAGCCGCTCGGCGGCGCGCACCGCGACTCCAAGCAGATGTCGGCGCTGCTCAAGCGCGGACTGGCCGATACGCTGCGGCAGTTCGCGGGCATGAAGCCGCGCGAGTTGCTCGCGGCCCGGCATGCGCGACTTCTCGCCTATGGCCGCTTCAAGAACACGACCGACGAAGGCTGACCCGCTCGATCGCCTGCTTCTGGACGCGACGGCGCAGGCGCTGCGCGATGCCGAGGCGCGAGCGCAATCCAGCTCGGGCGAGGAGCCCGCGCTCAGGCGGCGCGTGCCGCGGCCGGCGCCGGCGACGGCGGTCGTCGGGTACAGCGGAGGCCGCGATTCGACTGCGCTGCTGCATGTGATGTGTCGGCTGGCCCGGCAGCGCGGATCCGGCGTGCGCGAGGTGGTCGCGGTTCACGTGAACCACGGGCTGAGCCGCCGCGCCGATGAATGGCTGGCCCACTGCGAGCAGCACGCCGGGAAGATGGGCGCGCGCTTCATCGGGCGCCACGTCTCCGTACGGCGCGCAGGCCGCGGGATCGAGGCCGCGGCTCGCGCGGCGCGCTACCAGACGCTGGCGGACGTCGCCGGGGAAGTGGACGCCGAAGTCATCTGCGTGGCGCACCACCGCGACGATCGCATCGAGACCTTCCTGATCCAGTGGCTGCGGGGCGCGGGGCCGGAGGGACTCGCGGCGTTCCCGCCGGCGCGTCCGATCGGAGACCATGGTCCGCTGCTGCTGCGCCCGTTCATCGACATCGCGCGGGAGGACATCGAGCGCTATGTCGCCGCGCACGGCCTCGAGTATGTCGACGACGACAGCAACGACGATCGCGCATTGCTGCGCAACGCGCTGCGGCTCGATGTGCTGTCGCGGCTGGAGGAACTGCGGCCGGGATTCCGCGCCGCGGCCGCGCGCTCCGTGGAACTCGTGGCTGAAGCCGCCGAAGCGTTGCGCAGCGTCGCTGCGGATGACCTGGCCGCGTGCCAGCTCGGCGCGCCGGCGGGCATGCTGCGGCTCGACGTGCTGTCGACACTGCCCGAGGCACGCCAGACCTGGGTCCTGCGCGCGTGGCTCGCCAGCCATGAAATCGAAGCGGTCTCGCGGGCGCGGCTGGTCGAGATCCAGCAGCAGGCGCGCGACGCCCGGAGCGACGCACGGCTGCTGGTGCGTGCAGGCGACCGCGAGGTGCGGCGCTATCGCGGGCTGCTGCTGGTGAAGGAGAGCGACTCGAGCGTCCGCGACGCGGAGAGCGTGCGCTGGAGCGGCGAGGACGAAATCGCGCTGCCGGGCTGGGGCGGGGTGCTGCACTTCCGCCGCCTGCATGATGCGGAAGGTTTCGATCCCGCGTGGCTCGCTGCGCAGCCGCTCGAGGCCCGCCCGCGGGCCGGCGGGGAGCGCTTCAAACCGCGAGCCGGCCGCCCATCAAGAACGCTGAAGCGGCTGTACCAGGACGCTGGCATTGCCGAGTTCGAGCGGGCGCGGCTGCCACTGCTGTGGCGTGACAACGAGCTCATCTTCGTCGCCGGTCTCGGCGCCGATGTGCGGCTGACAGATCGCGACGGCGAGCGCATCGCGATCGAGTGGCGGCCCGACGCCTCGCTGCTCGACGAGTAGGGGCCGCCCGGATGCGGCCCACCGCGCCGACACGGCGCGGACTGACGCGTATCAGTCGAATGCGAACACGCCCGCACCTATAATTACAAGTTGATCTTTTCAATCGTACATACACATACGCGGCGCGAAGCGCCCGCGCGGCCATGGCACTCATCGTCCACAAATACGGCGGCACGTCGGTCGGGTCGGTCGATCGCATCAAGAACGTCGCGCGCCGCCTTGAAAAATGGCACAAGGCAGGGCACCAGCTCGTCGTCATCGTCTCGGCAATGAGCGGAGAGACCAACCGGCTGCTGGCGCTCGCCAAGGAAGTTCAGCCCAGCCCCGATCCGCGTGAGCTTGATGTCGTCGCATCGACCGGGGAGCAGGTGACGATCGGCCTGCTGGCGATGGCACTGAAGGACCGTGGTCTCAACGCAAAGAGCTACACCGGGCCGCAGGTGCACGTGCTGACCGACAGCGCCTTCACCAAGGCGCGCATCCTCGAGATCGATGAAAAGAAGATCCGGCAGGACTTGAAGCAGGGCGCCATCGTCGTCGTGGCTGGATTCCAGGGCGCCGACGAGCACGGCAACATCACCACGCTCGGCCGCGGCGGCTCCGACACCTCCGCGGTCGCGCTGGCCGCTGCGCTCAAGGCCGACGAGTGCCTGATCTACACCGATGTCGACGGCGTCTATACGACCGACCCGCGCATCGTCCCTGAAGCGCGGCGGCTCGACCGTGTGACCTTCGAGGAAATGCTCGAGATGGCCAGTCTCGGGTCCAAAGTGCTGCAGATCCGGTCGGTCGAATTCGCCGGCAAGTACAAGGTGCCGCTGCGCGTGCTCTCGAGCCTGACCGAGCCCGACATGCCGCTGGCGGGTGAAGCGAACTCAGGCACGCTGATCACCTTCGAGGAAGAACGGAAGATGGAAAAGGCTGTCATCTCAGGCGTCGCGTTCTCGCGCGACGAGGCCAAGATCACCCTGACGCGCGTCCCAGACCGTCCGGGGATCGCCTACCAGATCCTCGGCGCGATCGCTGACGCCAACATCGACGTCGACATGATCGTGCAGAACATCAGCGTCGAAGGCACGACCGACTTTTCATTCACCGTCCATCGCAACGAGTACCAGAAGGCGTTAGACGTGCTGAACAGCAAGGTGAAGGACCATGTGGGCGCCAAACAGATCGTCGGCGATCCGAAGACCGCCAAGGTCTCGGTGGTCGGCATCGGCATGCGCTCGCACGTCGGCATCGCGAGCCTGATGTTCCGCACGCTCTCCGAGGAGGGCATCAACATCCAGATGATCTCGACCAGCGAGATCAAGATTTCGGTCGTGGTTGAGGACAAGTACATGGAGCTTGCGGTGCGCGCGCTCCACAAGGCCTTCGGACTCGATCAGGTGCCCGCCTGAGCGTTGCTGCCACCGGCGCCAACGACTACACTTCTGCCTCCGCGCGGGCCCGACCCGCGCGGGTTTTTTCGTGGTTCCGGAGACGTGGCCGAGAGGTCGAAGGCACTCCCCTGCTAAGGGAGCATGCGCGCAAAAACGTGCATCGACGGTTCGAATCCGTCCGTCTCCGCCAGACACAAGCGCCCCACCAGGGGCGTTCGTGTTTCAGAAGAGTCTGATCAGCGCTCCGATCAGAGCCATCACGACGATCGTCGCCGCGAGGGCAGCAATCGGGGCCAGCACCACCAGCATCAACAGCTTCCAGACGCTCCTCTTCGGCAGCTTGACGTCGACGCCGAGCTGCTCGAAGACCGGCTGAAACATCACTCTGAACACGAGCAGCCAGGCCTTCGGCGTCTGGTAGAACCCTTCTGGCTGCCGGAAGTGCGGGGTCCAGTCCCGTTCGAAGTAAATGATGCCTTGCACGCTCCCGGCGTTGCCGCGTCTCTTCCCCGCCGGGTACTCCGGCAACGGATGCCTGAAGATGGTTGCCGCGCGGGATCGGAACTGTTCGTACTGCTCTCGTTCGTAAGGCAGCAGGAAGACGATCCGCTCGGGGCTGACGATCTCTGCCGCTGTCTGGACTTCCCACCACAACCCGTCCGTCTTTCCAGCGCGCAAGACGACCAGGCCGGCGCGTGACATCAGACCCCGAACGACTTGTCTCCACTCGGAATCCTGCACGTACATCCGGGCTGCGCCCAGTTGGGGCAGCTTCTCACCGGGCTTCCCCACCGCGACGACCGGGCCGAGGGCGTGCAGGGCCTCTGCGAGCTGCTCCTCCTCCGATGCAACGCCGCCGGCCATGTTGAGCAACGCGACCATGCCTCCCACGATCGCGCCACCGCCGAGCATCGACGGCGAGAGGGAGCCTTCGCCGGCGATTGGGTCGTCCTGAAACGATCTCAGGTACACGACTGGAGCGCGCGCGTCCTGTGCGAGTGCCGCTTGGGCGGATACTGCAGCGGTCTGCTTTCCGCGCTTGAGGAGCCTAGTGCCCGCGAATGCAGCGAAGAACACGATCGACAGCCCGATCGCCAACGTGGCCCAGCCCGTCGCCGAGTCGAGGGCCGCTCCCGCAAGTACCAGGACGCCAAGGAGCCCGATGATCGAAATTGCCAGCAAGGTGCTTCCCAGCATTCGCAGTCCCCGCCCGGGGTGGTTTGCCGGAGTGCTCGTCGTAGCTTTGGTCATGCCTTCAGGGGGTGAAGCTGCACGCGATTGATGTCGGTCTGCGGACCCGAAGCGCTTTTCATCCGGTTTCGCGCTCACGGGGCTGGCGGGTCCTGCAGTCGTCGCATGGCCCGGCGGAACGTATAGCCCCGCGGCACTTGCGGCCGAGCGGCCCTGCGTGGAAGCAACCTTCGCGAGGAGTCGCCGCAGCCCTCCGGCGTAATCCGTCCTGAAGTCGATAACCTCCAGCGGCCGGAACGGTGCTGGAATTTCGCAGTCCTGGCAGAGAATTGCGACGATCGGGATCTTCCGGCCCGCGACCGCGGCGACATCGGGACCGAGGCTCGCCGAGCGGACCGCGCCTGGCGACAGGACCACCAGCCATTCAGTGCACTGGGCGAGCGCGGCTTGAACGGCCCTGCGCCCTTGCCCGCCCGCGTCGCGGTCGAGCGGCGCCAGCACCACTCCAGCGCCCGCCGCTCTCAGGTCTGCAGCGAGCCGGCTGGCGAACTCAGAGTCTGCGTGGCAATGGCTGATGAGCGTCGAAATCATGCTTCCGCCTCATGTGCACGGGACTGCGGGATGCCGATCTACCTCGTTGCCCGCGGGCAGGCTACGGCACGCACGTGCTGACGTCCATCTCGCACCGGCAGGCGAGGTCGTCGACTTACGCAGTTCGCTCCGGACCCTTCACCGAACGGAGCGCAGATGTTGCCCGGGCCGCCGTCGGGGCTGAACCCGGGCGACGTGAGTCCCATTGCAGCTAGTCGTCAGCTACTGGTCAGCTACTTAACTGCCTCGCAGCGCAGAATGGACGGGTCGAGATTGATGCCGCCTGCGGGCGCTCATCGATGGCCACACGCGCGTTCGCTTGCGGACTGTTCACGGCAAACGGTTTCCCCGGCTCGAGGTCGGTCCTCGCCGCCAGGCCAGTCGCCGGCAGCGAGCCGCAGCGCCGCTTGGCGCTGCGCCTGGGGCTCCGGTCCGCGGTCATCGGCGTCGTCGGCATCCTGCTGCTCGCCCTGTGTTCACCGCTGCGGGAGCAGAACTGCGGCTGGTCGAAGATCGACCATGAGGTCGCATTCAGCGAGTCCGGCGTATGGAATCCGACGGCATACCGCGGCTTGATGATCACGCTGACGCTCGGCCAGATCGGAGGTGCGCTGTGGCTGGGCGCCGACGAACCACTCGGTCGAACTATGTGGCAAGGCATCGATTCGCAGATCCTGACCGCAGTGGGCGCCGAGGCGGGCAAATACATCTTCACACGGGCCCGCCCGACGCAGGGTAACAACCCGTGCCTCTGGTTCCAGGGTTCCGGGCACTACAGCTTTCCGAGCGGTGAGGCCGCCTCGGCTGCGGCGCTGGTGACGCCATACATCCTCCAGTACGCCCGGGAACAGCCTCTGGTGTACTCGCTGCTGCTGGTGCCCATTTACGTGGGCGCGGGACGTATCCGCAATCAGGCGCACTGGCAGACCGACGTGATCGCCGGCTGGGCGCTCGGCGGACTGGCGGGCTGGTACGCGCACGGACGGGAGACTCCGATCACTGTCCAGGTGCTGCCGCACTCGATTACCGTGGGCTGGCACCACTCATTCTGATTGCCGTGCCAGTGGGCGGCACCTGCTGCCGACGGCAGCCGATGAATGAGCGCAAACCAGTCGCGCGCCTGTTCGTTAACTCAGCTCAAGGCAACCACGGCGCGTTGCTTCCTCCGCGTCTTTTCTGCGGGATGCGCACGGTCGACGCCGCGCCCTGCGCCACGTGAATATTCAGGAAAGCGACTGCCGCAAATCCATGATTCCCCCTGTGACGCTGCCGGGACTATTCTGGCCGGGCTCTTTCGGACGGGGACGATATGCGACGGTCGGCGGTCACGGCAGCACTGCTTGTGTTCGGTGCGGCGATTGCAGCCGCGGTCCTCTCGAAGGCCCCCTCGCCACAGATGGTCGTCGCGCAGGCGCCTGCAGCGGCGCCCGCGGCGACAGACGCCCCGGCAGCCCGATCGGCCGCGGATCATCCCGACTTCTACGCGGTCGCGTCGCACCTGACGCCGCCGGAGCAGGCCGGGCGCGAGATCTGGTACAAGGCCACGGCCGGCAACTCGCGTTTTCATACCTACGTCTTTCAGCAACGCGTCAACGTGCTGATCGACTGGTACCGCGTGCTCAATGCGAATGAACGCGGCGACCGCTTCGCGGCCTGGGGAATCATCAACGATCCGGGCTGCTGCGTACCGGGCAGCAAGGACTGCCCGGCAAAGAGCCTCGAGGAAACCTATGGGTTCGACTGGTGCCCCGGTGACGACGAACTGCTGAAGTTCGTCGGCGTGCCAGGCTATCGTGATCCGGCGTGCGACTTCAAGGACGCTCCGCTCGACACGTCCAACCCTCACTTCAAGGCGAAGGATCAGCGGCAGTCGGCCTGCGACCTGGCCTTCGGGACTTCGACCGGAGCGCTGGGCTATCGGAAATTTCCGAACCCACGCTTCGACAAGGCGCGGTGGCTCAAAGTCAACGGCAGCCTCGCAAGCTGGGAGGGCTATCGCGGCAAGCTGTCGAACAATCCGAAGTCGAGCGACGCCGCACTCAACCGCCTTGCTGACGGCTCCATTGAACCGCCGTTCCTGATCGGAACCAGCTGTGGCTCGTGCCACATCGCGTTCGACCCGCTCAACCCCCCGAAGGATCCGGCCAGCCCGCGCTGGGAGAACCTGAAGGGCGCCATCGGCAACCAGTATTCGCGTGTCTCGGAGATCCTGACGTCGGGCATGTCTGGAACGACACTCGAAGCGCAGATGTTTGCGCACGCCCGGCCCGGAACCTCCGACACGTCGGCGATCCCGACCGACCAGGTGCACAACCCGGGGACGATCAACGCCATCTTCAACACTGCCGTGCGACCGACGTTCCCCAACGAAAAGGTCGAAAAGTGGCGCCGGGTCGAAGCCTGCACCAAAGAGGACGCCACCTGCTGGTGCGAGCCCGGGCGCGACAACAAGTGCTGGCAGCGCAGCCTCGCGACGGAAACAGTGCACCACATCCTGAAGGGCGGAGAGGATTCGATCGGCGCGCTGGAGGCGATCCAGCGCGTCTACTTCAATATCGGATCGTGCTCGGAGCAGTGCTGGGTCAACCACTTGACGGACCTGCGGCAACTGGATCCGACCAGCCGCAATTTCGGTCAGACGCCATTCGACATCGGGCAGTGCCGCCGTGACTGCCCCAACTTCCGTGCAATCGAGGATCGCCTGCCGGACATCCTGGCCTTCCTGACATCCAGGGAAGCGTCGGCGACGGATCTGGCGGTTGCCCGAGCGAACGAGCGCAAGGCGTCCAATCCCAAGGCGACCTATACGGAGGCCGACCTCGAACGCGATCTCGACAAGCAGTTCGGTCCCAACGCCGTCATGCGCGGGCGCGAAGTCTTCGCCGCCAATTGTGCACGCTGCCATTCGTCGATTCCGGAGACGCCCGACCGGCTCTTCAAGAACCGCGATTTCAGGGCGGTGAACGCGGCCGGCATGCGAGCCGACTGGATGGGATCGGACCAGGCCACGCTCGCCACCGAAGTCGGAACGAATCGCTGTCGCGCGCTGCATTCGAACCACATGGCCGGCCACGTGTGGCAGGAGTACGGCTCGGAGACCATGCGAGCCCGAACAACGGATCCGAACATCAAGGAGCCGCACGACGGTGGCCGCGGCTCGTATCGAAACATTTCGCTGCTCTCGGTCTGGGCGACCGCGCCGCTGATGCACAACAACGCGGTCGGTCCGGAGATCTGCGGGCAGCCCACCAATAAGGCGAACCAGTTCTACCGCTCGCCCTACGTGGACGGGAACAGGATTCCCTTGCCGGCCGACAAGGCCTCCGCCTGCTGGGCGTTCGACCCGAGCGTGGACGGGCGCTTCAAGCTGTACGTGGCATCGATGAACGAGCTGCTCTATCCCGACCGGCGTGTGCCGAAACTGTCGCGCTTCGATCAGGAGGTGCGGATGGCGCTGGGGCCACACACCTGGGACGGCAAGGAGGAAAAGCAGATCGTCGGCTTCGAGCTGGTGCTGCCCGCGGGCACCGCCGTTGGCGCGCTGGCAAGTTTCCAGCACAAGGCGTTCGTCAACGACCTGATCCTGTCGAAGCTCGACCCGACGGCGCTCGACGCGAAACTCACCAAGCAACTCGGCGAGGCGGGAGCCAGGCAGGTGACTGCCGACCTGCGCTCGGTCACGGCCGACATCGCCAGGGATCCACAGCAGCTCGTCGAAGCGATGCGCCGATATCCGCGGCTGCTCGAGGTGTACAGCTCGTGCACTGCGGACATCGAGAACGGCGGCCACCGCTTCGGTGAGAACCTTTCCGACGCAGACAAGAAGGCGCTGATCGCCTTCGTGGCGACGCTGTAATGGAGGCGCGCATGCTTCGTCTCCGCAGTCTTCTGGCTCCGATCAGTGCGGTGGCCGTGCTCCTCGCCGTCGGTTGCAGTGAAAAGCCGCCGGCCGGCATCAAGTTCGGCGCCTACCAGGCGGGCTACGCCTCCAAGGCTGACTTCGCGCGCGTCGAGCATGAGTTTCCGCTGGCCCGCGTCGATCTCGCCAAGCTCACGCCGGCGATGCTGAAGGAATACGACCAGGAGCAGATCGACCAAATCTACGCGAGACTGACGGCCG
>Ga0335084_10000027_pt1 | contig 80995 bp, 79 predicted proteins | sample Lox_Sample_44_FD_206721 | JGI IMG/M metagenome (GOLD analysis project Ga0335084, IMG submission 206721) | Soil microbial communities from Loxahatchee National Wildlife Refuge, Florida, United States - Lox_Sample_4.4 | ecosystem: Environmental > Terrestrial > Soil > Wetlands | place: USA...
TGAGAAACAAATCCTGTGTCGTCATAGAGGGCTGCATTGCGCTTCCGGCGAAGACGATCAAAGACGACCAGCAGACTAGCATGTTTCTTGTCGATGTGCGACCGAACGAAATCGATGATGGCGACGTTCGATAGCTGGCAAAGCCTCCTGCGCACTGTCCCGGGCTGCGTGTACTGTCACCGAGAACGCAATCGCCCTGTTCCCGCCACCGGCGCGGTCGATGACCTCAAGATCAACGGCAAGCTGACCCTGAAAGAAAATACTGCGACAATGGCGGCCTTCGGCTCGCCTGAATGGCCCTTCTCGCCAATGCCAAGCGCAAGAAAATGGATACTGGCAAGACGCAAGAGGATTACACTCCGAGCCAGCAATTCTTTCTGGCGTTTGGGCAAAACTGGTGTGAAACCACAAGCCCCGAACAGCTAAGGCTTCAGGTACAAACCAACCCGCACTCGCCGGAGAAATTTCGGGTAAACGGGGTGGTACAAAATATGCCCGAGTTTGGAAAAGCGTTCGGCTGCCAAGTGGGTCAGCCTATGATGCCGGAGAATGCTTGCCGCGTGTGGTAGGAAGCTCCGTCGCCGAGCGGCACTTCCACTCTGCTGGATGGAAGTGAAGGCGCCATCTTCTGTGCCGCCCGAATTTCTACTAAGATCAAGCAGGATACGAGAACCGAATGGTCCGAGAGAAGCGCTCTTACCATCTGTTTCGCGCAGCTGCTGTGGTATCTGCCCTGCTGGTCTTGGCAGTAACGGAGTCGGTGCACGGGCAGGCCAATGGCGCGGCTTCGCTGCATTTGGAATCCGGGGAGCAAGTCTACAAAGCGGCATGCGCAGCCTGTCATGGACCAAACGGCAAGGGTATGCCTAAAGCCATCGCCGGGTTCGAACCGCCCCGGACTTTTCCGGACTTCACGGAATGCAGTCAAACCACTCCTGAGGACAATACTGCGTGGAAAGCGATCATCACACACGGCGGTCCGAACCGCGGATTCTCACAGATCATGCCGTCATTCGGACAGGCGCTGAGTTCTGAACAGATCGACAAAGTCATCGAATATCTGCGCGGCTTCTGCCGCGAGCCCAAATGGCCGCGCGGTGAACTGAATCTGCCAAGAGCGCTGGTCACGGAGAAGGCGTACCCCGAAGATGAAGTTGTGCTTTCGACTGCGGTGAACGCACGGGGCGCTCCAGGGGTGGAGAGCCACATCATCCACGAGCAGCGCTTCGGAGTAAGGAATCAGATCGAAGTGGATGTCCCGGTCACCTTTGCAGATCAGAACCATACCTGGTACGGAGGAATCGGGGACACCACCCTCGGCGTCAAGCGGGTGATGTTTTCCAGCTTATCGTCGGGATCGATCTTCGGCCTGCAAGGCAGTGTGCTTTTACCCACCGGCAGCCGGGCCCGCGGCTTCGGATCGGGTACCACGACGTTCGAAACCTTCGCTGCTTTTGATCAAGTCTTCCGCTCGAACACATTTGTTCAGACCCAATATGGGGCGGGCTTACCTCGCCACACCGACATCGCGCCGCAATCGATATTTTTCAACACAGCGCTAGGCAAGAGTTTCGCCGGTGACCACGGTCTCGGCAGTCTATGGTCGCCGATGGTCGAATTCCTCGCCGACCGCGACCTGGTCGACCATGCGAAAACTAATTGGGACATCCTGCCGCAGATGCAGGTGACCCTCAGCAAGAGACAGCACGTCCGCGCCAATCTCGGCGTGCGGGTTCCGGTCAACAACACCGCCGGACGCCCGATCCAGATCATGTTCTACGTGCTTTGGGACTGGCAAGACGGAAGCTTGAACAAGGGTTGGTGATGCGGAAATCGATTGCATGGCTGACATTCGTACTCGGGCTGGTGTTCACCGTGTGTGGTGTGCCAGGCCGCGCCGCGGACAAACAACAACTCAAGCCGGAATTTCACACGTCCGATCGATGCCTTGCCTGCCACAACGGATTAAAGACCGCGAATGGAGAGGACGTCTCCATCGGCTTCGACTGGCGGGCCAGCCTAATGGCGAATTCATCGCGCGACCCTTACTGGCAAGCCAGCGTGCGGCGCGAAATTCTCGATCACCCGGAAGGCAAGGGAGAGATCGAGGACAGCTGCGCAGACTGCCACATGCCGATTGCGCGCTACCAGGCAACTCTTGAGGGCCGTTTGGGCGAGGTGTTCGCGCACTTGCCGTTCGACCGGGATCCGCAAAAAAACGCGGCCGCCCAGGACGGTGTGTCCTGCTCAATTTGCCACCAGATCGGAACAGAGAAACTGGGGACTCGCGAGAGCTTCAATGGAGGGTTTGTTATCGATCCTCCGCCGGCGAAGGGCAACCACTTCGAGTACGGACCGTTCGCCATTCAAAATGGACAAGCGCACATCATGCAGACCTCGACCGGAGGGTTCCGTCCGACCGAAGCCGCAGAGCACATTCGGGACTCGGCCATGTGCGCCACCTGTCACACGCTCTATACGAAGTCTCTCAGTCCGGACGGGAAGCAGATTGGTATTTTTCCCGAACAAGTTCCTTATCTGGAATGGCTGCACAGCGACTATTCCGGAAAGTCGAGTTGCCAGTCTTGTCACATGCCCGAGGTGCAGGGCGATGCGCCGATGGCATCGGTACTAGGCGTGCCCCGGACCGGAATGCGGCAGCATTCGTTCATTGGGGCCAACTTCTTCATGCTGAGAGTGCTGAACTCTTATCGGAATGATCTGAATGTGGACGCCTTGCCCGAGGAGTTGACTGTGGCGGCCAGGGACACAGTGGAGTTTCTCCAGTCTAAAGCCGCACGAGTGACTATTCGGGACCTTGAGGTCGATGCGGCATCATTGAGAGTGAACGTGCTGGTCGAGAACTTGACTGGGCACAAGCTTCCAACTGCATTCCCGTCGCGCCGCGCGTGGCTGCATCTTCTGGTGAAGGACCGCGACGGCAATATTGTTTTTGAATCCGGCAGGTTGAACCCGGATGGGTCCATTCGCGGGAACGACAACGACGTTGATCCGCTGCGGTTTGAACCCCACTACCGGGAAATCACCAGCAGTGACGAAGTGGAGATCTACGAACCAATTCTTCAGAACCAGGCAGGACACGTCACAACTGGACTGGCCGAGGCGGTGGGATATTTGAAAGACAATCGGCTCCTGCCCTCGGGCTTTCTGAAACAGACGGCGGACAAGGACATCGCGGTGGTAGGCGAAGCCGCCGACGATCCGGACTTTACCGACCGTGGAGATCTGGTGCGCTATTTGGTTCATCTTGGCAGTGCGCCCGGTCCCTTTCACGTTGAGGCCGAACTCTGGTATCAGCCCATCGGATTTCGCTGGGCGCACAATCTGGGCTCTTACCGGGCGGCGGAGACCCAGCGGTTCGTTGGATATTACGAGTCGATGTCCTCGGGCGCCGCGCTCGTGCTGGCGAAAGCGACCGGTTCCACTCTCTAAGCGGTCGTTGCGGTGAGATGTCGGAGCTACTGAAGGCGCGGAAGTGAGCCTTAGGCGTGGCCAAGCATGAACGCGTGCTGCGTTTGGTAGCTACGGGTTTCTCAATGAATGACACCAACGTGTGGAATCAACTGAAGGTCTCATTGTTCGGCCTTATTGATTGGAGACAGATCGCTCACATGAAAGCCTTGTGCCCCTGATGATGAAGAAGCATCTCAGCCCGCGGATTGTCGCCAAAGGCTTGCGCAGCTAATGAGACCTCGATACGCGAAGGACAAGATAAAAGATGTCCTTTCCTCAATTCTCGGCTCAGCAGTGCAGTATGGACTGCTGGTCAAGAACCCAGTCGAGGGAATTCGCCTGCCCGCGGAAAGACGGGGAAAGCGAAAGACCAAACCGCATGTCACTCCAGAGCAGTTCGAACAGTTGCTTGAGCTGATCCCCGAGCCTTACGCCAGCATGGTCTTCGTGGCGGTTTGGACCGGGCTTCGCGTCAGTGAACTGATCGGACTCAAATGGGAAGACGTGGGAGCAGACTCCCTAACTATAGATGAGCGCTGCTGCCGCGGTGACTGGGATGCTCCGAAAAGCGAGGCGAGCAATGCCACGATCGGCGTCGAGCCGTGTGTGATCGAGTGTATCAATCGCCTGAAGCGGCTAACGGTCGACGTCAAAGCCGGCCGCGCCGTCCCCCACTACAAAGTGGTCAAGTCTGACCGGCCTGAGGATCTTGTTTTTCAGTCCGTCAAGACTGGCGCGCCCATGCGAGACAACAACATTCTCAGCCGGCACATCAAGCCGGCTGCGCGCAAACTCGGCCTGCCCGGGATCAACTGGCGTTGCCTGCGAACTTCGCATGCAACCTGGATGGTCGAGGCAGGTGCCAACCCCAAAGACGTGCAAGGCCAGATGCGGCACTCTCGGATTTCGACCACGATGGACATCTACGCGCAGTTTGTGCCGGAGTCACAACGGCGCGCCTTGGCGAAGATGTCGGCGATGGTCGAGACCCGCACGTCAAAGCCGATTGCACCGGCGAGCATACGGAGTATTGCTATGCCGCCACAATCGCGGATGGTCAATTAGCCAGTTGCAATTCATTTTGGAGCCAATTGGAGCCAAACCCAGGTGGGACGACGAGCTAAGTCGTTGAAAACATGGTGGCCAGGGACGGAGTTGAACCGCCGACGCCAGCCTTTTCAGGGCTGCGTACTACCAGCGTATCCCCCTTGTCCTTCAACAACTTAACTCTGCAGAGTGGCCCCAGTTTTGTGACCACTCTGTGACCAGCGCCGATGTTCGCCTAGCGTCGGCCCCAATGCCAGCCCGTGCTGTTGCCAGCTACCCGTAGATCTCGCCAGTCCCGAGGAGCCGACTCGTGGCTGATCGGAACACAACTCTCCGCTTTGTGTCGGTTTACCGGTCAGTCGCCAAGAGTGCAAATCAGCGGTCGCCGTTACCCATAACCGCTTCGAGATGAATTGGGGAAGATTAACCGTCCAGCTTCATGCGCCGTAAGAGTTTGGCGAAACGCTGGTCGGCACGCACCGGATCGTAGAAGGGATCGCTGGCAATCATTAGAGAGTAGACATTCCGCTCCTCGCAGGCTAAGGCGAGCCAGTTGAGTGCTTCCTCCTGATGGCCTGCCCGCAAATGCTCGCGCGCAAATCTTATTGCCGGTATGTAATCGCCTCTTTCCCGGCTACGCAGCAGCCGATCAAGTCTCTTCGCAGCGACAACCTGTACAGCCCTGTCGACGGCTTCCTTAGCCTTGGCCGAACTGATAATAGCGACAAGCTCTGTATCGTTAGCCAAGAGCATAGCTTTTGTCCACTGCTCGACCGCGTCCTGGTATTGGCCGTTGCGCTCGTAGGTATCGCCGAGTGCCTCACGAACTGAGGCATCCTTGGGATCGAGGTCGATTGCCTTCCTATATTGTTGGATCGCCTTATCGTAGGTGCGCGCGCAGTACAGGGCATAGCCCAGATGCTGGGCTATGCGAAGGGACAACGGATTGCACCCCAATGCCCGTTCGCCTTCCGCGATCGCCTCGCGGAATCGACGCATCACAACCAAGAAAAAGGAGTACGCATAATGTATTTCGTCGAACCCAGGATTTAACTCTATTGCGCGCTTGCTTTCTCTCTCTGCGCCTACCCAGTCCAGGTAATAAACCATCTTGAGTGCAGCCAGATCGAGATGTGCTTCGGCGAGCTGGTCATCCAGTTCCAGCGCCTTCGTAACCGCCCACTCTGCTTTCGGCCAGCCGTCGTCCGGCGACATGATGCCCCATGCCGCTCCGTAGCCGTAAAAACTGTTCAGTCCACAGTACCCGAGCGCGTAAGAAGGGTCTTCTTCAACTGCACGATGAAAATAATCGCCGCTCTTCTTGTATTCTTCCGGCGAGTTCTTCCACCAGTAATATCTGCCCTGGAGGTAAAGCTGGTACGCTCTTGTGCTTCGTGTATCGTGTTTGACGAGACGTGTCTTATCTTCCTTGCTGAGTTCGAGTGACAACGCTTGCGCCACCCGCTCGGAGATGGCGTCTTGCAAAGCAAAGATGTCATTCATTTCCTCGTCAAAGGTTCCCGCCCACAACGAGGCACCGTTCGACACATTCAGCAAGCGGACTGTGACCCTGACTCTGTTGGCCTGTCTCTGAAGGCTTCCTTCCAGCACGGACTCCACTCCCAGTTCGCGTCCCGCTCCAAGTACGTCCGACTTCAAATCCGCATATTTGCGAATCGCGCTCATGGGACGCACGACGATGTCTCGGATGCCACTGAGTCTGGCGATCAGCGTATCCGCCATCCCCATTTCCAAAGATTCGTCCCGGTTATCTCGTGCCAACGGTTGGAAAGGAAGCACAGCAATGCTTGTAATGGGCTCAGCACTACTCGCAGTCAGGGCCAGCTTTCGCTTGTTCACGGGAGCAACGAACCTGTAGCCCCGTCCTGAAACCGTAACAATGTAACGGTAGTCGGCTCGTTTCTCTCCGAGCGCGCGGCGCAGCGCGGAAATGCATTGGTTCAAGTTGTTCTCTTCGACAGCAGTGCCGGCCCAGATTGCCTTCATAAGTGTCTCTTTGCCGAGAACCACATCGGAATGTTGAACCAGATAAACCAGCGTGTCGAACGCCTTCGGCGTCAGGGGCAGCGGACGTCCATCTCCCCCAAGTAACAAGCGTCTGCCAGGGTCAACACGGAAATCGTCGAATTCGTAGATGTACGCGTGAGGCTGTTCCATGCGGCTTTCAGAATTCCTTCAGAAACTTTCAGAACATTCTAAGGACTTTGGCACCGATTTCAAGGACACTCCTGCCTATTCACGCTGGCGCGGTCCTTCGGGGCCGTTTCAGATCGTGGGGTGAACACAGAAATCAGTGAGGGAGATGAAGTATGTGGTCATTTAACATGACGTGGCGTTCGTGTGCTGTTCGATTGATGGTTCTCTTGCCTGTCTTCGCCTGGTCGCAAAGCGCCCATGCCCAATGGCACGCAACCGTAGGGTCGCAAAGTATCGACCAGGCAAGACAAGCGCTCGCGTTTCTGCCCAACGAATTGTGGATCCACCGGGGCGACAGCATCACGTGGAACTTTGAGGCGGGTGAGATTCACACCGTGACCTTCCTGAGCACCGTCCCGACTCCCCAGATTCGCCCGCCTTTCGACCCTGGGTGTCCGGGATTTTCCTCAGACCCGGCCACGTTTGACGGGTCCACTTGCGTGACTACTCCTCCCTTCGTGGAAGGCGCTACCTTCACGGTAATCTTTCCAGCGACGGGGAACTTCAAACTGGTGTGTCTGGTGCATCCCGACATGACCGCCGTGATTCACGTCTTGGATCCGTCGCAACGATTGCCGCACACCCAAGACTTCTACGATCATGAAGCCAAGGAACAAGCCCGTGCTGTTCTGTCCGATCAGGACGGAAACCGCCATCCCCACAGGGACAAGTCCGAGCACCACCACACGGGACATCAAGTAACCGCAGGGACTGGGAAGATTTCGACCACCGCAGGAGGAGCCGAAACCCTGTCCGTGATGCGTTTCACGGACGACAAGATGATCATTCACGCAGGGCAGACCGTGGAATGGGAAAATGACGACCCCGAGGACCCCCACACCATTACTTTTGGGACGCCCGCGGATCTTTTTGATCCGTCGGCTAACGTGACCGTTGATGCCGATGGCGCACGTCACGCGGTCGTCAATTCGACCTCAGACAACGTGCACTCGGGATTCATTCTCGCCGCCCCTCAGGAACGGATCGGGCTGCCGCAATCGCCTCTTTTCGTCACACGGTTTCGGGTTACCTTTACGCGTGCAGGAACATATCCGTACATCTGCGCTCTTCATGACGACTTGGGGATGAAGGGGGACATCATTGTCCTGCCGTAGAGGCTACTAGACTTCCAAAGATGACATCTTCGATAGTCCGCAAAAACACAAGTGCGGAAGAGAACCCTATGAGAAATAAATGCGGAGCAAACAATGGTCATCGATGCTGAACCCGAGCCTATTACAGTCCACTGCTCGGAGACAGCTGTGGTCGTTGTCGACATGCAGAACGACTTCTGTTCTAAGGGTGGATTGTTTGACCATGCAGGAATCAACATTTCGGCGGTTCGGAAAACGGTCAGGCTGACGCGGAAGGTGCTGTCCGCTGCTCGCGAGTCTGGAATCAAACTTGTTTACCTGAAGATGGGCTTCCGGGCTGACCTGTCTGATCTCGGAGACACGGACTCCATTAGCCGCGTACGTCATCTCCACCTCGGTGTTGGCCAGCCGTGTATCGCTTCTGACGGTCGGCAGGGGAGATTCTTGATTCGCGATACATGGAACACAGATGTCATCGAGGAGCTTCGACCTCAACCGGAGGACATCGTGCTCTACAAGCATAGGTTTAGCGGGTTCTACCAAACAGAACTGGACGAACTCTTGCACCGCCTCGGAATCAGGAATCTGATATTCACTGGCTGTACGACGAGCGTTTGCGTGGACTCAACAATTCGAGATGCGATGTTCCGGGACTACCGCTGTGTATTGCTGGCCGATTGTGTGGGCGAGCCGATTGGTGGCGAGTTGCCGCGCAGCAACCATGAAGCCTCCGTCCTCACCATCCAAGCAGTGTTTGGCTGGGTATCGGATTCCGAGAGGTTCGAATCGGCCCTGCGGGCCCGTCACCTAGTGCCAGCCGGAGTGGACTTGAGTCAATTGTGAGAACGGGCGCCTTCGCGTACGTTTGGAGTTTTCTATCGCTGTCCTGAGTGGCTTGATCTCAGCCAGTGCTCCAGGAGAAACATTCGAGAGAGTACGCGCCTATTCGGAACACTTCGGCGTATTGGCCGAGAGCACTACCGCTGGTGTTTTTTGAGGGTGTTTGTCGTATCGCCACGTGGTTCGCGTTCCTGACGCAATGGAAGGAGGCTCTATGAAATGGGAAGGCATCTTGAGTGTAGCGATCCCGCTGTTTCTGGTGGTTTCGTTCGCACAGAACCCGCGCGTCGAGACAAAGGACGTGCAGCCCGTACAACGTTTTGAGCAGGTTATCTCCGGTCATCTCACAGATCTGAATGGCAAGTACAAATTTCGCGTCTCCGAAGTCACGTACCAGCCTGGAGGCTACGTTGGCGACCACAATCATGCTGGTCCTGGCGTCCGGGTCATCATGGCCGGTGAGTTCACCTACGTGAAAGGTGATAAGACGACCGTCTACAAAGCCGGAGACGCGTTCTTCGAGCCAGGCGATATGACACATCGCGCTTACAACCGAGGAAGCACGATTTTGAAAGTCATGAATATAGAAATCCTACCCGCGGACTTTAGTGGGTCTGCGCTTATACCGCCGCAGCATTGAGCCGAGCAGATGAGCATTGACCGACAGCCTGGCTTAGGAGGACAGATGAAAGCACTACCTCGATGGAAAAAATGGGCTTTTCGATTTCAGCCTTTTGCGAAAGGTTGGTTCTTGATGCTCTTAGCGGTCGGCGGTTGCTTCGCGCAAGAACTCGCTCACACTGACCAGGTTGCCGCTCTCGCGGCCGCAAAGACAATGACCGTTTCCGCCCTGCGTTCCCACATGAGGTTCCTTTCCGATGGTCTTTTAGAAGGGCGGGATACAGGCAGTCGCGGCTACGAGATAGCGGCCCTGTACGTTGCATCCCAATTGGAATCGATGGGCGTACAACCAGCGGGCGAAAACGGTACCTACTTTCAAAATGTCCCGCTGCGCAAGGCAATCAACGATGGATCAAAGAGTTCGTTCTCCCTGGTGAACGGAGCGAACGTGATCCGACTCAAGGATTCCGTTGATTACTTGTTTCAAGCCGACCTGGAACACACCGAGACCGACGTGGATGCGTCCGTTGTGTTTGTTGGGTTTGGAGTCACAGCTCCAGAACTGAATTATGACGATTACGCCAGCGTGGATGTCCGCGGCAAGGTCGTCGCAGTGTTAGGAAACGCCCCGGCTCGGTTTTCTTCGACGCTGAGAGCCTACTACGCCGATGGGATCGTAAAAGCGAAAAACGCAGTCGCGCATGGTGCAGTCGGCGTTCTCGTCCTTCTTTTACCCGAAGACGAAAAGATCTACCCCTGGGAATGGTCCATTCCACAGATCCAGGCTGGCGTTCGCGAGTGGCTTGACCGCGGCTCGCCGCACGATTCTCTTCCAGAACTCCGGGCTGTAGCGGCACTAAGCGTTCATGGTGCGCAACTGCTTTTTTCCGATGCACCTCGATCTTTGGAAGATGTCTTTACCAAAGCCCGCAAAAACCAGCCGCAGTCATTTCCGCTGCGCTGGACCGTGAAGATGCATACCGAGAACTCTCATCAAACTCTCAGCAGCAGGAATGTTATCGGGAGAATTCAGGGTTCCGACCCGGAGCTCAGTGGTCAGTTCGTAATTCACAGCGCACATCTCGATCACCTGGGAATGTGCCCGGCGGTTGAGGGAACAAGCGACAAAGTCTGCCATGGAACAATGGACAACGCATCTGGCGTTGCCACCGTACTGGAGATCGCTCGTGCCTACACGAAACTGCCCAAGCCACCCCGTCGATCAATCATCTTTTTCTTCCCCACGGGGGAAGAAGGCAACTCGGAGGGGGCCGACTATTTCGTTCACTTCCCGACGGTCCCGAAGCAAAGCCTCGTTGCCGACATCAATACCGACATCGCTCCAGGTATGCGCTATCCCAGCAAGGATTTCAACGCGATTGGCGGAGAACATTCGAGTCTGAATCAGAATGCGCTCTGGGCAGCACAGCTCACGGGTCATTCCATCACACCCGATCCGATGCCTGAGAACAACTTGTTCATTCGCTCCGACCACTATTTTTTTGTACTGCAGGGGATTCCTTCCATTTTGATTCGCAATGGCTCGGACGGCGGGGAAGTGATTAAGAAATGGATCGAGACGCGGTACCACACACCGCTGGACAACATGGAACAGCCGATCGACTACGACGCGGGAGTGGATGCGGCGGGGTTGTTGTTTCTGTTGAGTTATAGCGTGGCGCAGCAAGACCAGCGCCCATCATGGAATAAAGACGACTTCTTCGGCACGAGGTTTAGCTCACAGAGCGCAAGCCCAGGTACCCAGAAATAATGAGCACGTACCGGAGATGGCGGAGAACTTTGCGGGCGGCACATCGGTGGTGTGGGACGACGAGCCGTGGTCACTGGGAGCAGCGGCATATTACGCACCGGGAGAGATGACGACCATGTTCCCGCATGTGGCCAGGCCGGAAGGGCGTGTTCATTTTGCCGGAGAACATACTTCCGGGCTCTTCGTCATGCTGACGGGAGGAATGCTTGCCGGATAGACATTAAAGGAGCATCTTCTTGGCTGGAGAAAACGATATGCGGGACGGACGTGATGTAGCATCATTCTTTTACACCTTCGTCGCTGTGGTCGGCATAGCGGTCGCTTCGTCCAGCGCGCAGACTCCTCTAACCACCAAGCTTGCACCAGAGGTGCGAGAGTATGTGAAACTCGACGATCCTGTCATCGCGCTCCTCCATGTCCGTGTGATCGACGGCACGGGGCAGCCCGCCCGTAATGATCAGACCTTAATCATTCACAACGGGGCCATCGCTGCTATTGGAGATGCGAGCTCCACGCCGATTCCATCGGGTGCGAAAGTGCTCGACCTCTCGGATCACTCCGTTATGCCCGGTCTGGTGGGGATGCATGATCACATGTTTTATCCCCAGCCTGTGAACCTGGCAGGCCAACGAGTCAGAGGAGCACTCCAGTTCGAGCAGCAGTCCAGTTTCACCTTTCCAAGACTCTATCTCGCTGCCGGTGTCACGACCCTCCGCACCACTGCGAGCGTGGAGCCATATGCGGACCTAAACCTGAAGAACTGGATAGACGCTGGCAAAATTCCTGGCCCGAAAATCCACGTGACAGGACCGTATCTGGAGGGCGAAGGAAATTTTCGTCTGCCCGTCCACGAGCTCAGCGGTCCCGAGGACGCTCGCAAGACAGTTGAATTCTGGGCCGATCAGGGTGTCACTTCCTTCAAAGCGTTCGTGCACATCACCACCGGAGAGCTTCGGGCGGTGATTGACGGAGCCCACAAGCGCGGCCTCAAAGTGACAGGGCATCTCTGTTCGATCACCTACCGCGAGGCCGCCGAACTTGGCATCGACGATATTGAACACGGATTTGTGCTTGCCACGGACTTCAATTCGGAGAAAAAGGCGGATGCCTGCCCGCCGAGCACCGAGCAGTCGCGAGCTGCTTTCTTGGCTCTCACTCCGAAGAGCCCAGCGGTTCGCAAGCTATTCCAGATACTGATACAGCATCATGTTTCGATCACATCAACTCTCCCAGTCGTGGAGGCGTACTCTTCCGATCGCCCGCCGCTGCAACAACGCGTTCTTGATGTCATGTCACCTCAGGCCCAAGCCGGGTATTTGTCGCAGCGTGCGCAACAGCCCGTCACACGCAGTCTGAAGAATGAGATGGAACTGGAACGTGCATTTGTCAAAGCTGGCGGAACATTGCTGGCGGGGCCTGATCCAACTGGCATTGGCGGCGTCGTGGCCGGATTCGGTGATCAACGCGAACTCGAACTTCTGGTGGAAGCTGGATTCACGCCCCTGGAGGCCATTCATATTGCGACGGAGAACGGCGCACGGTTTCTGGAAGAAGAGAACCGGATTGGCACATTGGCTCCGGGAAAGCGCGCCGACCTGGTGGTTCTTCACGGAGACCCATCATCCAAAATCTCCGATATCGAAAACGTTGAGATCGTCTTTAAGGACGGCGTTGGTTTCGACTCAGCAAAACTGATTGAATCGGTGCGCGGCCTCGTCGGGCTACGCTAGCGCCGCATTCGTCTTGTCGGGAAATTTGGAGAAGACGAACGTGGTAGTCGCGAGATGCAAGTGAGGAACATTGATCCGATCTTTCTTGAAGTTGGAGGTCTCAATGAGCAGTCGATGTACGCTTACAGCCCTTATACTCTCGGCCTACGTCTGCTTTGCCCAGAGTCAAACCAACGGAACGCCTGCCCCGAGGACAGATCCGCAATTGACTCATTTCAGCCTCGAGAATCTGGACCTCGAGGCCGATCCTTGCGTCGATTTCTATCAGTATGCCTGCGGTGGGTGGATGGCGTCCCACCCGATTCCGGAAGATCAGGTCTGGTGGGACACTTTCTCCGCGCTGCAAGATCGAAACGAAGCCCTTCTCCGCTCGATTGCGGAACAATCAATGGCCGCCGACCCCAAACGCGACTCGACCCATCAAAAGATCGGCGACTACTATGCGGCGTGCATGGACGAGGCCGGCGCTGACGCAGCCGGTATCAAACCCATCGAGGCAGAATTGCAGCGTATTGCGGCGATCAACAGTCGAACCGACTTCGCCGCAGAATTGGGTCATCTTCACCGCATGCTCTATCTGCTTGTTCAAGGAAACATATTTCCGAGCCTTGCTGATGCTGGCAGTAAGGAACCTTTGTTCGGTCTCTTTCCCTGGCAGGATTATCAGGACGCTACCAAGGTAGTTGCGTTCGTGGACCAGGGCGGTCTGGGTCTGCCCGATCGCGACTACTATCTGCGCGACGACAAAGATTCTGTCGAGCTCCGCCAAAAATACGTAGTCCACGTACACAACATGCTCGCTCTGCTCAAGGTCGACTCCGATCCAGAAAGAGCTTCGCGGCGAGTCATGGAAATTGAATTAGCTCTCGCCCGCTCGTGGATGGACCCGGTCACGCGCCGGGATCGAACGAACTTGAACAACCGCTACTCACGCGAGTCTTTGCAGCAGTTGATGCCGAATTTCGACTGGACGAAATTCCTGGCTGCCGTCGCAGCCCCTCCCGCAGAACATTACCTGGTTGCCAGCTCGGAATTTCTTCGGACCGTGAACTCCTTGCTGGCCTCCGTTTCGCTCGATGACTGGAAAACCTATCTTCGTTGGAATCTATTGCGCGCTTCTGCTGGCCTTCTGAGCCGATCTTTCGTCACCGAGAATTTCGCCTTCTACGGCAAAGTTATCATCGGTGCAAAAGAAAATGCTCCGCGTTGGAAACGCTGCGTGTGGGCAACCGATCGTGACCTTCAAGATGCCTTGGGGCGAGTCTTCGTGGAGGAGTCATTTCACGAAGATGACAAGCAACACGTCCTCCAGATTGTGAAGGAGGTCGAGGCTGCTTTCGATGGCGTCATCCACGATTCGGACTGGCTCTCGCCGGATACCAGGACTCTGGCACTCGCCAAACTACATGCGGTTACCAATCGTGTGGGCTACCCGGAGCGCTGGAGAGACTACTCCACTCTTGACATCGCCCGCGGCAATTGGGCCGCGAACGTATTTCGCAGCAGTGAGTATGAACTGGCTCGGCAGTTGGACCACATTGGCAAGCCACCCGATCGCAATGAATGGTGGATGACCGTCACCACGCTGGATGCCTACAACAACCCGCGGCAGAATTCCCTAACCTTTCCGGCTGGTTGGCTGGCGGCTCCCATCTTTGATCACTCAGCCGACGACTCCATCAATTTTGGTTCTCTCGGTTCGCTCGCTGGACATGAAGTCACTCACGGTTTCGACAGCATGGGGCGAAAATATGACGCTTCGGGAAATCTGCGAGAGTGGTGGACTGCGCAAGACACTCAGCGGTTCGCGGAGCGGAGCAAATGCCTGATAGATCAGTACTCCAGCTACGTTGCAGTCGACGATGTGAAGCTCAACGGCGACCTCACATTGGCCGAGAACATTGCCGACGAGGCGGGGGCAAGGCTCGCATACGCGGCCTTCCAGAACCGGGCCAAGAGTAGCCTCCCCGCGGGCAAGTTGACCGACGGATTCACTCCCGAGCAACGCTTCTTCCTTTCTTTTGCCCTTCGCTCATGCGGCAATCTCACGCCGGAGATGTTGAAGATGGTTGCTTCCGGCGATGCGCATTCAACCCTTAAGCACAGAGTCAATGGTGTTGTCTCCAACATGCCAGAATTTAAGCAGGCATTTCATTGCAACGCTGGACAGCCGATGGTAAGGGCCAATGCATGTCGGATCTGGTGAAGGGTGGCTCAACACTCTGCACGCTTGATATCCAGAGATCGAAACCTTCATGAGTTTTTCGTAATGAATGTTTCAGTGGTCGCTATGCGGAACAGCAGTCTGTGCGTGCCGTAGGCCTGTTATCTACACGGTGGGAGGCGCCGATGATGAGTCGATCTGCGTGGCTTCTAGCGTTCATGCTGTTATTTTCCCTGGGCCTCCTGACGGCAAATGGGCCAGCTCTTACGACGCAAGAACAAGAAGCGCTAAAGGCGAGCGAAGCCTGGCGGGACGCGTTCAACCATCGAGATCTTGAGGCGTTTGCGCGTTACGTTGCTGATGATTTTATCGGCTCCACCGATGACGGGATATTTATGACCAAAGCCAGACTCCTGAAGCGACTTGCGACGCATCCACCGGAAGAGGAACAGCGCGACGATGTGCGCGATATTCACGTTCACGTCGACGGCGATTCAGCCATTATCAACTATCTGGTTTCTGTCACCGAAGGCGGTTTCGAGCCCAAGGCTCTGTCTTTCCAGTTTCGACGCACGGAATTCTTCCAGAAGAAGGGCGGGACCTGGCTCGCCATCGCAGCCCATGAAAGCCAGTTGCCGATCAATCATCGCGTCCCCGTGAAAATCGATCCCAGGATATTGAAGGACTATGAAGGCCGATACACGTTTCGGCCCGGCTTCCCCGCAACCTACACCGTCGAGGACGGCCACCTGATGGATGAATGGAAGGGCGAGAAGACAGAAGCGCTTCCAATGGCCAAGGACACCTTCTTTGAGCGTGAGGATCTGGGCTGGACGACCTTTGTTCGAGACAACCAGGGTCGGGTCACGGGATACGTCTACCATTACGCTGACGGGCAGCAAGCCACAGGAAAGAAGATCAAGTAGCAAGGGAGGTCCCATGAGAATCAGCTTGAGAGTTCTCGCACTCATGTGCATTCTTGTTGGAGGGGCGGGCGTTGCACGCGCTCACACCCAGAAAACCTGGGGACGACAATCCGGGTTGTCGTCTATCCCCGGGGCTATGAGGTAAGATCATGAAACTCTCTTGTTCGCTCCTGATTCTGGCGATCGCTTTTTCTCTGTTGCCGTTGCAGCCACTTGTTGCGCAGGCTTCGCCCCATCCGCCCTCCGCTGCAGCTAAGGACGCATTCATTCACCAGATCATGGAGGATGCTGGCATCCCCGGTCTGCAAGCCGTCGTCGTGATGCGGGACAGGATCGTCTGGTCGAATAGCTATGGTGATGCCGTGCTCGATGTGCCTGGTCCGCGCCGCGCTATGAACGAGCACGATCTCATCCTGACGGCTTCCGCCACGAAACTGTGCGTGACTATAGCTGCCCTGCAGCAATTGGAGAAAGGAAAGCTTGCGCTGGATGACGACATCAATCGCAGTTTGCCTTTCCCGGTGCGAAATCCAAACTGGCCTGATGTGCCCATTACCTGGCGCATGCTTCTCACGCATACGTCCAGCATTGACGAGACACCTGAGGACCTGTACCGGGCGCTATTTTACTGGGGAAAAGACCATCCGCTGGCCTTCGACGACTACGTCAAAGCCCGCTTTCTGCCGGGCGGCAAATATCACGCCGATCTTTTTCGTTCCGGCAAACCCGGAAGTGAACGAATTTATTCGAACGACGGGTTTTCGTTGCTCGCCTTTGCGCTTGAGCAAGTGACGCACGAATCCTTCGATGCATACGTGAGGCGCGAGATCTGGACCCCGCTCAAGATGAATGAAACCAGTTATTCGCTGACTGGGCTTTCGCCGGATCACTTGGCGGTAGGGTACGGCGCGGAGCGGAAGGCGGACGGTACATTCTCGTTTGTCCCAGCGAAGGTGTTTTGGGGACATGAGTCCGCAAGCGGCACCATAATGGACCATCAGGAGTCATATCCCGACTATCCCGTCGGACGGACCTACACGAACGCGAGAGAGTTTGCGCGCCTGATCCTTATGTTCTTGAACGGTGGAACAGTGGACGGTGCGCGGATTCTGAGCCCCGCCAGTGTAGACATGATCTTCACCCCTTCCGGCTACCGGAATCTGGACGGCTGGAAACAAGGAATCGGAGTGAATGGCCCTCTCGATGGCAAATTAAGGCGGATGCCCCTCGCTCAGCGCTGAGAGTGCTGGCTCAAGGCCAATGCCGAGTCGCTAATAACTGTCTATAACAGGTTTTGAGTGCACGAACGCGTCGAACTCGCGAAGCATTTGGCATGTGTGCCCGGATGTGGGCGCAATTGACACTTTGATGGCGCTCAGTCAAAACCAATGCCATGCGAAACCGACAAATAGACCCACGTCGTTGAGGCTCTCTCCCGATGGAGCTGGATCTTGAGCGTGGTGGGCGTCAAGGCCAGCGTCGGCACCGCTGGGACGCGACTCCGCTGCGAATACGGCGAGAACAGAACCAAGGGTGTAACGTTCGTGTCGACGCTGAATGGCATCTGCCCACCGACGGTCTCGCCGGGGCACGCGATTCGCGAAGATTATGACGGGCCAATGCTGGCAAGCACATGAAACTCCAACATCGTTGCATACTCCACCTCATTGTTATGCCATTTGGTACAGCAATTGCTACGTGCTAAGAGGTAGATCAAAACAGGATTCAAGCTGGACGAACTAGCGGCAAGCGCTCTCCTCTCAGTTGCAGCGAGAATCACCGCAAGAATCAGAAGGGTGCGAAGGTCGCGCATGGAGGATAGGTCCAGCGTTTTTACAACAACCACAGGGTGAAAAGCCAAGAAGTCAATTGTGAGGTCGTACTCGCCGAAGCGGCGAAGTAAGGTCCGGGACGAGGGTCTATGACTGAACCTGTTGGCGGTCCTGCAAACGCCGATAGCGCGGTCGCATTTCAACCCGCAGGAATACAGGCCGGCCTCTAAACCGATGGGCCGATCAAGGGAGTCAGAAAACAACGATGGGCAAGAAATCGAAAAACAAAAAGAAACAACAATCAAGTCTGGACAGCAATACTCAACAGTCCGGCGTCAACGGCCAAGCGAAGATGGGAAAAAACGAGTACGAGGCCGAGATTTTCAGGCTCCAAGTTGAGCTGGTCAAGCTCCAGGACTGGGTCAAGGCGACGAACGCCCGTATTGTGATCATTTTCGAAGGACGAGACGCTGCCGGCAAAGGCGGGATGATCAAGCGCATCTTGGAGCGTGTCAGCCCGCGTATCTTTCGCGTGGTAGCTCTCCCCGCGCCGACCGATAGGCAGAAGACGCAGCTCCCTGCCCAGCGCTACATTGAACAACTGCCCGCCGGAGGTGAAGTCGTCATCTTCGACCGGAGCTGGTATAACCGCGCCGGTGTTGAGTATGTGATGGGCTTTTGTACCGAGGAAGAGCACAGGGAATTTCTTAGGGACTGTCCCATCTTCGAGGGCTTTCTAGTCAGCCAGGGCATCATCCTTCTGAAGTACTGGCTCGAGGTATCGGAAAGAGAACAGCACAAGCGTTTCCTCGCGCGAATTGAGGATCCTTCCAAGCGCTGGAAGCTGAGTCCTATGGACTTGGAATCCCACCGCCGTTGGTACGACTACTCACGCGCCCGGGATGCCATGCTTGCAGCCACGGATACCGCAGCGTCGCCTTGGTACATCGTTCCGTCAGACGACAAAAAGCGTGCCCGCCTGAACTGCATTGCGCACATGCTCAGCAGCATCCCGTACGAGGAGATTCGTTATACGCCTCCCAAGCTTCCGCCCAGGCAAAAACCGAAAGGGTACGTAGAGCCGAAGCGGAAGCATCGAACCGTCCCGCAGCACTGGTAGGCCTGTAGCATGTCAGAGCATCGGTGGTTCCGTCTATTACCGGAGTGGCTGGTCTCATGCCGTGCGGATGGGCTGCGGCCCGACATCGTCGCGGGGCTGACCACCGGCGCGGTAATCATTCCCAAGGCGATGGCGTATGCCATGATGGCCGGGCTGCCGGTGCAGGTAGGCCTCTATACCGCCCTGGTGCCGATGGCGATATACGCGGTGCTTGGGAGCTCGCGCGTGCTCAGCGTCAGCACGACCACAACGTTGGCGATCCTGACCGCTGCTCAGTTGGGGCAGGTCGTGCCCGACGGCAACCCCGCAGCCCTGCTGAGAGCCTCAGCGACGTTGACGCTGCTGGTGGGAGCCGCACTTTTGCTGGCGTGCCTGCTGCGCCTGGGAATCGTGGCGAACTTTATCTCCGAGCCGGTGTTGGTTGGTTTCCGAGCCGGCATCGGGCTTGTCATTGTGGTAGACCAGATCCCGAAAATCCTGGGCATCCACTTCACAAGAGGCACATTCGTTCAGAACGTCCTCTCAATCGTTCACACCCTTCCCAGAACGTCGTTCGCCACGCTGGCCGTCGGGCTCACGATAATCCTGCTTCTGCTGAGCATGGAGCGTGTCATGCCGAAACTGCCAGCGCCGTTGCTGGCGGTAGCCGTTGCGATAACAGGCGCGTACTTCTTGAATTTGCAACATCGGGGTGTCGAACTGGTGGGCCACATACCGCCGGGAGTGCCCTCGCTGATGAAGCCGGACCTTTCGTTGATAACGGTGCTGTGGCCCGGCGCACTAGGGATTGCCTTGATGAGTTTCACCGAGACGGTTGCCGCCGGCCGAGCCTTCGCGCGAAATGACGAGCCGGCGCCGCAAGCAGGCAGAGAGCTGTTTGCGACTGGACTCGCCAATGTCGGAGGCGCGCTCCTGGGCGCAATGCCGGGCGGCGGCGGCACAACGCAGACGGCGGTCAACGTCCTCGCGGGAGCTCGCACCCAATTAGCCGAGATGGTAACCGCAGCGATGGCACTGGTAACAACCCTCTTCCTCGCCCCACTGGTTGCGATGATGCCGCAAGCTGCACTGGCGGCACTGGTGATTGTGTATTCCTTCGGACTTATTAAGCCGATCGAGTTCCGTGAGATTCTTAGCGTTCGCAGGACCGAATTTTCCTGGGCGATCGTGGCGTTCGCAGGGGTCGTCCTCGTCGGCACCCTAAAGGGAATCATTGTAGCCATAGTCGTTTCCCTGGTCACACTGGCGTACCACGTGGCCGACCCTCCAGTGTATGTCCTGCGGCGCAAGCCCGGAACCAACGTATTCCGGCCGCAATCGCCGGAACATCCCGACGATGAGGGCTTTCCTGGACTTCTGCTGCTCAGGCCCGAAGGTCCAATTTTCTTTGCCAATGCGGCACAGATCGCACACAAGATTGAGCCGCTGGTCAGGAAAACGAAACCAAAGGTCGTCGCGGTGGACGCCAGCGGGGTCCTCGACATGGAGTACACCGCCCTCAAAATGTTCGCACAGGTTGCGAAGAGGCAGAGTCAGGATGGCATTCAACTGTGGTTGATTGGCATGAATCCCGGAGTTTTGGCCGTCGTACGACGATCACCGCTGGGACAGATCCTGCGACGTGAAGGAATGCATTTTAATCTGGAGATTGCCGTTGGACGTTACCTGAGGGATGAACTTGTACGCGAGCAGCCTTGAGTATTCCCGCCATTCTCATCGGCATCGTGAAAATACCACTTTCAAACTACGGGGCCGGCCTGGCCGAGACAGTCACCACGGTATAGTGCTCGATCCGGCTCAAGGTGAACTCGCAGACGCTCCCGTGCAGAGAGAGGCCAGTGAACTGAGGCTGGACCGTGTCCGGCGAAAGAACTTTCACCTCCCAGCGGCTCAGATCCCTGGTTTCTTGCAGATCGACCAGCCCGCTCAGCTCCAGCCGGACTTTCACGTTCTCTGCCGGGCCCTGGTGATCGTAGTTGAGCAAGTGAAGAATCAAAGTCCGGCCGTCGGGTTTCCGAGTCAACTGGCCCAGCACGTAGCCGCGCGGCTCCAGGCTGAGACGGGGCCCTTCGGCCGCGGCTTCGGCGCGCGCCACGATTCCCGACTTAGACTTTCCGGCCTTGATGATGACGCCCCCGCCAGCGGTGAACGCATCCAACCGGGCCTCTTGCCCGGCGCTTAGCTTGGGCAGGCCAGCTGGCATCACCAGCACCTTGAACCGGTTCAGAGGGACTCCCTTGTCCAGGTGGGAGAGCACCTTGGTCTCGAAGAAGACGCTCTGCTTGAGGAACTCGTCGGCCAGGGGGTTCTGCGGCTCCGCGGAGATCAAGGCGATCCGCGCCGCCGGCTCCGCTTGGTGATACAGCTCCCGATGCTCGACCAGGAAATGATTATATTGAGCGATGGCCGCCCAGGCCTCCCGGGCCGGCGGCTCGCCCTTGATCAGGGCGGAGAGGAATCGGCCCTCGATGTTGCGCGAGGTGGCCGCGCCGAAGGCATAGGCCTCGGCGATGGAAAGCTTCTGCTCGGACGGGCTGGGGATGCAGCGTTCGCGCGGGCCGCAATGATAAAGATCGTTCTCGTACATCAGGGGCTGCCAAAGCTGCTTCTCTCCGCTCAGGAATTTGACATTGCGCGCGTTGTCGACCTGCCAATGACCGTCCCACACACCTGGAGTGTCCTTGCCGTCCTCCTCCCAGATCGCCTCGTTCATGTCGTTCATCCCAAACCGGTCGGGCGAGATGTGGATATTGGCATACACCATGACTTTGCGCCGGCCGGTCTCCCACGCCTTCCGCTCTGCCATCCGCTGGGTGTCATCGAGTAACTGGGCCAGGCCGTCGTTGTAGCCGATCATGTTGTCCCAAACGATCGCGTCTACGCCCGCGTCCACCGCCAGCTCCGCCTTCTTCAAGAGATATGCCCGCCAGCCGGGCTTGCGCGCGTCGGCCAGACGGCGGTCCCAGGAAATCTGCAGATCGGTCTTTTTCGGCCCGGCATAGAACAAGGGGATGTGGTGCATCCACAGGCCGTATTTCTTGGTTTCCGGATCGTCGCGGAAGGCGCTGCTGCGAAACATGTTGGAAGCCGACAGGTAAGCCGACACGTGGATGCCGTTCTCATGGCAGCGGGCGATTACCTTTCTCAGATTCTCCCAGTTCTGGTTTTCGTCCTTAAGTGACCAGCCGTTGCTCCAGGTGACCCATATCCAGTTGAACTCCGCCTGCTTGAGCAAGCCGAGCATTTGCTCGAAGTCGCGGTCATAGATGTGGCTCAGCACGTCCTTTTCTTCGGCGCCGAACTTTTTGCCCCACCAGGTCCGCTCGGCCTTCCAGCTCTCGATTTGTCCGCCGTCGAGGCGGATGAAACGAAAGTTCCCCTGCTCAGCCCACGGCGGCACGTCCTCGGGCTTGGCGCGATACAGTTTCGGTGCCGGCTGAAAAGAGTAGGCAGCGCAGAGCACCAGCACCGCGGCGACCAAACCAATCAGTGCAATGCTTTTTCCCATTCGGAAACGCTGCATCGTCCTCTTCCTACGAAACGAGCAATATCCCACTGTAAGCGGGGACCAGCACTTGCATTTCGATCAAGAGGGACACGCGGTCGAACGTGACTGCGAGACTCCCACCTGAGGCAGAACGATCAGGCTGCTTATTTTGGAATCGTCACGCTCTGTTGCAGCGTGAAATCCAGTAAGGTCTCGCTCGGGATCTTCACTTAGTCTCCGTTAGTGATAATTTCCGAGGCAGCTCCCAGGCCCGCCCTGTTCCTGCCCCGATGGCAGCCCCTTTCCCGCCGCCTGCAAGCGCCCCAATGATGCCCCCAATGGCGGCTCCCCCCACCGTTCTTTTGGCGGTACTCTCGCCCTTGGACTTGCCTGAGACTTCGTATTCTCCGGTGACTAGCGGCACAGTCTGGCCATGGACCACGATTCCCGTCAGCTCGAGTTTCCGGTTTCTTTCGACTCTTCCAACCGGCCGTACACGCCTGCGCCCTTCGGAGCCGCCACATTGCCATCTACCGACAGAGGTTCTTCGAGCGAGGCTTGAAAACGATATCCCTCGCGATCTTTTGTGGAGTCTATGGAATCGATGGTGGGAACCGAAATCCGGGTGCCCGCAGGAATGGTGACCAACGGCGAAGACTTTCCCACTTCATTTTGTTCTATGGACGAACGCACACTCGGCTGCATCGAGGGAACCGAGGGCGCGGCACCCCGCGCTTCGGACTCGAATTGCAATGAACGGATGTCAGCGACATCATAGCTCTGCACAGACGACCCTACCTGAACGCTGATGCCAGTCTGGGTCCCACTCATGAATTTACCCTTGATCAGACTTCCATTCTTCAATTCCAAAGAGTCCGCGCGGGCAGCTACGGCTGCCACGCATAGAGCGATAATCACTCCGCAAATCTGCTTTGCGTTCATTACGATTTCTCGTGTGTATTCGTTGTGTTCCGTCGCCTTCCGCCGGGCAGCTGGCTATTGATCCTGTCGTCTACCAGAGAACCCCCACTTCTTAAGTTATCCACCCACGCCTACTACGGTTTGCCAGAAGCTCTCATCTGAACCTGAATGACATGAATGTTGTCTGATTTCGTAGTGTCCACCGCAAACACTTCGAACTCGCCGCTACCGTTCCGTACCCGGACTATCCGGCTACCCTGCGCTCCAGATGGGCCCGAGCGAACGTTCACGGTACTTACCGAAGTCACCCGCAGACCGTCGTGAGGCTCGCCTGGGTTGGGCTCCTCCACTTGCCGCACCACGGTCTCCTGAGCGGTTGAGTCAGTGTTCTCCGTGGATGTTACGCGCTGAACCAAGTGCAAACTGCCGTCACGGGATGTTCCCAGCATATCGACGGAGTAATTTTCCACGGTGTTGCGCTTCTCGCCGGAAGGGCTCTCCGATTCCGTACTAACTGTTCGCGAGAATTCGCTTAACTTGCCTTCATAGTCGAGGTGGGAAACAGTCTCCTCGGTGGTGCGGCTGTTGTCTTCCTGATGGATGGTGCCCTGCCGTACCTCATTGACCTGCCATTCCCGCCCGCCATCAAGCAACCGGATCGTCTTTTTGAATTCGGTGTTGTTGCCCGCGCGCTGTTGCCGCTCCTCAATTTGCATGGAGGGAGCTAGACCGCCACTGATGCTGGGGAGCATCACGGTTGTTTTCGTCTCTTCTACGTCTCGACTGATTTTCTTGGTCTCTGCGATTTCGCGCCGGGTCGGCTGAGGTCGCCCATCGGAATCCGGAGCCGAGACAACGCGGACCGCCCTCGAGCCGTCCGGAAGCATTTGGGTTTCTTCTTCCATCGTCTGCAGCAATGTCTTTGCGCCCCCTCCGTCCCGACCAAAGACCCGGGTAACGGTTTGCACTGAGGTGGAATTCACCTGCACGGTTTCCTTCTCGATATCTTGGTACGCCTCGAAATGTCCATCAGAACCAGGCCGCTGGAGCGATTGCTCGTCTAGAGTGCGATTGCCGTTTCGGACGTGCGTCTCAAGCGTGCGGATCGGAAGCTCGTTCTCGATGTGTGCCTCCCGCGTAACTGTCCAGGGCAGATTCGGATCAGAGGGTTGGGATGCAGGTGTTTGTGCCCAAATTACGAGACTGAAGCAAAGAAAGACATTGGCTGCAACGAGTATGAAGCGGACCGCACAGGGCGCAAGGCCGGACAGTCGTCGCTCATTGTTCTGGAAGTAATCCCTAACGTTCATCATATTTTAACGTCTGCGCGGCACCCCTTAGGCACCATAGCCTGACAACCGACACAGAGATCCGCATCCATTTCGATCTTGGTGAGACCTTTCTGTGCGAGTTGCTCATACACTGCCTGCTAATAGCCGACCGCTGCGACCAGCGCAGCACCCAGGTCCTCTGCTTTCATCAGGGTCGGAATGTCTATTTGCCGCGTCCCGGAGGGAAGTTCTTCAGCAGTTTTTGCGCTCCTTTATTGAGCTTTTCCTGATTTTTCTCCTGTTTCTTGCTGGGTTCAATCGCATGCTGGGCAGCGCCTATCCAAACCAGCTTTTTTGCGGCAGGGTCATACATACCAACGACGAAGGTGCCGATGTAATTGCTTGAAGTGCTCGCCGAAAATGAATCGAGGCCTCCTCCCCACGGACCCCAGCCGCCCATGCCGCCCCAGCCGCCCATGCCGGACGCGAAGCCGTTTATCTGCTTCTCCTTATCGATCGCGAGCTGGTAGCCGAGGAGTAAACCGGGTTTGCCGCCGTCCACCACCTTGGTGAGGCCCTTACCCGCCATTTGTGAATCAATCGCCTGCTTGACCTGGGCGTCCAGGATCTGGTCGGGATGGCCACCTACCGCAGGTACGCCTTGTACCTCTTCGACCCATGCATAGGTGTGGTATTTTGAAAAATCAGTTCCGGGCATGTAGTTGGTTCTCACGTCCTGCGCGTATGTCACGGAGCACGCGACGAGCGCCAGGACCAATGCAGGACCAAACTTTGCCATCGCGAAAGAAATAATGGGCTTTATGAATTTCACTACTATCTCCTTAATAATTGTTTGTGTTCTTGTGCCGCATTCACTCTTACGCTTTCTCTGGGATTGGACACGGCCTTACACCCCAAATTTCGGTTGCGTATTCGGCAATCGTGCGGTCGCTGGAGAACTTTCCCGAACCTGCCACATTCAAGATCGCCTTGCGTGCCCACTGGTCGGAATCGGCATATAACGCGCTCATCTGAGCCTCTGCGGTGAGGTATGACTTAAGGTCCGCCAAGTGCATGTAATGGTCGCCCTGGGTCAGCAACATCTCGCGCAACGGCTCGAAGACACCCGGCTCATCGCTGCTGAAATGATTCGAGAAAATCAAGTCCAGGGCTTGACGGGTCTCCGGATCGTTTTCGTAGTGCCAGCGCGGGTTGTACCACCCGCGACTGCTCATCACCTGCTCAGCCGTCAAACCGAAGAGGAAGAAGTTCTCCTTGCCCGCCTCTGCTGCCATCTCAATGGTCGCGCCGTCGCGTGTGCCGATGGTCAATGCGCCGTTCATCATGAATTTCATGTTGCTTGTCCCACTGGCTTCGTAGCCTGCCGTTGAAATCTGGTTGGAGACGTCGCTGGCGGGAATGAGGTGCTCCGCAAGCGAGACGCAGTAGTCGGGCAGGAATACCACCTTAAGACGTTCGCGCACTGCGGGGTCGGCGTCGATGGTCGCAGCCAGATTGTTAATGAACTTGATGATCACCTTGGCGAACTGGTAGGCAGGCGCGGCCTTGCCGGCGAAAAAGAACGTACGCGGGTGCAGGTTGAGTCCCGGGCCCTGGCGCAGCCGGTTGTAGAGCACAACGATCCGCAGGGCATTCAGGAATTGGCGTTTGTATTCGTGGATGCGTTTGACCTGGCAATCGAAGATCGATTCCGGATCAACGATCTGCCCGGTCGACTGGCGAAGCCAATCGCAGAATTGCCGCTTGGCATTTCGCTTGGCCTTGCGGAAGTCATCGCGGAAGCCACTGTCCTCGATGAATGCTCTAAGCTTGCTTAATTCGCTTAGGTCAGCGATCCAGCCATCTCCAATGGCATCAGTGATGAGTGCAGAGAGGCCGGGATTGCATAATTGCAACCAGCGCCGGGGGGTCACTCCGTTCGTCTTGTTGTTGAAACGTTCCGGAAAGATTTCTGCCAGATCTTTCAGTGTTGTTTCGCGCAACAGCTTAGAGTGAATCTCTGCCACCCCGTTGGTGCTGTGAGAACCCACGACCGCCAGATTTGCCATGCGGACCTTACTCTCGGGGCCGTCTTCGACCAGGCTCACGCGCTGAATGCGGTCTTTGTCGGCAGGAAACCGCCCGCGAACATCTCCCAGAAAACGTCGATTGATCTCATAGATGATTTCGAGTTGCCGGGGCAGCATTTCTTCAAGCCAAGCCACAGGCCATTTTTCCAGCGCTTCGGGCAACAGAGTGTGGTTCGTGTACGCCAGCGTGTTTTGCGTCACACGCCAGGCTTCGTCCCATTGGAGGTGCTCCTGATCCACCAGAATCCGCATGAGTTCCGGCACCGCCAGAGAGGGGTGGGTGTCATTCATCTGAATCGCCACTTTGTCTGCAAACGAGCTCCAATCCAAGTTAGAGCGTTGGAATCGCCGCACCGCATCCGCCAGCGTGCAGGCGACCAGAAAGTACTCCTGCAGCAGGCGCAGCCCTTGCCCCATCACTCTTGAATCATCGGGATAAAGGACGCGGGTCAGAGTTTCGGCCCCAAGGGTCTGAGTAAACGCTTCGATGAAATCGCCGTGCGAGAACTCTTCAAACTTGAAGTAGTCGGGCGCGGCCGCCGCCCAGAGTCTAAGCGTGTTGATCGTGGACCCACCGTACCCGATCACGGGACGGTCAAAAGGGATGCCGATCAGGGTCGTGGGGCGTCCCGGGACCGGGCGCAGGGTGCCTCCGCTGAGCTCGAAGGAGCAGCCTACGCTGACTTCCACCTTTTCGTTCGGACGGGCAATCTCCCACGGGTCCGGGGACCGGAGCCAATTGTCCGGCGTTTCCTGTTGCCAGCCGTTCTGGATGGATTGCTTGAAGATGCCATATTCATAGCGCAATCCGTATCCCATCGCCGGTAGCTGCAATGTCGCGGCGGATTCAATGAAGCAGGCGGCCAAACGTCCCAGGCCGCCGTTGCCCAGCCCCGCATCCGCCTCCTGCTCCAAGATCTCGAGCAGGTTGAGTTTTTTGTCCTGAGTGAACTGGTCTGTGAGCGGAGCGAGCAGAAGGTTCGTAACATTGTTTGCCAGCGAGCGGCCGATGAGAAACTCCATCGAAAGGTAATAGAGCCGCTTGGGATTTTCTTGCTTATAGGTCTTCTCAGTGAGAAGCCATCGCTGCGAAAGAACGTCTCGCACCGACCGGGCAAGAGCCTCGAAGCGATCGCGTGCCGTCGCGTCCGCCAGATCGACTCCGCTGTCGAACAGCAGGTGCCGCTCATAGAGCGCTTCGTCCGTTCCAGAGAATTGCACTGGACCACAGCCATACTTGCTACTCAGACGTTTCGCTTCCTCTGACAGCGCGGGCCGTTTGGCCGTTGCACTCAAGCTCATGTTCAAGCTCCTTCAACGATTTCTCGGGATCGGCGACTTGCCCGATATCCCATTTCAGTCGGTACTCTAAGACCCATGGCGCGTGCTCACGCGCATAGCACAGCGGTTCTATAGCAGGCACTCAATCACTGCTTACCGTAGGGCCACTTCCAACCGCTGATCTCAAGACTGTCGATCCCGTACTCGTAAGCATGACGCCGGCATGCGATCTGGCTGTCGCGAAATTCTTCTTTGGCGTGCGCGCCGATGCGCTGCAGTTCTGGGATTCGGTCAATGGCATCGATCGCTAGACTGAACCGGTCTGTCTGGTTGTTGATTGCCAACTCCATCGGCGTGTTGATGTTGCCTTTTTCCTTGTAACCGCGCACGTGCAGGTTGCGGTGGTTTGTGCGGCGGTAGGCGAGACGGTGAATCAGCCAGGGATACCCGTGGAAGTTGAAAATGATTGGTTTGTCGGTCGTAAACAAAGAATCGAAATCCTTATCCGATAAGCCATGCGGATGTTCGGTGCTGGGCTGCAGCTTGAATAAATCAACCGCATTGATAAACCGGATTTTGAGATCGGGGAAGCGTTCCCTGAGAAGCGTTGTCGCAGCCAACGCCTCTTGAGTTGGGATGTCGCCGGCTGCGGCGAATACAACGTCCGGTTCCTGGCCGTCATCATTGCTGGCCCAATTCCAGATACCGATGCCTTTTGTGCAGTGGGTAATCGCGGCATCGCTGTCCAAATACTGCAGATGCTTCTGTTTGTCCGAGACAATGACGTTGATGTAGTTTTCCGAGCGCAGGCAGTGATCTGCTACAGACAACAGACAATTGGCATCCGGGGGGAGGTAGATGCGGGTTACCGCGGCGCTCTTGTTGAGTACTACGTCCAGGAATCCAGGATCCTGGTGCGTAAAGCCATTGTGATCCTGACGCCACACGGTTGACGTAATGAGAAGGTTCAGCGATGCGATCTTGCGCCGCCATGATAGCTGATTGCAGATTGATAACCATTTGGCATGCTGATTGAACATCGAGTCGATCACGTGAACAAAAGCTTCATAAGATGATAGAAAGCCGTTGCGACCGGTAAGCAGGTAGCCCTCGAGCATGCCTTCCATGGTGTGCTCGCTGAGCATTTCGACCACGCGTCCGTCCGAGGCCAGTTCTGTTCCATCACAATCTTCGGGGAAGCTTTCAGCGATCCAGAATTTCTTCGAAGCCTGGTAAAGTGCGTCCAGCTTGTTGGAGGTGTTCTCATCGGGCGCAAACACTCGAAAGCTCTCCATATTCCACTTCATGACATCACGCAGGAACCGTCCCAGTGGCGGAACATTCTCTACTTCGACGATTCCCGGGCGCTCAATCTCGACGGCGTAATCGCGAAAGTCGGGTAATCGCAGCGTTTTTTTGAGCTCTGCATTCGCGTGCGGACTGGCACTCATGCGACGCCGGCCTGACGGCATAATTTCGGCGAGTTCCGGTAACACCCTTCCATGCCCGTCGAATAGTTCCTCGGGTTTGAGTGACCGCATCCAGTTCTCAAGAATGCGCAGGTGGTCCGGTTTAGTCTTGACGTCCGCCAACGGGACCTGATGCGAACGCCAGGAGCCTTCGAGGCGATGCTCGTCCACCTCCAGCGGTGCACCCCAGCCTTTTGGCGAACGCAACACGATCATCGGCCAGCGTGGTCGCGTGGCCACGCCCGTATTCCGGCATTCTTGCTGATGGATCTTTATATCGGCAATGCAACGCTCAAGCGTCGCGGCCATCGCCTGGTGCATGCTGTCATGGTCAGAGCCCTCCACAAAGTAAGGAGTCCAGCCATACCCGCGTAACAGATCCTCCAATTCCTGATGAGTGATTCGCGCCAGCAGAGTCGGGTTGTTGATCTTGTATCCGTTAAGATGAAGGATCGGTAATACGGCTCCGTCGCGGATCGGATTCAGAAACTTGCTGATGTGCCAGGAGGTCGCCAGCGGGCCGGTTTCGGCTTCGCCATCACCCACCACGGCCGCAACGATCAGCTCGGGATTGTCGAACGCCGCGCCGCAGGCGTGCGAGAGGACATATCCCAGCTCGCCTCCTTCATGGATCGAGCCCGGCGTTTCCGGGGTACAGTGGCTGCCAACACCGCCGGGGAATGAAAACTGCTTGAAGAACTCTCGCAGGCCTTTCTCGTCCTGGCTTTTCTCCGGATAGATTTCACTGTACGTGCCCTCCAGATATACAGGCGCTAAAACTCCTGGCGCCCCGTGGCCTGGGCCGGCGAGAAAAATCATCTCGAGGTCGTCTCTCTTTATAAGACGACTCAGATGGGCATAAATGAAGGCGAGCCCGGGGCTCGATCCCCAATGACCGAGCAGCCGGCTCTTGATATGTTCTGGCTTCAAGGGCTCCCGTAAGAGGGGATTCGCCTGAAGGTAGATCATCCCCAGAGCAAGGTATTTGCACGCGCGCCAAAAAGCATCGATTCTATTCAGCTCATCGGCGCTTAGCGGCACACCTGTAACGGTTGATCGTGCGATCCCTTCGGCGCTCAGTAGTTCGGCTACTTCTTCAATTCCTGTTGGCGAGATCATGTTTTATTCCTTACTCGTATTGGTGCTCTTCCGACCTCTGGCTATGGCACGCGTCCGCCTTCGTCTAGGTTCAACACTCATCCAACAACTGATTGCACGCTTTACTCAGTTAACAGTTTGAAAGCTCCAGCGATGCGCCCCGCCTCTACGTTGCAACTCGCGTTGAATTTGCTCGATTTCCGCCGCATCGTTTGCAGTGATTGCGAAGTCACCGGCGAGGATTATGTACAGCATGTCAATGAGTGTGTCAGTCGGGATGTTCATCAGTTCTTCGAGCATGGCCTACTCTCCTGGAACAAAATGAAGATCGCACTTGGTATTCGCAATCCGGGTGCCAGAAGGGGCCTGTTGTAAGTGAATGAAAATACCTGCCTACCAATTGGTTTGGAAGGTCGGACACGGATATCGACTGACCTGCCAAGGGCACTGACCGAATCTGGGCAGCATGCCGAAGTTAGTCCCAGCCGCTGGCCTGTAGTTCTAGTTCCCATAAATCAATCTGCGATAGCTTTATCACGGTCTTTCGGCAGGCGCTTGCTGAATCCGAATGGTGGGGATCTGATCCGACTTGGTGGTATCAACCGAGACGATTCCAAGCTTCCCGTTGGAGTCGCGCGCTCGAATGGTTACGGTGGACTGTTCTCCCGAAGGTCCGGGAACCATCCTGCCGTCAACCAATACAGTCACGCGGAGACCCGAGTGGGGATCGCCCGGATTGGTCTGTTCGACCTTTTGTTCTCTTGCTCGCTCACCGGTGGAACTCGAGCTCTCGGTACTGGTTTTGCGCTCAACCACGTGCAGGCGACCGTCCCGCGTGGTACCCGGGACATCGATGGAATAGGCTTCCACGACGTTACGCTTTTCTCCGGAAGTGCTCTCGGACTCCTGGCTCACGACGCGAGAGACTTCGCCTAGCTTGCCTTCGAAGTCGAGCCGGGAAACGCGCTCCTCGGTGGTGCGGTTCGTCCCTTTCTGCCTGGTAGTGGCGTGGCTTACTTCGTTCACTTGCCAGTTTCCGTTAATGTCCGAAAGCCAGGTGGTCTTTTCGGTTTCCACCGTATCGTTCGCTGCTCGCTTGCGGATCTCTTGCGTCTTGAAAACCGGAGCCAAACCGCCGTTGACGTTTGGGAGCATCACTGTCGTGTTGGTTTCTTCCATATCCCTCCCGATCTTTTTCGTCTCCACGACTTCGCGTTGTACGGCCTGAAGCCGTCCATTAACATCGGGGTTGTAGGTTACGCGCACCACATTCGAGTCTTCTCCGGGCAGGGTGTGTTTCTCTTCTTCCGTCACCTGGACGAGAGCTTTCCTCCCATTTGCGTCTTTGCCGAACGTACGCGTTGTGGCCCGTACCATAGTGGCATCTACTTGCAGCGTCTCCTTCTCGATATCTTGATAAGGTTCGACACGGCCATCGGTCCCGCGGATCTCGACCGATCGCTTGTCCAACGTCCGGTTGCCGTTCTGGCTATGGCTTTCGATGATGCGCACGGGAATATGTTGAGGAGTTAGATCGTCGCTCTTCAAGTCCGTTGTGGCTGTCCACGACTTGGTCGGTTCCGCCGCTGATCGGGAATCCGATGTCTGCGCAAATACGCTCGGACAAGCACAATATGCGCCGATCACCACGAGTACACAGCCGAAAGCCACAATACTTGAAGCGCGACAGCATTGTCGGAATCGCATCAGTCTCCTCTTCCGCGGTCATAGACAAAGCCAAGGAAGCGAACTAGGCGCTGACAATCAGGTCCCGGCTTCCGACTTTCACAGTTCGATACCACTCTACGGTTCGTCGCAAGCCCTCTTCGAAACTTACTGTCGGGCAATATCCCAGGTATTTCTCCGCCCACGACAGATCGGCCACCGAATGTTTCACATCGCCTGGCCTCTCCGGCCCGTATTTTGCCGGAGCAGAATATTCCGTGAGTTTCTGCAAACCCGAATACATTTCGTTCAGTTCGATTCGCCGCCCGCCAGCGATGTTGAACACCCTGCCCACCACATCCTTGACTGGCGCTGTGCACGCCAGCAAGTTCGCCTGCACCACGTTCTCGATATAAGTAAAATCGCGGCTATGCTTCCCATCGCCACAAATTACCGGTTGTTCTCCAGCCAGCATTTGTGTGATGAATTTTGCCAGCACTCCGGAGTACGGTGAGTGCGGATCCTGACGCGGCCCAAAAACGTTGAAGTATCGCAGGCACACCGTCTCCAGACCGTAGCAGCGCCAGAACGAGGTCATGTAGTACTCTCCTGCGAGTTTGGAAACGGCGTAGGGAGAAATTGGGTTGGGAGCCATGTCCTCGCGCTTCGGCAGCGTTGGCGCATCACCATACGCCGAGGACGACGCCGCATAAATGACACGCCCCACTTTCGCATCGCGTGCTGCAATCAACAGGTTCAGGGTCCCATCAACGTTGGCGCGGTTGGTTTCCAGCGGCCTATTGATCGAGCGCGGCACCGACGGGAGCGCCGCCTCGTGAAGCACATAGTCCACATCGCGGCAGGCCTCCTGCGTCGCCTCCAAATCAAGCAGATCAGCCTCCTGAAAATCAATCTGATCGATGATTTCGGTGATATTCTCTGGCTTGCCGGTCGAGAAGTTGTCGATTCCTCGCACTCGGTGCCCTCGCTGCAGCACAGCTCTTGCCAGTGACGATCCAATAAACCCCGCAATGCCGGTAATCAGGTAAGTAGACATGAGTGTTTCTCCCGAAGTGGCTCTGGTTCTGTGGTCTCTCGCGTTCTCATAGGCTGGCCTGGCTTTCTGGCGGGGCCCGCGATTCACTCAACATCACCGTGGTTCGGGTGAACAACATCCAAGCGCACCGCGATTTCCGCCCCGCATCACTGCATCACAAATCAGCTCACCTCGACCGCGTCATAGCGTACCGGGAGACTCCGGCGCGCGTGCTGGGTTGATCTCGACATCGCAATCAAACACAAGAACCCCATGGCCTTCCAGAAAAGGGAGCGCGCTCGTCGGCACAGTCCCAAGGTCAATCCTGCGGCGCCTGCGATACCAAGCAGCCGAGTGAGAATCATGTTTCCGCCCTCATAGGTGCCGAAGTTTCCAGGATTCAATGCGCCAACGACATTGATTAACTTCGTGAAAGCTTCTAGCACGAATGCTCCGAGAAGCCCGGCTCTTGCGCCCATGAAGTGCAGCAGAATATAGACTTCCAATATCGCCATGCCATGACATGCTATGTTGAGAATCAGGCTTGCCCAGAAGGCCTTGGGGGTTTCGTGGTGGAAGCGGAAAAGGTTGCTCTCGGCGGACTCGACGACTGACTGCTTGCCCTCCAGCCAGTTCTTAAACCACGGCAAACGCCCAATCGATTTCGCAGCCCCGGACAATACCGGCCAACGCCTTTGAAACGCCGCTGCCGTCACTACAAGCAATACCGCTAAGGCGCATGCAAATAGGAACGCATATAGTCGCCAGGTCCCAGAGAGTGATAGCAGGACAATAGCAGCAACAATTCCCGTTACGCTCGCCAACGCTGAGGTCACGATGTAGAGCCCGCGATCAAGTGTCACTGACGAGATGCTGTTGGCGACCGGCAGCGCGGAACCGAGCAAATACACTCGCGCGGTCTCGCCGAGTACTTGGCCAGGAAGACCAAAACTTCCTATGGCCTCTGACACCAGACGCAGGCCGAACGTACGTGCGAACGAAACGTTGCGGATGTCGCACGAGAATGTGAGCCGCCACGCCAAGGTTTTTGTGAGATGAGAAATCCCTCCCAAAGCTATAACCAGACCCAGCCCCCACCCCACGGTCTTTACCTGACCGACCACTGTGGACGGTCCAATTCCACGTATCAGAGAGACCAGGAAAGCAATGCCCAGGAGAGCGACCGAGAGGCGAATAAGCTGCCGAAATTGCATATGGGTTTTAGACATCGATGATTCTCAATTGCGGACGGCGGACTAGCGTCCGGCGTCCGCGATGACCTTCGGAAGTTGAATTCACGCTTGCCACGAAACAGCGGTCCTGCGTGTTATAGAGCTTGCGAGCGCTGAAACTTAGTGCTCACCTTTGCTTGTGAATTTGTCCAAAATAAACTCCTGCAGGAGACCGCCAGCAACATGCAGGCCCAACCCGATTCCAAAGTTCTTGAATACTTGCTGAGCATTGCGGTCTGTACTTGGGTAGTACGCAAGGGAGATAGAAGAGGAAATCAGACTGCCCCCCCACGTAGAGTAATTGGGCTGCGTTTTTCCATTGTCCCCCTTACAGATAAATGGAGCCAAGACGGCGTGGAGCGCGCGGGACTTCTTTGTACCGTTGCCTTGATAGAAATAGCGAGGGTCCTGATGCAGGAGTGAGGGCAGAATGGCGTTGCCGATAAGGCCTTCGGTAGTGGCGTCAGCGAAGCCAGCCCCCAGCCGCCTGCCATATCCTTTTGCACCCTGGGGCCACTGACCAGGGGTATCAACAGCCTGCTGGACGCCGGCCCACGCAGCCGTGCGGGCGAAGAAAACTGGGCTGGTGAGACTTTTGAATGCCAGGTGGAACTTCATTCCCGTCGTGAGAGGCTCGGGATGCGGTTCGTAGGTCACATAAATATTGGGTATAAAGGCTAGAACGCGCTGCTGTTCTTCAGCTTTGAGCTGTCGGGCAGCAACCTCTTTCGACGAATAGCTCACGGTAACAGCCCGCTGCACCGTCAAAATGCGGAGTTTGATGTCGGTTATAGTTTTCTCCTGCCCGGGTTCGACTGTAACGGGCGAACTCCACTCAGCAAATCCGTCGGCGGTGATGGTGACCTGGTGGGCAATTCCCGACGTGACATTGGGGAACGCAAAGGACCCATCATCCTTCGTCACAACTGTGAGACGATCGCTGCCCGACCCTTGAAGGACCACGGTGGCATCGGGAACCGGATCGTCGGTGCTATCGACCACCGTGCCGAGGATGCTTCCTGTTCCCGTATTCGGGACATCAGCGGGCTGCGCGGATACCGGCAGTGAAACGACCAATCCGCCCAGGGCGATCAGTACCAAGCTTTGTGTCAGTTTCAGAAACCCGTCCCAACATCTGTTGCGCAAGGCATGTGTATTGTTTTGCATCGTCGATTCCTAGCTGGCGGAGAGGGTGAAGTTAATTGTGATTCGGGAGTCAACTTCAACCGGTTCTCCGCCGATCATGTACGGCTTGTAACGCCATTGCTTCACAGCATCCATAGCGGCTTGTGCGAGTATGGGTAAACCGCTCTCGACTCGCACATCCTTTACGCTGCCATCCGTGCCGATCACGGCCATCAGCACGACTGTTCCTTCAATCCGCGCCCGGCCAGCCTCCGCCGGATACTGGGGAGGAACGTCGTGGATGAGATTCGCCTCCGCTACCCGGGAGGCGATGCGCATTCTCTTAACTGGCTCCGGCGCGGGCGATTTCTCAAGGACTGGAACGTTGGTCGCGCTATTCAGCATTGCGTTAACCACTCCGCCGGGAGCACCTCCAACCATTCCACCGGGAACTCCCCCAAGCGTTCCGCCCGTTGTGCCGGCCGGCGGCGGAGCTTCTTGCGTTTTATGCACGGGCGCGGTGATGCCTGTGCTGGTTGGGGTGTATGTGGATACGGGCTTAGGCGCTTGAGACTTCGTGGGACTCCCAACCGCGGCCGCTGGCGGCTGCAAATACAACATCGTAAGGGTTTGCCTTATGGGGAGCGGATCCGTGTGAAATAGCGGAACGACAACTAACGCCGCCAGAAGAACCAACTGGAAGGCCAGCGCTCCAGTCGTCGCCCAGGGATTTCGCCGTCGTGACTTCCCTGATGCAATTAGACTTTCGCCAAATAGGTCGCCAACTTCTACTCCTTGCAGGCTGGAAGAAGCAGAAGTCCGTCTTTCCTTCCCCGGCAGCAATGCTGGAAGCCAGGAATCAGTTCGCACGCCTGGTCTCCCGAGAGACGGGTATGCCATGCCACGAGCTAAGTCGGAAGGGTGGTCACAGGTTGCCATAACGTGATTGAGAAAAGCATTTTGAGGGCCAACTGGAACTTCTTGCAGGCGAGTAATTTGGAAGATTGCAATCCCATGGCGTGTGCCCACATGAGGGCAGTTGCCTGCAAAAGGTCATGAGCAGATGCCCGTCCGGGCAGCGGCTGATCCACAAATTCGTTCCGTGATTTGACGAAGTCGAGACATAAAAGTCTGTCAGCGGCGCAGATCTATTGCACTCTGGATCGGGTGCTATCGCTGCCTTGATTGAGGTACCGTCAACTCTGATCAGAGAGGAGAAATGGAGGATAGTCGGGGCAGTCTTTCTGGGTTCTGTTCCCCAGGATCGTTGAAGGATCCAACATCTGCGGGACCAGCGCGAGATTCCAGGAACGCCGGGGTACTCTATCCTTCGGGCACCGCCGTAGCGATCAGAAAAAGCGCAGAGCCACAAATGCAGCGCATGTCCATGTACCTTGCTAAAACTCTTCGGGTAAAGTTGCGGCTAGTGTTTCGCTTTGGGGAGCCGCTGAGGTTGTATCTCCAGCCAGCGTGATCTCATAATCGCGATATTCAATACTCAGAACCGCGGTACCCAAAACGCGCACCTTGGTTTCGCTCTCGTTGGATTCCGGCAACCAGAAGTGATCGATTTTCTGGTAGCGACGTTTGAAGTCAGTTTTTACAGTCCACCAGGAAGGGTTGACAGCCGGCTCGCCCTCGACACGAGTTATCGCGAAATCATTTGCATTCACCCAAATGCGGCCTCGAAACAGAAACTTGTTCTTGTTTCGCGGCTGCGCATCGAGCACGTAGAATTCGTCCGTATCAATCTTCTCGTAATCAGACAGTTGAAATGTATAGTTCTCGGGCGTGATGGCGGACCGCTGCTGATTCTCATCCCGCATCGACTCCTGTTCTGCCTCCAAAAGTTTCTTGAACACCCGGTCCCGCACCGTGCCAGAGCCACTCTCCGACAAGATCGTGAACTCTTTTTTATTCGGTGCCCGGTAGTCAGTGCGTACGACCATGTCGGCCTTCTTATGTGACAGACAGTGGCACTCCAAGTGATAGCTGCGAACACTGGAGTAGCTTTCCAGCGCTTTGGCACGCAAGTCGTTCATCTGTACGACACGTGCCATCACCTCATCAGCGCTCAGAGGTGCAGATACATTTGCCTGCTGTGCGACTGCCGGGAAGCCGATGATCAAAAAAGCGATTGCGCGTAGAAACCAGCGCGCATTAGATTTCCTCGCGTGGTAAAGCGGAGTCATTGTATGAGTCTCCTGGTGAGATCTGACAATCCAAACCTGCTCGTGTTTGTCGATGCGGTTTCTTGAGCATCGTTCTCGAACCGACGTGGTGCGCCCTGCGACCGGGTTGGCGTGAACTCTTCCTGCCCGCTCTTCGGTCTCGGCACGGACGGATCGAAGAGATAAATCGTGCTCGCTAAAACCGGTCCGACGCGGACTTCACTATGGGGCATCCCAGAGTTACCCAAAGCATCGAAAAATCTCTGCGTCTCAAAGAAACGGCGCGAAGGCTCAAGCAGGATCAGATCTCCGTCCCGAGGTGCATAATGTGTGTCGTAAAGCGGCACAATGTGAAGGTCCGCGCGCCCGCAGTCCCGCAGGTAATAGGACATGCTCATCGGTCTTGCGGTTGCTACCGTCGCTGCAGGGGGAGCGAACGGACACATCTTTTGCGCCACCTCGCGCGTGTCAAACTCGGACACCTCATCCATTGCAAAGTAGCGGATGATGTTCTGTCTTCCTCCACCAATTGAGTTTAGATAGAACGAATAGTTGGGTGCCCAGGACTGCAATTGAAGGAGCGGCCATCCCAGCAAAATGACGGCAGTAGGAGCCACAAGGGCCTGGGATAGGGCTTTTCCCTTCGCAGCCTTCAGCGCTTGTTGAACCGCATAGCCGCCTGCCAGGTACAGGAACGGCAGGAGTGGAAGTGAATATCGGATCCACTTGGCTCCGCTGAACGACAGCCCGGCTAATTGAACCACCCCGAGCGACAGAAAAAAGCACGACGCGAGTGTCCGGCGATCTCGCAAGAGCAGTGCCGAGCCGACAACGACGGCCACGAGAATCGGAATCGGTGTTTTTACCAGCACCAGCCAGAGATAGTAGAACCACGGCACTCCCGCAAGCAGAAGCGAGGGGAAGTTCATATACAGCCTGCCGTCGAAATCGTAGCCAGTGTGCGTGACTCCGTCATGATGGAGCCAATGCACGATGGCATTGAAGTTGGCCGGAGAGAGAATGACCGGGTTGACCACAACAAAGGCCAGTAACAGCACGAGGAAAAATCGTCTGTAGCGGAATTGAGACGGCTTGCGATTCAGCCCCATTCTTCCGGCAAAAAGCCAGGCAAGCGCATTCAGGCCAACAAGGTGAAGAATGTACTGCGAGGCAAGACCCAGGCCAAAGCTGATTGCGCTCAGGTCGTACCATCGCCGTGCAGTCTGGCCCGCGTCTGCCTGTTGGGCACGACAGTAGAAGTAACAGGCCAGCAGGGTGAAGAACGTGAGCGGCGTTTCCTCCTTGGTAAGCCGGTTCAAGGCCACGGGCAAGGGCGCAACTGCCCAGAAAAAACTCGCCGCAAAAGACCCGGCAACACCCATCATTCGGCGGCATAACAAAAAGAGGATTGCTGTCGTGGCTGCGCCGAATAGCACATTGGGTAAACGAAGCCAGCCCTCGGGCCTAAGCGAGGGCCAGCCATGCGTCGCGGCCACCTGGCCCCATCTTTCACCCGTTGTTAGACTGGCCCAAGCCAGCATTTTTGGCAGCATCGGGTGCTCGCTGTTGACGCCGGCAAAGTGTCCGTGCCGATACTCTTGAACCGCCGACCATTTGGCCACCTCATCCTCGGACAGGCTGTTAAAGTCGACCCTGTAGAGGCGAGCGGAGAGCGCCAGAACCGTCAGCAGAAGCACAATCACCGCTTCCCGATACCGGCCAGCGCAACGATATTGAACTTCAGTCAGCACAGGTGCTCCGGTTTGCTGCGCGAACGCGATTACATGGTTGTGGTGTCGAGCAACCTCGTCGCATGCTCATGAATCCACTTCCGACGTACGGGAAACCCCCAGTTTGGCCTGCAGCTCACGTACCTCAGACACGGCGTAAGGTTTGCGCGCGGATGGATTGAAGTACTGCCAAACATTCAACTCACCGAGTAAGCCGAGCGCCACCAGTTGGAGACCCACCAGGATCAGCACGGCCGCAAAGATCAGCAGCAAACCGTGTTGCTGCACGACATCGGTCCGTGTCATCACCTTCTCTACCAGCAGCCAGAGCGCAACAGCCGATCCAAGACCCATGTTCATGACGCCAAGCCGGCCGAAGAAATGGAGCGGGCGCGACATGTAGCGCAGAAGAAATCGGATCGTCATGAGGTCGAAAAATACCCGGAACGTGCGAGAAATGTTGTAGTGCGATTCGCCGTGCTTCCGGTGGTTGTTCTGAATCGGTATCTCACAGATCGAGGCCCCGTAGGCCGAAGCGATTGCGGGGATGAATCGGTGCATTTCGCCATACAAGGGCAATTGCCGAAGCAGTTCACCCCGGTACGCCTTGAAGGTTGTCCCAAAGTCGTGGATCTCGACCCCGCTGAGCTTGGCCATCAGCCAATTGGCGCAGCGGGAAGGGATCTTCCGCAGCAACAAATTGTCGATGCGGTGGCTGCGCCACCCACTCACGATGTCGTAACCCTCTTCGATCTTTGCCAGAAAGACTGGGATCTCTGCCGGATCATGCTGAAGATCGCCATCCATGGCGATCACATATTCGCCAGTGCTATGCGCGAAGCCGGCAGCGAGCGCGGCGGTCTGGCCGAAGTTTCGACGCAGCCGAACCGCGACCACATGCGGGTCGATTTCGGCGAGTTCCTTCAGCAACTTGTAAGTGAGATCCCTGCTGCCATCATCGACAAAGACGAACTGGTAAGTGCGGCCAAGTTCCTCCATGACGCCTCTCAGGCGACTGTACAGTTCAATGACGTTAGGTTCCTCGTTGTGAAAAGGAACAACGATAGAAATCGTGGGGGCTGCTTTGATATCAGGCATGCTGTGCCGTCCTTCTGAAGGGGCGATCGATCGCCTTGCGCCATTCCCAGTCCTGCTCATTCAGCAACAGGTCGGACTTCTGGCCCAGTTCGTTGAGTAGCGCGCACAGCCAGTTCGCAAACTCCCAATTTTGGTCACAGACGCCCAACACACTCTGTCCATTGCGCTGGATCGCGGGGACGCCATTGACTGCTTTGGTTGCGTACATATTGACTCCTTCATTCCTGCTTGACGTTCTCGTGCCGCGGTAGCTGTGCCGGAATTGCCGCTCGAAGCCGCTCAGCCATCGATGCATTGCAGCCGTATTAAGGCATTTGGCTCGCCAAAGGCATAGCACCGGCAAATCAACGAATTGCGGGAATATGGACGACCAGCCGGCTAAAGATTACTGCCCACATTGCGGCAGTGCCCTCGAAAGGTCATGACAGCGGGCGGGCGGATTGCAGGGATTACACCGAGATCCAACGGCTTAACGGGATGAGCAGAGTGGTTGGTGACCTGCAGTACACACGTGTAGTCGGAATTGTTTCTTAGCCAATCGATCTACCGGGGGCCGGACTGTTCGACGTTGGCAAGGCATCAGCGATGAAAAAAAGCATGAAACTCATAAAGAAGAGCCTATGACGACCCTCTTAGCTATCCTTGAGTTCCTCTTTGGGTGTCACCACGGTCACCTCAGCCGTGTGTTCACACTCCAAGGCGAGACCTACAAGGTGTGCTGTCAGTGCGGTGCGAAATTTTCATACTCGCTGAAGTCCATGTCGATTGAGCGCCGCCTGCCGCTCACTCCTGTACTGACCAGGTTTCGAATTGCATGAGATGGAACAACCCATGACCCAAGGGAAGTACCCAGTTCGATAGACGCATCTGAGGGCGATCAGTAATGGATTCAAAGCTAAGTTCAAGAGCAGTTCGAGTCGGCGGAGAAGTCGTCGTGCTTCGTTGTTGGGCATGCGGAACTGCCCACTGCGTAAACGAAGAGTTGTGCGTTCCTGGCGAACTATCCCACATGGTATGCAGCAACAGAAATTGCGGGATGAGTATGTTCCTGGTGAACGAGCTGGCAGTCGACGACAAGACCAGAAAACAAATGACGAAAGGCGAGCTGGGAGCGCATTTTCCTGTTCTTTCGAGGTTGTGGAAATGAAAAGAAACAAGTCGAGTAGAAAGTGTTCGATAGCTCTGGCTTTAGTCAATGTCCTGGCACTTATATACCCGATCAACCTTTTGCTTCGTGCGAAGAGCGTCGATGAAAACCTTTTCGCGACATTTCTACTCATCGCTTCTGTATTCCTGTTGGCGCTGCTCGATGCCATCAGCATCGTGGCCGTCGACGCAGCCGGGACCAGTAAACACCGGCACGCGGCAAAGGAGTCGGCCGGCTCTGAAGTGTCTTCCGGTTGAGTCAGATCGCGGCAACGAGGGTGAACGGACTGACATGTCGGAGAAAATCGGACACCGCGACGCTTTGTACCTATTCGCCTGCCATCTGGAGTGGCTCACCAAACGGAACCTGGCCGCGTACGAGGAGCTTCTCGCTGCGCTCGGCGATCACGACCGCGACATTCGCAGTCTTGCAGGAGCGCTGCTGCACCGGACTTCACCCCGGCCTGTGCGAACTGAAGCAACAATTGAAACCCGGTGAAGTAGTTGCCGAGGCTACAAATGGAAGACGAGTGGCAAGCAAGTTGCACTCCTGCGGGCAGGTACACAAATGGCAACTCTAGCGTTGAACTCCGAAGTGCAAGCTCTCGTAGCCGAATACAGCATATTCTGGCAGTTGTGGCCACAGTTTGAGCAGATACATGGCGAGCGCCGTCTGGTTGGCTTCGAAGTCGAGCTGATTGGTTTTCATACATCCGATCCTAACCACCTCGATCCGGGTTGTCCGGCCTGCCGTCAGGTCAGGTCCGTCTTGCTTGCGATCGCGGATGCTATGCCCAGGGAGACTGGCTTTCGACGAAATTACCTCACGTACAACATAGACTCTCACTCAAACTCGATTCTGTGTTTACCTGCCCTGGGCAATCGCTCGGCAGTGTCAGTGAGCATTTACGTGTTCTGGAATAGCTCAAACGGCCGGTCGCCTGAAACAGATCTTGTGAGCGAAATCAAAGGGTTTCTAAACGGGTGGGGCATTCATCAGCGCTGACAGCGGCGTTTGAGCCTCCATGATCTGCCGCATTTCGACCGACTCCCTTTTTTGAGGCGCTTGCCAAGTCAGGACTAGGTCTCCGCCTGCCCTTAGAGGCCATTGGCGGCTCCCGAACCTTGGTTCGCTTAAAACTCTTCGGAGTTGATCTGCCAAAGGCAGGCTATACCCGAGGTTTCATGCCCGCATGCGGACAACGCCCGCAATGCGGCAATGCCGACGAACCAGTCGCCACCACGAAAACAATCAATCAGTTACATAGCGGCAAAAGCATTGGTACGAAACGTGCACTCCCAACGCGTATGGACAGAGCAGGCCGGGCGCCTGGTCACTGTCGGCGCACGGTTTGTGGCGGCAATTAGGCATTCCATTCCGTGAGGCGACTTGAGGCCGGCTCAGAAAGAGGAGAATCATGTCCTGGTTTCACTCGAGCATAGCGGGATTCGATGCCCGCAACCATGCATCGTCGGTCGAAATCGTGGCCTGTTTCCAGGATCAGAGAAATATTCTGGGTACGCTTGCGTTCTTGATCACCGGCGATCACGCAACGGCGAACCAGGCAGTGGTTCAAGCTTGTGAGACCACGCTTCAAGGAAACGGGCCTTTCCGCGATTGGCTTCTGGAGTGGGCCAAGGCTGCGACCATTGCCAGTGCGATATCTCACGCAGCCGAGGCGATTCGCATCTGTGAAGCCGATTACAAGGATCAACGATGCCCACACGCAGAGCACCTGTCGCCCGGGGATGATGAAGAACGCGCGGCCAGCCTCGACCTCATTCTTAGATCCGACGCCCAAACCCTGATTGCAGAATTGGATCCGCTGTGCCGGTCCGTCCTGGTGCTCAGAGTGGCAATCAGATCGTCGATTCAAGATTGCGCTTTACGCCTGAACGTGCCCCGAGCGGCAGTGCTCGCTGCCAATTGTCACGTTCTGACGTGGCTTCATGAGCGACACGTAAAGCCAGTTGAGGAGAAGCGCGACGCTTCACACGCTCTGTAGAAACGCGGGTACCGGAGTGGGATCATTAGCCTGGCTGTCTGGCCGAGAAACACGATTCCGCCCGGGGCAACCCAATTTTAACGAGGATCTCGTGATTATCGAACTCAACGACGGCGACACTCGATTGCTGTATACGGTCCTTCTCCAACGGGTGTAGGAACACTTTATTTATGCGAGTACGTCCGAAGTAGCCGAGAGATTATACACACTGGCGACCAGGTTCAAGCCTTCGCCAGAGAAGCAACCACAGACGATTGCGTGAGTGCGACAATTGGCGACTGAACCAGATGATGTCGCCATCGATGGTGACCTGAGAGTGTACCGCACGCTCCTAAAGGTCTCCGGCGCCGTCGGGAAGCAGGCTGCCTCTCTGGGGCGTCGCTTCCCGCCATTTGCTGGAAACGAGTGCACGGCGGAGACATGAAGCATCTAATCACTATAGGCCGCCTTTGCGATGCCCAAACGACGAATCTTGTTCTGTAGCGTCGTGCGCTTCAATCCCAGGCGTTCGGCGGCTCCCCCCTTGCCTGCTATTCGTCCAGAGGAGGCTCTTAGAGCGTTGACGATTACAGAGGATTCCGCCTGGCGAAAGGTAGAGGGCGTTCCGACGGCAACCATGGTCTCGGGTGAGGTGGCAAGCTCACTCACCGGCGCCTCGAGCTCTTCACCACGGGTGAGAATGACCGCACGCTCGATAAAGTTTGCCAATTCTCGAACATTCCCTCTCCACGAGTGGTTCGTTAGAATTTCCATGGTCTGCCTCGACACCGATGTAATCTGTTTTCGCATGCGTTGCGACAGCTTTGAAACAAAATGGTTCACCAGCAGCGGAATGTCGTCGCGCCGTTCGCGAAGCGGCGGGATCTCCACCGGAAATACGTTGAGACGGTAAAACAGATCCTCGCGGAATTGTCCTTCCTCAATCATGGCTGTAAGGTCGCGGTGGGTCGCGGCGATCATCCGCACATTGACCTGGATGGTCCGGGCGCTTCCCAGCCGCTCGAACTCCTGCTCCTGAACCGCGCGCAACAGCTTCGGCTGCAGGTCCAAACTGATGTCGCCGATCTCATCCAGAAACAATGAACCGCCGTCAGCAAGCTCGAATCTGCCCTTTTTTTGGATCAGGGCTCCGGTAAATGCTCCCTTCTCATGACCGAAGAGTTCACTTTCCAGAAGTCCCGACGGAATGGCGGCGCAGTTCATCCGCACTAACGTGCGGTCTCGCCTGGAGCTGAGGTTATGAATCGCGCGTGCGATCAGTTCCTTGCCCGTTCCGGATTCGCCATGCAGCAAGACGGTGGAATCCGTGGGCGCCACGATCGCGACTTGTTCCAGGACTTTCTGCAGAGCTGCGCTCTTGCCGACAAGGCCCTCGAAGCAGTAGTCGGGGCTGATTTGTGGTTCGACACGAAACCGCTGGTCTCCGAACCCGCTCACATTGACAAGGCTACTCGCTGCGAGGCCTCCGAGGTCGGTGAAATCCATAGTCGCGCACCCCATAGCTCCTCCTTAATCCTTTACACTTGCAGTGTTGTACAAACGGTCTTTTCCAGACATGGCGCCGAATGGCACGACGCCAGGCTGGGATAATTTGGGAAGATGGCTCGCGACAGTTTCGCGGGATCTTCCAGACGCATAAAGCCGGTTTGTGTGGGAACGTACGACATATTTCCTCTCAGTCCGCAAACAGGCGGATAGCCGCTAAGCGGGTCTCTTCGTCTGAGGACAGAACTCGATAAGTTTTCCGAGTTGTGCCTGAGCCACCGTCTTGAACGACTTGCGAAAGTTCTTCGGTACGTAAAACTCAATTACTTTTGCCATGACAATCTCCTGGATCCTGGTGAGTCTCGGTGGGCGCGGCTGCGCCAGATCGTTCGCTCGCCGGTGTCGGTCGCGATCAGTGCGGGTGCAACATTCATTGCAGCCATGATCAGGACTTCCTGTAGAGTGAAACCGTGAGTGGTGATCTTCCACATAAGCGCCCCTTGACTTGCACCTGCTGTCGTAATGACGCAGCCATTGTGCAATGAGTTCGATTTGTGGACTACCCCACATCGGGACGAATCGCAAACTCTTGCGGGAACAAACGTCACCCTCTTCTGAGGCAGGAAAGTTTGTGGTGTTTGGGGAGTTTCAGCGAGAGTGAGGGCTCGTTTTGCGAGGCGGAGCTTCGACGCGCTTCCACCCGAAAAGGTGAGCATCGATGGACCATAGACCCGGTCCTAACATTGCGAGAGCCAGAGCGGCAGTTCCCAACAGCAGCCAGACCCATTTGTCCCCGGCGATCGTAAGCATCTTCCAGATTTCAATCAATGCTACGGAAGCTCCGACGATTGGAGTCCACAAACCTACGATTAGCAGGAGTCCCGCTCCCAGTAAGAGCGCAGCGGGAATTGTCACACTCATCGGTGGCAGATCGCTCCACAGCCTCAGGCCCGCGCGCACAATCAGCGCTGAGCCAATGACCGCGCGCATGAGAAGCAAACCTGCGCCAGGCCAACCGCCGGCAAATGTTGAATATAAACGTCGCAAAATGCGCCCTTTTAGACGTTACCAGTTTCGTTGTTGCCGGGGAGAATCGAAGCCCCAAATAGAGCCAGAATTGTCACTCTTTAGGGTTTGGCGTTAAGGGCGTGGAGGCAGGCTGGGTGGAACCTACAGCTCGATGATTCCTCTCTTCAGGCCGATCATTGCGGCGTGGGTCCGATCGTGAGCACCCAGTTTAGAAAGAATGCTCTTGACTCGACTCTTGACCGTCTCCTCCGTGATGGAGAGCTGATCGGCAATCTGCTTGTTCGCATTCCCGGCTGCTATGAGGCGTAAGACAAGGATTTCGGCCGGCGTCAGCGCGTCATCCGTCGCATGCTCGGCGATCTGGTACGAGGCTTCCGGAGAAAGGGCCTTCTTTCCAGTATGGACGGTGCGGATCGTCTCCAGTAATTCCTTATGCAACGTATTCTTGAGCAGGTAGGCCTGAGCGCCGGCCTTGAGCGCACGGAGAATTTGCATGTCGCCTGCGTACGTCGTCAGCACAATTACCTTGGCGTCGGGAAATTCGTTGTGAATCGCAATGAGCGCATCGATGCCGTTCATCTCCGGCATCTGCAAGTCCATGAGGGTGATGTCGGGATGGTGGGTTCTGAATTGTTGAATAGCATCGCGTCCGTTGGATGCCTCGCCCACCAAGAGCATATCTTTCTGAGTGCCAACCAGGCCGGCGATTCCCTGGCGGACGATGGGATGGTCGTCAACTGCAAGAATTCGAATTTGCGGGATGCCGGGGCTCATGAGCTCCTGCTTCATGTCTTCGCCTTGCGTGAAAACCACGAACGTCTCTGCGCGCTCGCGTAGGCAGTGCCGGCGGGAACGCGCAGTTCCACTTCCGTGCCGGCATCCAGTTCGCTCCACACCGCTAGCTTACCGCCGATAAGAGTGGCACGTTCTTTCATCCCGGGCAAGCCGAAGTGGCCCTCACTGCCTTGGCTGGAGAGAATCGCGGGGTCAATGCCTTTTCCATCGTCCCGCACCCGTAGTCGGAATTGCTCATTGTCGTAGCGGACTTCAACCTCGATCTGCCGCGCCTGAGAATGGCGAAACGCGTTGCGCAGCGTTTCGGCAGCAATCTTGTAGATCTCGTCTCGCAGGATGGGATGCAGATTTCGCGACTCGCCTTCAACCGCAACCCGGAATGCAGGTCGGTGATCGCCAGAGTCGGTCGTCAGTTCTTCTCCCAGTGTGCTTATGGCCATTGCCAGATCGTTGCTTTGGACTGTGGAATCCCGCAATCCCTGCACCTCATCCCGCGCTTCGGTGATGAATTCCGCGGTCTGATCGATCGCGTTGTCCAGCTTTTCTTTCGCCTCCATCGGGCGCTCTGGCAGCAACTGGGAAACAGTTTGGAACCGGAGCAGCACCCCGTGTGCGCCTTGCAGCAGAGTGTCATGAAGGTCCCTGGCAATCCGTGTGCGCTCGCCCACACGCGCATCGAGCGTCATGTCGAACTGATGTCGCAAATGCCGGACACGCCACTGGTACGCCACCCACAGCAGTGCCAGAAAGATGCAGGCGCAGAGAGCACGAAACCAGTTCGTCTGGTAATACGCAGGTGTGACGGAGAAATCCAGCTCGGCGGCGCGATCGTTCCAGATGCCGTCGCTATTGCATGCGATCACGCGAAAAGAATACTTTCCGGGAGGCAAATTCGTGTAGAACGCCTGGCGGCGCGTACCGGCCTCGTGCCAATCCCGATCGTAGCCGTCCAGCCGATAACGGAATTTCACCTTCTGCGGAATCGTAAATGTGGGGGAGGTGTAATCAACCTGCAAGTCCCTTGGATTCGGGGGGAGCCTCAGGTTCTCCGTTGCTTCGAACTGCTTTCGGTCAGCGATTGCCGATTCGATGTACGTCTCCGCCGGTTGCGCCTGGTGCGACAAACTGGAAGGGTCCACCATCTGCAAGACAAACCCGCTGGCAAACCATACCCGCCCGTCCGAACTGTAAGCCGCAGAATTGAAAGAGGGTCCGCCTTGGGGACGCGCACCGTCCAATACGTCATATACATGGGTCTGAACGACTGCCTCTGGATTTGTCCACCAGCGCTGCATCTCGGAATCCGCCAGCTCAACCACGCCGCACTCGGTATACAGCCACCAGCGTTTCAGGTCGTCTTCAATGAACGAAATTACGGCGTTGCACGGGAGGCCGTTTTTTTTCGTCATTCTCTGCACCTTATCCTGCCGCAATCCGACTAGCCCGTCATTCGAGGCGGCGAGGACCGAACCGTCTGTGTTGGCAATAATCTGGTGGCTAACTGGATCGCCCCCTGGATTTAACGGGAACTTCTGGATAACACCATGGCGGAATAGCGCAAGGTCTCCCTTTAGAGTTCCTATCCATATCCCTCCGCGAGGATCTGGTGCGAGCGTGTGGCCAGCTGGAACTTGCGGCGAAGTAAACTCCTCACGCACCTGGAAATCGCGGATACGCACCAGCTTGCGTGGATTGCCTGCACATTCTGCCCAAATATTCCCATCCACGTCTTCGGTCATCCCGACCACCAGGCCCAACGGCTTGTGATCTGGTTCGGCGAGGCGCCGGAAGCGCCCGCCCTTGAACAGATACAGTCCATCATCCACGCCCACCCACATATTGCCGGCGTGGTCTTCAATCATTGAGGCCACTTGATGACCCGGAAGACCGTTGCCCGCGAGAATGGACGAGATGCTCCCGTTAACGATGTGATCGAGCGATCCAGAGTTCGCAATCCAGATCGCGCCATCGTGGCTGGCCAGGACGCCTGTTACTGCATCATTTCCCAATCCTTCCACCGTCGAAAAAGTGACAATCCGCGGATCGCGAAAGTTATCGACACCATTCGTAGTCGCAGCCCATATGATTCCCTCTCTGTCTTCAAACAGAGCCCCGACGGCATCGCTGGAAAGGCCTTCGGTTCGGCCGTAGTGCTCCACAACATCCCCGCGGATGCGGAAAAGGCCTTTGCCGAGGCTGGCGACCCAAAGATTGCCGTCGCTGTCGAACATCATGTCGTAAACCGACACTTTACTTCCATCGAACTGGGGCGTGACGAAGGGCCGAAAGACCCCGTCCTTCAATTGTCCAAGTCCCAGTCCGGGCCCTGCTGCAGCAATGCCGACCCAGAGCGATCCGTCGGGGCCAAGGGCCAGACCATTTATCCCGATGTCACCCGCATTGTATTTCAGCCCTTGAATGGGATAGATCTGGGAGACGCCGGCACGCCAGTGGACAAGGGTCGTCTGTCCTCCAACCCAAAACCCCCCTTCTCCGTCGCCCAGCACGGCGTCGGCCGGGGAGATCGGCATTCCATCGGACTTCCCGAAACACTTCGTCGCGCGGTCAGTGACATGACAAAGTGGCGCGTCTGAAACCCTGTTGGAGGCTCTCGCGATCCACAACGACCCGTCGGGATCTCGGCTAATGCCGGCATGCCCGCCGATTCCTTCCAGCTCAAAATCGGCAATGACGGCACCATCCTTGACATGAGCGATTTCGTGATCTCCTATCGCCCAAAACCCGCCTGCCTGATCGGCAATGACGACGTCTATGTGGATAGAACCAATCTTGGCAGGCGGAACCCAAGGAAGGAAGCGAACACCGTCAAATTTGTACAAACCTTGTTCGAGTGCTGAAAACCAGAGAAAACCGTCAGAACTCTGCGTGATCGAAAACATGCCGGCTGGCAGCGACCCGTCTTGTCTTCGCCACGAGGTATGTAGGTACTGGGTGATGTGTTTGTTCGGATCAAGGGCGTGAACCATGCTTGCCAATAACAATACGCAGGTGAGACAAGAACCCAACGTGATCGTGGCACGCGGGCATTTGAAGCGAGACAGAAGTGGTCGGCGAGGAGCTATGTTTCCCATGTTGTACCCGAATAGCCCGACACAGTAAGGTCCATTCAGCCACGCCTATTCATCTCTACTCAAGAAAACAACGAAACCATGATACCGCTGACGGAGAGGTGTAATCTTTCAAAAGGAAAGCGCTGCGAAAGGGCATGTGTTTGTCCGGCCCTGTGACCGGTTCGGAGACTAGAATCCTGGCACAACCACAAGGCATTTCTTGTGGTCTGGGGACAGTCTAATCGGCTCGGGGAGCGCGTGTCTCCGATCTTTGTGTTCCAAATCAGAAACGCCTGCACTACGGCCGTGTCAGAAAGATGGGCAGGCCGGCCTTGCGGTCGTATTGCGGGCGATAGCACTCCGTATCGTACATCGATGCGATGTCCACCTTCCGTGGGCCCAGCTTCGGATCGGGAATGGATACCATCGCATAGCGGCCTTCCCGGATCGCGCTCATCAGTCCGGATTTGCCCTCTTCCAGAGCGTCCACAGCCATACCCGCGAAGGTGAATGCCACCAGGCGATCGACGAAGTCGGGGCTGCCGGAGCGCAGATCATAAGACAGATCGCTTACAACGGTGTCTTCGCCGGTCGTCCGTTTGATCTCATCGCTCAGGTCTTCGGCGACGCTCATCTTCTTGCAGTGACCAAACGCGTCAGCCTCGCCATACTCCTTCACCGTGTAGCCCTGCCACTCGGCGCCTTCGGAGAGAATGACGAGTGAGTAATTACTTGGGTTCGTGCGTTTGTCGTCGCTGAGCAATTCGATCAGGCGCTTGAGATCGACCTTGTACTCAGGAATGCAACAGCGCACTCCGGTCACGTACGCGGCGTACAGAGCGGTGTAGCCGGCATCGCGGCCAAACACGCGGAAAATGCCAATGCGCTCGTGCGAGCCCACTGTGGTGCGCTCGCGGTCGATCGCGTCCATGGCGCGAGTGACCGCGGTCGAGAACCCAATACAGTATTCAGTGTTGCGGACGTCGTTGTCCATGGTCTTAGGAACCGCGATCACATTTACCCCCTTGCGATCGAGTTCCGAGGCATAGCTTAGGGTATCGTCCCCGCCTATCGCGATCAGGCAATCGAGACCGAGCCTATCGATGTTCTTCAGCACCGCAGGTGTCACATCGAAAACCGTGTTCGTGACAGCGTTCTTGGTCGATTCTTTGGCTTCGAACTTCTGTCCTTGGAGAGCAGGAGGCAGGTTCTTCATCTTTGTAGGATTTGTGCGCGAACTGTGCAAGAAGGTTCCGCCGGTACGATCGATGGTGCGCGTGTTCTCGCGATTCAAGGGCAGGATGTAACGTTCCTTGCTGGCAGGGTCCTTCAGGTCGACATGAGTCAACCCTTCCCAGCCCCGGCGGATACCGACCACTTCGTATCCGAGTTCTGCCCCGCGGTAGACCACCGATTTGATCACGGTGTTCAGCCCAGGAACGTCGCCGCCTCCAGTGAGTATGCCGATCCGCTTTTTCGCCATATAGGACTCCTTGCTTACGTATCAATTCCGCATCTCAGGCATGCTGCTCAGTCAGCGCTTCGACAGAATGTCTTCTCGCATGCGGTCGAACCAAGACAACAATGGACCGTGGGGCTACTTCATAGACTGACTGGGTCAGCGGCACACCTGACTCTGAGAAATCGAAGGGACTCGGCAGGGCGGTGTCCACAATTATGACCCACTCCTGGGGCGCACCCTCTTGGATTTGGAACCGCAGTGCTTGCCAATGGGCATTGATCATTACGTAGATGTCGTCGTCGGCTTGTGATGCGCCGTGCAGGCAAAACGCCAGACTCCTGGAATCTGGCGACAGATCGACAGTAGGCCCAACGCCATACCAGGAAATATCCTCGCGCCAGAACCGGCTGCGGCACAGAGAAGGATGAGACTTCCGGAACGCAATCATGCCTTTGACGAACCGGAAGATGTCCTGATTCGCCGTGAGCTGACTCCAATCCAGCCAGCTGATTTCGTTGTCCTGGTTATATGGGTTGTTGTTTCCGAACTGTGTATTCAGGAACTCGTCACCAGCCCGGAACATCGGGACGCCGTTCGAGAGCATGAGCAGGCAGAAGAAGTTCTTAGCCTGTTTCCGGCGCAGTGCCAGAACTTCTGCTGGCGCACTATCATCTCCTTCGTGTCCGCAGTTCCAACTGTGATTCGCGTCCATACCGTCTTGGTTGTCATGACCGTTTGCCCAGTTGTGTTTCTGATCGTAGGAAACCAGGTCGTAGAGCGTGAAGCCGTCGTGGCAGTCGATATAGTTGACGGTCTGAAAGGCATGATAGGCATGTTCGCGGCTGTCCGGAAACAAGTCATCGCTGCCGTAGATACGACGCATCAGGTCTGGGACCATCCCCGCATCGCCCTTCACAAAACGGCGGACATCGTCGCGATAACGCGCGTTCCACTGCAGCCAGGTCGTGCCTGGAAACCCGTATCCGAGCTGATAGCCGCCGACGTCCCAAGGTTCCGCAATCAACGCCAGCCGGCCCAACTCCGGGTCCGCGGCAATTTCACTGAAAATTGGAGCATGTCCCCAATTGAGTGATCCATCTGCATTACGGCTAAACACCGATGCCAGGTCGAAACGGAAACCATCGATGTGCATTTCGTTCTTCCAGTACCGCAGGCTGTCCATCACCATCTTGCGCACATGAGGTTGGTTGAAATTCAGCGTATTGCCGGTGCCCGAGTAGTTGGCATATGGACTCGCCGGGTCGGAGGACCGCATGTAATAACCGGCCGCGTCGAAACCCTTGAAGCTGTAGGTAGGGCCTGCGTGATCTCCCTCGCAGGTATGGTTGTACACAACGTCGAGCACCACGGCGATTCCGGCCTGGTGAAGAGCCTTGACCATATTCTTGAACTCAAAATGTTGCCCATCATCCTCAACCTTCGATGCATACTGCGCGTGAGGTGAAAAGAAGTTCAGGGGCATGTATCCCCAATAATCACCCTCGTGAGGATCGCGCTGAAATATGGGCATGAGTTCGACGACTGTGATCCCAAGATCTTTCAGATACGGGATTTTGTCGATCAATCCAGCATAGGTGCCGGCTCGGGAGGGATGCACACCGGAATTGGGATTCTTGGTGAACCCCTTGACGTGGAGTTCGTAAACGATCGCGTCCGATTCAGGCCGCGGCGGAAAATCTTCAACCCAATCGAAAGCATCCCTTCGTCTGGGCAACACTCCAAGCGGCGCCTTTTCATGATTGGGGCCTGGCTTCATAGCGCACTTGCGCTCAAAACGCGGGGGGAAGAAAACTCGTTTCGCATACGGATCGAGAAGGACCTTCTGGTGATCGAAGCCGCGAAGCCCAGCCACAGCCTGCCCTGAAATCGAGTAACCGTAATACCGGGCATCGCACACTCGGATTAGCGGGACCCGGCAGTGCCAAATCCGCCCTGACTTATTGCGGATCGGATCGAACTGAAATGTCCATATTGGTTCCGCCAAATCGCGGGGACAATAGAGGAGCAGAGTCACGCCGTCAGCGTGTTCAGCATAGATGGCAAAATTGAAGGCCTGCTCGTCTTCGATCCAGGTAGCTCCGAGAGGTAATGGGCTCCCTTCTATCTGTGCCCACCGGGAGGGTATTTGAAGTGAGACTGCAGATATGGAAGGGGCGCCGGGAATGCATTCGCCGGCAGTAATGAATTCACGGGTCCTGGCTTTCGTTTGTTTAACACTCAATGACATGCTGCATCATCCTCGAAAATACCGCCAGCGAACATCTGCGCCAGGAATTGACCACAGCTCATAATTTTCTGCGCTTCGAAATCGTCTTTGAGTGGATGCTCCGACGTCGTCAAATTTACTGCGCTCAACGAATTCCGAGCGTCAAGAAAGCTCTCAGCCCAGCCCTGCAAATTGCTGAACTCATTCCTCAGCAACTCGACCCCGCGGTGGTCATCGTCCGTCGATGCAGCGGCGGAGGCTAATGCGACGCTGTCGGCAGCTCGACCCTGGTACGCGCCAATCGTGTTTCCTGCCATGGCCTTCCCCACGGGATAGCCATTTTGAACGATCACCTGCAGCATCCCGCCCCATTCTCTTATCGAGGCCATCGCCTCTATCGCGGCCTTCATGAACGCGGGTGAAAATCCCGACTTCATGGCGGTGTCGCGGGCCGGATCCGAAGCGTCGCTCGGAGCGAGTGTCAGAATGACTCGGTCCTCCTCAAAGCTTAGAGAACCCTTTGTGATTCGCGCCAGGTCTTGCACGTCCACGAACACACGCCCGTGGTTTCGAATGACTGTCGCTTGCCCCTGGTAGCCTTGCACCGAGAGCGTTTCTCTCTCCAGCCTTTGAGCCAGCGCCATGATTGACCACACTAGCATTGCCCCGACTATGACGTGCCGTTTCATGATGCTGAACATCGAGTGCTCCCTGGGTGAAGAATTGCGGTCGAAGAGCAGCGCGCCTCATTGCTGAGGCGGCTCTGCGACGACACTTCCCGGCATGGCGTATTGTGCCTCGGTGAGCGGAGGAAGTGAGGACTCGACCTGCATATCCATCATCAGATCAATGCGACGATCCAATTGAAAGAACTTCGCTACGGTGAGGGCCGGAAGCACCTTGCTGAACTTCTTGTAGTACTTCTTCTTCAACTCGGCCAGACGAGAGTCGCAATCCAACATTTGTTCTGCCATCGCTTTGGCGTCGGCGTCGCTCAGCGTCGGGTATTTCTGGGCGTACTGTTTTATAACGGCGGCGCGACGATCATCCAGCTTGGATCGTTCGTAGTCGTATTCCCGATAGATCGGCCAGAATACCGCGCCATCTTTGTCGTTGAAGCTCATTCCTGTTGTGACGAGCGCAGTCCTGTCTGCCTTCATATTGGCCCGCGCCACTGCGATGATAGAGTCGATGGGGGGCCGCTGATCTTGAGCGCGGCCAAGCGGGCAAAGTGCAAGCATCGAGAACATGACCATGAGTAATGCAGAATTCTTCATCATTGACTGATCTCCTAAGGGCGCTTGCTTTGTGTCAATTCGCGGGCGCAGCAGCGCAAGGCGCTCACAAATTTGTGCGAACAGCTCCATGCAACGACACCGGAGAACAGTGCACTGGATGATGTAGGCACGTGGCTTGCCGAAATCATCTCAGAATCAAATCATGTCTTATGTAGTGGTTCCGCATTAGATCTCGATGCTGGACGACCATCCGGTGCCCGGTGATGGGCACGCGGACCTCAGTTGGTCATCCCTGAGTCTACTGCCGGATCCAGTTTCACCGCGATTGCCCCCGGCGCCTCGGCCCTCTTCATAACGATCATGCACATGGCTCCAACTCCTGCCCAGAAGACGGTGCGCGCACGCCGGCACAATGCCAGCGTCAATCCTATGGTGCTCGTCACTCCAAACATCTTCGCAATGAGCATACTTCCACCTTCGTAGGTGCCGAAGTTGCCCGGATTCAGCGCGCCCACGAGATTGATCACCTTGGTCAGGCTTTCCACGATGAAGGCGCCGCCTGCAGTGAACCCTGCTCCCATAAACCGCAGAATGACGTAAACCTCCAGGACCGCCAGCATGTGCCAGAGGAGATTGAAGATCAATGTTGCCGAGAACGCGGCTGGAGCGTCGTCACGAAAGTTCAGGAGGTTGTCTTCCGCCGAGTCAATGATCGGCTGTTTATCGCTGACCCAGGTATGAAGCCAAGGTAATCGGCCGATCGCCCGGGTTGCATTGCCCACCAACTGCCATCGGTTTCTGAGCGCTACAGCGGCCAGGATCACCGCTGATATCAATACGGCAATGAGCAGCGCTGCATACACTCGCCACCTGAGGGAAACAGGGCCAATCATTAGAATGGCCGAGATGCCCAAGACCGTGACGAGTATGGCGCTGAAGGTATGCAGGGCTCCGTCAATCGCGCCGGCCGATAATGCATTTGATACGGGCACTGCGCGACCCAGCAGCGATATGCGCGCCCCCTCGCCAACCACCTTTCCCGCGACGCCAAATTGTCCGATCCCGTCCGATATCAATTGCGCGACGAAGCTACGGGACCACGAAAGGCCGCTGATGTCGCAGGTAAAGGCCTGCCTCCAGGCGCACGTTTTGGCTAATTGAGATAGCCCTCCCAAAAGGATGACGAGAGCGAATCCCCAGCCGACCGCCTGCAGTTGTTTCCAAACGATCCCCGGGCCGGAGCGAAGCACTAGGTAGCTCAGCAGTCCAAGGCCGAGCATAGCTGCAAAGAATCGGAGAGAGAACTGAATCAGAGACTGTAATCCCGGCGCGGCTCCGCCCTTCCGCGCCTGCTGGAGGATCCTTCTCCATTTCCTCGCCTTCTTCGGTTTATGTGGCTGGTGGAGGCCCATCAGCGCACATGCAATAACTGAGTTACCGGCTCCCACATGGCTCTCCCCATTTCCAGTCGATTCACATACCTGGACCATGGAGGAACAGCAGACGGATTGCCAATCGGAATATCCGCTAAAAGCGTTGTTTTTTTGTATTTCCGAAGGGCCAACCGGGATTCGGCGTGCCCTGCCCAGGGCAGTGCCTCAATGCGGGCATGGATGGAAGCTTCTCTGCGACGAAAATTCTGGATCCTGCGATAAATGCCGCGATTCCCGTTTGGCCCAATGAGTGCAACCTGCAGAAGGTCCATCCCCGAGCCCAAAGGCTTCAAATGAACTCAGCGGTGGCACCCTCCCAGGGCCGAAGGTGAAAACATGAAAGTCGGCATCGCCGCCGATCACGGCGGATACGAAATGAAACAGAAGATCTATATCTTGCTCGGCGCAATAGGCCACCAAGTTGTGGACTTCGGCAATTTGCAATACGACCGAGACGACGACTATCCAGATTTCGCCATTCCGCTTGCGCGCGCTGTCGCAGTGGGAGTCGTCGAACGCGGTGTTCTGCTCTGTGGCAGCGGCATAGGAGCATCCATTGCTGCCAATAAGATTGAAGGGGTGCGAGCGGCAGTCTGTCACGACGATTTTTCAGCTCGACAGGGCGTGGAGGATGACGATATGAACATCCTTTGCCTCGGCGGTCTGACGACAGGCGTTGCCGTTGCCTGGAACTGCGTAAAAAGTTTCCTGGCTGCAAAGTTCAGTGCAGGAGAACGGCACCGACGTCGCCTTGCCAAAGTCGCGGCGATTCCCGCCGATCCGACTGTTGCCCACGGCGTTCGACCTGTTCTCGCAAGCGAAGCCTCGGGTCTAACTCCAAAGGAACGAACATCCTAGTCGACCCAGAGAAGCATGCTCAAGAACCTCCTTGCATTTCTCCGCCGACATTTCATTGACTTCCGTGACCGCTCCCTCCGAGCTCAGGACTGACCGAGAGCGTTGCTAACGATCTTCTGAGCTTCGCCAATGATCACATTCAAATGAGACTGGTCCTTGAAGGTTTCAGCATAGATCTTGTACACATTTTCGGTGCCGGAGGGGCGCGCGGCAAACCAGCCGGACTTCGCCACCACTTTCAATCCTCCAATGGGAGCATGGTTGCCAGGGGCCATGGTTAACTTCGCAAGGATGGGTTCGCCCGCTAATTCTGTTTCTTTCACCGAATCAGCTGAGAGCTTCTGCAGTTTCCGTTTCTGGTCAGGCGAGGCTGGCGCATCGATGCGGGTATAAAGAGGACTTCCAAATTCCGCGGCCAGTTCACGGTAGTGCAGGACGGGATCCTTTCCGGTTCGAGCGGTGATCTCTGCGGCAAGAAGATCCATGATCGGTCCGTCTTTGTCGGTGGTCCATACTGTGCCGTTGCGGCGCAGGAAGCTCGCACCCGCGCTCTCCTCTCCGCCGAAACACACGGAACCATCGAGCAGGCCGGGTACAAACCACTTGAAGCCCACTGGCACTTCGTGCAACTGGCGTCCGAGTTTTTCCACAACACGATCGATCATGCTGCTGCTTACCAACGTTTTGCCGACCGCGGAGTGGGAGTTCCACTCCGCCCGATTGGTCAGCAGATAACGGATCGCCACGGCCAGGAAGTGGTTCGGGTTCATCAAGCCCGCGGATGGCGTCACAATGCCATGCCGGTCGGAGTCCGGGTCATTGGCGAAGGCTACCTGGTATTGGTCCTTCAGGCCAACCAACCTGGCCATGGCGTACGGGCTCGAGCAATCCATGCGAATGCGGCCGTCATGATCGACCGGCATGAAGGAAAATGTGGGATCAATAATGGGATTTACGACCGTGATGTCCAATCCATAGATCGCATTGATCGGTTCCCAATATCTGAGGGCCGCTCCGCCGAGCGGGTCAACCGCCAATGCGAGACGCGCATCGCGAATGGCTTCCATGTCGACGACATTCTTCAGATCCCGCACATAGGGCAACACCAGATCTTCCTTGCGCGTGGAAGGCGTTTTTATTGCCTTCTCGTACGGAATTCGTTTTACTTCGCGATTGCCGGCTCGTAACAGATCGTTCGCCCGATCCTGTATCCAGCGCGTGACCTCAGTATCCGCAGGGCCGCCATTGGGCGGGTTGTATTTGAAACCACCATCTTCCGGAGGATTGTGAGAAGGTGTGATCACAACACCGTCCGCCCACGCAACTTGTTGAGCGTGATTGCGCACCAGAATCGCATGGGAGATAACCGGCGTCGGGGTGAAGCCGTCGTCCTGCTGGATGATGGTCTCAACGTTGTTTGCCGCGAGAACTTCCAGCGCAGAAGACTGCGCAGGCGAGGACAGGGCGTGCGTGTCCTTCCCCATGTACAGGGGGCCCGTAATACCTTGCGCCTTGCGGTAGTCGCAGATCGCCTGGGTAATGACGAGAACGTGCGCTTCGGTGAACGTGCCGTTTAGAGACGTTCCGCGATGGCCGCTGGTTCCAAACGCGACCAACTGGTTGGCGTCTTCGAGATCCGGCTTGCGGTCAAAGTATTCCTTCTCCAATCTGGCCAGGTCCACCAACATTTCCCTGGGAGCGAGTTTGCCGGCCAAGGGTGAAATCCTGGATCCGCTCATCTGCGCTGCCGCTGGTTTCTTTTCCAACGCTGGTGACATCTTCCACTCTCCCATACCGCCATCCGAATTGGGCGACCGTGCGGTCGCCTCACAAAATCCTCAGAACTGACGCAGTCTGTTCTTCGTCAAGGCCCTACCACAGCGTAATTAGGCCACGGCGGCCGGGCAACGGCAGAGGTTCCAACACTCTTTCGCGATAGCCCAGTCCTCCTCCGCCCGAATCACGAGGACCTTCACGCGGGAATCGGGGCTCGATATATCTGCATCGAGCAAAGGCTCCTTATTCCGGTTTCGGTCGATTGTGATTCCGAGAAAATCCAGTCCTTTGCACGTGGCAGCTCGCACCTCTGGTGAATTCTCCCCCACTCCGGCGGTAAATACCAGAATATCCAGGCCTTCCAAAACAGCTGCCATTCCCCCGATAGCCGAGCGCAGACCATGAGTGTAAAGATCGAATGCCAATTTTGCTCTCTCATTTCCTGCGTGCATGCCAGCCAGAACATCGCGCATATCGCCTGACAGACCAGAAATGCCGAGCAGACCTGATTTTTTATTCAACATGTCGTCAATCCGATCGGCATCAAACCCATGCTGTCTCATGAGAAAGATCAGGATTCCCGGATCAACCGAACCTGAGCGCGTGCCCATCATGAGTCCGTCCAGCGGCGTGAATCCCATTGTTGTATCCACACTGCGGCCAGCCCGAATGCCCGTGACTGAGCACCCGTTGCCGAGATGACAACTTACAATTTTGAGTGACTTCAGGTCCTGTGCAATCAGCTGAGCGGCGCGGGTCGAACAGTACTGATGGTTGATTCCATGAAAGCCGTATCGGCGGATTCCCTTTTCGAACCACTCATACGGACCGGGATACGTCTGCGCCACTAGCGGCAGCTGGCGATGAAAGCCGGTGTCGAAAACCGCGACCTGGGGCACGTCTCCCAGAAGATCCGCGATAGTCTTGATCCCCTGGAGCTCCGACTGAATGTGCAGCGGAGCAAACTGAGACAGTCCGGCAAGAGTCGAGTACACGTCGTTACTGATCAGAATGGGATCGTGAAAACGGGAACCACCGTGGACCACACGGTGACCTACAGCGTTGATCTCAGCCGCCGAAGCGAGGCTGCGGGTTTCGCCGCTCCATAGCGTGGCCAGCAGATCCTTCAAAACCAGTTCACAGGACAGATTCTTTAGCTTCTCTCTCCTGGCTATTCCTTTGGAATTTCTGACCGTGATCGCTGCGGTATCGCCATTCAACTCGACGCGGCCCTCCCACAGCGGCAAAGGGGGACTCTGCGGAAGAGCATCGCCAATTTCGTACAGGCATGCCTTCTGGCTGCTCGAACCAGAGTTGAGAACGAGGATCTTCATCGGTCGATGGACGTGCTTCCAGAACTAGCAGTGCATATGGCTTGCCAATCGACCCTCCTTAATAGCACGGTATTTTCTATAGATCCACGCACCTCATCTGCGCCTGGCGTGCCCTGCCTTGGGCAGTGCCTCGATCTGGGCAGAGGCTGAAAGGACAAAGATTGCGAACATTGTTGCGCGACAGCGACATAGCGTTCGGTTTCGATTGGCACATTGCATGCAATGTGTAGAACGTTAGTGCGCACGCAAAGTCCGTCGGTGAAGTAGGGGTGCGCGGCACTTGATCCCAGCTCTCCCCAAGCACTTACGGATCAAGTCACCCGCACCTCATCCGACGGACCTTGAGACGGCAAGAGCGGCGTTTCATTCAGCATGCCATTCAACGCGGCAGCCCTGGAACCGCGCTCGATATGCACCGGGATACTCTCGCATTTGGAACTTGCCACTACCTATGATGTGGTTCGCCAGGCTGGCAGTCCCGTACTTACGGTGAACCGTTCCTCAACTCATGACCTTCAAGCGCGACCGACCGTAGTAACAGCTTCGCTCTTGTCGCAGACCGATGTGATCCGCAGCCGCGGGTTCGGAGCGAAGTGGTGGACGAGATCGTGACTCGCCGTCGACCAGATGAGTGACCGCCGCGAATAGAAGACCAATGGAGACTCCTGACATCAGCATGCCGACCATGCTTTCGAGCGGGCCCAACAGTCGCCACTTTGATGGAAGGACGACGTCCCCGTATCCGACGGTCGAATAGCTGCTCGCCGAGAAGTAAAACGCAGACTCCCAGGACGGAAAGCAAATCCAGCGATAGCAGCTCGCCCACAGCAGAATAACGATTCCGTGCAGAACGATAACCGCGATCGTGGTTTGCATAACCAGCGCGGCGCAGTGAAACAACCGCACCCCTTGAATCTCTCTTGGAATGCTTCTAATCCACAAGATGAGCGCAGCGGCGCCGCCACACTGCACCAATAACGTAATCAACACCAGAAGAACGGGTGTGCCAAATCGTTGAACGAGAATCATTGTTCTATGTCGCTCCGGATGAATCGCCCTATGAGATGCTTAGTCATCTTTACCGCCCTTTTCGGCCTTTTCCGGGGCCTAAATTGCTGTTGTGTCAACCCGTTCATCTGAGCCCGCCCGAGTGGACGATCAATCCACGGATTTGGTGTTCAATGAAAAGCACCGCAGCCGCTACCACAATTAAGCTACACATCACAATCCACGTGTTCCAATTCGTTCGCCTTGTCACCTGACCCTCCACCTCGCACGTTGTTACAACCGAGCCCTCCTCCATGACGGCAATCGGAAGCGATTGTTTCAACAACGCACAATGTTGTCGCCGTGAATGCCTTTCGTCGCGTTGCGGGTATCCACCACCAAGGACGCGTGCTGCGCGATCCAGGCGTAGTCGTAGTCCGAATGGTCTGTAACGATCAGCACACAGTCGTATTTGGAGACGTCGTCCACGGATGCGCATTTCATCTGAAGATCGTAATGGCGCCCTTTGCCGATTGAAGGAAAATAGGGATCGTTGTAGCTGACTTGAGCGCCATCCTTCTGCAACAGCTCAATAATGGTCAGGGCCGGGGACTCGCGCAGGTCATCGATGTCTTTCTTGTAGGCCACACCGAGCACCAGTACCTTGGCCCCGTTAAGAGCTTTCCGTTGTCGACTCAGAGCCCGGCTGACGCAAGAGACCACGTGATAGGGCATGGCTGTGTTGATCTCTCCGGCCAGTTCGATGAAGCGTGTCTGGAAATCCCATGCTTTCGCCTTCCATGACAGATAATAAGGATCGACGGGTATGCAGTGTCCGCCCAAGCCAGGACCAGGGTAGAAGGGTTGAAAGCCGAATGGCTTGGTGGACGCGGCCTCGATGACTTCCCAAATATCCAATCCCATGCGCAATGACAAAAGCTTCAATTCATTGACCAGGGCGATGTTCACGCAGCGGTAAATGTTTTCCAGCAGCTTAGTCATCTCGGCGACGGCCGGTGAGGACACGGGCACGACCCGGTTGAAGATGGCCCCGTACAGCGTCGCAGCCAGTTCGGAGGCCTGGGAATTCAGGCCTCCCACGACTTTCGGGATGTCACGACGTGCAATGCTGTCATTGCCCGGGTCCTCTCGTTCCGGGGAGAATGCAACAAAAAACTCATCCTCTCCGTCAGCCGTTGCGGCGCGGGCGGCTTTCAAAGCGCGGCCATTGCCTTCCTCCAGGATCGGAATCAGCACTTCCTCCGTGGTGCCGGGATAAGTCGTGCTCTCAAGCACCACCAATTGACCGGCACGGAGATGCGGTGCTATTGCCCCGGCGGTATTAGTAATGAAACTGAGATCAGGCTCGCGATATTCGTCCAGAGGCGTGGGCACAGAGATGATGATGGCATCCATTTCGGTCAGGCTCGAAAAGTCTGCCGTCGCACAGAAACCTTGTGAGCGTGCCGCCTGGATCTCCGTAGGAGGAATTCGACAGATGTAGGATCCACCGGAAGCGAGAGTTGCGACCTTATGCTGGTCGATGTCAAAACCCGTTACTCGAAATTTCGCTTCCGTGTAGAGCAAAGCAAGCGGCAGGCCCACATAACCGAGACCTATCACGCCTATCCGTGCTTCGCGAGTTTCAAACCTGGTTTTCAACTCTGAGAATAGGCTGGAGGCGATGCTGCAAGTAATCATGATGATCTCCTCTATGAAAACTCAATTCCTATGGTTATTGGAGTAATGAAGATCTGCGGTTGTCAGTTCAGGTGCTGGCGTCGGCTCGGCCGCTGCGGGAGCCTCCCACTTAATCAGCTTCAGGTCCAACACAAAGATGGAATAGATCACCGGGACCAGCAGTAGCGTCACAAACGTCGCGATCGTGAGACCACCGATCTGGGCGTAGCAGAGAGGTTCCCAGAGGGGCCCCCCGTGAATGGCCAACGGTATGAGCCCAAGCACGGTCGCCCCGACCGTGATCATCACGGGGCGCAATCTCACTATGCCGGCATCGAGCAGGGCCTCTCGTAATGGCTCGCCTCTCTCGTGTGCTTCTTCGATGAAATCGAAGAGCACGATGACGTGGCTGACGATTACGCCGACCAGACTCGCAACTCCCAGGAACCCCATGAATCCGAAAGGCTGACCCATGACCACCAGGCCGGCGAGGGCCCCGGTCATTCCGTAGGGGATGGCCGCGAACACCAGAAAAGGCTTGATCGCATTTCGGAACTGCATAACCAACGCGATGTAGATCAGCAGTACGGAAATCGCCATGACCACGCTGAGTTCCTTGAAACCTTTCTGCTGTTCGTCGTATTCGCCTCCAATCTCGAGGAAGTAGCCGGGAGGCAGGTTCTTCTGGAACTCCTTGATTTTCGGCAGCAGCGGGGTGAGCACCTGAGACGGTAAAACGCCCGGGATCGGGAATGCGGATACCGTAACCGTCCGGAATTGATTGCGGCGCTTGATTTTCGATACTGCCATCTCGGTCGTGATATTCGATACCTGCCTCAGAGGTACGCGCTGGTTGCTGGACAAAGAGTAGACGTAGGCATTTTGAACGTCAGAGAGTCCGGCACGGTCTTCCATCCGCAAACGCACCGCGATGGGAATTTGTTTGTCAGCTTCCCTGTAGGTTGACACAGGGAGCCCGCTCTCCGCCGCGGCCGAGGAGAGAGCAATATCCAGATTCGTGATGCCGGAAAGGTTGGCGCGATCCGGGTCAACCTTCAGCCGGACGTTCATGGCAGGTTCGCCCCAGTCATCTCGAACTCGTGTGGCATTGGGCTGGGCGCGAAAGATCGCCTGGAGATCGCCCGAGAGACGGTGCAGAACTTCCATCTCCGGGCCTGAAACTCGAACCGAGACCGGAATGCCGACCGGCTTGCCGGTCTCGAGCTGTCGCACATCGACCCGGGCCCCCGGGATTTCGCGGCTCAATGCCGTCTGCAGCGGCCCAACAAATTCGTTGGTGAAGTGCTTGTCGGACACCTCGACCAGGATCTGGGCATAGTTAAGCTGTTGCCGCTCAGGGTCGACCGAGAACCAGAATCTAGGGCCGCCGCCGCCGACAAAGGTGGTCAGCGACTTTAAGACATCTTTGTGATGGTGCTCGTTCCCAAATCGCTCCGCCTCTTGCCGAATGACAGTTTCTGCCCGTTGTGTGACGGTGTCGGTCGCGCCCAGCGGGGCATCGGGCGGAAGCCAGACATCCACGTACGACAGGTAAGAGAGGTCCTTGGGGAAGAACTGCGGTTTGAGCATCGAGAAGAACACCCCGCCCAACACCAGAACGATGAGCGATCCGGCGAACGTACCCCAGCGATGTCTGAGCGCGAAGTCACCTACCCGGTAGTAGAGTGCCGGGAACCCGTGCTGTCGTCGCTCGGACATCGGCGCTTCCAGCTGCTTGGGCGGTTTGATCATGTAATACGCAATCAACGGCATGAAGGTGAAAGAAACGATGACGGATGCCACCAGCGTGCACGTCATCACAACCGGCAGGCTGTAGAGGAAGAAGCCCGTATCGCCGCTCAGCATCAGGAAGGGAAGATACGCGACGATGTTCGTTATGGTGGCAAATACAATCGCCTTCGCCAGTTTCGTCGGCCCTATCCAGGATGCGAGATCGCGCGGGGAGCCGGCGCCCAGCTCACGCTTGATCGCGTCGCCGGCTACGACAGGCATATCTACCAACAGACCGAGAGCGATGATCAGCGTCGCGATGGACACTTGTTGAATGTCAATGCCAAGGACGTGGACGATGCCGAAGGTCATCGCCAGCGTCAGAGGTATGGAGGCAGCCATCAGCATGGCCGCGCGCCAATCCCAGAAGCCGATCAGGGCGACGATTACGACCAGAACAATGGCCTCGTAGAGACTACCCATTAGGAGGCTGACAAGCTCTTTTACCTGCCTCGGCTGATCTGACGTGCGAGCTACAACAAGATCGGCCGGCAGTTGCGGGCGTACATTTGCGAGCGCTTTGTCGACCGCTTCGCCGAACTTGAAGATCTGTTCGCCTGACCGCATTTGCACCGCCAGGGTGATGGCTCGGTTGCGATGCCAAGTTCCGTTCGGCTCGCGTGACGTCAGGTAGTTCAAGTAGCGTGTTGGTGTCTGATAGGCGCGCGATATGTCCACAAGATCGCGCAAGTAAAGCGGCGCGCCAGTGGGCGACGAAGCCAGGAGCACGTTGCCAATGTCCTTCGTGCTTTTGAACTCAGCGGTTGCATCAACCAGGACGTTTCGCGACTGGGTCTGCACGATTCCACCGGGAGCCGTTACATTGCGCGCATTCAGGATGTCTTTGATCTTTGTAGGTTGTAATTTCAACGCTGCGAGCCGCGCGTCTGAGTACTCCAGATAGATCTCTTCAGGAAGAACGCCCACGCGCTGGACCTTCGCTACCTCGGGTACACGTTGCAGCGTGCGCTGGATCAGGTCGGTGAAGTCATCAAGCTGCCGATAGGAATACCGGTTATTGGCTACTTCCGTGATCCGTTCCTTCGTGGATTGAGGATCGCGAATGATAATCGGACCCCACGCGTCGGGGTGAAAGTCGTACTCCTGAAGCTTCCTCTCAATGAACTGCTGTCCATACGCACGGATTTCGTCGTCTGACTTCGCGGTTGCAAAGTCGATTCCGGAGCAGCTTCCCACAGACAACGAGCGAACATCGTGCGCGAACCCGTCGCGTTCTGCCTGCGCCGCCAGCATGACAAATGGCCGCTCAATGACCGCAGGGGAGACGGATGCCGGGTAACAGTAGAGGACGGTGCCACGCCCCGTGGTAACTCCGTGGCGCACTTTCTCAATCGCATCCCGCACGCCGCGCGCCCGCAAGGCGATCTCAAGGTCCGGGACCGTCGGACTGGCGACGGTCAGCATCAGCGCTGCCGTGTCTCCGAAGTCGCTGATCCATGTGACCGGTCCTGCACCGTCAGGCAGGTCGGTGATCTGGTTCAGGCGTTGTCCAATGTCCTGGAATTCCTGTTGGGTGTTTTTGATATTGTCCAAGAGCCTGACTTGCACAACAGAAATGTTGTCCTGCGTGGTGGACTCCACACGGTCCACCTTGCTGTTGCCAGTGACGGCTTGCTCGACTTTCCGCGTCACCAGTTGCTCGACCTTGTCGGCCGAGATCCCTGGCCAGGGAGTGATTGCCAGTGCAATGCGCACCGGGATGTCGGGATCCTTCCGCTTGGGCATGTTCACGTACCCGAACACGCCCCAGGCCAGGGTTGCGAACAATGCGACCCAGGCAATCTGCCGGTTGTTGACAAAGAACTGCGCGATGTTGCGAGTGTTGCTACGGTTCTCAGCTTTCATTGAAGGACCTCTACACGCTGACCATCCTTAAGCAGATTGGCGCCCGTGGTGATGATGCGCGCTCCGGTTTCGAGACCGCTGACTACGGTGATCTCACTGCCGTTGACCGCGCCGATGTCTACGCTGTGTAGGCGAGCGACTTCTCCGGCACTTGAGCTGGAGACAAGGAACACGCCATATTTCCCGTCTTTCGCTTGCACGATTGCGGAAAGCGGCACCAGCAGCTCCGACGTTCGACTTGCGCCATCGGCAGTCGCGAATTGCAAGGAGCCGATCATGCCCACCTTCAGCAGGTGATCGCGGTTTGGTATCGCGACTTCGACCTCGAAGTTACGCGTAATCGCGTCTGCCGCCGATGACATGCGGCTGATGCGCGCATGAAATGTGCGTGTGGGGAAGGCGTCGATGGCAACATCAACCGGCTGACCTACCTTTACGGAACGGACAACCGTATCGGGCACGCCGACGACGATCTTTACGATGTCGGTCTTGGCCAGCGCGAATGCGGGAACGCCAGGTCCGACAAACGCGCCGAGCTCGACGGCTTTCTTCACGATGTCGCCGTCAAAGGGCGCAATCAGAGAGGTGTCATGCAGAGCGATTTGCGCCTCGCTGGTCAAGGCGCGAGCAGATTTCAACTGCTCCTGGCTTGCGTCGTATTGGGCGCGCGCCGAGTCGAAGTCGGGTTTCGTCAGGCTCTGGCTGTCGTATAGATGAGTAGCGCGATCAAAGTCGAGCTTGGCTTTCTGAAAAACAGCTTCCGCGGCCGCGGCCTGCGAGGACGCCTGGTGTACTTTGTCTTCGTATTCAGAAGATCGGATACGGACAAGTACCGCGCCGCGGCTGACTCGATCGCCTTCCGCAAGGTTGCGCATCCTGCCGTTCTGCCCGCCCACCTGTTTGAGCGCAATGACGTATCCGGGAATTCTGAATGCCAGGGGAACTTCCGAATCGGGCGTCACTACCGCCGAGAAACGCAAGCCGTCGGCGCTGAAACCCGCCTGCTTCTCAATGGCCTGAGCCTGAACCCCCTGGGGAGGCTGCTGCAGTGTTTTATTCGAGCCACAGCCGGCCATGACAAACATCAACGAAAGTATTGCAATTGTGATTCTCACGTTTATTCCTCTCCCATCGCGCGGCGCAAGTCTGCAAGTGAACTCCAGTAAGAAGACAGCGCCTGCTGATACTGAAATGATGTTTCCGAACTGCGAGCCTGAGCTTGCAGAAGATCTTTTACGAGCGCTGCTTGTTCTTTGTATTTATTGCTGGTGACACGAAACTCTTCGGCTGCGGCTTCGTGACCGGTGCGAGTGGCCTTGAGCAACAAGGCAGCTTCTTTCCACTTGCGGTACTTCGACCCGACTTCAACCACGATCCGCGATTCTGCCTCTTGCGCGCCGTTGTGCGCTTGCGCCAGTGTGTTTGATTTCTCGCGTATTCGATTGCGGCGGCGTCCCCAATCGAATGGCTCCCAGGTCAAGGCAAAGCCGGCCACCGCGACGTTCGTCGGAAGGACCTGCACATTCTGAACTCCGGTATAGCTGACGGCGATACCGAAGTCCGGTATGTACTCGGCTTTGGCGATGCGGCGGTCGAAGTCGGCTTGTTTTTCCTTTAAATGAGCCTGGCGGATCTCAGGACGACTCTGTGACGCCCTCTGGCGCGCCTCCTCCAGACTTAGAGTCGTCGTGTCCTCCTCAGGTATGAAATCGACCCGAAAGGGAGTTGCGAGATCCCGCCCTAGAAGTTGGTTCAGGTTCTCGTGCTGCGTGGCCAGTCCGTTCTCGGCGACGGAGAACTCATATTGCGCCTTGGTCAAACGCGCATCGACCTCCAACGCGTCTGCTTTAAGTACGGTCTTCTCGCTGATGTAACGCAGCGTAACTCGCTGTGCCTCTTGCAGGGTCTTCACGGCTTCCCCTGCCGCATCCACAGCGGCTTGGGTCGCTACCAGTTCGACGTATGCACTTCGCACTTCGACCGCGATTTTCTGCCTCTCGGCGCGGACGTCTTCTTTTGCGATCTCGCGTCCAAGTTCTGTGGCGCGAATTCCCAGCCCGATTTTGTACTGCTGCGACAGAGGCACATCGATGCTGCCAGTTAAATAGGCGGTTAACTGTGCCGGCGTGTGAACCTTGGCACTTGTTGAGGGAATGGGCCCGGTCGCTGGATACGTACCGAAGGTTCCTTTCGCAAATGTGAAATCGAACGGCTGCAGCAATTCGCCACCGAGTGCGGAGAATTGGAAATGTGGCAACCGCCGGCTGCGGGCCGTGCTCACCTGGAAGTCGTACTTTCCCGCCTCCAGCACGGAGTTCTTCACCAGCCGGTTGTTCGAGAGTGCAATGGAGACTGCGTCGTCAAGTGTAAGAATCGGGACGTCCTGCGTGGCTTGTTGCGCAAGCGACCCCATTGGTGACGCAAATACAAGAACGGTAAGAAACAGCGCGAGACGGTTCGATTTCATAATTCTTCTACCTGGACTTCGGCTAAGGTCTGACGGCACTTTGAACTTCGAGCGAATCTGTTGTCGCTCGTACGCACCAAGAATGCAGGTGCCGTGCCAACCTGGACTTCCTTGTAAGTTCTTGAATCAGAAGTGCTGGCGTCCGACTATGACGAAGAATGCCCACATCTGGTCGATGGGCGCTGCCCTAATGCGGGCACTGAGTCTGTTTTCAGAACGGCCTGGCAATACCCGTGGGCAGGGACCTCCCGTGGACCAAACCAGATTTGATTTGAGTAGGAGAACCTGCCAATAAATGGGCCTCGAAGGGCCCGGCTCTGGTGTGCAATTGCCGACAGGGTGCTCGATGGCTCGATCATCTACGGAGAGAACGATGCCCGTTTCCGTCTGAATCACTCGGTACGTGTGCCTTACGTTTTTGCGTTCCTAGCAATGAGAGCTGAAGCCGCTCGCAAACGTCGCGGGAATACGAAGTTTCGGCAATGAACTGAGCTCCAAGCCTCTTGACAAACAAAAGCACTTCTTCACCGATGGCATCGATAAACATCAAGTCCGTAAGATCGACGATTAATTCCAAGTCGCTATCGCAGCGCGTCAGAAGCGTGCGGACTTCCTCAGCTCCCTCGCGGGTGAATCGGCCTTCGAGCCTGCAAATCAAGGCACCATCTGATTCTTGCGTCTGGACACGTAGCATGCTGGGCTCCTCTACTTCGTTAGCTGCCTCCACAAAGGCCGGCTAAAGTCGTCGTTGCACTTGTTTTGCCATGGAGTTTCGGCGCAACCTATTTAAAATGAATGGCTTGTCGGACGTATGCCGCCCTGAACACTGGGCAGTGCCAGCATGAGGGCAGTCCTTGGCGCCGGTTAGGAATCGAAGCGGCTCAGGCAGCCGCCTCTTGTAGAGTGCAAAGAGAGGGAGGAAACCGGACTGTCTGCTGTCAGGCCGAATAATCAGCGCGAGTGATACTTAGCCGGCGCATCTTGTTCTGCAGCGTAGTTCTCTTAAGTCCGAGGCGCTCGGCTGCCCCGCCTTTGCCGGCTATTCTTCCGGATGTGCCTTTCAAAGCATCGAGGATCGCCTGCCGCTCGGCTTGCTCGAAGGTCGATGCTGCCGCAACCACAATGCGGGCCCCCGATCTCCTTAGCTCTGGGTGCGGCACATTCAATTCGTCGCCTTGCGTGAGAATCACACAACGCTCCAGGAAGTTCTGCAGCTCGCGAATGTTTCCTGGCCAATCGGCATTCACCAGGGCTTCCATGGCCGCTTTCGGAACTGAGCGGATGCGCTTTTGCATACGTCGGGAGAGTCGAGAGACAAAAAAGTGGACGAGCAGTTGAATGTCTTCGCGCCGTTCGCGCAGCGGCGGGATTTCGATGGGAAACACCCTCAACCGGTAAAAGAGGTCCTCGCGAAATTGATTACTGCGGATCATACTTTCCAAATCCCGATGGGTGGCCGCAATCAGACGAACATCAACCTGGATGGTCCGGGTGCTTCCCAGGCGTTCGAACTCCTGCTCCTGCAGAGCACGCAGGAGCTTTGGCTGCAAATCCATGGTGATGTCGCCGATCTCGTCGAGAAACAGAGTCCCGTGATCTGCCAGCTCAAAGCGGCCTCGCTTCTGGATGAGAGCCCCCGTGAAAGCACCCTTTTCGTGGCCGAACAGTTCACTTTCCACCAGACCCGAAGGAATCGCCGCGCAGTTCAGGCGGACAAATGTGCGCTCACGCCGCGGACTGAGATTATGAATTGCCCGTGCAACCAGTTCCTTACCGGTACCGGTCTCACCATGCAGCAGTACCGTGGAACCTGTTGGCGCCACGATCGCCACCTGGTCCAGAACCTTGCGGATCGCAGCGCTCTTGCCGACTATGTCTTCGAAGTTGTACTCAGACTCGATTTCTGATTCAAGGTAAAGCCTCTGCTCTTCCAGATCGTCGCGCGACGCGCGAAGTTGTCCGTAGGCCAGAGCATTCTCCAGTACCAAAGAGATCTGGGTGCCGATCTGCGACAGCAGGTCTCGGTCCGCCTCGTTGAAGGCATTCGCCTTACGACTGCACATGGTCAGCAATCCCAGGCGGCCATCGGCTCGCAGCAGCGGAACCAGCACGGCCGACACGAGCGATTCCGACCGACACGCTTCGCGGAGGGCCGAAGGTATATCGGCTTCGAGCGGTGAATAAAACTGCGGTATGCGGGGGCGTGACCACTCGCTCCATAGCTTCGTGGGCTCGACGACAACGACCTTCTCCAAAAAACCTTTTCCAGCTGGGAAATCGAGGAATTTACGTTCCAAACGATCTGCTTGCTTGTTAAAGAGCCACAATGACGTGAGATCGTTGCCCAGGTGCTTGCGCATCGACGCTGCCACAGCCTGAAACAGTTCCTCCGCATCCAGCTTGGTGACAATATGATTGTTGATCTCCAGCAACAAGCTGAGCCGATCTCGCTGCTTCATGACCTCTCGGTGGTAAAGGTCAGCGGTGTCTCTTGCCAGTGCGCACTCGAGCGCGACCGCAACGTGGGAGGCCAGGGCACTGATCATCTCGACGTCTTCGGCAGCAAACTTTTCGCCCTGCAACTTTGTCACGGAAAGAATCCCGTATCGCTTCTGAGCGGTGGAAACCAGAAACAAATAGGCGGTTCGTCCGACAACCTCGGGTGCAAACGGAGCCAACTCGGGATGCTTCAACATTTCCTGCGATAAGTTCGGGATGAAGACCGGTTTCTGTTCCTCAAGCACCTGTGCCACGGCGCCAATTCGTAACACTTTGGTTCCGATCGTGAATGCGGGCGCGTCCGGGTCTCGATCGAACTCGAGCACGTGCAGACTATCTTCCTTATCGTTGAAGACCCAGAGTTCGGTTCCGTGCAACCTCGAAGTGCTGGACAGAACCTCACGCAGGCTGCGCAGAACGGCTCTGACCGTGGGCTGATCGGCCAAGGCAGTGGACGCACCCAGCAGCATTCGATATCGATCTTCGGCAATGGTCATGACGCGTGTGCTCTCCCCAATGGCTCTTGATATTCCTATCGCTCACTCGCCAGCGGTGCTGGAACCGTAGAAAGAAGTTTGTTGATGGCTAGATCGACGGTCCGATTCATCTCGGAGACGACCCCGCGTACATTTCGTTGAGACACCGTTCCGGTTTCGGAAACAGCATTGCTCCAGACCGTTGCACCGGTCGCTACTTTGGTGATTCGTGCAGACATTGAAACTTCCACCTTGACCCCGGAATCGTAATCCACTTCCTCCAGCTTTTCCAATTGTCCACTGAAAACATAGTCGTTGTTCGGACGCCCGTCGTAGATCGAGACCATGGAGTACTGACCGCTGGCGCGCAGATGGTCGACGACGGCGCTGGTCACGAGCGTGCGTGGATCCGCCGCCCAGCGGTGGTATTCGTAGAATCCGACTTCCTCCGGCGTCCTGCGGTAAACGATCGGCCCTTGCCGTAGATACCCCGGCGATTGGAATTCTCGAACCGCAATTGAGGTTCGGACGTTTTCTGCGGCCGGCGGATCCGGCGGAGCCGGCAAATTCAGTGTGTAATAGCTCGGATATCTTAGCCTCCCACCACAACCGGTCAGGACCGTTCCGATCGCCAACAGCAGTGCGAGCGTGTTTAGAATTTTCTTCATTTCTGTTCTCCTCTCCTGACCTATTTCGGCACCTGACGGTCCGCGGGTTGCTTGATGCGGACCAGGCTCCAGGGGCGCTGCTTCAATGAATCCGTGAATTGATTGAGGTTGTCGGTCGCCTCGCGAAGATTCTCAACCGTGTCGTTGATCTTGTAGTCGTTGGCCCGCACAACGATTTGCATCGACTGCAGCAGGCCTTTGGCCTGTTCCAAGGTCGTTCCCAATTCAGTCAGGTCCTTTCGCATCGGATCACGCAGATCCGTCACGGTGCCATTCACATTCTGAATGGTGTCATCGGCATGGTCGCTAAGCTTGGCCAGTTGGTCTGTAAGATGGTCAATTTTGGGACGCTCGTCGGCGACCAATCGATCGATGTTGTCCAGAATGGCTTGGACCTTTTTCTGGTTCCGTGGTCCGGTCATCGTGTCCAGGTTGGCCAGCAGATGGTTCACGTTGCCGCTAATGTCGTTGAGTTCTCCCTGGGCCTGCGTGATCAGCGTATTGGCGCTGTCCGCAACGGTTGCCAGTTTCCCTGCAATCTCATCCAGGCTGGCCGCCTCTTTTGAGGTGATGGTTGAGTCTGGGGGAAGACGCTTGGCATCAATGGCGCCGGTTGTGATCGACAGGGCCGCGCTGTTCATGACGCTGACGAATCCCAACTTGGCCACTGATTTCTCATTCAGCGGAGTGTCTTTTTTGACTTCAAGCAGAATCTCGATTCGGGTTGGATCTGTAGCCCAAGGTCGCACAGCTGTAACTTTGCCCACGTTTATGCCTCCATACAGCACGGAAGCTCCGGGCTCAAGCCCACCGGCATATCGCAAGTAAGTGCGATAGCGCACGGTGCCGCCGCTATACTGCGCATTCAACAGGAAGATGACGGTGAACGCGAGTACAGCAAAACAGCTGAGGACAAAGGCGCCGACTTTTGCTTCGGTGGTCATGGCTTAGCCTCCTGCCGTTGCACGTAGCGTCCCAAATAGGAGGCGAACGCCGGCATATGCATGGGGTTGTCCGGCACACGGTTGAGAAACTGCCTCACGCGCGGATGCTGGTTCGCGCGTATTTCGTCTTTTGTGCCGACCGCGAGCAGCTTTCCGTTGTACAGCATCGCGATGCGGTCTGCGATGCGGAAGGCGCTGGGCAGCTCGTGAGTGACAACCAGCGCCGTTATCTGAAAGGTCTCCTTGAGAAACACGATCAGTTCGTCCAGTTCCGCCGCCACAATCGGGTCAAGGCCGGCGGAGGGTTCATCCAGGACTAAGATCTCAGGATCCATTGCAAGGGCCCGCGCAACCGCGGCGCGCTTCTTCATGCCTCCCGAGAGCTCCTGCGGATGCAGTTTGCCGAAATCTGCCAGCCCCACCACAGCCAACTTCATCCAGACGATCAGGTCAATAATGGACGGCGCGAGTGCGGTATGCTCCCGCAAGGTGAGCGCGACATTGTCTTGAAGCGACAGTGAATTGAACAAAGCCGCGCTTTGAAATGCCACTCCAATCGAGCGCCGGACTTTCTTTAAATCCGCCTGTGAGCAGCGCGTAATGTCCGTGCCTTTGATCGAGATGCTGCCCGCTTTCGGACGCTCGAGACCAAGAATTTGCCGTAACAACGTGCTCTTTCCGGAACCGCTGCCCCCAAGCAGAACCGTGATCTGGCCTGGCTCTATGTCCAGGTTCAAACCATCGAGCACACGCCGGCCACCGTATTCCACTACCAGATCGCGCACGGAAATTGTGGACATTTACGTTTTTCCCACGAAGTAAAAGATGGTCGTGAATATCGCGTCGGCGACGATCACCAGGAACGTTGATCGCACCACCGCCGAAGTTGTCGAACGCCCCACCGCCTCGGGGCCGCCGCGCACCCGAAGTCCTTCGAGGCATCCCACGTGAGCAATAATGGTCGCGAACGCGACGGCCTTGATCAGCCCGGCAAGCACATCCCGCAATTCGATCGAGTTCAGCACATCGCGGAAATACTGCAGCAGTCCCAGACGCGTGCTGAAGAACATGAACAGGCCACCTGCGAGAATCCCGAAAAGGTTCGCGATGATACTGAGGCACGGAACCGTCACCAGTGCAGCCAGGTACTTTGGCGCCAAGACGAACTCCACCGGGTCAAAGGCCATCACCTTGAGAGCATCGATCTCTTCCGTCACCTTCATGGTGCCGATCTCGGCAGCGAAGGCGGAGCCCGAGCGTCCGCTGACAGCGATCGCAGTCAGCAGCGGACCAAGTTCGCGCGTGAAGCCGACTGCGACCAGATCGATGACGAAGTGCAAAGCTCCGAAGCGCCGGAGCTCAGAGGCTCCCTGCATCGCCAGGATGAATCCGCTGCACATCGCCAGTAGAGCTACCATCGGTAGCGCCTCAACCCCGATATCCAGCATCTGGTGAACGGTGGCTCGCCACCGATGCCGATTTCCAACCAGGGGCAGGGCGGCACGCATGCCACGCAGGGTGGCCCATAATTGAATGTTCAGGCTCCCGACGTAGTCGAGTTGACTCAGAGTCTCTCTGCCGGCAATTTCGAGAAGATTGGCCATCAGACCGTCTCGCACCCAGCGTGGTTCATTTCCGAATGCCCTCATTGAATAGGGATAGAATGCCCGTCGCCTCAAACAGGCGATGTAAGCGATCATGCAATCCCCGCAGCTTAAGTTCGGTCTTACAGTGTCGTGCGATCTTTAACGCTTCAATCAGAGTGGCAACGCCGGAACTGTCGATATGAGTAACGCCCGACAGGTCAATGCTCACCAGGCTGGGATGTCGTCCTTGCACGAGCGCGAGAAGGCGCTCGCGGAGGGCTGGTGAGGAATCGATATCGATACGACCGTACAAGCATGCCAAAGCGCCATCCTCGCTGGCAACGAAGATTTCCGGTTCATCGACGCGCTTTCCGTTGGCGCTCAGCACCAATCAAGCCCCCTCCCGTAGAATGTTCATGCTCCTACGCCCGTCGAGCGTCCGGATTCGATACTCGGAATCGCAATTGGAGTGCCGGGCGTGACCACCTCTAAGTTGCTGAAAATCGCGTGTTTGTAGATCTTCGGTGCCCTAACGCAGGCACTCGAGAAGGACGGTGACCGTATGTGGGCAGATGAGGTCAGGTCTGCGGACAGGTGACCTCCTGAGGTCGGCCGACCGTCGCAACAAGTACGAAGCCTCCCTGCTAAACTGCCTGAGTGCGGCGTCTCGTGGTTAATGCGGACGATCTCGGATTCACATCCGGCGTAAATCGGGCCATCATTAAGGCGCACACGGATGGAGTCGTCACCTCCGCCACATTGATGGCCAACGGCCCGGCATTTTGCGAGGTCAAGGAACTCGCGAAGCAGTTTCCGAAGCTGAGTATTGGCTGCCACGTGGGGTTGATCGATGGCGAACCGGTTCTGCCGCCGGCAAACATTCCTTCCTTGGCCCAATCAGGGCGATTTCGTAAGGATCTGAAAACATTCGCCGCTCGGGCGTTGACCGGGCAGCTTGACGCGACTGAGATTGCCGCCGAGGCAACGGCGCAAATCCAAAGAGTGCAGGCCGCGGGAGTGTGTGTCTCACACTTCGACACCCACAAGCACACCCATATTTTCCCGAAGGTGTTGCGCCCTTTGTTACTGGCCGCCGCCGAGTGCGGGGTTCGAGCCGTCCGGAATCCGTTCGGCCCGCGCCTTCCTTTGTCAGCGAGTGAACTTCTGAAGCGACCGAATCTCTGGACACGCTGGGTGGAGATGAGAGTATTGGGAACCTTTGCGGGAAACTTTCAGAAAACCGTGCAGCGGGACGGCTTTGTCACGCCTGATGGAACTTTGGGAATTGAAGTTACCGGGACCTTGAATGAGACCTTGTTCACTGCGATCGCAAGCAGTGTCCCGGAGGGGACATGGGAATTCGTCTGCCATCCGGGCTACAACGACTCTGACCTAGAATCGGCCAGGACGCGACTGCGAGAGTCACGGGAAGTCGAATTGCATGTATTGACCTCGCCGAGAGCTCGGGAGATTCTGACGCAGCACGGGGTAGAGTTGATCTCCTACCGGGATTTGGGGAAAGGGTGACCGGTCACGACAGTTTCTGCGTTCGCGGCCGCGGGAGGCGAGATTAATGGGCGATCCATGGCCCATTGGACCAGGGTCGCCCGTGTTCCAATTTAACCAGTTTTCGAGCCGGCGGCAGTCTCACGCCACCATGCTCTTTCCCTGCTCCACCCATTGTTCGTACTGTTTCTTGATCTCCGTCACCCGCGCATCGATCACCGCTTTGGCATCGCCCTGAGCCTTGACGGCTTTTTTCTGCAATGCCTTTACCTTGGCTTCGGTCTCACTCTTGATTTGCTCTGACCGTTGCCGGGCCTGCTGCAACTTCGTCTGCAACCGAGTGTTGAGCTCATCGATCTTGGCCTGTAGTTTTGCCTTGTGCCCCGCTTTCACCCGGGCGTGCTCGGCTTTTAACTGGTCAATCTCGGCTCGCAACTCAGCGACTTCGCGGGCACGTTGGGCTTCTTCGAAGCTCTTCCTGGCGGTGCGAACGACAAAGCCATTGAGTGCCTCCATTCTAGTGTCCACTGGAGTCACCCATTCTTCGCTCACATCCGCAACGATAGCCGACCCTGCGGTCTGGAACTTCGATGTCATCTGGCTGGGGAAGCGGATCCCGGAAAGGGACCCACGAGAACTGTATCGGAGCTTGCGGTTTTCAGCGGGTGACTGCCTTGCTGGCTTGCTTCGTCGATGTCACGTTTTAAGACGTCATGAAGGGCGCTAAGCACCTGATACTGCATCATTGCTACTTGGTAGCTCTGCTGCAGAAGATATTCCGCCTGTGCGCGGGTAATTTGATTTTGTTGTCGGGCCTGCACGATTACAAAGCAATCGGTCGAGGTCTTTTCTGCCAGCATGCTCATGGCGATCTGGTATGATTTGAGAACGTCCTGTGGACCCAAGGGTATTTCGGGTTTCAGCGCAATCAAATCGGACAGAACAGGATTGGACTGCGAGCCTGTATCGGCCAGAATGGTCTCCGGCGGGGGCGCATTTACTTCGATCTTCTTCTTCGGCTGAGCTGCGGCAGTGTGCAACAGTGTGCCGAGAATCGCAATCGCAATAAGAATCTGTCGAGACTTCATCATTCCTCTCCTGGACCCGTCTGCTGCTGGGTGATCAAGCAGTCTTCTGTAACCTCTTCTCCACGTCTGATCCTGTGCTTCCATCAAAGAGCAGGCGATGTGTGCCTTCTGCTATCAGGGTTGACTGGCGAGGTTCGCGCCAGGCGCCCGGTTCCTGGCCATTCCGATTGCTTGATCACTTTGGCGATATTGCGGGCCAAATTGCGAGTCGCGCGAAAATTGCTGCCGAAGAAGCGAACATTCCCTTGCACCGAGCGATCGAGAACGATGTTGCCGTCGCGAGTGATAAGTTGACTTTGCACAGTTAACTTCGTCGCCCCACTCACGGTGGTGACCGCACGCTGCGTTTCGCTCCCGCGCGTGTACTTCACCAGCTTGGTCTTCAAGATCAGCAAGTTCGGAAGCTGGCTAGCTTTACTGTCGCCGTCGCGGAGGACCTGCTGGAATCGCTTTGTCTTACTCAACTCTTCCAAAAGGTTCTCGTAGATCGCGACTTGAAAGGAATGCGCGAGATCCAAGTGCCCGGGATCAATCCGCTCCACTTGCACGCTCCATTGCGGGTCAGAACCGCTGGTTCCACCAGAGGATTTAGCCGCTGCCGTCTGACCAGCCATCCCACCCGACAATGCAAGTGCAATCGTGACGCCGGCAGCCACACAGAAAATCCATGAATTCCGTTTAGTTGTTTTCATGCGCGACCTCCGAGGTGCTTCGCGTCGTTGGTTGGTCTTCATGCGTGCCGGAAGATACTCCCCGAGCCACGAGTTCCTTTGTTACGAGTTCACCTTGTCCCTTAGTGACCAGGAAGATCACACCGTGAACCCCTCCATCACCGTCAACATATTCCAGGGTCAGGGTGTCGTATTGTTTGTGTGCGAAGAGACTGACCAATCGGCCACTTCCGTACGGAGCGGCTGCTTTGCCTATCTTCATTGGCAGTCCGCCGACCTGTTTGCTCTCCTCACCCAGAAAGACATCCCGCACAGAAGCGATGTCTATCTGTGCGACGGGCTGGCCGCTTTGCTGAAATTGCAACAGGTTGTCATGGGTCGACAGTGTCCCATTACAATTGCTCTTCGTGTTCGGCAAACCCAGGACATGAGTAGCCTGAATGCTGAACGGTGCGTTCGCCTCCAATGTGGGAGCGGTGTTCTGGGCCAATGCGGCCAGGCTGGCAGACAACCATAGTGCACAGACAGCGATAAGTGCACGGCCTACAAGAGAACGACCCTGCCCGTTCTTTATGACGAACAAACGATTCATCATTCCTCCAAGCTTCAGTCAACCGCCAAATCGGGATCTTCCCCGGCAAACATCTTTCGCAATTGCTACCGCCGTTCACACCGAGCTATTTCAGGTGTTTTGCCTCTATGGCGGATCTGTGGCCTTCTATTGGCACCTGATGAGACCGGCCCAAGATGTCGTTGTAGGTAATTGTGTTCTTTCCCACTAGCACCAGGAGGTCACGCCCGGCCACGTATTTCGGGGCGATCTCGCCCGCCGGTGTTGTGTACCGCACCAGGTAAACTGAGTCGCCCACTTTCACGGATACGTCATAGGTGATGGGATCAGACGCGTCCTCGCCTGCAACCGGATGCGGCTTAACCTCTGTAATGGTGGCTATCTGCCACTCCGACGCCGACTGGCAAAGCGCCGGTAATGTCAGCAGACACAGAGTAAGTACAGCTATTAGCCTGCGTAGCATTTACTCCTCCCGTTGGTTTCCTCTTACTCCGCGAGCAGTCGTCAGGAACCAACTGGCCGCCAAGTCAGAAGCTTGTTCTGGTCAACTTCGATGGCAATCGTCATGCCAAAAGGTGAGAGCGCGAGCCAAGTGTCCCCACCAGGTTGGAGTTTCATGCTGTTGCGTAGCGCCCGTTTCTCATCCTGACGGGGACTCGCGGACCAAGTTGCGCCCACATCCGGGCATCATGCCGTTCGCCGGGCAATGGTCGTGTCATTCGACATAGGCTCGCACACAAGAAGAGCTTCGTTCCCGGCGCTCAATTCGCTTTTCGGCATTTGGCCTTGCGCGTGCACTGGCATCTCGCAGCGAGGGCAGGCAGTGGTCGCCAAGACGGACTCCGCAGCCAACCAGTTCGGAGCGCCCGAGAGCGTAAACCAGCGCGCATATTTCCGTTGTTGGTGGCCAGTGGCTGCCCCTCGCATTTTCGTCGGATTTCTAAACAGGAGAGCGATTATGAGGTCCGCTGACACACTACCGGGTGAACCGAACGCGCAGATCATTTCGTCGATCATTAACCTGGTCTGTCCACAATGCGGAGGAAGAATGTCGGAATTCCAATGTGACGGGCGATGCAGCAGAAACTGGCTTGCGGAATGGGAATGGGCAAATCAGGCCGCCAGAAGCCCCAAGTCACGGGGAGGCCACGCTGTGCGGTCGCTGCGGTGAGCTACCGTAGTTCGGCGGATTCGTACCGGGTGGTGGAGCATCTGAAATGGGTGGTGAGGAGGTCTTGACCGCATTCCGGCGTGACGCTCCCTATCTATTCCTAGGCGCGGCTTTCACCACCGTCGGCATGGCGTCCGCTGCCTTTGCCGTTCTCCGACGCCTCACGACTCGACCCTCCACTCTGCTAGGCTGATTCTCTTTGAGTATTATCCCGCCCCCGGGTTCTGCAAGAGGATGCTTTCCTGTTTCTCTCCGATAAGCTCCCCGCAATGGCGCTAAACCAGCGGAATCACTGCGGCTGACCATGCGTTCGGCCTTGTTGTTGGCATTTTTCTGTTGCTCCAGCCAACGTACGAATTCTTTGTATCTCTTGAACTCTTGAACACCTGTTCTAAAGCCTGGCTGATGATGGAACCATTGCGGCCCTGGTCGCAAGCTGTACCAGCAACGCAAACTATTCACTTCGGAGTCCTTCGTCCGTCGCGAATCGTCGCGCCGGTGATGCCGCGCCAGTGATCGACAAAGTGACAAATCAAAGCACGTTTTGCAAACCGTAGCCGCAGCGGCTCGCGCCCGCCTGCGCGAGCCTAGCTACTTTCCGTCGCAAAAATGCGGTTTCTGACATATGCCTGTGACAGAACACGCAGTCGAGACGGTCTTCGGTGGGGGCTTTGCGCGTATCCATTCTCGTGCGCAAGGCGAGTGGACCGTGCT
>Ga0335084_10000028_pt1 | contig 80268 bp, 67 predicted proteins | sample Lox_Sample_44_FD_206721 | JGI IMG/M metagenome (GOLD analysis project Ga0335084, IMG submission 206721) | Soil microbial communities from Loxahatchee National Wildlife Refuge, Florida, United States - Lox_Sample_4.4 | ecosystem: Environmental > Terrestrial > Soil > Wetlands | place: USA...
CACCGTCTTCAACAACACCGGCACGGTCAACGTCCAGAGCGGCACGCTTTCACTGACCGGCGGCGGCACCTGCAGCGGCACCTTCGACTTCACCGGCTTCACGCTCCTGTTGAGCGGCGGGACCTGGACGATGACGGCCGCCTTCACCGGCAACACCCTGACGATGTCCAGCGGGACCGTCAGCTTCAGCGGCGCCGCCACCCTGACGTCGATCACCCAGATGAACATCTCGGGCGCCACCGTCAACTTCAACACGGCGGGGGGCACCGTCACCCCGACCAACCTGACGCTCACCGGCGGCACGCTCGCAGGCTCCAACAATGTCACTCTCGTCTCGGGCGGAACCTTCACCTGGACGGGCGGACAAATGAGCGGCACCGGCACCACCACGGTCGGCGCGGGGCGGACGCTCCTCATCAACGGCGGAGTGAGCCTGTACCGGACTCTGGCCAATGCCGGCACGGGCACGATGAGCGGCAGCGGCTACACATATATCTACACCGGCGGCTCCTTCAACAACTCGGGGACCTTCGAGATCCAGAACGACCAGGGCTTCTACCTTGGCAACGCCGGCGTCATCGTGACCAATTCCGGGACCCTCAGCCGCACGACCAGCTCGGGCACGGCCAACATCGGACCCGTCTTCAACAACACCGGCACGGTCAGCGTTCAGAGCGGCACGCTTTCACTGACCGGCGGCGGCACCTGCAGCGGCACCTTCGACTTCACCGGAAACACCCTCCTGTTCAACGGCGGGACCTGGACGATGACGGCCGCCTTCACCGGCAACACCCTGACGATGTCCTCCGGAACGATCACGTTCAACACGGGCGCCACCTTCACGATCACGCAGATGACTATCTCGGGCGCGACCGTCAACGTGAACACGGCGGCCGCGCTGAACCAGGGTAATTTCACGATCACGAGCGGCACACTCTCGGGAACGGCCAACGTCAACATCGTGACGGCCGCGGCTTTGAAGGGCGGAACGCTCTCGGGCACCGGGACCTTCACGATTCCGAACCTGGTCACCGCCACGGTCGACACGACGGCGGTCACGATGACGCGCCCCTTTTCCAACAGCGGCGCAATGACGTTCAAAGGAAACGGCTATTTGTACATGAACACCGGCGGCACCTTCACCAACACCGCAACCGGGACCATCGATATCCAGCACGATACCTACGCCTTCTATGGAGCCACCGGTAGCCTGCCGTTCTCCAACGCGGGATCGATCACGCGCACGACGGGCTCCGGCACGGCGTCGATCTACAACGTCGCCTTCACGAACACGGGAATCGTGGAGTCCCAGTCGGGAACACTGGGCCTGAGCACCTACACGCAGACGGCCGGTCAGACGATCATGAGCGGCGGCAACCTCTCGACCAACTCCACCACCATGGCCATCAACGGCGGGATCTTGAAAGGCACCGGAACCATCACCGGCAACGTCAGCTGCGGGACCGCGGGCAAGGTCGCTCCGGGGCTCTCCCCGGGATCGATCACGATCACGGGCAACTACACGCAGACGACGGGCGGGACGCTCGAGGTCGAGTTGAACGGGGCAACGACCCCCGGCACGGACTATGACCAGCTCGTGGTGACCGGGACCGTGAGCCTCGGGGGCAATCTCTCGGTCATCACGAACTTCACCCCCCCCAACTACACGAATTTCACCATCATCGACAACGGCGGCGTCGACGCCGTGACCGGCAACTTCGTCGGGCTGGTGGAAGGAACTGTGCTCGTGACGCCTCAGGGCAACTACCGGGTCAGCTACCTCGGCGGCTCCGGCAACGACGTCGTGCTCACGTATCTGGCCCCGACCCAGCTGTACACGGTCCAACCGTGCCGCGTGGCCAATACGACTGCCGCCGGTGCCGGCTTCCCGGCAGGTTATGGCCCGCCGTCGATCTCGGTCGGCGCCGGGAACGCTCGGACCTTCACCATCGCCGGCGCCCCGCGTTGCGGGATTCCCGCCTCGGCTCAGGCCGTGACCTTCAACTTCACCGTCGTGAACCCGACCAACACCGGAGATCTGCGGATCTATCCGGCTGGCCCCGGCATCAGCGCGCCCCTGGTCTCGACGATGAACTACTCGGCGGGTCAGACCCGGGCCAACAACGCCATCGTCCTGCTCGGGCCCACCGGCGGCATCACGATCCAGGCCGACGGGGCGGGCACGGTCGACGTCCTCATCGACGTGACGGGATACCTGCAATGAGATGAGAAGCGAGACAACATCCGATTCGAGTTGGCGAGGCCCCGTTTGGGGCCTCGCCCTTTTTCTGGCCGGCGCGCGGGCGCTCGCTTCAACGATTACGGTCAACAGCGCGGCCGATGTCGCCGCCAACGACGGGCTTTGCACGCTGAAAGAGGCCATCATCGCCGCCAACACGAACAAGGCCTCCGGGGCGGCGGCGGGCGAGTGCGCCGCGGGATCTGCCGGCCTCGACATCATCCAGTTCAACGTCAGCGGAGCCGGCTGCTCGGGCGGCGTTTGCACCATCGCTCCGAACAACGTCTTGCCGGAAATCACCGAGCCAGCGATCCTCGACGCGACGACACAGCCGGGCTACGCCGGGATTCCGCGGATCCGGATCAACACGGGAGGCGGGACGCTCCCCGTGGTCTCGACAATGAACTACGGCGCCGGCCAGACTCGTGCCAACGACGCCATCGTTCCGCTCGGCCCCTCCGGCGACATCATCGTTCACGTCGATCAGTCGAGCGGCACCGTCCACTTCATCGTTGACGTCAACGGCTACCTCCAGTAAGGACGCATCTTGACGGGCGGGGCCGCCGTGCCAGAATGCCGGTGTGAGACGGCACCGCCTCCTCGTTGCGTTCGCCTTGTCCTGTATTTTCGGGGTCGCCAGCGCCGAGGCAGCCGCTAACCGGGTCGAGCATCAGCAGAATCTGAACCTGACCGGCGGCACCTGCGGCAACTACCTCGACCGGCTCATCCCGAACTCGACGCAGGATTACACGCTGCGATTCACGGTCGAGTTTGCGGGCAACACCCAGCAGGCCCGCGTCTACTACACGATCGATGGCTCGACGCCGACGGGAGGCTTCGGAATCGCGACCGGATCGACGGCGGTCCTGACGGGCGCGTACTCCTGCACCTTCTTCGACCTGTCGCAGGGCCAAAACGTGGATGTCGTCACCGCGACGATTCCCGTCGAGCCCGGCGGCACCGTCGTCAAGTACGTCGTCAGCGCCTGGAACACCGTCGGAACGCCAATCGAGATCTTCGGCAACAGCGGAACGTGCGCCACGTGCACGGCCTGCATGAACACCCTTTGCGCCGATCTCTTTCAATACACGGTCCTGACGGCCACACCGACCTTGACTGCGACGGCCACCGCCACACGCACCCGAACGGCGACCGGCACCGCCACCGCAACGGCCACCCTCACCCCCTCCCTCACCCGCACGCCGACCGGGACTGCGACAGCGACGCGGACGGCGACCGTGACATCGACCCCCAGCCGGACCGTCACCGCGACCGTGACGCGCACCCCGACGATCACGTTCACTCCGTCGAGCACGCCGACGCGTACACCGACCTTCACGCCGACCATCACGACGACCCCGACGGAGACGCCCACGCCGGGCCCCACGGCGCCGCCCGCCGTCAACGCGCCGTTCTTTTCGCTCACACCTTGCCGCCTGATCGACACCCGCAAGCCGGACGGCCCCTTCGCCGGACCGCCTCTGCAGGCCGGCGCGACCCGCTCTTTCACGGCGGCGGGGCAGTGCAACATTCCCCTCACGGCTCGCGCGATTTCGATCAACGTGACGATTACCCTTCCGAGCGTGGCGGGATTCCTGACCATCTTTCCGACCGGGTCGGACCGCCCGCTGACCTCGACTCTCAACTACAGCGCGAACCAGACCCGCGCCAACAACGCCGTTTCGCTTCTCGGCCCCGCGGGCGACTTCGCCGCCTACTGCGGCCAGGCCTCCGGCACGGCGCACCTGATCGTCGACGTCAACGGTTACTTCGAATGAGGCCGACAAGCGATAGCAGAGTTGCTATCACGGCCATCGCCTCACGCGACTCTCCCGCGATCGTGGCGCCCGCATGACGGTCCGCGAGCTCTCGACCGACGCCGAGATCGCCGCAGCCTTCCCCCTGATGTCGAGCCTTCGGGACCGCCTCTCCCGCGACACCTTCCTCGACGAGGTGCGGCGGCAGCAGATCGAGGGCTATCGCCTCTACGGCGGCTTCGACGGGGACCGGCTGGTCTGCCTGGCTGGCGTGAGGCGCACGCACACGCTGGCGCGCGGGGAACAGCTCTTCGTCGACGACCTCGTCACGGACGCCTCGGATCGCGGCCGGGGACACGGCACGGAGATGATCCGCTGGCTGGCCGACCGTGCCCGGCAGCAGGGGCTGCGGCGAATCTACCTCGACAGCCGCGCCACGGCGAAGGGCTTCTACGAGAAGATCGGCTTCACGTTTCTGACGTCGATCCCGTGCTGGATCGAAGTCGCCGTTCTTTCCGACTGAGCGACTATTGAGCAGCGGCGGAGGCCGAGCCGCGCGGTGGGCGCTCGTTCTCCTGACCCTCATCAACTTCTTCAACTACCTGGACCGCTTCGTCGTCTCCGCCCTGGTCGAGAGCCTCAAGCGCTCGGAGCTGCGGCTGACGGACGCGCAGCTCGGCTCTCTGGCGAGCGCCTTCGTGCTCGTCTACATGCTGACCTCGCCCCTCTTCGGAGTGCTCGGGGACCGGGGACGCCGGCCGATCCTGATCGCCGTCGGCGTGGGCCTCTGGAGCGTGGCCACGGCGGCCGGCGGGCTCGCACGCTCCTTCGCCGGCCTTTTCGCCGCGCGAGCAACGGTCGGAATCGGCGAGGCGGCCTATGGAACGATCGCGCCGGCCATGCTGTCGGACTACTATCCTCGGCGGCGCCGCGGGCGCGTCTTCGCGATCTTCTTCGCCGCGATCTCGATCGGAGGCGCCGCCGGTTACATCGTCGGAGGCCTGGCGGATCAACGCTTCGGCTGGCGGGCCGCGTTCGGAATCGCCGGCCTCCCGGGCCTGGCCCTGGCGCTCCTCTGCCTGACCCTCCCGGATCCGATGCGCGGGGGGATGGAAGAAGACGTCTCGGAATCGGGGCGGGAGACCGGACCTCGGCGCGGACCCGAGGCGCCCGCCGGTGGCGGGTGGGCCACCTACCGCCGTCTGCTCCGCAATCGGCCGTACGTCCTGACCGTCGCCGGATATGCGGCCTACACCTTTGCGCTCGGCGCGCTCGCCTTCTGGATGCCGGCCTTCCTCCAGAGGGTGCGCGGCGTGCCCCAGGCGGCGGCCACGGTCCAATTCGGCGCGATCGTCGTCGTCACGGGTCTGGTCGGGACCTTCGCGGGCGGCTGGCTCGGGGACCGGCTCCTGCCCCGCTTGCCCGAGGCCTATCTGTGGGTCTCCGGCTGGGCGACGCTCGCCGCGGCCCCGGCCACACTCGTCGCCTTCGTGGCGCCGCAGCCCGCCGTGTACATCCCGGCGCTCGTCGTGGCGCAACTGCTCGTCTTCGCCTCGACCGGGCCGGTCAATTCCGCCATCGTCAACGTCGTCGCGCCGGCCGAACGGGCTTCCGCCGTGGGCCTCTCGATCCTCGCGATCCACCTCTTCGGCGACGTACCCTCGCCGCGGCTGGTGGGATCCATCTCCGACGCCACGAACCTGCAGACCGCCTTCCTCATCCTGCCGGTCGCCTTCGCCGCCGGAGGCGCCATCTGGCTCTATGCCGCCTGGAGAGGCTCCAAGACCTAGGGCTCCTTGCCCTCCCGTTTCCTCCGGCTGTGGTCCAGCACCCGCTTGCGAACGCGAATCGCCGCCGGCGTGACTTCGACCAGCTCGTCGTCGTTGATCCACTCGATCGCCTGCTCGATGTTCAACTCGCGCGGAGGCGTCAGGCGGATGGCCTGGTCGGAGGTCGAGGCGCGCATGTTGGTCAGGTGCTTCTTCTCGCAGGGCTGCACGACCATGTCGCCCTCCTTGACCTGCTCGCCGACGATCTGGCCCGCATAGACCCTCTCCATCGGCTTGACGAAGAAGGTGCCGCGGTCCGCCAACCGGTCGAGGGCATAGGCCGTCACGTCCCCCGACTCCTTGGCGATCATCGCGCCGCGCTTGCGGTTGGGCAGCGCTCCGCGGTGTGGGCCGTATCGATCGAAGAGGTGGTTGAGAAGCCCGGTTCCCTTGGTCAGGGTGAGGAACTCCAGGCGGAATCCGAGCAATCCCCGCGAGGGAATCGTGAACTCGAGGCGCGAGCGGTCGCCGTGCCGGCCCACGTGCCTCAGCTCCCCCCGGCGCTCCCCGACCGCGGCGATGACCGGCCCGGCAAACTCTTCGGCGCAGTCGATGACGAGCTCCTCGTAGGGCTCCTGAATCTGCCCGTCCGCGTCTCGACGCAGGATCACCTGGGGCCGTCCCAGCGAGAACTCGTTGCTCTCCCGCCGCATCGTCTCGGCCAGGATCGCGAGCGACAGCTCGCCCCGTCCGAGCACGAGAAACGAGTCGGCCTCCGGCGTCTTCTCCATCCGGAGGCCGACGTTTCGCTCGAGCTCCTTCTCCAGGCGTTCGAGGAGGTGCCGGCTCGTGACGTACTTACCCGAGAGGCCGGACATGGGCGAGTCGTTGATCCGAAACTCCATCGAGAGAGTCGGCTCGTCGACACGGATGCCCGGGAGCGGCACGGGATCCGCGAGATCCAGGATCGTGTCGCCGATCTCGATCTGCGGGAAGCCCGAGATCATGCAGATGTCGCCCGCCGACGCGTCCGTCACCTCGACCCGTTCGATTCCCTCGAAGAGGTAGATCTTGCCGGCCTTCCCCTTCTGAACAATCGAGCCGTCCGGACGAACCGCGGCGAGGTCGAGGGCTCGAGAGAGGCTGCCCGAGTGGATGCGCCCGACCGCCAGCCGGCCCAGATAGTCGGAGTAGTCGATGTTCGCCACGATCATCTTGAAGGGCGCCTCGCCCACCGCCGGCGCCGGGATCTCTTCCAGGATGGCATCGAGCAGCGGCTTCAGATCCCCGGACCGGGCTTTCGGATCGCGCGAAGCGAAGCCGAGCCGGCCCGCGCCGTAGAGAACGGAGAAGTCCAGGTGCCGCTCCTCGGTCGCGAGCGAGAGAAACAGCTCGTGGATCTCCTCTTCGACCTCCGCCACCCGTGCGTCCGCGCGGTCGATCTTGTTGATCAGGACGATCGGGCGCTTGCCCCCCTCCAGGGCCTTCTTCAGGACGAAGCGGGTCTGCGGCAGCGGCCCCTCGGAGGCGTCGACCAGCAGCAGAACACCCTCGACCATCGACAGGATGCGCTCGACCTCGGAGCCGAAGTCGCGGTGTCCCGGAGTGTCCACGATGTTGATGACCGTGCTCCGGTACTTGACGGCCGTGTTCTTGGCGAGGATCGTGATGCCGCGCTCGCGCTCGAGCTCGCCCGAGTCCATCACGAGCTCCTCGACGTGCTGCCCCGCGCGAAAGGTGCCGCATTGCTTGAGGAGAGCGTCGACGAGCGTCGTCTTACCGTGGTCGACGTGCGCCACGATGGCCAGCGCCCGGCGGTCGGCGCGGACGGCAAGCGGTGCGGAAGTGACGGCGGACTCGGACATGTTTTGGAACCGGCAAGAATACCCCACCCTCTCGAATCTCTTCTCGGGTTAGAGTCTCCCGGATTCTCGGAGGAAAAACGGATGCCGCTTCTTGCTGCCCTGTCGCTCGCGTCTCTGGCGCTCGCCGGCGGTACCGCCCCCGAGCCGTCCCGCGCCTCCTTCACGCTCGAGCAGGTCCTCGCCGCGCCTTACCCCACCGATCTCATCGCCGGGCCGCGCGGCGGCGAGGTGGCATGGGTGTTCGAGACTCGGGGGACGCGAAACGTTTGGGCCGCCGGGCCCCCCGACTACCGTGGCCGTCCCGTGACGCGCTACGTCGGCGACGACGGTCAGGAGATCACCGACCTCGCCCTCACGCCGGACGGCAGGAGCCTCGTCTACGTGCGCGGCGGCGACCCCAACCGCATGGGCGAAATCCCGAATCCGACGAGCGACCCCTCCGGGGCAACCCAGGCCGTTTACGTCGTTCCGATCGCCGGCGGCGATCCCTTGAAGCTCGGGGATGGCGGCTCCCCGGCCGTCTCGCCGCGGGGGGATCGCGTCGCTTTCGCCCTCAAAGGGAAGGTCTGGTGGGCGCCGCTCGACGGCTCGGAGAAGGCTTCCCAGGCCTTTCAGGCACGGGGAGACTGCGGAAGTCTCCGCTGGTCGCCCGACGGTTCGCTTCTGGGCTTCGTTTCTCGCCGGATCTCCCACAGTCTCATCGGGGTCTTCGATCCCAGGGCGAAGACCGTCCGCTACCTCGATCCGACCGTGGACCGCGACTCGGACCCCGTCTGGTCGCCCGACGGCAAGCGCATCGCGTTTCTGCGAATCCCCTCCTCCGCCGCGGGCCGCCAGGTTGTCCGGCCGCACCGCGAGGGCCCTCCCTGGTCCGTTCGCGTCGCCGATCTCTCAGACGGTCGCGCCCGCGATGTTTTCCGCGCCGATGCCGGCCGCGGCAGCGTCTTCCGCGAGATCGTCTCGGACAACCAGCTTCTGTGGGCCGACGGGGATCGCGTGGTCTTCCCCTGGGAGAAGGACGGCTGGACTCACCTCTACGCGGTCTCGGCCTCGGTCTCGGGCGGCTCGCCGGTGCTGCTGACGCCGGGAGCCTTCGAGGTCGAGTACGCCGGGCTCTCGGCGGACCGAAAGAACGTGATCTACAACTCGAACCAGGACGACATCGAGCGCCGGCATCTCTGGAGCGTCGCGGCCGCCGGAGGACGGCCCGCGGCGTTATCGAGCGGAAGCGGTCTCGAGTGGTCGCCGGTCGAAACGGGAGACGGAAAGGCGATTGCCTTCATCGGCGCGGGCGCGAAGCGCCACCCGGCCCCCATGATTCGCGTCGGGAAGGGCCCCGATCGGGAGCTCGCGCCCGGGACGGTTCCGCCCGAATTTCCCGAGGCGGCTCTCGTCGTCCCGGAAACCGTGATCTTCAGCTCGACCGACGGCCTGCCCATTCACGCGCAGCTCTTCAAGCCGCCCGAGGAGAAGCCCGGCCAGCGCCACCCCGCCGTGATCTTCTTCCACGGCGGCTCGCAGCGCCAAATGCTGCCGGGCTGGCACTACATGTATTACTACCGAAACTCTTACGCGCTCAATCAATACCTCGCGAGCCGCGGCTTCGTCATCCTCTCCGTCAACTACCGCAGCGGCATCGGCTACGGAATGGAGTTCCGCGAAGCGATCGACTTCGGACCGACCGGAGCCTCCGAGTACCGCGACGTCCTGGGCGCCGGCCTGTACCTGCGTGGGCGGTCGGACGTTGACGCTTCCCGCATCGGGCTCTGGGGCGGTTCCTACGGCGGGTACTTGACGGCGCTCGGCCTGGCTCGTGACTCGAGCCTCTTCGCGGCCGGCGTCGACCTGCACGGCGTCCACAACTGGAGCGATTGGTTCCGCGTCGTCATGGACGAAGACGACCGCGGCAACGTCGAAGCGATACGGGTCGCGTTCCAATCCTCGCCGATGGCGGACGTCAAGTCCTGGCGCTCGCCCGTTCTGCTCATCCACGGCGACGACGACCGCAACGTGCCGTTTCAGCAGAGCGTCGATCTGGCCGAGGCTCTGCGGGCGCGAGGCGTCGTCGTCGAGCAGCTCATCTTCCCCGACGAAACTCACGACTTCCTGATCGAAGCCCACTGGATCGAGGCCTATCGCGCGGCAACCGAATTTCTGGAGCGTTACCTGAAGAAGTGAGCCCCAAGGGCACTCTGGTCTATTCGAGCGGAAAGGGGCGGATCTGCCCCAAATGCGGCTGGCCGGCGGAGGACTGCCACTGTTCCGCTTCGCTCGGCGCGCCGGAAGAGCCCATCCCTTCGAAGATCATCGCCAAGCTGCGCCTTGAGAACCGATCCTCCGGAAAAAGTGTCACCGTCGTGGATGGGCTGCCCGTCAACGCCCCGTTCCTCGAGGCGCTCGCCAAGGAGCTCAAGAAGTCCTGTGGCACGGGCGGCCGCCCGGGAGAGGGCTCGGTCGAGCTGCAAGGGGATCAGCGCGAACGTCTGCGAGAGCTCCTCGGCCGGCGGGGCTGGACCGTCAAGGGATAGCGGGCCGATCAACGATCGCGGGCATCGGCCGGCGCGAAGGACTGATTGGAGAACGTGTTCACGGTCGGGCGCTGGACGACGTTGAAGCCGAAGTTCGTCGCCTGGTGGCAGGCGTTGCAGCCGGCCGTCAGCGCGTCGTAGGCGGCCGCGAAGGCGCGGCGGTCCTTCTTCGCAATTGCCTCGCGCGCCTGCTTCAGGGGATAGCCCATGATCTTCGGAACCGCGTCCCGGATCGGCAGGGGCGCATCCTTGTGGGTCGGATGGTAGAGAACGATGTCGTCGAAGCCTTCCGCCAGCTCGTCGAGCTCGTAGCTCGTAAGCCGCCAGTTACCCGCGTCCCCCGCCCACCAGAGCTTCGCGTGACGCATCTGCTGGAGCGTCATGAGCTCGCCCAGCCCGGGGACGTAGCCCGCCGGGGGTGGGGTCGGCCTGGCGGCCGCGGAGATCGCCCCCGGGGCGGACGGCGTTGCGGCCGCGCCGGGCCGCGCTCGGTCCCCCTGCCCGCAGGCGATCAACACCATCGCGGCGCCGGCGGCGAGCCGCCCGATGCCTCTCACGCGGGCGATCTTAGCGCCGCGACCCCGCAAGACTCGCCGCCCGGCCGGTTTGCGCAATTTCCCCGAGTGTGAGACTCTACGCGCTCCCGATGCGCCGGCCGGCCAGGCCGACACGCCGTCGGAACCACGAACGTAGGCCTCGCCGGCGATTCCTCCGTTCCCGAACAACACAGCCGGAACACGAAAGCGGCAGCCCGACGGGCCCCGGCCGCGGAAGGAACACGATTCTCATGCCCTTTTCGAAGTTTGGACTGCATCCGGATCTGCTTCGAGGCGTCAAGGAGATGGGCTTCACGCGTCCCACTCCGATCCAGCTCGATGCGATCCCGCCGGCCCTCGAAGGCCGAGACGTTCTGGCCTGCGCCATGACGGGCAGCGGCAAGACGGCCGCCTTCATCCTCCCGATCCTTCACCACCTGATGGGCAAGAAGCGCGGCGTGACCCGGGCGCTGGTGCTCACCCCCACGCGCGAGCTTGCCGCCCAGATCGACGAGCACACGCGGGAGCTCGCCGTGCACACTCCGCTTTCCTCTGCGGCGGTCTTCGGCGGGGTCGGCATGGGGCCGCAGGAGCACGCCTTCCGAACGGGTGTGGATGTCCTGATTGCCACTCCGGGCCGCCTGCTCGACCACTTCCGATTTCCCTACGCCCGGCTCGCGGGCCTGGAGATCCTCGTGCTCGACGAGGCCGACCGGATGCTCGACATGGGGTTCCTGCCGGACATCCGGAGGGTCTTGCGGCACCTGCCGGCTCGGCGCCAGACGCTCTTCTTCTCGGCCACCATGCCGCCGCCGATCGTCCAGCTCACCCGCGAGATGCTCCGAAACCCGTTCACGGTCAACCTCGAGCGGGCCGCCGCGCCCGCCGTGGGCATCACGCAGGCCGTCTATCCCGTGGCTCAGAATCTCAAGGCGCCGCTCTTGACCGAGCTCGTCCGCCGCGGCGAGATTCAGAGCGTCCTCGTCTTCACCCGCACCAAGCACCGCGCCAACCGACTCGCCGAGACGCTCTCCAAGAACGGGATCGCCTGCGAGCGCATCCACGGCAACCGCAGCCAACAGCAACGGACCCAGGCGCTCGCGGGCTTCAAGGCCGGGAAATTCCGCGTCCTCGTCGCGACGGACATTGCCGCACGCGGCATCGACGTCGAAGCGCTCTCGCACGTCGTGAATTTCGACGTGCCGCACGTGCCGGAGGATTACATCCACCGTGTCGGCCGAACCGCCCGCGCGGAGATGACCGGGGATGCCTTCACGTTCGTCTCACCCGAAGAGCAGACGGACCTCGCGCAGATCGAGAAGGCCATCGGAAGGCGCCTGCCGCGCATCACCGTCGCCGGCTTCGACTACGCCAAGGCGCCGTCCGAACGCTTCGAGGTCCCTCTGGCCGAGCGCATCGCCGCGATCCGCGCCCGCAAGGCCGAGGAGCGGCGCCGCGCGAAGGAAAAGGCGGAGCGTCGCGGGGCAAGCCAGGCAGCGGTGAAAGCGCGGGAAGCAGAGAGGCGAACTCACTCGGCGCACGCGCACGGCTCGGCGGCGCCTCGGCACCGGGCCGCCCCGACGGCGCCGCGCTGGGGACGCGGCTAGGAGCCCTACCGGACGGGGGCCCGGCGAGGGGTCTGCCGAGTCTGCGGCTCCTCGCTATCGCTCGGGATGATCGTCGGGCTTACCGCCCGACGATCACTTCCCCACGCCGCCGTAGACCGGGAGCATCACCGCCGCGGCGACGGCCGGTCGCGCTGGCGGGGCTTGTGCCGCCGCGGGCACGGCCGGGACCGTCTGTCCGGGCAGCACGGGCAGCGGAACGTTGCGGCCGCGCGCGTACACCTCGTGACGGCCGCGGGTCTTGTACCACTCCGCCAGCGTGGCGGTCTGGAACATCTCCTCGATGATCTTCCGCCAGCCGACTCCCGTGTTGTAGGCGCAGAACGAGATCTCCCCCATCTGCGTGGCGTAGGGAATGATGCACATCTCGGTGCGCCGGAAGTCGTAGTTGAAGAGATCCTGGAACCACATTCCGCCGACGAAGAAGACGCGCCACGGGTAGCGATTCCTCCGCGAAAAGCCGAGTCGGCCGCCCGTGTGGCCGTCCATGATCTTCAGGACCTTCCAGGGCGAGAGCGCTTCCGGGATCCCCTCGGGCCGCAGATTGCGCAGGACCGCCAGCCCCGTCTGCAGGGCCGTCCACACTTTCGTTCGAGCCGAATCGGTGATCGCCTTGATGTCTTCGAGCATCCGGTCCACGTCGAGCAGCGCGGGAACGGTCACGGCTTGCCGGGTTTTCTCCTCGACGAGCAGCATCGTTCCGATGCCGCAGTTGGGGTGGCAGCCGCACTTGAAGGCTCCCCACTCCGACTCGAGCCCTCCGAGCAGATCCTTCAAGTCGGAAAAGGGTCCGGACGCCGAGAGAGGATACCAGTCGCGCATCGGCTCGCCGATCCCCGCCTGAGACTTCACGTCGTGCGCGAGGTGCGAGAGCGTGTAGCGCTGGCGCACCCGAGTCTCGTCGTCGATGCCCTCGTCGCGTCCCGTGAAGGACACGGGCTGGAAGGCGACGGCGTTGATCTTGTCGACGTTCTCGATGGCGAACCGGAGGATGTCGCCGACCTGCTCGTTGTTCACGCCGTTGATGATCGTCGTGACGAGAGTGATGTCGACGCCGTACTTTCTCAGGTTCTGGATCGCCCGGAGCTTGACGTCGTAGAGATTTCCGACCTTGCGGTGCTGGTTGTTCTCGTTGCCGACGCCATCGAACTGGAGGTACGCGAAGCGCAGCCCCGCTTCGGCCGCTTCCCTCGCGAAGTCCTCCTCCTGAGCGAAGCGCACGCCGTTGGTGGCGCACTGGACCGAGAAGTAGCCGAGCTGCCGCGCGTAGCGGATGGCCGGCAGGAAGTGCGGAGAGAGCGTGGGCTCCCCGCCGGAGAACTGGACCGAGAGCTGGCGCCGCGGCTTGATCGAAGCCGCGTCGTCCAGGAGCTTCTGGACGTCCTCCCAATCGAGCTCGTGGACGAAGCCCACCTGGTTGGCGTCCATGAAGCAGGGGTTGCACATCATGTTGCAGCGGTTGGTCAGGTCGATGGTCAGAACCGCGCCCCGGCCGTATCGGATGGAGGACGTGCCGTGCTCGTGCAGGCCGTCCTTCGGAATCACGAAATCGCGCCCGGGATAGAGAGTCTCCAGACGACGGAAGAAGGCCGCGTCCGCCGAAAGGACGTCCTCGAAATACCCGTGCTTCGCGCAGGTCTTCTTCATCAGGATCCGACCGTCCTCCTCGACGATCCGGGCCCTGATCTCTCCCGGGTTCCCGTCGACCAGAACCTTCCAGTCGGCCCGCCCCGTGAGGATCTCCTCACGAACCTCCGACACGCAGCGGGGGCACAACGAGTCCGTCTCGCGAGGAAAGCCCAGCGGCGGGAAGGAGCGCTCCCGCTGCTTCAAGAGCGGCGCCGGGGCCCACTTGGGTTGAAAGCGGCGCTCCGGAAAATAGGCATCCAAGGCTCGCGTGACCTTCCACAGCGCATCGGCCGCCCTCTGAACGCCCGCGTAGAGTGTCTTTCGCATGTTTCTCTTTCGCTAAAGCCGTCCCCGCGAACGAAGGACCTTCTTTTCTCCGAATTCGGCAGGGGAGATCCCGGCCGTAACTACCCAGAATTCTATCTGAAAACCTCGCTGGACGGCGAAGGCGTCGGACCCGGCGGCGCGCCCGAGGAAAAGCGGGAAACGGCGAAGGGCTCGAGGTCGCGCGTCTCGACGCCCGTGAGCCGGTCGGCCAGGAGACGAGCCGTCAGCGGCGCGAGCAGGATTCCGTTGCGATAGTGACCCGTCGCAAAGAAGAGGCCCTCGATGCCGCAGCCGCCCAACACCGGCAGGGCATCGGGTGTGGCGGGGCGCAGCCCCGCCCAGGCGGTGACGAACCGCGCCTGTGAAATCTCCGGCATCAGGCGTGCGGCTTGCGCGATCAGGTTTTGGACGGCGCCCGCCGTGACCTCCTTGCGAAAACCGACGTGCTCGAGCGTCGAGCCAACCAGCAGATGGCCTTCACGGCGCGGCACGAGGTAGACGGCCTCACCATGCAAGACCAACGCCGGGGCCTCGGCGGGGAGCTCGAGCTCGACGATCTGCCCGCGCACGGGCTCGACCGGAACCGGGAACGGCAATCCCCGGTCGAAGCCCGCCCACGCCCCCGCGGCATCCACGACGCTTCCAGCTTCGAGGCGCCCGGCTTCCGTTTCGACGCCGCGGCAACGGCTCCTTTCGACCCAAAAGCGCCGGACCTCGGTCCTCGCGCGGATCTCCACACCGCGCCGCCGCGCCGCCTCGGCGAGGGCGCGGGTCAGCCGGCGGGGATCGACGACTCCCTCGTCCGGGAAGAAGACACCGGACGTCGCCTCCGAGGTCAGGCGTGGGCCGACCCTCTCGGCCACTGCCGCGGCGTCCCACCACTCGATCGGGAGGCCGCGCTCCCGTTGCCAGAGGTACGACCGGTGCCCCTCCGCCTCCTGATCGGAAAGGGCGCAACGAAGCAGTCCCGTGCGCCGATACCCCACCCGCTCGCCCGATTCCTCCTCGAGGACTCTCACCCACTCGGGGTAGAGGCGAAGGCTCCGCAGGGCGAGATCGAAGAAGGGGCTCGGGCTCCGAACGTCCGATTGAGGTGAAAGCAGACCGGCCGCCGCGGCAGACGCCTCTTCTCCGGCTCCGGCGCGATCCAGTACCGCGACCCGCCGGCCTCGCCCCGCAAGCTCCCAGGCGAGCGCACAGCCCACGGCTCCCGCACCAACGATCACGACGTCCGGTCGGTCGGCTGCCCCAGCGATCGCCACGGGCTCTCGTTACTCCTCGCCGCCCGATCTTATGCCGGGCGAGGTCTCGGAATTCGGCCGAGTGGCCCCTGTTCTCGAGCAGGATCCGGCGTGTTATGGTGACTTCGTGTCTGGAAAGGAGCGCAAGTTGATCAGAAAGATCGCGTACTCCGCCCTGTTCGCCGGCGCCGTGGCCCTCTTGGCGGCGGCGGTGGCTACCGCCCAAGCGGCCTCGAAGGAGAAGAAGAAGATGACGACCGGCCGAAACTACGCCAACACCCTTGCGACTCTCCAAACCGACATGGGGGACATCACGATCAAGTTCTTCTACGACAAGGCGCCGAACCACGTGAAGAATTTCGTCGACCTGGCCGCGAACGGCTTCTACAACGGGACCATGTTTCATCGTGTGATCCCGGGCTTCATGATCCAGGGCGGGGATCCCTACACGAAGAAACCCGAGGATCCGAGTCACCCGTACGGAACCGGCGGCAACGGCGAAAACCACGTGAAGGCCGAGTTCAACGACATCTCCCACAAGAGGGGCATCGTCTCGATGGCCCGGGCCTCCGACCCGAACTCCGCCTCCTCGCAGTTTTTCATCGTCGTCAAGGATTCGACGTTCCTCGACGGTCAGTACTCCGCGTTCGCCGAAGTCGTCTCGGGAATGGACGCTGCCGACCGAATCGCCAACACTCCGCGCAACGCGAACGATCGTCCGAACACGCCCGTTCGGATCAAGAAGATTCTCTTGTCGGAAGCCAAGAGCTGAGAGCGGGAGAGCGTGGCACGGGGCGCGAACCTCCGGTGATCCCCGAATCTTCACCCCCGAGCGCCCGAACTTCCCCGGCCGAGAACGGCCGCGAAGCTTTCCGTCCCTTTCCCTCGGAGTTTGCGGGCCTCGACGCCCTCGCCCGGCGCACGGGTCACGAACCGGTTTCCGTCGAGGTCCTGCCGGGCGACGTCGGACGGCGCCGGTACTTGCGCCTCCGCTTGCCCGAGAATCGAACCGTTCTCGGTGTCGTCTACCCACCGGAAGAGTCGGACTCGCGCCGCCGTTGGCTCTTGGCGCGGGCGGCCCTGGAGCCCCACGTCCGCGTCCCCAAACTGATCGCCGACGACGGCGAGGCAAATCAGCTCGTCGAGGACTTCGGCTCGGAGGACCTGGCCGCGAGACTCCTCTCACACGCTTCCGAGCGCGAGCGTGGGCTCGGTTCTGCGGTTGGCGCCGCCGCGGTCGTCGCCGGGATCACGGATCCCGCCGTCAACCCGGCATTCGACTTCGCCCTGTTCCGGCGCGAGCTCGAGTTGGCGCGCGAGGCCGTCTTCGATCTCCATCTTCGGCAGCCTCTCTCGCCGGTCGAGCGGGAAGCCCACGACCAATGGGCCGATGCCCTCTGCCGGGAGATGCTCGGCCACCCGCGTGCGCTGTGCCACCGCGATTTCCACGGAAACAACTTGTTTCCCTCGGACGACCAGGTGGCGGCGATCGACTTCCAGGACATGCGCACCGGGCCCGACTCCTATGACCTCGCATCGCTGCTCTGGGAGCGCACGACCCTCGACTGGATGACGCCGGAGCTCGCCCAGGCGATGATCCAGGAGTTCGCGCGCCTCCGCTCTCTGGATGCGGCGACCTTTCGCCGCCGCTTCGACCGGGTCCTGCTTCAAAGGGCCTGGAAGGTTTGCGGCACCTTCGCTCGGGCTGTGGCGCAAGGGCGCGGCGAGGTCTACCGCCGCTACCTCCCGGGCGAGATCGCTCTGGTCGGGCGCCTGCTCGGCGATTCCGAGCCGGACCGCTCGTTTCGGCGAGTCTACGAAGCCCGCCTCGTCCCTCTGTTAAGCTAGGGGCCTCGAGGAGAATCCTATGTTTGGCTCACTGGGCGTGCCGGAGCTGCTGATCATCTTGGTGATCGTCGTCATCATCTTCGGCGCCGGAAAGTTGCCGCAACTCGGCAAAGGGCTCGGCGAAGGGATACGCAACTTCAAAGACGCGACCAAGACCGGCGAAGAGCCCAAGAACACCCCGCCGAAGAACTGACGTCCTCGACCCTTCGTTCCCGAGGCGTCTTCGCTCCGCCCATCCGAGCCCGGCAGGGCGAGGAACGTCGCGACTCGAGGGACTCGATTTCTCACATCGCCCGGGATGGCACGGAAGAACGGCGGCCTCCGGACCCCGCCCCGCGGCTTTCGCCGCGCGAAATCACTTCTTCTTGGTGATCTCCGGCGACACGCGATGCGCCTCGCGCGGAAGGCGGATGTTCAGGATGCCGACCTTGTTGCGAAGCGTGTTGCGGTGGATGCCGAGCGAGTGGGCGGCCCTTCCGAGATTCCCGGAGGACCGCTTGACGGCTCCGACGATGTACTTCTTTTCAAATTCCTTCTTGGCCAGGTCGAGCGAGATTCCGTGGGCCAGGAGCTCATCGATGATCAGCTGAAGTTGACCGTCAAGATTCACGTTCCTTCCCCCTGCGAGAATCAGAATCGAATGAGAAGGCGGGCATCTTAGCAGAGCGAAGTGGGAACGGGTAGCGGCGGCGCCTTCGTCCCGGAAGAGCCGAAGTTCGAGAGAGAAGTGACGAAGAGATTTTTCGTGCCAATTCGAAAAATCTCGCGCGGCACAAAAAAAAAGAGAGGCGGCCCGGCCGCCTCTCCGTACAAATTTCGTTGCCGAGGCTACTTCACCTCAACCTCGTCGCCGATCTCGATCAGGCGATAGGAATCCGTGATGCGTCCGACCGCCCAACGGTCGCCGACCGCGAGGATTGCGACCTCGCCCAAGTACGTGCGCGGGATTTCCAGCCCGGGCGGCGGCGGCACGTTGACCCAATAGTAGCCCTGAGGCCGGATGCCGTACTCGCGGCCGGTCGAATAGCGATAGATCGTCAAAAAGTCGCCCGGCTGAAGACCGTTGGCGACACCGAGGTCCACGATCACGTCGGTGTCCTGCCCCAGAGCCACGACACCGTCGCGCGAATACACGATGTGCCCCTGCGGCTTGCCCGAGGGAGGATCACACACGACGGCCGGCGGTCCCTTGCGAGCGAGTGGAATCGGGATAGGCTCGAACTTCTTCAAGTACGCCCCGATCGGGATGTCGGTGCAGGAGGCGAGGACGCGCAGCACCGCCGAGTGTCCCTGGATGCAGAGGATCACGCCTCGGCCGCGATACTGATAGAAGAGCCCCAGAATCCTGCCGTCGACGGGGCTGACCACTTCATTCTCGGGTGTCACGATCCAGTACTCGTCGCCGGGCCGCAGTCCTCGATCCGCGCCCGCGTCCAGGTAGAGCACGTCATGCGTGATGAAGTCGGTCTGCTCGGCGACCTCCGCGGCGCTGATGACCTGCGCGGCGAACGGCTCCGAGGACCCCCCGAGGAACCCGAAGCAATAAAGGTCGCTCTCGTAGCCGGTCGGCTGGGGAGCTCCAGTGAGGTTGCCCGGAGTGGTTTCGGCGCGCGCCACGGCGTCGGCCACATTCGGCTCGGCCGGGGCTTGGGCCTGGCTCAAGGCCGCGGGAAGCAGAACCAAGACCAGCGCCAGAAAGCGACGGTGCGGGAGACGCATGGCGACTCCTTAAAAAAATTCGGCCAAAACAGCTATGAGCTTTAATTTAGGCGGTTTCAGAGCGGCTGTCAAACCCTGTTTCCGGGCGCCAGCCGTCCCGGAGCCGAACAAAGTCTTTCTTTTCAGTTCTTGGAGGCCTGGGGAGCCGCAGGCTTGGCGGCCTCTTTCTCCTCGCTCGGCAGTCCGGCCGGAGCGAGCTTCTTCAGCCGGTCCTTGGCCTTCCTGAGGTACTCGCTCTTGGGGTACTCCTCGATCAGGCGCGAGTAGTACCGGGCGGCCTCGTCGTTGCGCCCGAGCCGGGTCAGCGTTCGCGCTTCGTAGAAGAAGAGCTTGTCCTTGTTCCGATAGTCGGGAAATCGCTCCTCGAGCCCGCTGAACCGACCCATCGCCGAAGCGAGCGAGCCCTTGCGCATGTAGAAGTAACCGACCCCGAACTCGTGCTCGGCGAGCAAGTCGATCAATTGGCGGATGCGCTCCCTGGCGGCTCCCGCGTAGGCCGAATCCGGATACTCGCGGATCAGCGACTGGTACTGCTGGATCGCCTCGTGGGTTGGCGTCTGGTCGCGGTCGGGGGTCTCATGCTCCTTATCGGAGCAAAAAGCGAACTGGTAGCGCGCGTAATCGCGGCGTGGCGCGTCGGGGTAACGGTTCAGATAGTCGCGATACCGATACCGCGCTTCGGTGTAAGCCGCCGCCCCGCCCTGCTTCACGTAGGAGTCCGCAACGAGCAGGAGGGCGTCGCGGCCCAGGGGATCGTTGGGATAGGTCTCGAAGACGTAGCTCAAGTACTTTCGACCCTCTTCGTACTTCTTCTTCGCAATCAGGGCCTTGCCCTTCTCGAACAGGACCTCCTTGGGGCTCGAAAGCAGCTCCTGGGTCAGCTTGTCCGGCTTCGAGGCGCTCGCGCCGCGGGCCGGAAGCGACAGGCAAGCCAGAGCGGCGACGAGCAGCAGGCCCGCGCGAAACAGTTGGCGGCGGGCCGCAACGCGGGCGCGGGAAGACCCGCGCGGGCTCCCGCCGCCGAGGAAGAAGACATGCCCTCTCACTGCTCGGGTCTCTCCTCCGACATCCCTAGACTCTAGACTCTCACTCCCGCAGCCGCCGCCGCCCTCAGACGTCCGATGGCAGCCCGAGGATCGGCCTCTCCGTATATCGCTGTGCCGGCCACCAGAATTTCCGCCCCCGCGGTGGCGAGGGCCTCGGCGTTGCCAATCTCGACACCGCCATCGACCTCGATCGGCACCCGGACACCGGACCTCGAACAGCCCTCTCTCAAGCGCCGGACCTTGTCCACGCTTCCCGGAAGGAAAGGCTGCCCGCCCCAACCGGGATCGACGGACATGATGACGGCATAGTCGAGGTCGGCCAAACAGGAGCCCAAGGCCTCCACCGGTGTCGCCGGGTTGATGACGGCCCCGGCGCGAGCCCTGCCCTTCCGAATGCGATCCAGGCAGCGATGGAGATGACACGTGGCTTCGACGTGAACCGAGATCCAGTCGGCGCCGGCCTCCAGGTACTCCGACAGCGTGGCCTCCGGCCTCTCGATCATCAGATGCACGTCCAGAGGCAGCTTCGTCGCGCGCCGCAGGGCCCTGACCACCGGCGGGCCGATCGTCAGGTTCGGCACGAAGTGCCCATCCATGACGTCGACGTGCACCAGGTCGGCGCCCCCCTGCTCCGCAATCTCGAGGGCCTCGGCCAGCCGGGCGAAGTCCGCGGCCAGAAGCGAGGGAGCGATCCGCACGTTCATCGGGACTGGCTCGGCCGGGCCGACTCCGACGGCCGCGAGACCGTGAGCGACACCACCTCACGGCTCGAGAGCGGATAGCCGGCCGGTGGAAACTGTTTGAGGATGGTGTTGGGCGCGATGCCTTCGTACGGCTCGTAGCGGGCGCTTCCCACGCGAAAACCGAAGACTTCCAGTCGCGCTTTCATCTTGTCCGCGTCCTGGCCGACCAAATCCGGCATCACGAAGCGCGTTTCCGGAGAGCCCCGATTCGTCAGGATCGCCACGGTCGCGTTTCGAGAGGCCACCGTGTCGCTCTCCGGGTCCTGCGCCACGACCCCGGCTCGCGCGGTCGCGTCCCGGTACCACGACGCGGTCCCGAGGGCGAGCGAATCCTCGTTCAGCCTGACCGCGGCGGCGCGCGGGGGCAAACCCGTCAGATCCGGCACGCGCAGCTCGCGGGGCCCGAGCGACAGCACCGCACGGATCGGCTGAGCCGGTTTGGCGAGCGAGTTCCCCTCGGGCTGCTGCATCAACACGCGTCCGCGCGGGACCTTCTCGTCATTGCGGGCGCGCCCGGTTTGCTCCTCGAAGCGCAGGCCGGCCTCCTGCGCCACACGGATCGCATCGGGCACGGTCTTGCCGACCAGGTCTGGCACCATCACCGACCGTCCGACGATCGATCGGCGGAACGCAAACCAGGCGCCGGCCAGGAAGATCGCCACCAGCGCGGCGCCGTATCCCACCCGAAACAGCATCCGTCCCATCGAGGCAAAGCTAACACGGACAGGAGGATGGTGGCATGCGTTGACAGACGGGGACGGTTCTGCGACCGTAAATGGGCCATGGTCGAGGAAGCCGAACTGCCCGGCTGGTTCTCGGATCCGCGCTTCAAGAAGGTGGATCTGCACTGCCACTCCGTCTACTCGACCTTCAAGTACTTCCGGATCGCCAACACGCGCGACTCCTACAACCGACCCGAAGAGGTCTACCGGGTGGCCAAGGAGCGCGGCATGGACTTCGTCACGATCACGGATCACGACTCGATCGACGGATGCCTCTACCTCCTGAACAAGCATCCGGATCTGACCGATTTCTTCATCTCCGAAGAAGTCGAGACCTGGTTCCCGGACACCCGCCAGCGGATTCACCTCAACGCCTTCGGGATCACCGAGGCGCAGCACGCGGAGATCCAGAGGCGCCGCCGGGACATCTACGATCTCCACGCCTACTTGCGGGAGGAGCGGATCATCACCTCCGCCAACCACATGTTCCAGAACTACCGGATGCGCAACTCCCCCCACCGCTACTTCGAAGACATGCTCCGGATGTTCGACGTCTTCGAGGTCAAGAACGGCGCCATGGCGTCGCAGCACAACCGTCTGATCGAGGACCTGATGTCGGTCGTGCGCGAGAAGCGCGGTGCGGTGTCGCTCGTCGCCGGGTCGGACGCGCACACGCTCGGTCCTCTGGCTCGGGTCTACACGGTCGCCGAGGCCGAGAACGCGGCGGTGTTTCTCGAGAAAGTCCGGTCGGGCGAGTGCTTCGTTTGGGGGAGCGAGATGGGGTTCCGGGTGCTCCTGTCGGATGTCTATAGGATGGTCTTCCGCTATTACGGAAGCGTCCTCGACCTGCGAAATCCCGCGTTCACCCGCGGCGAGAAGGCGCGCCACCTGGCGCTCGCCGCGATGGGGGCCCCCTTCTCCGCGGCAGGCGTGCCCCTCGCCATCACCTCGCTCAATTACTTGAAGCAGATCTTCGTGTCGCGCCGGGTGGGGCAAGAGCTGCTCGACTCGCTCGGCGAGGGCCCCAAGCCCTCGTAGCTTCCCCGGTTCGCTCACTCGACCGCAAAGACTTCGCTCTTCGCCCGTGAGACGCGGGCCTCGTCCCGACGAGCTTCGGCACCGGGGCGTATGATCGGCCGATGAGGGCGTCGCACGGCTGGGCCGAGGTCGACCAGGCGCGAAAGCGCGAGATCATCAAGGCGATCGCCTCCGGCCGGCCCACACGCGGGCCCGTCCACGCCGAGCTCGACATCACGGATCGGTGCAACGTCGCCTGCTACTTCTGCAACCAGCAGGACGTCCGAACCAAGGAACAGCTCTCGCTCGAACACCTGACCCGGTTGATCGACGAGCTCGCCCAGAACGGGCTGCGATCCGTCCGCCTCTCCGGCGGGGGAGACCCTCTCTTCCACAGCGCCGTCGGAGAAGTCCTCGACCACCTCCAGCGCCGGGGTGTCGTCGTCGACAACCTGACGACCAACGGCGTTCTCCTCGGCCCCGAGATCGCGCGCCGGCTCGTCGGACACCAGGCGCGGGAGGTGATCTTCTCGCTCAACGCCGTGGACGCGGAGGACTATCGCCGGATGATGAAGGCGCAGCCGCGCACCTTCGACCGTGTCGTCGAGAGCATTCGGGGGCTCGTCCGCGCGCGGGCAGGCTCCCCCTACCCGGGGATCGTGATCCAGTTTCTGCTCGACCGGAAGAATTTCCAGGAGCTGCCGCGCATGTACGAGCTCGGCCGCTCGCTCGGCGCCGACCGGATCGCCGTGTCGATCGTCCTGGATATCCCGCTCGAAAGGGTCGACCGAGAGCTCCTCCTCGCTCCCGAGGACGGTCCGGCCCTGCGGCCGCTGCTGGAGGAAATCCTGCGCCGGGACCGGGAGACGCGGCTGCTTCAACTCTTCTTCCCGGTCGCGGACTGGAACGTCATGGTCGACCAGATCCAGAAGGAGCTCGGCTACGGTCCGGATCGCATCCCCGTTTCGACCGCGCCGTCCTACCAGGAGAAGAACGGGCACTGCTTCTTCGGCTGGTACACGGCCACGATCCGGGGCAACGGCGAGCTCTATCCCTGCTGCCTGCTGATGTCGCCGGACTACAAGCCGCTCGGAAACGCCGTGAACGGACGGTTCGTGGATCACTGGAACGGCCCCGCCTTCACGCGGCTGCGGCAGGAGCAGCGCGAGGTGCTGATGGCGGGCGAGCAGGCCGCCTTCGACCCCGGCAACTTCCAGATCCTGCGACGGCAGTGCGTGGACCCGGGCCTTTGCTGGTTGAAGAACATGTACTTCCGGGGAGACGAGGCCTTCTACGCAGAGCTCGGGCGGGCGCTCGAGAAGGCGCGGCGGCTCTGGCGGCTCAAGAAACGCGCTGCCGGACTCGGCCGGCGGGTGCGGTCGCTCGCGGGGCGGGCCTGGCGCCGGGCCCGAGCGGGATCGGCGGCCGCCGCCATCGGGAGATCGCCGGGCGCGTGAAGCGCGCCGCCGTCGCGCTCGCGGGAGCGGCTCTCCTGGTCGCCTTCGCGGCCCTCCGGCTCGTCGAAACCCGTCCCCGCAATCTCCCGGAATCGAACCCGTTCCGGCGCACTCTCTCCCCGTTCGACGGAGCCGCCTTCGCGCTTCTCGAGCGCTGCTCCGGTTCGATCCCGCAGGGCGCCGCGGTCGCGGTCGAGGCCCCGTCGCGGCGGCCGGGGGACTCGGCCTACTGCATGCTCCTCGCCAGGGGCCTCCTGCCAGGCCGGGACGTGCGCGTGGCGAGCCCTCCCGGCGCGCCGGATGGCTGGATGCCGCAATTCCTCATCATGCTCGGAAGCCGCCAGCCCGACGTGGCCGGGCGACTGCTGCTGCGCACGCCGGAAGGCACGGTCTGGAGGCTGCGCGAATGAGGGAGGTCGCCTGGCTCGCCGGATGGGTGCTCCTCCTCCCGCTGCTCGGCGCCCCGCTTCTCTCGCACCGGGCCTACGGGAGCTTCTCCGTGCCGTGCCGCCTGGTCCTCTCCGCGGCGGCCGGAGCCGTCATCCTGTCGTTTACGCAGACTCTTTCGGCGCTCGCGGGACTCCCCTGGAGCGCGCTGCCGCTCGCCCTGCTGACCGCGGCGATCGCCGGCTCGCTGCGAATCGGGGCCCGCGGCTCCGCCACGCCCTCCCCCGCCGCCGCCGAGGATCCCGGCAGGAGCCTGGCGGGGTTCCTCGCCGCCGCCTCGATCGGCATCGCTCTTCTCTTGACGGCTGGAGGCGCCGTCGGTTCCTCCGACCTGCTCCTCTTCTGGGGTCCCAAGGCCCAAGCGTTCGCCTCGGCTCGAACGATCGACGCCGGTTTCCTGTCCGATCCTCGAAATGCGCACATGCACCCCTACTATCCGCCCCTCGTGACCAACCTCTTCGCCCTCTCGACGACGATCGCTGGAGGCCTTCGCTGGGACGCCGCCACACTCACATTTCCGCTTCTGCTCGCCGGCCTCGCCGTGACTCTTCCTTCCCTTCTGCGAAGGGCCGAGCGGCCCTGGGCTCCGGCCGCGATCTCGGCGGTGGTCGTTTCGGCACTGGCGCTGCTCGGCACGGAGGCCGACGTCGCGGGCAACGCAGATGTCTTTCTGTGGCTCTTCGAGCTCGCGGGAATGGCGTTGCTCCTGACGCCTCGGCCGATCGACGCTCCCCGGCTCCTTCTGGCGGGCCTTCTGCTGGCGGGGGCGGCCACATCCAAGGTGGAAGGCCTGCCCTTCGCGCTCGCGGCGGCGCTCCTCTATCTAACGGGGCAGCGCGCTCGAGGGCGTGCTCTCAAACCCTGGGTTCTCCTTCTCGCTCCGACCGCACTCTCGCTCGGCGCCTGGTTTTGGCTCGGGCTCTCTCGAAAGGTCTTCGACCGCTACGGCGAGTACGGCAGCCCTTTCGACTTGCGCTGGGAGCGACTGGGGCTCGTCGCCTCGCAGATCGCCCGCGCGTTCTGGTCGGCCGGCTGGGCCCTTCCCTTTCTCGTGCCGCTCGCCGTTGTCTTGCTCGGTCCCGGCGGCGCGCGCCGCTTGCCCCTCGCCGTCGCTGCCACGCTGGCTGTTTTTCTGACGTTGACCTACCTGTCGCCCGTGCCCGACCCGAGGCTGTGGATCGAGTGGTCTGCGAGCCGCACATTTGCTCCCATCGCGGCGCTGCTCGCACTCTCGGCTGCCGCACCCGACGAGCGCGGCCACGCAAGGCACGCGATCGAAAGCAGCAGCGACACGCCGGAAATCCAGAGCCCGGCCGCGAAGGACTCCGGCCAGTAGTCGAGCACGGCCCGGTGCCGTCCGGGGGGCGCCTCGAACGCCACGAAGGCGAGGTTGTATCGAAGAAGCGGCATCGCGTTTCCATCCACGGTCAGCCGCCAGCCTGGCCAATTCGTCACGGACGTCGCAATGACCGTTTTCTCCCGTGCCTCGATCGACAGATCCATTCGCGGGCCTTCGTAGCGCGTGATCTCGACTCTGGCCGGGCCATTCGTCTCTGGGGGCGCCGAGGGACCCTCCAGGACACCCGTCTCGGCAAAGTCGGTGATCGCATAGAGACGCTCGCGTTGGCGCGCCGGCTCTCTCTCTCGAACGATTCGTCGCGGCACGAAGACTCGCGGCAGCACATCCGGGTTCTCGAGCAGGCGTCCGGTGCGGTCCTCCGACAGGACCTTCCACCTCGGGGGAGGCGCGTAGCCCGGCGGGGCGATCACGTAGCGAACGTTCAAGAAGGAAAGAAAAGGCTTCGTGGGATCCTCCACGCGGTTGAACCAGACCGGCTGCGGAACGCACCAGAGGGGAAATGTCTGCGTCAGCTCCGTCAGGGTCAACGCCTCGTAGCCGCGCACGTCCTCCAGCCCGTAGAGAACGGCCGCGTTGGGGACGAGCGTGTATCCGAGCGCGGCGGAGCGAGCCGGCACACCGCGCGGGATCGCGTCGAGCAGCGGCAGCCGCGGGTAGAAGGCTCGTGCCGGAAAGGTCGGGTGGAAGGGCTCGACCTCGATCTTGCGCTGAAGGAGGAGCACGGGTATGAGCAAGGCGACTCCCAGGGTCCCGCGATGACGCCGCCGGGCGATCCAGGCGATGGCCGCGACCAGCGCCACCGGAACGAGCTGCGCCAGGAGGTTGTCGCGCCGATCGGAAGCCGCCATTCCGAGATCGCGCAGCCGCGGCGCGAGGCCGAGGCTCAAGACCCCAAGAACCACGAAAACGATCGCGGCGGCCGCAGTCAGGCGCGCGGCCATCCCGCGCGAACGCTCCCGCAGCTCTTGCGCTCCGAAAGCGGCGAGGGCGGCGGTCGAGAAGGCGGGAAGGAAGACCAGGCGCTCGTTGATGGAAACGTCGAAAAACGGGAGTCGGGCAAGCCCGTCGGCGATCACCGGAAAGCCCGCCCAGGCAGAAAGGCCGATGACGCCCAGCAGCAAGAGGGGCCATTTCTCGCGGCGGCGCGAGATCAGCCCGACGAGAGCCAGCGGGAGAAGCACCGAGCCCGCGTAGGCCGCCGGCTCGAGGGCGGTTTGGTCGACCTGGCTCTGTCCGGGAATTCCGAAAGCGTAGGGAACCAGGTGCTTCGAGGAGCGATCGAGGGCCGCCTCGACGGGGCGGGACCGGTGCGACTTCGCGTACAGGTTCCGGCGCATCGTGTACTCGACAGCCTTCGGCGCCGCTTCGGCGAAAGGGAGCAGGAAAACTGCCGAGAGCCCTAATGCCAGCGCGCCCGCCGCCAGCGCCAGCGCAACGGCTCGGCGGATCCGCTCTCTTCCGTCCCAGAAGAGCTCGAAGAGGAAGAAGACGCCGCCCGCCGCGACCGTGTGGAGCAGGGACTCGGGATGGCCGGCCGTCGCGATCAGCAGGAGAGCGACGAGCAGCAACCCCGCGGCGCGCCGTGTTCCTTCCCTCGCTACGCGTCGCAAGCCGAGGAGCAGCAGGGGGAACGGGGCCGCTGCCGGGGCGAGGGGATGACCGGCATAGAAGACGAGGTAGTCGCTGAAGGCCCAGGCCGCCGCTCCCAAAAGGGAGGGCGACTCGGCGCAGCCGACCTCCCGCAGGAAAAGATAGGCCGACAGAAGCGCCAGGAAACACCGCAGCGCCATGTCGAAGGTCCAGGAGGCGCCGAGCGGCAACAGGAATCCGATGGCCGTACCCGGAGAAAAAGCGGCGGGCTGCTGCATCGCGAGAAGCGGCTCCCCGGCAAGGGAAAATCGGTTCCAGAGGGGAAATCTCCCGTTCTTGACCTCCTCGCGAATGGCCTTGCGCCAGGGGATCCCCTGGTAGACGACGTCCCCCAGGACCGCGTTGCGCGTCGGACCGACTCCCCGCTCGCCCCGGAGGGCGGCCAGGGGCCACGAGTCATAGGTGATGTCGAGCGGCGCGTAGACGCCCGCCGTCCACAGAGCACGTCCGATGAGGAGAAACGGAGCGAGCAAGAGAAAGGCGCAAGCCGCGGCGCGCACCGGGGCGACGAAGCGGCGCACGAGGAGCAAGCAGCCGGCCGTCGTCCCGAAGTAGACCGCGAGCAGTCGCAGGGCGGTCAAGCGAAGCCTTCCCTACTCGAAGCGCCCGGCAAGCACAAAGACTCTTACGCAGCACCGCGGCCGCGCGTTGAGGCCGAACCCCTTCGCCGCGGCTTCGCCAGAACGACCAACGCGGCGAGCAAAGAGGCGCTTGAGATCGCGAGCCCCCACGTGAACGAGCGAGGCCAGTAGCGCAATACCGCGCTGTGCTTCCCGGATGGCGCCTCGAAGGCGAGAAATGCGCGATTGAAGCGAAGCAGAGGCCACTCCTTGCCGTCCAAGGTCAGGCGCCAGCCGGGCCACGCCGTGACGGAGGTCGCGACGAGGGCTCCCTTGCCGGAGTCGACGGAGAGCTCGAGACTCTGCCCTGTGTAGCCGGTGATCCCCACCTTCGCCTCACCGTTCTCCATCTCCGACACGGACGCACTCTCGACGACGCCGGCCTCGGCAAAGTCCGCGATGGAGAAGAGTCTCTGCCGCTGCCGGGCCGGGTCGGTCTCCCGGTAGATCCGCCGGGGCGCGAAGACCCGAGGCAGTGCCTTGGGGTTCTCGAGCAGCCACCCACCCGGCTCCTGCGCGAGGGCCCTCCAGCCCGGCGGGACCGGCCCCCCGGGAGCCGAAATCACGTAACGCACATTCAGGAAGGCCAGGAACGGCTTCGTCGGGTCATCCACACGGTTGAACCAAACGGCCTGGCGGACGCACCAAAGCGGAAACGTCTCGACCAACGACGCCAGAGTGGTCATCTCGTAGCCGCGGACGTCCTCGAGCTCATAGATGGCCGAGGCCCCCGGGACGAGCTCATACCCCACTCCGACGACGCGGTACGGATCGCCGCGCGGAATTGCCTCGAGCAACGAGAGGCGCGGATAGAAGGCCCGCGCCGGATAAGTCGGATGCACCGTCCGGGCCTCGAGCCCGCGAGCCGCGAGAAACAGGACGAGCAGGCCTCCGGCGGCCAGGCTGCCCTTGCGCTGCCGCAGCGCCCACGGAACGAGCAACGCCCCGGCAAGCAACGGGACGACCTGAAAGAGGATCCGGCCGGCAAGAAACTCGCGCGGCATTTCGAGTGCGAGCAGCGGACGAAGCCGGACAGCGAAGAAGAGCAGGAGCAGCGCCGCGAGACCGAGGCAGGCGAACGCGAAGCGCCCCCCCGCTTTCCCCTGCCGGAGCTCCTCGGCCCCGAGCGCCGCCAGTGCGCAGACACCAAACGCGGCCAGGAAAACCAACCGGTGGTTGAGAGAGATCGAGAAAAGCGGAAGGGCCGAGACGATCCCCGCAACCGGCGGAAGGCTCACGAAGACGGCGAGCCCGAGAAACACGTAGAGGAGGAAAACCCAGCGCTCGCGCCGGCCGGCGAGGGCGCCAATGACGGCCAGGGCGAGCAGCAGGGCGCCGACGTATCCCCCGGCCGGCCGGGCGAGGTAGGACTCGACTCGACCCTGTCCCGACACGCCGTACGCGTACGGAAGAAGAAACGTCAGCGAATGGGCGAGGCTGGTACCCAGGGCCGCCGGTACAGGCTCGCCGGATACGCTCCCGGTGCGGTCCAGAAGCTCCTGCGTCCGAGGCAGGATCTCGAGAAACGGAAGAAGCGATGCGGCGGAGAGCCCCAAAACGAGCGCCCCGGTCACGAGCGAGACGAGTATCGCTCGGCCGCGGCGGCCGGTTCCTGCGGCCAGAAGCTCGGCCACGAAGTAGATGCCTGCCCCGGCCACCGTGTGCAGCAGGCTCTCTGGATGCCCGGCCGCCACCATGAGGAGCAACGCCGCAGCGGTGACGGCAGCCGCCCCCCGGCCGGGCTCCCGCGCCAGCCGCCGGAGCCCCAGTAGCAGTAGCGGAAAGGGGCCGATGGCCGGCGACTGCGGGTGTCCGGAGAGGAAGACCAGGAAATCCGAGAACGCCCATCCACAGGCGCCGATCAAGGACGGCAGATTGCCGAGCTCGAGCTCCCGGAAGAAGAGCAAGGCGCAGACGAGCGAGACCAGGAACCGAAAGGCCATGTCGAAGGTCCAGGCCTGAGGCAGCGGGAGCAAGAAACCGATCCAGGTTCCCGGATGGAAGGCACTCGAGAGCTGTGCCGCGAGAAGCGGCGTGCCTGCCATGATGAAGCGATTCCAAAGCGGCCATCGGCCGCTCTTTGCCGCTTCCCGCACCGCCTTGCGCCAGGGAATTCCCTGATAGACGACATCGGACAGTAGCGGCGTCTGGGTTTTCTCGATGCCCGCCTCGGCCCGGTGCGCCGCGAAGGGCTCTCCCTGGTAGACGATGTCGATCGGGGCGTACAGCCCGCCGGTCACGAGCGCCTTTCCGGTCAGGAGAAGGGGCGCGAAGGCGGCGAAGATCGCCACTCCTGCCGACAGCCGGCGCACGAAGCGGTGCGCGAGCCAGAGAACCGCCGCCGCCGAGCCGAAATACACCGCGACCAAACGCAGAACCAAGAGAGACACGTCGAGGGATCTTACTTCCGGGACGGCGTACACTCCGGACGTGGCCTACTCCTGGGAGCGGCTGACGCCGGCCGAGAAGGACGCGATCCTCCGAGGAGTCGCCGGGGGCGTTGCTCTTGCTCCCCCGCGAGTCGTCGAGATTTCCTGGCAGGACCGGTGCAACATCTGACTGCTTCTTCTGCTCGACGGCCGAAGTCCGAGCGGGCGGCTTCGAGCTGTCTCGGGCGAGGCTTCTCGCTCTCTTCGACGAGATGCAACAAGCGGGAGTGCGCGCCGTCCGGCTGACCGGCGGCGGCGAACCGCTCTTCCGCAAGGACGCCGTGGAGCTGATCGGCGCGCTCGGCCGCCGGGGCATCCGCGTCTCGGACGTCACGACCAATGCGGTGCTCCTGACGGAGCCGGTCGTGAGGGCGCTCTACGCCGCCGGCTGCGACGAGATCCACGTCTCGATCAACACGGCCGAGCCCGATTCCTACGCGGCCATGATGCAGACGACCGAGAAGAACTTCGGCCGCGTCGTCGAAAACGTGCAGCGCGCGGCCCGCATCAAGACCGAGACGGGGTCCGACTGCGCGCTGCGTCTTCAATTCCTGATCTACAAGGACAACTTCCGCCAGATTCCGCGGATGCACCGCCTCTTCCGGGAATCCGGCGCCGACACGTTCTGGTTCAATGGCCTCTTCCCGGTCCGTCCCATGCCCGCCATGACCGATGCCGAGATCGACGAGATGCTGCGCCTCTACGAAGGGGTCCTGGCGGAGGATCTCTTCGTGCGGTTCACCGGTTTCTCGTTCTGGGAGCGGGCCATCTCCGAGCGCATCGCCGCCTCGAGCCGTGCCGCGCTCGCCGCAGGCTGCGTGCTCGGGCGAACAAGCTCCTCTCCGAGCGGGCAGGAAGAGGCCTCTCGAAGCTCCACGAGTTCTGCCTGATCGGCTGGTACTCGACGTCGATCAACGCGAATGGCGACGTCGTGCCCTGCTGCATCCTGCAGGACCGGAAAAACGCGGTTCTCGGCAACATCTACCGGCAGGCGCTCTCGGAGATATGGGAAGGCGTGGCCTACCGGCGTTTCCGGGCGGAGCTTTCCGACATCATGGCACGGCGCGGAGCGAAGTCGGACTTCTCGGGGGCCTGCGTCGTCGAGGAGGTCTGCGTCAAGAAAGATGCGTGTCCGAACCGCTCCTTCTATTGGTCCGACGACGCGGCGTTCCGGCGGCGCTTCCACCGGCTCGTCGAGGAGATGCCCGAGCCGGCGGCGGCCCCCTTTTCCCGGGCGCGACCGTCGGCGCTCCCGGTGTCCGAGCCGATTAGCCGGACTTCGCCCGCGCCTTCGACTCCCGGGCCTCCGCCTCGACGCTCCCCTCGTAGTAATCCAGCCCGGAGTGGTCGAGAACCTCCTCGCCGACTAGGATCCGGAGCGTGTTGGTCAGCTTCAGGTGCTGGATGAAGAGATCGTGCTCGGGACGCAGGTCCGGCCGCGACATCGGGCTCTTGAAGTAGAAGGACAGCCACTCCTGGATGCCCGACAGGCCGGCCCGTTGCGCCAGATCCAGAAACAGAATCAGGTCGAGAACGATGGGCGCCGCGAGGATCGAGTCGCGGCAAAGGAAGTCGATCTTGATCTGCATCGGCTGGCCGAGCCAGCCGAAGATGTCGATGTTGTCCCAACCTTCCTTGGCGTCGCCCCGCGGCGGGTAGTACTCGATGCGCACCTTGTGGAAATACTCGCCGTAGAGCTCGGGGTAGAGCTCCGGCTGCAGGATGGCATCGAGAACCGAGGTCTTGCTGACCTCCTTGGTGCGGAAGGAACCCGGATCGTCCAGCACCTCGCCGTCGCGGTTTCCGAGGATGTTCGTCGAGAACCAGCCGTGCAGGCCGAGCATGCGGGCTCGCAGGCCGGGAGCGATGATGGTCTTCATCAAGGTCTGTCCCGTCTTGAAGTCCTTGCCCGCGATCGGGACATGGCGCTGCCGGGCCATCTCGGTCAAGGCCGGAACGTCCACCGTCAGGTTCGGGGCGCCATTGGCGAACGGGATGCCAGAGGCGAGCGCGGCATAGGCGTAGATCATCGAAGGCGAGATGTCCGGCGAGTTTTCCTTCAGCCCCTTCTCGAAGGCCGGCAACGACTCGTGGATGCCAGACGCCTTCGCGTAGACCTCGGTCGATCCGCACCAGACCATGACCGAACGTTTCACCCCGGTCTTGCGTTGGAAGCCCTCGATGTCCTTCTGCAGCTCCTCGGCCAGGTGCATCTTGGTCGGCGCCTGCTTGCGGTGCGAGCCGTCGAGGTTCCGCACCCACGCGCGATCGAAGACGGCGGGCCAGGGGGAAAGCCCTTCCAAGTCCGAACGGACTGCGGCCAGCATCTCGCGCGACACGACACCGGCCTTCGACGCCGCCTCGTAGGCGTTGTCCGGAAAGATGTCCCACGCCCCGAAGGCGAGATCGCTCGGCTCCGCCAGCGGGACGAGCTCCTTGATCCGGACGAAGCGGGGATCGCTGCGTTTGCCGAGGCGCATCTTCTGCATCTGCGTCAGGGAGCCGAAGGGCTGCGCCATCCCCTTCCCGATCAGGTGGACTCCCGCCACCAGTGTCGTCGCGACGGCGCCCAGGCCCGGCAGCAAGACGCCCAACCGGCCGTCCGCCGGAGCGATGTCCCGCGCGAGCTCGGGGTAGTAAGACGTGCGTTCGTTCATACCGTTTTCCTTTCGGGGCCTCGTCGGGAGAGGGCCACGAGAACCAAGAAGAATATCGGAGCGCCGATGGCCGCGAGAACCAGGAATCCGGCGGCCTTCCCGAACAGAGACAGAAGGAGGACGAGCCAGATGAAGTCGCGGCGGGACAGGGCGTCGGCCACCCGAGACGCCGTCGAGTCTCCTGCTGCCACCGAGGTAAACAGCGGCCCCTGCTTCGAGCGCATCATCGTGGTTCGGTAGACGAACCAGGCGGAAGCAAGCGTTCCCGCCACCGCCAGCGCCCCGAGAACGAGGGGGAAGGAGGCTCCCGCCCCGCGGCTCCAGCCGAGGCCGATGCAGGCGAAGACGGCGGAGTGAACGACGTTGTCCCCCCAAAAGTCGAGCACGCCCCCGAACCGCGACTCCTGGAACTTCAGCCGCGCGAGCTCGCCGTCGCAACCGTCCAGGATCGAGTGCCACAGGAAGAGAAGGGCCCCCGTCGTCTGCAGCGCGGGTCGCGGCGAAAGGAAGAACGGGGCACCCAACAGGCCGATGGCGACGGATACGAGCGTCATCGCGTTGGGGCTGATCCGCGTTGCCGCCAGGCGGCGGCTGATCGCGAGCGAGATCTTCCGTTCGACGTGCCGCGACATGAATCCTTCGGTGTCCTTGACCAGCCCGGAGAGCAGCCAGCGCTCGGCGCGGCGGCGGTCGGCCGCCGTGTCGACGGCCACGCCGAGCTCGCCTGGAGGCCTGCCGGTGAGCAGCTCCCGGACCTCCGAAGTCCTCAAGACCCGGTTCCAGGGCACGACCGCCGCTCCCGGCGGGATGGCGGCTCCCGGCGCCACGAGCTCGGCCGGCGTCGCTTCCAGGGCACGGCCTAGGCCGCTGTCCGGAGTTGCCCCCTCGACGACGATGCGCTCGAAGCCGGCCTTGGTGGCCGCAAGGACCGTGCGCCGGATCATCGGGAGGCCGAGCAGGGGCTCTTCGGGCGGCACCGCCGAGGCCCCCTCGGGGCGAACCAGCCAGAGCGAGCGCGCGACGCTCACGCCGATACCACCGGAAGGCTCGCCCCGCCTCGGCGGCTCGACTCCTTCGCCGCGGCGATCAGCCGCACGCAGAGTGCGGCCTCGGCGAGATTTCTACCGCGGACCGCCGGGTCACGGACCTCCTCCAGGAACTCGCCCGCGACGCCGCGAAACCAGTCCGGATGGTGCGAGCCCTCTGCGAGCGACGGCAGCTCCCAGACGATCGGGGCGGCCCCGTCTAACGAGAGTTCGAGCCGTCCGCCGTCGAGATTGAGGCCCCCTCGGTCGCCGTCGATTCCGACGCGGTTGCGCCGCTCGTCGGCCGCCCAGGTCAGAGAGATCCCGGCTTCGACACCATCCCAGTCGAGGGAGACCGCGGCGGTGTCCTCGATCTGAAACTCACGGTGTCTGCGGGTCTCGAGCCGCGCGGAGACCGCGCGCGGCTGCCCCCCCAACCATTGCCGCAAAACGTAGAGAGCGTGCCAGCCGTGATCCATGAGAACTCCGCCGCCCGACTGCGCCGGGTCGACGCGCCAGTTGCCGCTTTCCCCGGCGGCCACCGCCGGCTGTGTCCGCAGCGTCTCCCAACGGACACGCCGAACCCTGCCGAGGGAGCCTTCGCGCAGAAGCTCCGTCATCTTCGCCAGGGCCGGCGCATGCTTCCAGTTGTGCACCGTCACCAGAGCCCGGTCCTTCCGGCGCGCGAGGTCGGCCAGCCCGGGCAATTCCTCGGCGGATAGGACCAGCGGCTTCTCGCACAAGGCGTGGCAACCGGCCTCGAGCGCGGCCCGAACGATCGGGGCGTGCCCGGCCGGGGGCGTACAGACGTCGACGAAATCGGGGGACTCTCCGGCGAGCAGCTCCTCCGCGGATTCGTACCACCGCGCCTCTGGATAGGCTGACCGAAACGCTCCGGCCCCCTCGGTGCGGGCGTCGGCCGCGGCGACGAAGGTGAGGTCGGGAACTTCTCGCCATCCGGGCAGGTGGCCGTTGCGGGCGACGTGCCCGACGCCGATGAGCGCTCCCCTCAGCATTTCTTGGAGGGCCGGCCCGAGAACGTCAGTCGAGTTTCCACTGCCGGGCGAGAACGCCGACCGCCTCGTCTAGGATCTCGAGCCCATCGAGCGCCGTCCGCTCGTCGATGTTCAAGGGCGGGTTGATCCGAATGACGGGCGTGTAGGACATCGCGACGAGACCCCGGCGCAGGCACTCCTGGAAGAGCGCCTTCGTGAAATCCTTCGAGACGAGCTCCTTCGAGCGGCGGTCCTTGACCAGGTCGAGGCCGAGCATCAAGCCCTTGCCCCGAACGTCGCCGACGACGCGGTGCTTCTCCTTCATGACCTCCAGCCGCGCGAGCATGGCACGGCCCACGCGCTCGGCGTTGCCGACAAGGTTCTCGCGCGTGATGATCTCGAGCGACGCCAGGCCGGCGGCCGAAGCGAGGGGGTTCCCGCCGTAGGAAGAGGAGCTGCCCGACGGGTTTGCCCAGGGCTTGGCCTTCGTGAGCTCCTCGGTTGAAATCACGCCCGAGAGCGGGAAGCCCCCGCCCACTCCCTTGCCCACCGTCATGACGTCGGGAACCACACCCTCGTGGTCGACTCCCCACATCTTTCCCGTCCGCCCGAAGCCGGTGATCATCTCGTCGGCGATGAAGAGCGCTCCGTGCTCCTTGGCGATCGCGCGGATGGCCGAGAGGAAACCGGGCGGCGGAATCACGTTGCCGGCCGTTCCCTGCATCGGCTCCGCGATGATCGCGGCCACGGCGCCGCCGGACTGATTCTTGATCACCTCGCGCGTCTTCTCCGCGCAGGCGACTCCGCAGTCCGGGTACGTCAGCGAAAGGGGGCAGCGGTAGCAGGAGGCGTACGGCGCCGAGTAGCAGCCCGGCACGAAGGGACCGAGGCCTTCCTTGAAGTCTCCCCAGAGAAGCGGCAGCACCCCACCCGTCTTGCCGTGGAAGGCGCCGGAATAGCCGATGAACTCGAACTTCTTCGTGACCGATTTGGCCAGCCGAAACGCCGCCTCGACCGCCTCGGCCCCGCTCGAGAAGAGCTGGATACGCGTCAAGCCGGGCGGCGTGACCGAGGCCAACAGGTCCAGAAACCTCGCCCGCGTCTCGGTCGTGAAACTGCCGAAGGTCAGCCGCTCGAGCTGCGCCTTGAGCGTTTCGACGTAGTGCGGATGACAATGGCCCACACTGCCCACCGCGATGCCGGCGATGAAGTCGATGTAGGCGTTGCCGTCCTCGTCGTAGAGCTGGCTCCCCTTCCCGCGGGCCATCGCGAGGCCGGAATAGAGCGCGAAGGACTGCAGTCCGGGCGCCATGTGACGCTGTTCTTCCGTGCAGATTCGCTGCGAGCGCGCGCCGACCTCGTTTCGCTTGACGGTCTCGGTCATCGTGGAACTCCCGCCTCCCGCCGGAAACGAATGGCCAGGCACTCCGCGATCCGCGAAGAGGCCACCTCGCGGTACAGCGCGAAGCTCGGCCAGGCGTTCAGATCGATGAGCACGATCTTCCCGCCCGGCCCGGCAATCGCGTCGCCGCCGAACACTTCGAGACCGAGCGCCCCGGCGCCGCGCGCGACGAGAGCCTGAAGCCTTTCGGGATCGAACCGGTGGTTGGAGAGCTTCTGGTCGCGGTGGTAGAACCATTGAAACCAGGAGAGCGGGACTCCGGCCTCACCTTCTCCGGCCACGCCATAGAACTTGATCAGGTCGCCGGGCACGTGCTCCTGGACGACGGCGTGCGCGATGCCGCGCCCGTCGAGCCGAAGGAGCGCGGCGCGAAGCGCCTCGGGATCCGCGGCGAAGGAGACATCGCCCTCCTGTGTCGCGTGCACGTCTCCCCGCTTGACCCAGCAGGGAGCCCCGGGCTCCGCCGGCGCTTTTCCGCCCGACGTCTCGACGAGCGTGCTCTTGGGGAACACAACCCCTTCCCGGAGGAAGAGCGCGATCGTTCGCTCACGGTCGGTGTTCCGGATTCCCGCCGGCCGGTTGACGATGCGCGCTCCGCGACGCTCCCAATCGGCCAGACGCTCGACGGCGGCGGGCCTCTCGCACATGACGAAGAGGAAAGGCGGGACCTCCGACGCGGGAATCTCCGGCAGCTCGTCGGGAGACTTGAGCTCCACCTCGAACCCGCGCCGGGCGAGCTTCGCGGCGGTCGCCCGAAGGATCAGGGCATCGTCGGTCTCGCGGCCCGGGGAGTGCGCCAGCTCGCGATAGATCCCCCAGCAGCGTGGATTGGCGCTCAAGCGACTCCTCCCGCGGCGCGCCGGAGCGCCCGCCCGAAGAGCGTCTCGGCCAGGCGCACGTCCTCGGGCCGGTCCACATCCACCGCTCTCGGGATCGAGACGGCCCGAATCGGCTCCCCGGCGGCGCAAAGCCAGGAGAGATACTCGCGCAGGCGGCCGAGTGTCGCCGGGGGCTCGAGGCGCCGCGCACCCTCGGAGATCACGTAGAGACCGGCGGTCACGGCATCACCCTCTGCTCCCCCGATCTCGCGCACGCGGTCGGACGCGTCGCGACGCACCCAGAGCGGCTTCTCGTCGGCCACCAGCGGCGTGACGGCGAGCACGGTCTCCTCCTCGGCTGCCTGCTCGGCCTTGCGGACGAACGCCACGAAGTCCTCGGCTGCACAAAGGGTGTCCACCGTCGTCACGAGCAGGCGACCCGGAGGCGAAACCGCGAGGATCGTTCGGAAGCTCTCCCAGGAGTGGGGAGTCGTCCGCAAGACCACCGTCTTGACCAGCTCCGGAAAGCGATCCTCGACGAACGCGGCACACTCCTCCTGCTCGGCATTGAAGATGATCGAGACGCTGGAGACACCCGCCGCGGCGAAGTTCGACAGCACGCGCTCGACGAGCGGCATGCCGGCCACGGGAACGAGCGGCTTGGACGGACCGAGGGCCTGGAGCCGGCTTCCCTCCCCCGCCGCGATGACGCCCCCGGCCACGATCGCCTTCACGGCAGCACCTCTTCGAGCTCCCCGAGACGACCGATCACCCGGTCCTCGGGGCAGCAGGCCGTGCCTTGACCCGAGCGAAGCCAAACGTGCCGGATGCCGGCGCCCTTGGCTCCGGCCATGTCGCGGGGCAGCGAGTCGCCGACGAAAAGCGCTTCTTCCGGCGAAGCATCGACCGCCCGCAGCGCGGCCTCGAAGATGCGGCGTTCGGGTTTCTCCGCGCGCACGACTACCGAATCGATCGCGGCATCCAAGTGGGGCGTCAATCCCGTCTCGCGGCAGACGGCCTCCAGATTGCCGTAGAAGTTGGAAACGACCGCGATGCGATAGCGCGAGTGCAGGCGGGACAGGATCTCCGCGTTTCGGGCGAGGCAGACGCGTGCGTCCGCGAGGAAGCGAGCCGTGACCGGTTCGGCCTCCTTCGGCCTCCCGAGCCTGCCCGCGACACCACCGGACAAGAGGTCGACTGTCCGCGCGAGCGAAAGATCGGGCGGGATCGAGCCGACCAACGCGTCGTCCGTGTCGTAGAAGGCGCGGTCGAAGGCCTCTCCGACGGGATCTCCTTGCTCGTCGAACAGCCGGCGGAAACGATCCTTCCAGGCGACGCCGTCGGCGTCGAGCGTGCCGCCGAAGTCGAAGAGCAGGGCCCGCAACGCTCGCGCCGCGCTCACGGCCGAGCCTCCCCGTTGGCGAGCCGCGCGACCCGACCGGACGGGCGTCTGCCGCCCTTCGACCAGGATTCGGAGAGAAGGACGATCAACCCGGGCAGCACCCAGACGAGCTCCCGGGCCCGCCGCACCAGGCCGTACGCGACCCCCTGCGCCGCGGTCAGCCCGAGCAGCATGCAGACGCCGGTCCGCGCACCCTCGGCGCCCCCGACGCGGGCGGGCAGGAAGAGCAGCATCGTCGTCAAGACCATCGAGAGCGCCTCGACGCCGATGGCGGCCGCGCCGCTCGCCTTCTGCGGAGCGAGCAGGCGAAGCACGATCCAGGTTTCCAGGGCCCCGCCGCACCAGCCGACGAAACAGAGCGCGACTCCGGCGGCAAAGGCCGCGCGGCTCTCGCCATAGAAGCGCCGAATGCGATGGTCGACCGCTTCCGCGCCCTCATGGTGCGGCGTGAGCCGCTCGGAGAGCAGTTTCCACCGAGAGAGCCACCGCACCGTCGGGGCGTAGGTTCCGCGGCGCAAGGCCCAGGTCAGCCCGAGAAGCAGGATGCCGAGCAGCGCGACACCGGCCAGGGCTCCGACGCGGGCTCGCGTCGAAAGGGGGAAGATCACGAGCGTCACCGCGACACCGCAAAGCACGAACAGCCACTGCGCCAGCAGATCCACGTGCTTGTGCAGCGTGACCGACGCGAGCGCCTTGCCCGGCCCGATCTCCCCGGAGAGCAGCCGCACCTTGATCGGCTCGCCCGCGACCCCCCCGGGAGCGAGGTAGTTGGCGGAGTCGCCCGCGAGGTAGACGGCGAAGAGACGAGGCAGGCGGCGCGCATCGGGACGCGGATCCATGACGGCCCACCAGCCGAGAACGAAGGCGGCTTGCGGCACCGCGTTAAGGGCCAGCAGGAACACGAACCAACCGCCGATCGCGCGAAGGTTTGCTTCGATCGCGGGCCAGCCGACCGTCCGAAACAGCCAGACGACGAGGCCGACTCCGAAGAGGAGCAGCGCCAGGCGCGTCAGACGCCTTCCCCAAGGCGGCGCTGCCCTCAGAGGGCCGGGGGATTCCATGTCGCGATCCGAATGGCGCGCGGGCGGGCGATCAAACCGCTTCCCGCTCGGCGGGCTTCAGAAGCACCTTGAGCTCCTGGGGCAGCGAGAAGCTCACGTGCTCCTTGACGGTCTCGAATTCCTCGACTTCACGCACGCCGAGGTTCTCCTGCGCGTAGCGGACGACTTCCCGGACGAGGATCTCGGGGGCCGAGGCGCTGGCGGTCAACCCCAGGACCCCGACACCCGTCAGCCACTCGGGCTGGATGTCCTCGGCGCGCTCGATCAAGTGCGAGGCCACCCCCTGGTCGCGAGCGACCTCACAGAGACGCAGGGAATTCGAGCTGTTGGGCGCGCCCAGGACCAACAGCAGGTCCACATACGGCGCCATCGCCTTGACGGCGTCCTGCCGGTTCTGGGTGGCGTAGCAGATGTCGTCCTTGGCGGGGCGCGCGAGCCGCGGGAAGCGGCGCTTCAGGATCTCGACGATCTCGCGTGTGTCGTCGAGCGACAGGGTGGTCTGCGTCAGGTACGCCACGCGGTCGGGATTGGGAACCTCCACCGTCTCCGCTTCTTCCTTCGTCCCGACCAATCGAATGGAATCCGGCGCCTCGCCGAGCGTGCCGACCGTTTCCTCATGGTCCTCGTGGCCGATCAGGATGATCGTGTACTTCTGGCGCGCGTACTGGATCGCCTCCAGATGCACCTTGGTGACGAGGGGACAGGTCGCATCGATGGTGCGCAGCCGCTTGCGCCGCGCCTTCTCCCGGACCTCCGGAGGCACGCCGTGCGCCGAGTAGACGAGCCACGCGCCGTCCGGGACGTCGTGCACCTCCTCCACGAAGTGCGCGCCCTTGCTGCGCAGCTCGTCCACGACGTAACGGTTGTGGATGATCTCCTTGCGCACGTAGACGGGCCCATCGCAGACCTCCAGGGCCTTCTCGACGACGTCGATGGCGCGCACCACCCCCGCGCAGAAGCCGCGCAGGCCGGCCACGAGGAGCTTCTCGATGCGGACTTCGGTCACCACGTGACGTGCTCCGCGAGGACCTCGCTCGGGCCGCTCGGCCGGGAGGAGCGCGCGCCCGAGCGGCGGGCCAGATCCGGATAGAGGGCGAGCACCGTTTCCACGACGCCCGCCGGATCGAGCTTGAAGTTCGCCCGCTGAAGGGCCGCCGGACTGTGCTCGACGAACTGGTCCGGAATCCCGTGCACCCGAAGCCCTTCGGTGTTCCATCCCTCGCGATGGAAGGCCTCGAGCACGGCGCTCCCGAACCCTCCCATCGCCAGGTGCTCCTCCAGGGTGAGCACGCGGGGAGCCGATTCCCGCACCCGGCGAAGCAGATCCAGGTCGAGCGGCTTGGCAAAACGAGCGTTGGCCACGCCGCAGTCGATTCCGCGCTCGGAAAGCGCCACGGCCGCCTCCTCGGCGACCGGGACCATGGAGCCGTAAGCGAGGAGGCAGATGTCCTTTCCCGCGCTTCGGATTTCCCCCTTGCCGATCGGCAGGGTCTGGAGCCTCTCGTCGAGGGGCACCCCGATGCCCGCGCCGCGGGGATACCGGACCGTGAAGGGCCGCCCGGAGGCGATGGCCGTCGCGAGCAGGTGTTGCAGCTCGTTCTCGTCACGGGGCGCGGCGACGGTCATGTTCGGGATGCCGCGCGTGTAGGCGATGTCGTAGATGCCCTGGTGGGTCTTTCCGTCGTCGCCGACCAGGCCCGCCCGGTCCACACAGATGGTGACCGGCAGATTCTGCAAGCACACGTCGTGGATCAACTGGTCGTAGGAACGCTGCAAGAACGTGGAGTAGATCGCCACGACCGGGCGCCACCCCTCCCTGGCCATTCCCGCCGCCATGATCACGGCATGTTCCTCGGCGATCCCGACGTCGTAGACGCGGTCGGGGAAGCGCTTCTTGACCTCGATCAAGGCCGTTCCCTCGAGCATCGCCGCGCTGATGGCGACGATCTTCTCGTCTTTCTCCATCAGAGTCATGAGCGTGCGGGCGAAGACCTGCGAGTAGGTGAAGCGGGGCGCCGAGCCGGGGGCCCCGGCCGGTGTGCCCGGCTGGTGAAACTTGGAGGGATTCTCCTCGGCCTGCACGTAGCCGCGCCCCTTATGGGTCAGCGCGTGGATGACGACGGGCGTGCCGTCGGCCGAGACGCTGCGGGCGCGGGCGAGGGCTTCCTCGAGCTCCACGAAATTGTGGCCGTCCACCGGCCCGATGTAGTGGAACCCGAGCTCGTCCCAAATCAGGTTGGGAAGGAAGAGACCCTCCATCGAGCTCTTGAGCTTCCGCGCGAGCTCCCAGGCCTTGTCCCCGTGCGGCAGCCGCTTGACGAACCGGTGCCCTTTCTCGATGAACTTGCCGTATGCCGGATGGAGCTCGAAACGATTGCGCCAGTGCACCAACCAGCCGACGTTCTCCGAAATCGACCAGCCGTTGTCGTTCAAGACCACGACCAGACGCTTGGGCTTGACGTGCACGATGTTGTTCAAGGCTTCGTAGCTGGGACCCGAGGTCAGCGCCCCGTCCCCGACGATCACGACGACGTACGGTTTGCCCTTGGTCTTCTGCAGCGCCATGGAAACGCCCAGCCCGTACGACAGCCCCGTGCCGGCGTGTCCGGCCGCCAACGTGTCGTGCGCGCTCTCGCTCGGCTCGGCGAACCCCGAAAGGCCTCCGGGTGTGCGGATCGAGGCGAATCGATCGCGCCGCCCCGTGATGAGTTTGTGGGTGTAGCACTGGTTGGAGGTGTCCCACACCAGGCGGTCCTTCGGGCTATCGAAGGCGCGGTGCAGGGCCAGAGTCAGCTCGACGACCCCGAGGTTGGAGGCCAAGTGCCCCCCGGTCTTGGTGATCGTTTCGATGATGACATCCCGGCAATCCTGGGCCAGATCCGACAATTTCGCGTGATCGAGCCTCTTGAGGTCCGCGGGGCCCTCGATGCGGTCTAGCATCTTCATGGTGTCGTCTTGGCCGTCCTCTCGTCGCAAACCACGCCCCCCGAGTCGTCGGCGCCGACCCGGATAGAGGGACGTGGTAAAGATATGCAGTATATCAAGCCGAATGTCCTTGTCATGATAGGGTTTACGGGCCAGCAGGATCATCGAAATCCGGCACAGGTTGCACCGAGGGAGGGCATCCACCCCATGGACGCGATTCGGATCGGCTCCGACGAGCACAAGCAGCTTTTCTGCCGTACGTTCATCCAGACCCACGACCCCTTCAAGCCGGAGGAGATCGCATGGCCGGACCTGGATGAGGAGAGCCTCAAGCGCCTGAAGTCCCTGCCCGTGTGGAACGAGGCGGCCCGGACCGAGGCCGCGACGGCGATCAAGGTCCAGACGCTCGGCAGGACGGAGACGGATCCGATTCTGGCGGAAGCCATCGCGCTCCAGGGCTACGAGGAGGCCCGACACGCCGACGTCATTCAGCGATTGACCCGCCGATACGGTATCGACGTCAAGCCCTACCCGGAGCCCGAGATCCCGAAAAATCCGACCTGGACGTTCCTGCGAACGGGCTACGGCGAGTGTCTCGATTCCTTTTTCGCCTTCGGGCTATTCGCCCTCGGAGGCCGCTCGGGCCTCTTCCCCGCCCCGATCATCTCGGTCTTCGAGACGATCATGCAGGAGGAAGCCCGCCACATCCTGTTCATCGTCAACTGGGCGGCGTACCTGCGGGCGCGCCGCCCCCTCCCGCTGCGCCCGGCCTTCGACGCGCGCCGGGCCTGGAACATCGCCGCTCAAGCCGTGGATCGGGTGCGGGGCGCCCTGCACATGAGCGGGGACGGGGGCAACGGCTCCCAGGACGGGTTCACGTTGAAGAGCCACACGAGCTTCTCGGACTTCTCGCTGCGCTCGTTTCTGGAGCTCTGCCTCGCCGAGAACGAGCGGCGCTTCGCCCCCTATGACCGCCGGCTGCTTCGGCCGATCCTCGTGCCTTCGACGGTCAAGGCGCTCCTGAAGGTTCTGCCGCGCGGAAAGGCCGCCACGCCCTCGAGCGCCGCGGCCTAGCGCGCCGGCCCGAGGCGGCCGGACGCTCGCCCGCCCCGGCCTTCACTTCAGGCCGAGGTCCGCCAGGATCTTCGGGTCCTTCTCCTCCATCGCCAGAACCTGGTGGCACGTGTCGCAGTCGTCGCGGATGACGCGGCCATCGGCGCTCTTGTGCTTTCCGTCGTGACATCGGAAGCAGCCCAGGAAGTCGTCGTGGCCGATGTTATTCGGATGAGATCCCCAGGTGACCTTCATTTCCGGAAAGATGTTGCGAAGGTAAATCGCTTTCACCTGTTCCGCGGCCGTCTCGACGGCGGCCCGCTCGCTCTGATAAACGGAGGGATACTTGGTCCGGTAGAAATCCCCGAGCGCCGCGGGAATGCGCTCCGACGCCGTCGCGCGATCGGCGTAGCTCGCCCGCAGGGCGGCCACCGCCTCGCGTTTGATGAAGGGAAGGCGCGTGCTGATCCGTCCGGCAGACATGGCCTCGTCGACCGCCCGTTCGGGCATCTGGAACGCGTGTGTCGGCCGGTTGTGGCAGTCCATGCAATCCATCTTGCGTCGCTCGGCGTTGGCGAGCTCTGCCGTCGACGCCTTCGCATCGGTCGAGACGAACTCGACTTTCTTTCCCGCGTCGTCGATGTAGGTGACCAAGGGGATGACCTGCCGGCGCCCATCGGTTGACACGTACTCGACCCGCTCGGTCGCGTCCAGATGGCGGCCATGGATTCCGACCAGCCCCTGCGCCGTTCGCCCGCCAATCTTCAAGAGCAGCACGCTCGTTGCCGGCGTGTTCTGCTCGTCGTCGGCGTATTTCGTCCTCACGAGGAACTTGTCGCCGGTGAATTTCTGGGGCCAGTGGCAGTGCTCACAGGTGTCGCGCGCCGGCCGGAGGTTATGGACGGGCGAAGGAATGGGCCGTGAGTACGTCTTGAAGGCGACCGCAAAGACCTGACGAACGCCGTCGATCTTGGCCTTCACGAACCAGGGCGCTCCCGGACCGATGTGGCACTCGACACAGGCGACGCGCGAATGAGGCGAGTTCGTGTAAGCGGTGAATTCGGGCGTCATCACCGTATGGCAGGTCTGTCCGCAGAACTGGGCCGAGTCCATGTACTCGACACCCTTGTACGAGGCCGCTCCCATGATGGCGAAGTTGGCGAAGGTGAGGAGGGCAACGACCAGAGTCGCGCGGCGCAAGAACGGGCTGCGCAGGTCCACCTTCGGATACTGGCGGGGCAGCTCTCCGCGCGCGCGAAGCTTGCGGCGCCGCAGAAACGCTCCGAGCGGCATCAACAGGAGCCCCAGGGCGAAGACCGCGGGGAGAATAAGGATGAACACGATGCTGGCGTACGGATGAATGGGACGCGCCTGCACAATCAGATAGATCCAGAACACGAGCAACGTGACGGCGGAGCTCGTCGTCAGGATGGCGCCGGCGAGCGAAATCCGGTTCTGGCCGAGAAAGACGGCGAGTCGAAACACGGTCGAGACGCGGTCGCGAGCTCCTCTGGCCATGAGTCGACCTCCTTGCGCCGGATCGGGCTCCCTCGGGGGGCCGGTCTAGCCTAGCAGCGCCCGGATCGTCAGAAAAACGAGAAGGAGGCCCAGGGCCACGGCGAGAACCGTCGAGATTCGAGTCCAGATCAGGGTCGCGGAGGTCGGCGGAGGCGAGGCCAGGCGCTCGAGCCGCCCGCTCGCGGCGATTCGTTCATATTCGGCCGGCCGTTCGTGGCGCAGCTCCTCTTCCGGAACGACGCCGGTAAAGATGACCTTGTCGACCGGGAACTTCTCCGGCCTCAGGTGGCTGTTGAAGAAGTGGATCGTAAAGATGAAGCAGACGGCGAGCAACGCCTCCTCCCCATGGATCAGGAGAGCCAGGTTGAATGCCGTGCCGGGAATGAACCGGGCGAAGAACTTGGGGAACCAGAGGACCAGCCCCGAGCCACCGATGATCCCCATGCCCCAGAAGACGGCCCAATAGTCGAACTTTTCCCAGTAGGCGTAGCGGTCGAACTTCGGACGCGGACCGCGCCCCATGAACCACCGGAAGTTCTGGGCGATCTGCACGATGTCCCGAGGCTGAGGCACCATGGAGTGGGGGCCCCAGAGGATTCCCCAGTCTTTCCGAACGACGAGGCGGTAGGCAAGCCGCGCCAGGTGCATCCCGAAGCAGGCGAGCATTCCGAAGGCGAAGACGCGATGGAGCAGACCGGCACCTTGGAAACCGCCGAGCAGACGCGCCAGAACGGCGGCCCAGGCGTGGGTCGAGAAGAGCAGGGGTAGTCCCGTCAGCGCCAGTCCCAGGAACGTCACCATCAACAGGAAATGCAAGAAGCGGTCGAAGGGGTCGAACCGCGCGATGTAGCGCTCGAGGGGCCTGGCGTCGCTCGTCATCTCTTCTCTCCCTCTCGGGGGGGCGGCTCCGCGCCGTTTCCTTCGCGCCGGGCGCGCCACGAACGCGGGAACCAGAGGACGGTGTGCAGGCCGAAGAACGCCATGACCCCCACCAGAAGCCACTTCATGAAGATCGACGCGTAGAAGAGCAGCGGATTGCGAGCGCGCTCCTTCGGATTCGGATGCGGGTCGTAGCGGGCGAACTTCTCGCCGGTGTCGGGGTGGCACTTCTGACAAGTCGCGACTCGCCCCGCGGGTGAGACCGTCGAACGCGAATCCGAAGCGGGGTGGATGTCATGGGCCCGATGGCAATCGGAGCAGGTTGCGATCCGCGCAAAGCCGAGATTCGTCACCTGTCCGTGGTAGGTGTCCCGGAAGGACTCCACCGACTCGGCGTGGCAGTTGCCGCATTCCTTGACGGCGTCCAGGCGCCAGGCCTCCACGTCTGCCTGCCGAATGTGGTGGGCCGTGTGGCAGTCGGTGCAGACGGGAGTCCGCTTGTCCCCGTTGCGGAACAGCGTTCCGTGAATTCCTTCGTCGTAGAGGCGCGCGATTCCTTGGTGGCACGAGCCGCAGGTCGAGGGAACGTTTCCCCGGAAGACCCGCGCGGCCGGGTCGGAGGAGCGCCGGATATCGTGCATGCCATGGCAAGTCTTGCAGTTGGGCGCGGTGACGAGGCCGCTCTTCAGGACGGCCCGGCCATGGATGCTGTCCTCGTAGAGCGCCGCGACGTTACCGATCTTGATGTGTCCTTTTCGGATCACGTCGGGGTTGCCGTGACACCGGGCGCAGGTCGCGGGAACGTTCAGGGCATAGGTCCGGGAGGCCGGATCCTTTGCCGGCTGGATGTCGTGCATCCCATGACAGTCCGAGCAGGTCGCCGCGACGCTCGCGCCATTCTGGCGGCGCGCCTCCGCGTGCACACTCTTTCCATAATCGGACACGATGTCGGCGTGGCAGCTCGCACATTGGGCCGGGGGGAGTTTTTCGGCGTGCGGAAACTCAGTCGACGCGGCCAGGCTGGCGTGACAATCGACGCAGGCGAGGCCCGCCTGTCCATGGACCGACGAGGCGAATTTCTCCTGGGCGACGAATAGGGAACGGCCGTCGGCGCGCTTGGCGTCCTTGTCCCCGTGGCAGGAGAGACAATCCTCGTTCGGCGGGGGCTTGACCGCCGGCGCTCCGTTCGCAGCGGAGACGCCGACGGCAAACAACAGGGGAAGCAGGAGGGCCGAGAGTCCTCTCCGAACCGCTACTTCTTGTCGCCCGGGTAGTCCTTCAGCCAGGCGATGTCGACCTCGGTGGCCTTCCGCTTTGCCTTCTCCGCGACGAGCCACTTGCCCCGATCGTTGTAGGTCAGGGAATCTTTCTTGGGCATCTTCTCGCCGTGGCAGTACAGGCAGTTCTCGGCGGGGAAGCCGAGCTCCTTCGCTTTCTTCTGCATCGGAAGCGTCGCGGACGAAGTGCCGCCCAGAAGCATCCACCCGCTCCAGGCGAGCAGGATCGTCCCGAAGCCCAACCCGACGCTCGTTCTCTTCATGGCGGAACCTCCTCGGGTCGGCCCGGTCGGCTACTTCTTGTTGCCCGGATAGTCCTTCAGCCAGGCGCCATCGACGGCCTTGGCGTTCTTCTTCTCCTTCTGGGCGACGAGCCACTGGCCGCGCTCGTTGAATGCGTGCGAGTCTTTCTTGGGAAGCTTGTCGACGTGGCAGTACTGGCAGTTGCTCGCGTCGATCCCGGCCGCTTTGGCCTGCTTCTGTATATCCATGCTGGCCGTCGTCGTACCGGAGATGGCAATCCAGCCGCACCAGAACAGGAGCACCGCGAGCAGACCGAGTCGGGACCCTGCACTCTTCATGTTCTCTCCTTTCCCCTCCTGGAGATTCTATACCGGGCCGCACGGGTCACGGCCGCCAGTGAATCCCAACGTAGTAGCGGTTGCCGATGTAGTTCGCCAGCGGCCCGGCCTGGTCGAAAGCCACCTTCTCGTCGTACTGGTCGCGCAAGAATTCGAGGGTCATGCCCAGGTTCTTGGTGAAGAAGCACTCGGCCAGGACGCGCGCGCGATTGAGCGTGAAGGGAATGGAGCCCTGGTTCTGGAACCAGAGATAGCCGGCGGTCAGGGTCACGGGCGACAGCGTCAGCGAGAGACCGCCTCCATAGGTGTGGCCGAGCTCCTTCTGGAAGGTCGGGACGATGGCGAAATTCTGAGGCACGCGGATCAGGATGTTGCGGTTGACCAGGAACTCGCCCACCGTCGCGTTCATCGTCAGCAGGTTCTTGACGAGCGTCACTTCCAGGTCGCCCGAGACGTCGCGAACGGTGGTGGCGTAGCCAATCTCGACGATGTCGTCGTCGGCGCGGGTCTCCTGGTACGTCCCGCCGATGCGGAAGAGGTCCTTGTAGGACCAGAGCGCGCGGAACTTGTAACGATTGCGCGTGATGTAGTCGGTTCGGAAGATCGGCTGGTTGGCCTCGTCATGGTAGTAGTCGCCGGTCATCGTCAGGCCGTACTTGGAGAACGAAACGCCGCCCCCGTAGGAATTGACGGTGCGTTCGTAGGTGCCGGACGACCCGTCGGTCAGGAGGAAATCGTCGCCCGACGGAGACACCGTCACCGTCGAATGCGTCTGGACCCACCCCGCGTTGGCGGCGAAGGGACCGAGGAGGCGTGCCGTGACTCGGGCGTCGTAGACCGTGTCCTTCCAGTTGACCGAGTTGTTGTCCTGAAGCAACTGGAGCAGGTCCCCCGCGTTGACGCCGGCGTACGTCACCGTGCTCAAGTAGAGATTCGTGATGAGCGCCTCCCCCGTCAATTCGCGGCTCGTCTCCGCCCATCCCCCGCTCAAATCGATGTTGGGCGCCAGATCGATCTCCGCGCGGGCCGAGCCCCGCCAGTAGTTCGTGTTCGCGTTCGAGACGATCGTCTGATCGAGGCCCTTGAAGAAACGGGCGATCTGGAAGGAAACGAAGTTGCCGGCATCCGATTCGATCGAGCTCGACTCGGCGCCGGCGTCGGCGCGAATGTAGCTGCCGCTCAACTTGACGCGCCCGAACAACCGCCCACTGAGCCAGACGTTTGTGACCGGCGTGTTGACCTTGTTCTTGTCCGCCTGGTCGATCTGAGTCGCCGTGACGTCCTGTCCGAGGACCGGGGCGGTGTTGTTGCCGTCACCGCCGCCGGGCACCAGGGTGTTGAACGACTTCCAGCGGAACTGACGGTACCCCTCCGTGACGGAGCCCTGGAAGGTCCCGAAGTTGAAACCGACGCCCACGCGGTAGAGCTCGTCGACCGTGGAGAGCTGATTGTTGAGCTGGAAGTCGTTGCCGCCCAGGGTGTAGGTCGTCGTCCCGGGTCCCTGGTAGGTGTTGCGTGTATAGCCCAGGAGCGGCGTCACGGCCTTGCCCGGGAACAGTTCCAGCGTCGCGTCATAGATGTTCCGAGTGCGGTTCCAGGTCTGCTGGCCGGGAATGATCTCCTCCGACAGGAAGGGGTTGGCGAAGGCGGGAAGAGCGCTGTAGAGCTCCGTCTCGCGCCAGGTGAAGGTCAGTTTGAAGAGACCGACCTGTCCGGCCTGGAAGCGCAGCTGGCCGGCGGGCCCGGCTCCGATGTCCGAGCCGTCGAAGTGCAGGTAGTCGAAGAAGCTCCCCGGCGCGTCGGCGGTGTAATTGATCGAGCGCAGGAGAACGCCCGGGCGGTCATTGATCTGCGTCCGGTACATCTGCTCGTTTCCCGAGACGTCGACCCAGCGGTAACCAACCTCGAGATCGAGCGGGATGGCCTGTGCGGAAAGCCGGGCGGAGCCAATCGGCACGGCTGCGGCCACGAGAGCGAGGGGAAGGAGGAACCGAGCTCTTTTCATACCGTCCCCCTACTTGAGCAGCTGCGGCGACAGGTTCGACCCGTGGACCGCGGTGTGGCAGGTCGTGCAGTTGCGGTAACGCGGGAGCGAAATGTTGTGGAACGACGGAGGCTGCGGGCCGAGTGTCGGCGGCCCTCCGGTCTGAGAGTGGCAGGAGAGACAGAGTTGGGAGACCTGGGCCCAGAGCAGCATGTTCGGGTTGTTGGAGCCGTGCGGCTGGTGGCAGGAGAGGCAGGTGCCGCCCGACCCCGTGACGTGGTCGAAGATGAAGGGCCCGCGCTTCTCCGCGTGACAGTTCAAGCACGGCAGCTCGCCCTGCATCGTCAGTTTGAGGGGCTGCCCTTTTCGGTTGTGCGGGCTGTGGCAGTCCACGCAGGTCATGCCGCCCCGGTCCAGCCGGTGCGTGTACGGCTTGTTGCGGAACGATGCCGACTCGGCGGGGTGACAGCTCTGACAGAGCGGGCCCGGCAACTTCGCGAGCAGGTGCTCGGTCTTCGGCGCGGAATTGTGAATCGAGTGGCAGGAGAGACAGTTGACCGTTTCCGTGTTCGAGTGAAAGCCCGTCGCGAAGGACCCATGCTCGCCGGCCGCCTTCTGGTGGCAGTTCAAGCAGGCCTGCGCACAGCACCCGCCCTTGAGCGTGAGAATCAGTTTCGCGTCGCCGCCCGACTCCATGTGCTTGGCGCCGTCGCCGTGGCAGGTCTCACAGGCGACCGCCGGGCTCTGCGTTTGATCCTTGTGGGAGTACCGGCCATGCGGGTTGCTCGCGAAGGCCTTCACCAGGTCGCCGTGACAGTCCGCGCAGGTCGGCGGGGCCTCGGCGGCCTTGGGCCCTGGCGTCGGAGTCGGTGCCTGCGCCCGCGCGGCGCCCCCTCCCGACAGGAGGCAGAGCGCCAGCGCCGCCGCACCTAGTGGAAGGACTCCCGTGCGCCTCTTCACACTCTACCCCCTTCCCGAAAAAACGGGAGGAGCGGTCCGAAGACCGCCCCTTCCGAGCATGCTACCGAGCGTGAACCTTGTCGACCGAAAACTCCGCGTCGGCACCGTGGCAGGCCGCGCAGGCCTCGCCGAAAGGCGCCGTATTGACGAACGCATGGGCGGCGGCGGCCTTCGTGTCATGACAGCCGAGGCAGGCGGCGGCGTAGTGCTGCATCGGCGTGTACCAGTCGCGCAGCGTCGTGGTCGGCAGCAGACCGTCCGGAGGCGTCTCCGATACCTGCTGCGTGTCCGTCGCGTGACACTTCTCGCAGTCGCGCCGGTCGCCCGGGAACCGCACTTCGTTGAAGTTGTTCACGCTGGGGGGCGTGCCGAAGCCGTAGATCGTGTAGTTCTGGGTCATCTCCTCGCCCGTATGGATGCGGTGGATCATGCGCTTGAAGTCGATCGACTCGACCGGCCCCTTGTCCGTCGGGCGACGGGACCCGTCGTCCGCGTTCGGGTTGTGGCACATGACGCACTCTTCGGTGTTCAGCCGCTGTCCCCCGTGTAGCGCCAGTCGGTCGTGGCACTTGTTGCAGAAAGCCAGATCCACCACCATGCGCCGCTCGGTCACCGCGCTGCCGTCGACGGAGGCGTAGTAGACGGGGTTGATCGCGCCTTCGGTGAAGCTCGCGCCCTCGGGCGGCGCCGGGTTCAACGTCACGGTCCGGCGCGCCTCGATCGAGAAGGCCCAGGTGCCGACCGCGTTGGCAGGAACCGCGTTGGTGAACGTGTAGGTCGCGACGGTTCCGTTGAAGCTGGCTTTACTAGCGCCCTCGCGGAACGGGTTGATCGAATAGTCGGTCGTCGGCCCGCCCATCAAAAGGTTCAGGTTCGATCCGAAGGTCGACGGAGCAACGGAGGTTCCGTCGTTCTGGGTGATCTTGAAGTTGACGGTTGGCTTCTGTCCGGGAGCGGCGTTCGAGACGGACAGGATCTCCGCTTTCAAGCCTTTCAACTGCGTCGACTTGTAGGGAACCGTGTGCGCGCCCATGATCGAAGCGTCGAACTCCGCACCGCCCTGCGGTTGATGGCAGGAAGCGCACTTGGAGTCATCCGCCTGCGCCCCGGCCGGATGGTTCTCGCCGGTCGTCCAATTGATGTCGTCATGGCAAGAAGCGCAGGCCGCGCGGGAGGGATACGTGTACCAGTTGGTCGCTTGTGTCGCCGGGGGCGCGTGACAGGTCGTGCAGTTTCGGATGTCCTGCGGAAAGGCGACCGTCGAGAAATCCTGGACCGACTGCGCGTTTCCGATGATGACGTAGGGCGTCCCGGCCTCGACGCTCGGCAGGTTCTCGCCCATGTGGATCTTGTGAATCATTACTTTGAAGTCGACGGTGTTGCCGGTGTCCGGATCGACCGTCTGCGGCTGGTGGCAGGTCACGCAGAGCTTGACGTCCTGGCGCGAGCCGCCGTGGGCCGAGAGCGGGTTGTGGCAGGTGTTGCAGGCGGCATTCTCCGTCTTGTCCCAGACATCGGTGACGGTCCCTCCGTCCGGCCGAAAGTCGTACTCGACGTTGGCGAAGTAGTTCTTGTCCTGAATTCCCGCCATGTTGCGCGTTCCGTAGATCGCGAGGGTGGTCGTCTTCGTCATGTCGAATCCGGCCGGAAGCGCAGTCTTGAACTTATAAGTGGAGTGGCCGATGGCCAGATCCGTGAAGGTTCCACCCGAGTCGGTCCCGGCCTGCGTCGCCGAGACATGGGTGATCGGGCTCGTCTGAACCCGAGTGGTGTACGCAGTGTAGTGCCGCTCCGCGGGGTCCCACCAGGCCAGGATTTGGCTGGCCGAGAGGGGTCCGGGGGTGACCTTGCCCAGCCGGTCGAGCGGCTGTCCGAAGTCATCGGTGAAGGAGAGGTCGACGAGCGGCCGCCGGTCGGCGGGGATCGTCACGCTGTTGACCGTGATGTGGTAACCGGGGCGGATGTAACCGATCTCGTCGGTCGAGAGATAGAACTCCTTGTCGGCTTTCGTGTACGCCTGCGTCGGAGATCCTCGGTCAACGACTCGAGGCTTTGGCGGACCTCCCGTGGAAAGCGGAACGAACGCCAGCACCCCGGCTGCCAGTAGAACGTCACGGCGGATTCGCATGTGAGCCTCCCCAGATCGGATTCGGACTCTTCAGTCGTTTCTGTAATGCATCCTGTTTTTCGATTGCGATGATGTTTGGCGGCCGGAAGGCTAACAATGATGCATTCTCATCAAACGCACAAATTGAGGCTTTTTGCGAGATTTTCGAGGGTTTTCGGAGTTCGGCCGTGCGCCGTTTGGTCTGTTTTCTCTAGTCGATCGGTGCGTGCCGGAGAGAGGGGAGGGTCCCTAGCCGGCGGTAACCGGAACCGCCGGATCGCCGCGGTCGAGGGCTCGCTTCAATTTCTGCGTGAGGAAAAAGACCTCGGCGCGCCCCACCTTGGAGCCCGGCCCGCGCGCCTCGATCTGATCGAGAGTCGCTCGCGCGAGCAGGACGGGCAGGGCCGTGAACTCCACCAGCCCTCGCGGAGCTCCCGCCGACTGAAGCGCGGCGATGTACTCGCCGGCTGCCCCGAGGTCTCGCCGCGCGAGCGCGAAGACCTCTCCGCGCGCGACACCCTGCGGCAGATAGCGCCGACCCTCGGAGGCGTCGGCGGCCGAGTCCTTCAAGATGTTGACCAGCTGCAGCGCCTCGCCGAACGCCGCGGCTCGCTCGCGCAGAAACGGCGCGACATCCGAGAGCTCCTGCCTTCCGAGCAGGAAGAGCTCGGTCAGCATCTCGCCGACGATCCCGGCCACCACGTAGCAGTAAGCCTTGAGATCGGGAAGGTCCGCCAGAACGAGCGCTCCCGCCCGCGTGCGCGCGACGTACCCCGCCATCCCTCGGGCCGACCGCAGCACGTGCGTCCGCACCGCCTCGATCGCCTCCGCCGAAAGGCCGTCGAACGCCTCGAGGACGAAGGGCACCTCGGCGATCAGCTCTCGATAGCCCGCATGCGGAGAGGGCCCGGCCCCGCTCCACTTCGCCGCGAGCCGCTCGGCTTCCGGCCGCGAAGACGTCCGCAACAATCCGCTGAAGTCTTCGAGCGCTTCGATCCGGAAATCGGGCTCCCAGTCCGAGGCGTCCTCGAAAGTGTCCGCGATCCGGAAGAGCAGATACGCGATCATCACCTCGCGCCTGGTTGGCTCGGGCAAGACCGGAATCGAGAGGGCGAAGGTCCGGCTCGTCTTCTCGAGAAGATCTTCGAGAGAGGCCCTCTTCAAGAGGAGCTCCCGAGCAGCTCCTCCAGGAAACGCGAGAGGCGGGCCGTGCCATCGAGGACGCGTCCGCGCATTCGAAGAAGCGCCGGAATCGTGGCGGGACGGCCGAGCGCGTGGGCGACGACGGTCTGGCGGCGCACTCGGCCGTCTTCTCCGACACAACGGCTGAGATATTCCGGCAGCTCCTCCTCGGCCGCGTCGCTGACCGCACGGAGCATCAGGTACGGAATCCCTCGCGCCGCCGCCGCCCTGGCCCAGGCTCCCGATTCCATGTCCACCGCCGCCGGGATCCGCCCGTCCACGCAGAGGGAAAGGGCGGCCCTTCGGCTCGCGTTCGTGATGGGTCGATCCACGGTCACGAACGTTCCGGCCGTGGCACCTTGCGCGAGCGCGCGAGCGAGAAGGCCTTCATCCGGCGGGGGCGCCTCGCCCGATGCGTCGCGGATCGCGCGCGCCGCCAGAATCTGGCCGATGGAAAGCTCGCGCGAGAGCGCACCCGCGACCCCCGCGCCGATCAAGGCCGAAGGCCTCACGGCATCGCAGAGCGCTGCGGCGCCCTTCCCGGCCCGCTCGGGACCGTCCCCCGTCAAGGCCACGATGACTTTGGCGCGGCCGACCGAGCCGATCTCGGGGTTCTCCCGATCGAAGCGCAGGCCAGGGGCACGGCTGCGGATCGTCCGAAACTCCTCCCGGAGCGCCGTCACGATGGCAACCGGCCCCGGCTCAGGCGGCCCGGGCATAGCCTTTCTCTCGGAACCACGCCACGGCCCGTGCGAGAGCCTCCTCGACGGGTGTTTGGGGCACGCCGAGCTCTCGAACCGCCTTCGACCCGTCGAAGAACATCCGGTAGCGGGACATCCGCACGCTCTCGAGAGCCACGCGCGGCGGCTTGCCCGTCATCCCGGCGAAAAAGGTTGCGACCGCCGCGGCCGCGAGCGGAACGGCGTGGGGCAGGCGCAACGACGGCGCCGGCCGACCCGTCAGTCGCGCGAGCGCGTCGAGGATCTCCTTCAAAGTCATGTTGCGGTTGCCCAGAATGTACTTCTCCCCCGCCGCACCCCTTTCGGCCGCGAGCAGGTGCCCCTCTGCCACGTCGCGCACGTCGACGAGGTTTAATCCCGTGTCGACGTAGGCCGGCAAGCGCCCGTTCAAGAAATCCACGATCATTTGACCGGTCGGCGTCGGGCGGATGTCGAGCTCCCCGACCGGTGTCGACGGGTTGACGATCACCACCGGCAGACCCTTCCTCGCCCAGGCCTCAGCCACCCGCTCCGCATCGTACTTGCTTCTCTTGTAGTGGCCGACCACCCGGTCGCGCGAGATCGGCGTCGTCTCGTCGGCCGGAGAACCGTCGGCCGTCAGGCCCAGCGCTCCGACCGAGCTCGTATAGACGACCCGGGAGACGCCGGCCTCGGCCGCGGCCGCGAGCAGATTCTCGGTCCCCTCGACGTTGGCCCGAGTCAGCTCCCGCGGATCACGCGCCCAGAGGCGATAGTCGGCGGCGCAGTGGTAGAGCGTCGAGACTCCGGCCACCGCCGAGCGCAAGGATCTCGCCTCGGTCAGGTCGCCGGCAACGATCTCGACGTCGAGCCCCGCCAGGTTGTCGCGACGACTCGACTGGCGCACGAGGCATCGCACGGAGGCGCCCCGGGCGATGAGGGCCCGAACCACGTGCGCACCGACGAATCCCGTGCCGCCGGTGACCAGATCCATAGGCGCCTGAGGAGATCTTTAGGCCGCCAGGTTCCAGGCGATCATCCGAACCATGTCCCCCGGATTCTTGGGCAGCTCCATGACGACCGAGGCCTCGAAGCCGGAATGCATCGCGCAGTTGCGGCAAAGCGGGTCCTGCCGGGACTCCCAATACTCCCAGTCGGTCCCGTTCCAGAACTGATCGAAGTCTTCCGACCAGGTCTTGCCGATCAGATAGCACGGGCCCTTCCATCCCTTCGGCGTGTAGGTAACCGTGCTCCAGGGAGAGCACTTGTATTCGCGGAGTCCGGCCGCAAACTCCAAGAACATCGGAGTGGACGTCAGCTTGAACTTCTTGGAGATGTCGAGCACACGGCGGAACTTCTGCTGCATCTCGGAACGAGTCAAGAAGATGTCGTTGTCGACCGACTCGTAGTGATAGCCGGGGGACACGAGCATCCCGTCCACGCCCAGGCGGGTCAAGAGCTCGCAGAGCTCCTCGACCTCGTCCATCTCGGTTTCCTTGAAGATGGTCGTGTTGGCCATGACGTGATAGCCGCGGCCGACACCTTCCTCGATCATCGCGACGGCCTTGTCGAAGACACCCTCGCGGTCGCAGACGTAGTCGTGCGTCTTCTTCATGCCGTCCAGGTGAACGTTGAGCATGAGGCGCTTGTGCGGCGGGATGACGCCGTAGACCGTCTCGTCGAGCAGGAGGCCGTTGGTGCAGAGGTAGATCTGGCGCCGGCGCTCGATGATCTGCTCCACCAGCTCCGGAAGCTCCGGGTAGATCGTCGGCTCCCCGCCGCAGATCGAAACGACGGGTGCCTGAGAGACATCGACGGCCTCGAGGCACTGCCCGACGGGGAGGCGATCCTTGAGCTTCCCCGTGTGGCGCTCGATCGCGCACCCGATGCACGCGAGGTTGCAGGTGTAGAGCGGCTCGAGCATCAGAACGAACGGATAGCGCTTGCGCCCCCGGATCGCGTTGCGAACGGAGTGCTGAATCGTGTCGGTCATGATGTGGACCGGGAATCGCATCGTCCTTACCCCCGGATCGGCCGCACGCCCGCGGCCGACAAGGTCCGGGCGCCGGCCTTCGCGCCCTTCGGCAAAGCCCCGGCACCCTGCCCGTGGAGCGACAGGGCCCAGAGCGGAAAATAAGTCGCGTAGAGATGATACCGGAGGTAGAAGACCTTCGGAAACCCCGTCGCGGTCCAATGCTCATCCCGCCAGGAGCCGTCATACTGCTGGCTCCGAAGCAGATAGGCGACCCCCCGGCTGACGCTCTCGGAGGCGAAGTCCTGGAGCGCGAACAGCGCCATCAGGCCCCAGGCCGTCTGGGAAGGGGTGCTCGGCCCGATCCCTTTTGCCGAGGGATCGTCATAGGAGTGCTGGAGCTCTCCCCATCCGCCGTCGCCGTTCTGACGCGATCGCAGCCAGTCGCCGGCGCGCTGGTAGCGGGGAGCCGACAGGTCCTCACCCGCGTGCAGCAGGCCCCGCAGCGCAAGCCAGGTTCCGTAGAGGTAGTTGCACCCCCAGCGGCCGTACCAGGTGCCGTCCGGTTGCTGCTTGGCCTGAAGGAAGGCAACGGCGCGCCGGATGGCGGGATGGTCCGGGCGGTCGCCCAAGTTGTGGAGGGCTTCGAGCGCCCGGCCCGTGATGTCCTCGCAGCTCGGGTCGATCATCGCGTTGTGGTCCGCGAAGGGGATGTAGGTCCAGACCTCGTTGACGCACTCCCGGTCGAAGGCGCCCCAACCGCCGTCCTTGTTCTGCATGCCGAGGAGCCACTTGCGACCGCGCTCGATCGACTCACGCCGCGCCCGGTCTTCCTCCTCGTCGGGGAAACGGACTTTCGAAAGCGACGTCAGGACCTCCGCCGTGTCGTCCGTGTCGGGATAGCACTCGTTGGCGTACTCGAAATACCAGCCCCCGACCGGAGCGTCCGGGGCCCGCCGCATCCAGTCCCCCGGCTCGCGGACCTCGTGGTCGAGCAGCCACCGCGCCCCCCGCCGCAAAGCCGGGTCGTCGGCCGCCACACCCGAGGCAACGAGGGCCGGCGAGGCGATCGCCGTGTCCCACACCGGGGAGAAGCAAGGCTGCATCCGGAGCGTGTCCTCGTCCTCGATCTCGAACCGCTCGAGCTCATGCTCCTGCGCCCGAAGACGCGGATCGTCGAGCGCGTAGCCCAGGCACCGGAAGGCCATGATGGTGTTGATGATCGGCGGGAAAATGGCGCCCAAGCCGTCGCTCTTGACCAGCCGCTCGTGGATCCACTTTTCGCAGGCCTCCAACGCGCGGCGCCGCCAGGGCGTCAGCTTCGAAGCCTCCACGGCCTTCAGGACCTTGTCGACCAGGGTGAAGAAGACGTACCAAAAGGTCTCGCGCAACGTGTGCGGCGTGCGGCGGTCGGGCGCGACTCCCGTGCGAAGCTCGGTGATTTCCGCGTGCGCTGGCACCGGGCAGAAAGGCTTCTCTGCCCAGATGACGGCTAGCGGCACGACGATCGTCCGCGACCAGGAGGAGATCTTGTAGATCGTGAATGGGAACCAGTCGGGCAGCAGTACGAGCTCCGGCGGCACCGCCGGGCAGTCCTCCCAATCCCACTGGCCGAAAACCGAGAGGTAGATTCGAGTGAAGGAGTTGGTCGCCTCGATACCACCGAGCCGCCGAATCACCTCGCGCGCCCGCACCATGTGCGGCGAGGCCGGGTCGTCGCCGACGAGCTTCAGTGCGAAGTAGGCCTTGACCGAAACGCTGACGTCCGGAGGCCCTCCCTCGTAGTTGGGCCAACCGCCGTCGGGCAGCTGCTTTCGCCGGAGGTATTCGGCGGCCTTGCGGACGCGCTTTTCTCCCGTTCGCCCCAGGAAGTGCAACGTGAGGATGTACTCGGACTCGAGGATCGTGTCCCCCTCGAGCTCGCCGCACCAGTGGCCGTCGGCGTGCTGGATGGAGAGCAGGTAGCGCTGTGCGGCGGAGATCGCGTTGCGCACTCCCTCGGAAGCTCCCTCCGGAGCGCGTAGGACTGCCCCCTCTTTCATAAAGCCGCGTAGCTTAGAGGAGAACGGATCTGCATGCAATATTTACAACATACACCGGTCCAGCCTCTGGCGATTCGCGGTGTCCTCGAAAGGGGGCGCGGTCAGGGGCCGGGGGCCGGGGCCGGCCCGACCCCGAGGGCGGAAAGCAGCTCCCCCTGCAGGGCGAGCAGTCGCAGGCGCCCGTCGAGCTGGTCCCGGCGGGCCCCCGCAAGCTCCTCTTCGGCCTCGGCGAGGGCGATCTGGGCGCTGTCAACGCCGTCTGCCTCCCCCCGGCCTTCCCGGGCGAGGGCCTGCTGCTGGGCGACTCCCCCTTCCGCCACCGCGACCGCCCGCCGGGCCACCCCGGCCTCGAGCCCGGCGCGGGCAAGCAGGGCCTCCGCCCGCCGCACCTCGGTTGAGAGATCCTGCTCGCGAACATGCCGCTGCGCCCGCAGCTGCTCGAGCTGCGCGCGCGACTGCGCCGCCCGCGCCGTTTCCCGGCCGCCCGTGAGCACCGGGAGCACGATGGAAACGCCGACACTCGCTACGTTCTCCTGAAAGTTCAGGTAGTACTTGTCGTAGCCGAAGGCGTTGGGCACGAAGGCGTAGCGGGCCTCGGCGTTGATGGCGGGCTTGAAGGCCTGCGAAAGCAGCTTGGAGGACCGCTCGAGCACGTCCGCCTGCTCGGACAGCGACTGCAGCTGCCGGTCGCGGGCGAGGGCCAGGGCCACGACGTCCCCGGATTCCGGCTCCGGAATCGATTCCTCCGGATCCCCGGCGAGGACGAAGGGGGCCTCCGCCGGAAGTCCAGCGAGGGAGGCGAGCTCGTGCCGGTCGAGGTCGCGGTCCGATTCGGCCGCGTAGAGCTTCTCGCGGGCCCGCGCTTCCTCCAGGGCCGCGCGTTCGACGTCGAGCTCGGTGCGGCGGCCTTCGCGCGCCAGGGCCCGCTCCCGCAGGAGAATGGCCTCCCGGGCGGAGACCCGGCGGCGAGCGCTCCCGACCCGGGCCTCGTCGGCGGAGAGCTTCGCGCAGACCGCCGCCGTGCGGCGGGCCACGTCGACCCTCGTCTCCGCCAGCGTCCCCTTCGCCGCGGCGACGCGAGCCTGGCCCTGGAACTCGTCGCTTCGCTCGAGCGGATCGTAGAGGGTCATGCGCAGGCGTGCTCCCGCGGCGGCCGGCACCTCCCCGGCGACCGAGAGCGGCGCGCCCGTCGACCAGCCCGGCGTCGTGTTCACAAGAAACTGAGGCTTGCGGTCGCTCCCGAGCACACTCACGCCGGCTTCGGCCTCCTCGGTCGCCGCGCGCGCGAGCGCCACCTCCGGAGAGCGCTCCAGGGCTCGCTCGACGGCGGCGCGCAGCGTCAGAGTCTGCGAGCCGGCGGGGGGAACGCGCGCCGGTCCTGCCGGCGCCGCCGCGATCAAGGCAGCGAGAAACAGACCTTCATTCATGATGCAAGGCCTCCGTCGGATTCAAGTTGGCGGCTCGGTACGCCGGTACGACGCCAAACAAAAGCGCCACGGCGCAAGAAAAGGCAAAAGCCAGGGCGGCCGACGCGAGCGAGATCTCGATCCGGACCCCTTTGAAGAGGAGGCGCGCGAGGAGGGGGAGGCCGAGCCCCACGATCACGCCGGCCGACGCACCGAGGAAGCCGAGCATCAGCGCCTCGAGCAGGAACTGCTGGAGAATGTCGCGGCGGCGGGCTCCCACGGACATCCGCAGACCGATCTCCTTCGTGCGCTGCTCGACGGAAGCGAGCAGGATGTTCATGATGCCCACCCCTCCCACGACGACCGAAACGGCCGCCGCCAGGATGAACGCGATGATCAGGCCGAAGGAGATGGCGTTGGCGACCTTGATCACCGTCGTCATCGTCTTGACCTTGAAGACCGAGCCGGCGTGGTGGCGCTCGCTCAGGATCTCTTCCATCGCGGCGGCGGCCCGGGGGATCTCGGAGAACTCCCGCACCTCCGCGAAGAGCGTGTCCACGCGCTGCGTCGGGGTGAAGGCCCAAGAGGTCGTGATCGGAATGAAGATCGAGCGGGGCGTGACCTCCCCCTGTCCCATCGTGTCGACCGGTTTTTCGAACTCGCCCAAGACGATGAAGTTCATGCCGAGGGTGCGAACCATCTTCTCCGGCGAGTCGTCGTTGCCGAAGAGCTCCTCGTAGAGCGTTCGACTGACGACACAAACCTTGGCGTGCCCGGCCACGTCCTCCTCGTCCAGAAACCGACCGCGCAGGATCCGGACGTTCTTTCGAACGGAGGGGTAGTTGGGTGTGGTCCCGAGGATCGAGACGTTGGCGGCATGGGAGAGCACCGAGACCCGTCCCTGGAGCTCGACTAACGGCGTCACACCCGAGAAGAGGTCCTCGCGCGCCGCGACCGCCCGGGCGTCGGCCTCGGTAATGTGGTCGTCGAGGGTGCGGGAAACTCCGGAAGTCACCGTGCCCTCGTACTCCCCCCAGATCAGGTGTGAGCCGACCCCCTCGATCTGCGCCATCACGAATCCGCGGCCGGTCAACCCAAGCGCAACGATCAGGATGATCGCGGCCGTCCCGACGATCAGCCCCGCCAGCGTCAAGCCCATCTGCACCGGATGGGTCCGAAACCGGTGCAGGGCGGTCTCAAGCGTCTCGCGGCTGAACATCGTTCGACTCGGCGGCGCCTCGCCCTATCGAGCGGTGACCCGAAGCCCCTCGGAGAGCGGGACGGGACCGGCCAAAAGGACGCGCTCTCCGTCGGAGATGCCGCGCGCGATCTCGACCTCGGAGAGACCCACGAGGCCCAGGACGACCTCTCGGCGCCGCGCGCGCCCGTCCTGAAACACCCAGACGAACCGTTTCTCTCCGTCGCGGTTGACCGCGGTCCGCGGCACGACCAACGCGGATTTCTTCTCCCCCACGACGATCTGCACGTTGACCGAGGCATTGGGCGGCAGCTGCGACGTCGGATCGGCAATCTCGCCGAGAACTTCGCCGACCTGCCGCCCGCCGAGCTCGCGCAATCCCGGCGAGACCTGCGTGACACGCCCCGCCCAGTGTCGGTCCGGCAGCCCGTCGAAGGTCACGACCAAACGCTGGCCGGCGGCGATTCGCGGAAGGTCCGGCTGATCGACCCGCACGCGCAACCTCAGGTGATCGGGATCGGCGACACTCGCCATGACTTGCCCCTCTTCGATCGATTCGCCCACCCGCCGCGGCAGGTTGTAGACGACCCCGTCGGCCGGCGCCCGGACCGTCAGCTCGTCCTGGCGTCTCGAGAGCTCCGCCGCGGACTCGGCGGAGAGGCCGACCCGCGACCCGGTCAGCGATTCCAAACGCGCCCGCGCGGCTCGGAGACGCTCCTGCGCATTGGCGAGAGCGATCTGGTCGGCTTCCGCGGCCGCGCGCGTGATCGCGCCCTCGGAAAGCAGCCTCCGATCGGCCTCGAAGGTCTTCTTCGCGCGCTCCGCCTCGGCCTTCGTCGCTTCCACGTCGGCCGCCGCGCTCGCACGCTCCGCTTCGAGCTCCGAGAAGGTGCCCCGCGCGTCGCGCGCGCGGGCGGAGAGGGCCGGGTTCTCGAGCACGAGCAGCACCGTGCCGCGGCGCACGCGCTCGCCCTCGCGCGCCCGAATCGCCGCCACCGTTCCGGGGTCGCGCGCGCGGAGCTCTCCCCCGGCCGCCGGCTCGAGTGTCCCGTCGGAGAGGATCGGAACGAGCAGGTCCTGGCGGGAAGCCTTGGCCGTCGGAGTCACAACCCCTTCGGGCCGGCGCAGCGCAGCCACGGCGATGACGAGCAGAACGACGAGAGCCGCCACTCCGGCTGCGAGGCCTTTCATGCGCGGCGGCGCGAGGACGGGCATCGCGATCCAACATCGCCGCCACGCCGCCGCGAAGAGAGTTTCGAGGTTATCGAGGCCACAGTCACGACCAGATTCTCGCTAGAACGGCCACCACCGCGACGGCAGGTTCTTCGCGATGTCGTTGTAGAGCACGACGCTCAAGAGCGCCAGGATCATGAAGAATCCCACCTGCAGAATCCGTTCCTTGACTCGGAGCGAGAAATCGCGGCGAGCGGCCCCCTCGAGCGAGAGCAGGAACAGATGCCCGCCGTCCAGAACGGGGATCGGCAGCAGGTTGAAGATCCCGAGCTGCAGCGAGATCGCGGCCATGAGCGAAACCAGCGGAATCGCTCCCGAACGCGCCGCCTCTCCGGAGAACTTAGCGATGTCGAGCGGGCCGGACATCGTCTTCACGCTGGCACGGCCACGGAAGAGCCGGCCGAGCAGCGCGAGGGTCGTGCGCAGATCCGTCCGGACGCGCCGCCAACCTTCGACGAAGGCCTGGCCGACGGGGAAGCGCTCCGTGACCTCCTGGAGATCGGCCGTCACCTGGACGCCGAGCTTCCACGTGCCGTCCGGGTCCCGACGGGGCGAGACGCTCACCGCGCCGGGTTGCCCCGCCCGCAGGTATCGCACCTCGAAGGGGCCGGGCGCCGCCCGGTTGACCGCGGTCATTACCTTGCTCAGGATGTCGGTCTGCGAGCCGCGAACCTCCGCTCCGGCAATGGAGACGATGATGTCTCCCTTGCGCAGGCCCGCGCGCTCGGCCGGATCGCCCGAGACCACCATGACGATTCGGGGCTCGCTCGGGGCCGCCGGGTAGAGACCGACTTCGCCGATGTCGTATCGGGTGATCGCCCGGGGCGTCACCGAGAGAAAGACGCCCGAGCCGGCGCGATCCACCTCGACGTCGAGCTTCTGCCGCGCGTTCATCGCAAAGAGAAACTCCGCGTCTCTCCACCGCGGCGTCTCTTGGCCGTCGATCGAGACGATTCGGTCTCCCGGACGAAAGCCGGCTGTCTCGCCCGGGGAACCGGGCTCGACGACCCGGACCACGGGCGGCTCGAGCTCGTACGCCGGCACGCGGATTCCCAGCGCAAAGACGGCCGAGTGCAGAAGGAGCGCGAGGACGAGGTTCATCGCCGGCCCGGCCACCAGGATCAGCGCCCTCTGCCAGCGAAGCCCCATCGGCGGAGCCTCCGTCGAGGTGCCCTCCGTCACCGTGGATTCGTCCGGCCCGAGGCCGACGACGCGAACGTAGCCCCCCAACGGGATGGCCGAGACTCGGTAGTCGGTGCCTCGCCGCTTCCAACCGAAGAGGCGCTTGCCGAAGCCGATCGAAAACACCTGGACCGGGAAGCGGAAGGCTTTGGCGACGGCGAAGTGACCGAACTCGTGCGCCACCACGAGCACGGACAGAACGACCACGAGGGCCAGGGTGTTGCCGAGAATCGTCACGGGAGACTCCTTGGGGTTTCTATCCGGAGGCCCAGGCCCCCGCCGCGCGGGCGGTCCCGACGATCTCCGACGCTTTCCGCCGCGCCGCCTGGTCGATCTCTTCCGCCTCCTCCACCGAAGAGGGGGACGGGACCGATCCAAAATTGTCGCCGGCCTCCGCGACCACCCCAACGATTTCGGGGAAGGAAATCTTCCCCTGGAGGAACGCCTCGACCGCCACCTCGTTGGCGGCGTTCAAGACGGCCGGCATTCCCCCGCCGGCCTTCAGCGCCGCCCGCGCCAGATCGACCGCCGGGTAGCGGCGCGGGTCGACCGGCTCGAAGTCGAGGCGCGAGAGGCTCGAAAGCTCCAGCCTCCCGAACGGGCTCGGCAGCCGGTCCGGGTAGGTCAGGGCGTAGAGAATCGGAAACTTCATGTCGTTCTTCGAGAGCTGTGCGATCAACGAGCCATCGACGTACTCGACGAAGGAATGCACGGCGGACTGCGGATGGATCACGACGTCGATCTTCTCGACGGGCAGGTCGAAGAGGAAGCGCGCCTCGATGATCTCGAGCCCCTTGTTCATCATCGTCGCCGAGTCGATCGTGATCTTCGGGCCCATCTTCCAGGTCGGGTGAGCGAGAGCGTCTTCGACCGTGATCGCGGGAAACGTCGAGAGGTTTCGCTCGCGGAAGGGACCGCCCGAGGCCGTCAGCACGAGGCGGCCGACTTCCTCGTGGCGGCCGCAGCGCAGGGCCTGATGGATGGCGCAATGCTCCGAGTCGACCGGCACGATCTCCGCGCCACTTGCCCGCGCGGCGCGCATCATCAGCTCGCCCGCCACGACGAGCGTCTCCTTGTTGGCCAGCGCCAGCCGCTTGCCCGCAACGACCGCCGCCCATGCCGAGCGCAGTCCCAGGGCTCCGACCAGACCCCCGACCACGACATCGACCGATGGATGCGCCGCGACCTCTTCCAGGCCGTCGCGCCCCGAGACGATCCGCGGCGCCGCCCCCGGGGGCAACAGGGATCTCAAGCGGTCCGCTCCCGACTCCTCCGAGACCGAGACCAGGTCCGGCCGGTGGCGGAGGACCTGCTCGGCCAGCCGTTCGATCGATCGGCCGGCCGCCAGAGCCCTGACCCGGAAACGATCCGGCATGGCCGCGGCGACCTCGAGCGCCGAACAACCGATCGAGCCGGTCGAGCCCAGCACGGCGAGGTTTTTCATGGCGAAAGGCTAATTATATGGGCGCGTCGGGACGCTCTTTCGGCGTCTCAGACGGTCGCGATGAAACCGGCCAGAACGGGTCCGGCGTAGAGCAGCGAGTCGATCCGATCGTAGAAGCCGCCGTGGCCGGGCAGGAAGACGCCCGAATCCTTCACGCCCGCTCCCCGCTTCCAGTACGACTCGACCAGGTCGCCGATCTGGCCGGCCGACGAGGCGAGCGCCGCCGCCAGGGCGCCCCGGACGGGGCCCAATTCCGGCAGGACCCACCACGTGCCTGCCGCGAAGCCGATCAAGGTCGCCCCGGCGAGCCCGCCGATCGATCCTTCCCACGTCTTCCGGGGCGAGACGATCGGGGCGAGCGCATGGCGCCCGAAGGCCCGACCCGTGTAGTAGGCGAAGGAATCGCAGCCCCAGACGACCAGGAAAAGGAAGAGCACCGCCCGGGGCGAGAAGACCCGCAGGGCGCACATCGCCGTCGCCGGCAGCGCCAGGGCGAAGACGCCGTAGAAGGTCGAGCCCGCGCTCGAGAGACCCGCGGCGGGCTCCACTCCGGAAAACAGCGGGCCGATCGTCGCCAGGGCGGCGACCGCCAGGGTGAGCACGACGACGATCGTCAGACCGCGCCGGTCCGCCGGCGCCGAGTAGCCCCAGAACGCCGCCCACCCGAAGAGGACCGCCGCGCCGCCCCCGATGCCGACCGTCTTGGAGACCGGATGGCCGCTCTTCTCGGCCAACCGGTAGAACTCGAGGAGAGCCGCCAGAGCCACCGCGGCGACCAGCAGGTCGAAGGCGATCGCCGGCAAACCGAAGAGAACGCCGAGGACGATCGGGATCGCGATCCCCGCCGCGATCTCCCGCTTCAGCGCCAAGTGCCTAGGCTTTCGTCGTCCCGGAGCAACGACGGCGCGCCGTCACCGCCTGCCGCCTTCGGCTCGACTCTCTGCCTGCGCGCCCTCGATCGCGCGCCCCTCACCGATGACGCCGCCGTACCGGCGCTCGCGCTTCTGAAAGTCCAGAATCGCTTCGAAGAGGTGCCGCTTTCGAAAGTCGGGCCAGTAGGTCGGCGTCACCCAGATCTCGCTGTAAGCGATTTGCCACAGCAGGAAATTGGAGACGCGCATTTCGCCGCTCGTGCGGATCAGCAAGTCGGGGTCGGGCAATCCCGCCGTCCCGAGCCGGGAGCCGAGCGTCTCCTCGTCGATCTGTTCCGGCGTCAGCCGTCCCGCCTCCACGTCGTGCGCGAGCGACCGGCAAGCGTCCACGATCTCCGTGCGCCCGCCGTAGTTCAGCGCGATGTTGAAGGTCATGCCGCGGCAGGAAGAGGTCGCCGCGAGGCCCTTGGCGAGCGCCTTCTGAACCGAGGCGTCGAGCTCGTTCATCCGGCCGACGACGCGGAAGCGAATGTCATTCTTCAGGAGATTCGGAAGCTCTCGGTTCAGGTACTCCTTGAGCAACGACATGAGCGTGACGATCTCGAACCGCGGACGCTTCCAGTTCTCGACCGAAAAGGCGTAGAGCGTCAGCGCGTCGAGCTCCAGACGCGCGCACGTCTCGACGGCTTCGCGCACGGAGGCGATGCCGCTGCGGTGTCCCTCGACCCGCGGATATCCCCGCTGCTTCGCCCATCGGCCGTTGCCGTCCATGATGATCGCGATGTGCCGCGGCAGGCGGGCCAGATCGATCTCGTCGAGCAGGGGGCGTTCCGGGGATCCCGCCGGGGCGAGGACTTCCTTGTCGATCACGGAATCAGTGTAACCCGACGCCGCGTCGGCGCGGCTCAGTGCAGGTAGCCCAGGGCCCTCAGCTTCTCCCACGCCTCCTCCTTCTCCGCTTCGGTGCGGGTCAGCGGCCGGCCCGACGCCTTCCAGAGGAAGACCCCGGCGCAGCCCCCGGGGGTGTCGAAAAGCGGAATCGTCTCCGGGATCGAGCCGCGCGAAATCTCCCGCGGCTGGCCGGGCAGGAGAGTCAGCGGCCGAGACCCCGCCAGACGAAGCTCCGCGCAGCCGCCGGTATCACCGATGCGGACACGCAGGCCGGAGGTCGAAGGATCCTCGAAGCGAAATCCGTCGATGCCATCGGACAGATCGAGTTCTGCCGTCAGCGCTCGGCCGGAGGGAGTGCGGTTCCAGGAAACGCGGTCGTCTTCCTCCAGAGCGAAGGGCTCGAGCGATGCCTCCCGCGACAGCCCCTCCACGGTCACCTCGAGCGCGGACGTCGATCCCGCGCCCACCACCCGCATCTCGATACCGCGCCGCGTGCGTCCCATGGCACGTTCGACGGCCCTCCAATCCGCGGGGAAGCTCGACCGGTCGACGGGTTGCAGCCTCGTTTCGCCCGGGTCGGCGGCCAGATCGAAGCTGCCGAGCCCCGGCATCAGCTCGGGCAGCCGGTGGGCCAGTCGGTAGCCGGGAGGGTCCTTGACGGGATCGGGAATGCCGCGAGTTCCCAGCCGGTCGAAGAAGAAGAGCTTTCGCCCGCGACGGACGACCACCGCGCGCGGCGCGCCTCCCGTCAACATCGTGATCGCCGGCAGCGCCTCGCGGCGCCAGGACACAGGATCGATCAAGCTCGCACCGTCGAGCGGCCGGCCCGGCCGCGGAAGACCGGCAAGCTGCTCCACGGTCGGAAGAACGTCCAGCAGAGAAACGAGGGTGTCGGACGGAACATCGGGAAAACGCCGTCCGGCGCCGGGCCGGATCGCGAGCGGGACCCGCAGGACCTCCTCGAAGAGCGCCGGACCGTGTTTCCACCCGCCGTGCTCGCCGAACTCCTCGCCGTGGTCCGACGTGAAAACGACCGTCCAACGCGACCGCTCCGCGGCGGGCTGTGCGTCCCAGAGCCGCCCGATCAACCCGTCGGCCAGAGCCACCTCGTCGTGGTAGAGGGCCGAGAGGTGGCGGACTCCCGAGGGCTCGGGACGCGGCATTTCCCCCCGTTGCAGCCGGTTCACTTCGTCTCCGACGATCGGCCCGCGGTAGTCGGGGTCAAACGGCGTGTAGCCGCGCGGACGGTCGAAACGAATGTAGGGATCATGCGGGTCGAGCAAGTGAATGAGCAGGAAGAAGGGCTCGCCGCGGTGCGTCTCGAGCCAGCCGGGAACGTGCTTGATCGTTTCGCCCCCCGGCATCGTGATCGACGCTCCCTCCAGGGGAGTCGTGAAGAACGTCTGGAATCCCGCCGCGAAGCCGTTCTCGGCCCGTACCGTCGGGTTTGCCGTGAACGCGGCCGTGGACCAGCCCGCCCGCCGAAAGTCCTCCGCCAAGGTCGCAATCGCGGGCACGATCCCGAGCGGTGAGCCGTCGGCGTCCTCGTGCGCCGCGGGAACACGGCCCGTCAGAAGCGACGCGACCGAGGGGATCGTCCAAGAGGCGGGGGCGTACGCGCGCGTCGCTTTCCAGGCGCCCCGAAAGATGGCGTCCAAGTTCGGCGTCGAGGGGTCCTTGCAGCCGCCGAATCCCACCGCATCGCGCCGCGTCGTGTCGAAGAGAAGGAGCACCACCGCGCCCGGCGAGGACTCGGGCCACACGAGCCGGAGATCCGACAGGAAGAACGGAATGGCGGGCTCGACGCGCACGCGCAGGCGCCGCGGGCCACTCCCGCCGGGAAGGACCACATCCTCGTTCCAGAAGATCGGGGGCGCCGGAGCCGCCGGAAATGAGTGAGTCCATCCGGCGATCCCGCGGGCCAGCCCCTCGCCCGCTCCCGGAAGCAACTCGACGACGAGGCGGACGTCGCCGCGGATCGGCGTCGCGGACCATGCAAAACGCAGATGCGCGCCGGACGCCTCCGGCAGTTCCCAATCGAAAGACCGGCCGGCGTCGACCGACGCTCCGACGCGCCGGATCCCTTCGGCATCCACGAGCGTCTGATCCATCGCCGCTACGGGCCGAAGCGGCGCGCGCTCCCGCCGGCAACCCGCCAACAGGAGAAGGAGTCCCGGCAGGACCGCCCGTCCCAGAATCTTTCGACTCTTGATCAATTGCCTCGCTCCGCCGCAGCCCGAACAGACAGACCACGCGGTCTCATTCCATTTCCGCCGACTCGTAGGAAACCCGGACCAAAGTCAGGCCGCAGGCCGGCGCCTTCGGGGCGAGGAGGCCGCGGTCCTGTGTCTCGATGAGCTCCGCGACGCGCCCGACCGGAGCCTTCCCGCGGCCCACATCCGCCAAAACGCCGCAGATGGCGCGCACCATCCCGCGCAGGAAGGCGTCGCCGCGAAACAGCGCCTGGATTTCCTCCCCTCTTTCCTCGATCCGGACGAAATGGAGATTGCGGACAGACGACTCCCCGGCCGCCCGGCGCACGCCGAAGACGCCGAAGTCTCGCCGGCCCGGAAGATCCCGCGCGGCCGCGAGCATCCGCTGGGCCTCCGCGCGCGGGGACAGCGGGGCGACGAAGGGAGAGTCCCGGGGAGCGATGACGCGCGCGCGGCTCCACCGGTAGAGATACTCCTTCCACAGGGCGTCGCGCCGGGCGTGGAAGTCGGGCGGAGCCTTCTCGACCTCGAACACTCGGACGTCCCAGGGAAGCAGCGCGTTGATCGCCTCGAGGATGCGCTCCGGCATGCGCGATGGTGTCATGTCGAAGTGCACGACCTGGCCATCGGCGTGCACTCCGGCATCGGTGCGGCCGGCGGCGTGCGCCGGCACCGGACCGCCGGCGAGCCGCCCGAGAGCCTTCTCCAACACCGCCTGTACCGTGCGTGGCGCGTTCTTCTGCCGCTGCCAGCCGTGAAAGTCCGTGCCGACGTAGGCCAGGCGCGCCCGGTAGCGGACGAGCTCGCTCACGAGGTCGCTCTTGCCCGAGCGGTGAGCAACCGGGCAAGCCCCCGGGCGAGTGTCCACGCCAGAAGAAGAGCGAACGGGACGTATTCGAGCGAGAGGATCCACGTTCGGGAAAGTCCGGGAGTCGAGTAGAGCAACCCGTAGGACAGCGGCGCCACGAGCGACAGGTAGAGGAACGCCGGCTCGCCGCGCTCGGCGGCGAAGGGAAGCGTCCAGAGCAGATACCAGGGGTGCAGCGTCGGAGAGAAGAGCAACAGCGCGCCGAGCGAAGCAAAGGTGGCGGCGCGAGTCTCCCTCACACGCCAGCCGATCAGGGCAAGAAGCACGGCGAGCAGCGCGCCGAGAAGAGCGCGGGCGAAGAACCCGTCGTAGAAATAGGGAAAGACCGCCTGCGTCCACGCCGGGTGTCCATGCCGCTCCTTCCAGTCGAGGAAGGCCGCCTTCGCCCGGGCAGGAGCGTCCGCCGAACGCACAACATCAACCGCCGCAGGATAGAGGACCGAATTGAACTCCCAGCGGCTCGCGTACTCGAAGAGGCCCCCGGCCGGCGACGCACCCCGGAGCGCGGCACCGAGCCAGAGGGCCGCGGCCAGACCGGCGCCGGAGAGGGCGAAGCGCCATCCTCCCCGCCGAAGAACCGGAAGAGCGGCTGCGAGGGGAACGTACTTCGTCAAGGCCGACAGCGCATAGCCGACGCCCGCCAGCGCGCTCCGGCGTCCGGCAAGAAAGGCGAGCGAGGCGAGGAGCAGGACGACCCCGAGCGAATCGACGTGTCCCGCTCCGGCGCTTTCCAGCACCGGAAGCGGGTGAAACGCATAGAGCGCAGCGCCGAATCCGCTGCCCTGCCGCGCGAGCAGCCAGACGATCCCGACGTCGGCGGCGGCGAAGAGCGCCTTGAGCCGGCGGGGCCGGGTTCCTCCGAAGCTACCGAGCCGGAAGGCGGCCTCGGCGACCGGAGGATAGACGCTCGTGACGTCGCGGTACGGCAGGCGCGCCCGGAGGCTCGGAGCCACCCATGCCACCGCCGGGTCATCGGGCGGGTGCGCCCAGGGCGAGAACCCGGCCGCGGCAACCCGGGCGTCCCAGAGATAGCGGTAAATGTCATCGGAGAGGTCCGGCGAGCGAAAGAGCACCGTTGCCCGGAAGAGACCCGCCGCGAGCATCACGAGGCCGCGGGGCGCCGCGGATAGAATCCCCGCGGCAAGAAGCGCGAGGAGTCCCGCCGCGCCGGCGAGCAGCAGGTACGCGGGCAGGCGGGTCCGGGCATCTGGAATCAGCAAGAACCCCGCAAAGAGCGTCTCTGCCGACAGGATCAGGAGCCAACGCGTGAAGCGAGAACCGGAGGGTCGAAATTGATGACGAGTCACGGCGGGCAGATCGCGACACTCGCCGTCTACTACGTCGTGCTCTCGCTTCTCGCCTTCTACGGGGCGCATCGAGTCTTGATGGTCTGGCTCTACTATCGGCACCGCGCCGAAGTGCCTCGCCCGGCCGGCCGGCTCGATCCGCTTCCTCGCGTCACCGTTCAGCTTCCGATCTTCAACGAAGTCTATGTCGTCGAGCGCTTGATCGAGGCCGTGGCCGCGATGGACTACCCGAAGCGACTTCTCGAGATCCAGATCCTGGACGACTCGACCGACGAGACGCGGCACGTCGCGCGCCGTGTCGCGGAGCGTCTGCAGGCGCTCGGATTCCGCATCTCCTACCTTCCGCGCGCGCACCGCGGCGGTTACAAGGCGGGCGCCCTCCAGGCCGGTATGGAGGCGGCCTCGGGCGAGTTTCTCGCGATCTTCGACGCCGACTTCGTGCCCGGTCCCGGGTTTCTGCGCGAGACCCTGCCCCACTTCTCCGATCCCCGCGTGGGCCTCGTGCAGGCGCGCTGGGAGCACCTGAACCGCGACTACTCGCTGTTGACGCGAATCCAGTCGATCTTCCTGGACGGCCATTTCGTCGTCGAGCACACGGCGCGCCACCGCTCGGGCCGCTTCTTCAACTTCAACGGGACCGCCGGGATCTGGCGGCGCCGGTGCCTCGAGGAGGCGGGCGGATGGCAGTCGGACACCCTGACCGAGGATCTGGACGCCTCGTATCGCGCCCAGCTGGCGGGCTGGAAGTTCGTCTACCTGAAGGACCTCGTCGTACCGGCCGAGCTGCCGGTGGACATGAACGGCTTCAAGACGCAGCAGCACCGCTGGACCAAGGGTTCGATCCAGACGGGACGCAAGCTGCTTCCCGCAATCTGGCGCAGCGACTTCCCCTGGAGAGTCAAGGTCGAGGCCTTCTTCCACTTGTCGAACAACTTCTCCTACCTCCTCATGGTTCTCCTCGCGGTCCTGATCCTGCCGGCCATCCTGATCCGGGAGCGGATCGGCTGGCAGAAGCTCATCGTTCTCGATTTCCCCCTCTTCTTCGGAGCCACCTTCTCCTTCATCACCTTCTACATCTCCTCCCAGCGGGAGATCGGGCGCGATTGGAGGGGGACGCTTCGCTCGATGCCCCTCTTGATGTCGCTCGGGATTGGCCTGTCGATCAACAACGCCCGCGCGGTGCTCGAGGCGCTCGGCAACCGCGGCACCGAGTTCCGGCGCACGCCCAAGTATCGAATCGAAGGGGGAGGCGGCGAGTGGCGAAGCAAGAAATACCGTGCGCCCGCCGATTTCTCCGTCGCCGCGGAGATTCTTCTGGCTCTCTACTTCCTGGGGGCGATCGTCTTCTCGGTCAAGGAGAACTACTGGGCCGGGATCCCCTTTCTCCTGGTGTTCTTCAATGGCTTCGCCTACACGGCCGCCCTGTCTCTCCTGTCCCGGCGGGAGGCCGGCTCCGGTCTTTCCGGAGAGCCCGTTTCCGAGCCTCGTTCACCGAGCCCCTTCCGCGAGCCGGAACCCTCGATCAGGCCCGCTTGCGCAGCAGAAACTGCGCGTGCCACGTGAGGAGCTCCCCGAGCAGGGGCCAGCGAACAAACGAAACCGGCAGGTAGCGCGTCGAAAGATCCAGCCGTTCCCACCGCGTTGCGCTCAAGAGTCTTCGCATCCGACGGATCGTCATGCGGTAGAGACCCCAACCCCGATAAAGGCTCTCGAAAGATCGCGGCCCTGCCGGCCGATCCTGCACCCGGTGCACCCATTCCGGTGGCGCCGCCCGCCGTCGGGCCAGACGGATCGCCAGACGCTCCCCCAGATAGTGAAATGGTGAGAATTCGTGCCCGCCGACCGGACTCCAGTACGGCGGGAAGCTCACGTACGCAAAACCGTCGGGCGCGAGGACCCGCTCGACCTCTTCCAGGAGCCGGCCCGGGCTCGCCACGTGCTCGATCAGGCTTGCGCAGAACACGATGTCGAAGCTCTCCCCGCGGAACGGCAGGTCGAGAGCGCTGCCCCGCACGGGTTTCACCGTCGGCGAGAGGAGCCCGGCGGGTTGAACGAGGTCGAGACTGACGACAGAGGCACCCCGGCCGGCGAATGCCCGGCTGTATCCTCCGAAGCCGCTGCCCAGGTCGAGCAGCCGCCGGCCACCCAACAGGACGCCGTGGCGCTCCAGATGGCGGATGATCAGCCCCGCCTGGAAGGCCTGGAATCGGCGGTAATCCTCCTCGGACCGGCCGCGCGCCCGGGCCAGACGCCACAATTCGGGATAGTCGCGCAATGACACCGTTCTTCGTCCGAAGCGGCCGGCAGCGTAGCAAAGTCGCGCGTCTGCCGGTCCGAAACTAGAATCCCTGTCGTGGAGAGCACCGTTCGCGTGACGGAGATCTTTCGCTCGCTTCAGGGCGAGTCGACCCGCGCGGGATATCCCTGCGCCTTCATCCGGCTGACCGGTTGCTCGCTTCGCTGCGCCTGGTGCGACTCGGCCTACGCCTTTCACGGCGGCGCGGAGATGACCGTCGGGGAGGCCGCGGAGCGGGTCGCCGCTCTCGAGACGGACCTGGTCGAGTTGACCGGCGGCGAGCCGCTCGAGCAGGAAGGGGTCTATCCGCTGATCGACCGGCTGCTCGGCCTCGGCAAGACCGTGATGCTCGAGACCGGCGGCCACGTGGCGCTCGACCGGGTGGATCCGCGCGTCATCAAGATCGTGGACGTGAAGGCCCCGGGGAGCGGCATGCAGCCGGCCAATCTCCCCGAGAACCTCGAGGCGCTCGGGGCCCGAGACGAGCTCAAGTTCGTTCTCGCCGACCGCGCGGACTTCGAATGGTCCCTCGCGCTGGTCTCTTCCAAGGATCTCGATCGGCGGCACGTCGTGACGTTTTCGCCCGTCTGGGCGAGCCTGTGCGCCGCCGAGCTTGCCGAATGGATCCGCGACTCGGGACGACCGATCCGGCTCGGCCTTCAGCTTCACAAGATCCTGTGGGGCGACGTGCCGGGTCGGTGAGGACGGCTTGACCGGCTCGCGCCGGGCGGTCGTGCTGCTTTCGGGTGGACTCGACTCGGCAACCTGCCTGCTCATCGCTCGACAACAGGGTCTCGAGACCTATGCCCTCTCCTTCGATTATGGCCAGCGGCATCGTGTCGAGCTCGAGCGGGCACGCGCCTTGGCGAATCGCTACGGAGCCTCGGAGCACCGCGTCGTTCGTCTCGGCCTCGGAAGCCCGGCGGCCTCGGCGCTTACCGACTCTGAGCGGACCGTCCCCCGCCACAGCCTCGGAAAGGAGGCCATTCCGGCGACTTATGTGCCCGCGCGCAATACTCTCTTCCTCGCGCACGCGCTCGCCTGGGCGGAGCCCCTCCAGGCCCCGGACATCTACATCGGCGCCAACGCCCTCGATTACTCGGGTTATCCCGACTGCCGGCCGGAGTTTCTGGAAGCCTTCGAGGCGATGGCGAACCTCGCGACCAAGGCCGGTGTCGAAGGGGCCCTTCGCTTTCGGATTCAGGCTCCCCTCCTTCGGCTGACGAAGGCCGCAATCATCCGGCGAGCGGCCGAACTGGGACTCGATTTCACTCTCACCTCGTCCTGTTACGACCCCTCGCCCGACGGATCGCCCTGCGGCGCCTGCGACTCTTGCCTCCTTCGGGAGAAGGGCTTTCGTGAAGCGGGACTCGAGGACCCGCTACGAAAGCGCCGGTGACTGAAGTGACTGTTATTGGCTCATATTTTGTGTCAAATAAACTTGACAATTAGATACTCAGATATCTATAATTGCGCCGCGAATTGACTCCCTGCGGGGAGGGAAGGACTGGCAAGACGATGAGATTCGATCAGCTGACGATCAAGGCGCAGGAGGCAGTCGCGGAGGCGCAGAGGGACGCCCGCGCCCGGGGCAATGCTGAGCTCACCCCCGATCATCTGTTGCTCGCTCTCCTTCGACAGACGGAGGGGGTCGTCATCCCGATCCTTCAGAAGCTCGGGGCGGACCCCGAATCCCTCGCTGGCTCGGTCGAGCAGGAGCTCGACCGCCGGCCCAAGGTCTCGGGCGCCTCGGCGGACGCGGCTCCGTCCCGCGAGCTGACGAAGGTTCTCGATCGCGCCTTCGACGTGGCAAAGGAGTTCGGCGACGAATACGTCTCGACCGAGCATCTGCTGATCGCTCTCTCGGAATCGGCCGCGGGCGAGACGGCCCGGCGACTCGCCGCCGCAGGGGTCAAGAAGGACTCCCTGCTGAAGGCCTTGAAGGAGGTTCGCGGATCGACGCGCATCACCGACCCGAATCCCGAAGACAAGTACCAGGCGCTCAAGCGCTACACGCGCGACCTGACGGACCTCGCCCGGCGCGGAAAGATCGATCCGGTCATCGGCCGCGACGAGGAGATTCGCCGAGTCATCCAGGTGCTCTCGCGGCGCACGAAGAACAATCCCGTGTTGATCGGCGAGCCGGGGGTCGGAAAGACCGCCATCGTCGAGGGTCTCGCGCGTCGCATCCACATGGGAGACGTCTCGGAGGGCTTGAAGAACAAGCGGGTCGTGGCTCTCGACCTCGGATCGATGATCGCGGGAGCGAAGTACCGCGGGGAGTTCGAGGACCGCCTGAAGGCCGTCTTGAAGGAGATCGAGGAGGCGCAGGGCACCGTCGTCCTCTTCATCGACGAGCTCCACACCCTGGTCGGCGCCGGAGCGGCCGAGGGTGCCATGGACGCGTCCAACATGTTGAAACCCGCGCTGGCCCGCGGCGAGCTTCGCGCCATCGGCGCGACCACGCTCAACGAATACCAGAAGTACATCGAGAAGGACGCCGCGCTCGAGCGCCGGTTCCAGCCCGTCTACGTGGACGAGCCCTCGGTCGAGGACACGATCGCCATCCTGCGGGGTCTCCAGGAGCGCTATGAGATCCACCACGGCGTGCGGATCACGGATGCGGCTCTCGTCGCCGCGGCGAGGCTGTCCGCCCGATACATCACCGACCGCTTCCTTCCGGACAAGGCCATCGACCTCGTGGACGAAGCGGGCTCGCGTCTGCGCACCGAGATCGACTCGGTTCCCGCCCCGATCGACGAGGTCGAGCGCCACATCGTCTCGCTCGAGATCGAGAAGCGGGCGCTCTCCAAGGAGAAGACGAAGGAAGCCAAGGAACGGCTCGAGGAGATCGAGCGGCTACTCTCGGAGGAACGAGAGACCTCCAGCCGCCTGCGCGCCAAATGGTCCGCGGAGAAGGAGGCGATCCAGAAGATCGGCCAGATCAAGGAGTCGATCGAGCGCACGCGGCAGGAGGCCACCGAGGCCGAGCGCCAGGGCAACCTGCAGCGCGTGGCGGAGCTGCGCTACGGCCGCCTACCGGAGCTCGAGAAGGAGCTCGCCGCGCAGAACACCCGGCTCGCCGATCTTCAGCAGGGCCAGCCGATGCTCCAGGAGGAGGTCACCGAGGAGGACATCGCGAAGGTCGTGTCGAAGTGGACCGGCGTGCCCGTCACCAAGCTGATCGAGGCGGAGACACAGAAGCTGCTGAAGATGGAGGAGCGGCTGGCCGAGCGCGTGGTCGGGCAGAAGGAAGCCGTCACCGCCGTCTCCGAGGCGGTCCGGCGCGCCCGCGCGGGCCTCTCGGATCCGCGGCGCCCGATCGGCTCCTTCATCTTCGTCGGGCCCACGGGAGTCGGCAAGACGGAGCTCGCCCGCGCGCTCGCCGAGTTTCTCTTCGACGACGAGCACGCCATGGTGCGGGTCGACATGTCCGAGTACATGGAGAAGCACTCGGTCGCGAGGCTCATCGGCGCGCCTCCCGGCTATGTCGGCTACGAGGAAGGGGGCCGCCTCACCGAGGCGGTGCGTCGCCGACCCTATTCGGTCGTGCTGTTCGACGAGATCGAGAAGGCGCATCCGGACGTCTTCAACGTCCTTCTCCAGGTCTTGGACGACGGACGTCTGACGGACGGGAAGGGGCGCGTCGTCTCGTTCAAGAATACGGTCATCATCATGACCTCGAACCTCGGCTCCCACTGGATCGCCGAGGCGAGCGAGATGGACGAAAAAGAGCTGCAGTCCAAGATCGAGGACGAGCTGCGGCGCCACTTCCGGCCCGAGTTCTTCAATCGGATCGACGACGTCATCGTGTTCCACCGCCTGACGCGGGACGAGATCGAAACGATCGTTGCAATCCAGTTGAAGGCGCTCGCCAAGACGGTCTCGGACCGGGGGATCCAGCTCAACTGGAGTCCGGCCGCCGTCAAGTTCCTGTCGGGCCGAGGCTATGACCCGGCCTTCGGGGCCCGGCCGCTCAAGAGGCTCATCCAAAAAGAGGTCTCGGATGCCCTCGCGACACAAATACTTAGGAATGAGATTCTTACAGGAGATGAGGCTTTTCTAGACGTGGCAAAGGACAAGGAATCGCTGGTGGTTGAGAAGATATCTTAGTGTCTATAACTAAGATTTATATTCATCTTACTTGACATTTTAAAACTAAGACAATAGTGTGAGACTCCTCATGGAGGTGTTTTATGGTTGATCTAGTTTCCTGGAATCCCTACCGCGACTTTCAGAACATTGCCGAGCGCTTCAACCGCGCTTTTTCGGGCACGCCCGCCCGGCGCGAGGAGGAAATGAGTCTCGGCACCTGGCTGCCGCCCGTCGATATCGCCGAGGAGAAGGACCGGATCGTCCTCACGGCCGAGCTTCCGGGCTTCAAAGAGGATCAGATCGCGATCCAGATGGAAGGCGGTGTCCTGACCCTTAGGGGTGAACGCAAGTTCGAGGACGAGAAAGAGGGCCGGAGCTTTCACCGTGTCGAGCGTTCCTACGGACAGTTCGTCCGCTCCTTCACGCTGCCCAACAACGTGGACCGGGAGAAAATCAAGGCGACTTTCCGCAATGGCCTTCTCGAGATCGCGCTGCCCAAGCGCGAGGAGGCCAAGCCTCGCCAGATCCCGATCACCGGCGATGGCGGCGGGACGATCGACGTCAAGGCGAAGTGACCCCTCGAAATCGACTCCCTTCCCGGCCCCGCCTCGGCGGGGCCTTTTTTTGCTCTGTCATCCCGGGCGGCGCCGGGAGGAACCCCGGCCTCGCCGAACGAGGCCTCCGCGGATCAAGTCGGGGATTGCTCGCTTCTCTCGGAATGCCAACGGGTTGCCTCCCGTTTTCCGACCCGTGAGAAAGACCCCCCTCCTCACCGCCTCGCTCCTGCTCCTCGCTTCGGCCTTCGCCGCGGGGGTTCCCCTCCCCTCCCGCCGCAGCGAGATCGTCGAGGTGGTGGAAAAGGTGTCGCCCGCCGTCGTCAACATCGCGGCCCAGCAGACGGTCCGCCGGAACCGATCCCTCTTCGACGACTTCTTCTTCGGAATGGATCCGCGCCCCGCCAAGTCGCTCGGCTCCGGCGTGATCATCGATCCCAAGGGGATCATCCTGACCAACGATCACGTCATCTCCGGAGCCTCGAAGATCATCGCTACGACCAAGGACGGCAAGGAGCTCGAGTGCGACGTCGTCGGCTCCGACGCCGACAACGATCTGGCCGTGCTGAAGGCCCGCGGCGCGGTGTCCAACCTTCCCACTCTTCGTCTGGGCACCTCCGCGGACCTGCTCATCGGCGAAACGGTCGTCGCGATCGGCAATCCTTTCGGGCTCTCGAATACCGTGACGGCCGGCGTCCTCTCCGCCCTCGGGCGCAGCGTCCCCGGCGAAAACCAGCGCGTCTACAGCGACTTTCTCCAAATCGATGCTCCGATCAATCCGGGCAACTCGGGCGGCCCCGTCGTCAACATCCAGGGAGACATGATCGGTGTGGCCACCGCCATCATCGGCGGCGCTCAGGGAATCGGATTTGCGATTCCCGTCGACCGCGCCCGCCGAATCGTCTCCGACCTGCTGAAGTTCGGCCGGGTCCAGCCCGTCTGGATCGGCGTCCGGGGCCGCACGATCTCCGGCCGCGACGAGGAGCGTCCCCGCGGCTTCAAGGTACGCAACGTCGAGCCCGGCTCGCCGGCCGAGCGCGCCGGAGTTCGCCCGGGCGACCAGATCGTCTCGATCGACGAGAAGCCCATCGACTCGGAGGAGTCCTTCGAGACGGCCCTCTCGACCCGCGGGCCGGGCAAGTCCATGCGGGTCGTGTTGAAGAGCGAATCCGGCTCCCGAACGGTGACGCTGACCGGCCAGACCCCGCCCGCCGACTACGGCGTCCGGCTGTTGCGCGAGGAGCTCGGCATCACTGTTCGGGAAGGGCGGCGCGGGCTACGGATCACGATCGTCGACCCGAAGGGCTCCGCTGCCCGCGCCGGCCTCGAGTCGGGCGATGCCCTGCTCGCTTTGAATGGCACGGAGGTCAACGAGGTCGAGGACGTCAACAAGATCCTGCAGCGCGACCACAGCCGGACGACGCTCTGGATGGTCGTCGGCCGCGGCTCCTGGCAATACACCCTGACTTTCCCGTTGAACTAACGTCGCCTTCGCTCGCTCGAGATCTGGCGGCCGCGGGCGCCGCCGGTTGGAGATCCTTCGTGGGTGTCAGGCCCTCGGCCGCCACCAGCGAGCGGCTCGCCGGGATGCCGGCTC
>Ga0335084_10000029_pt1 | contig 79641 bp, 78 predicted proteins | sample Lox_Sample_44_FD_206721 | JGI IMG/M metagenome (GOLD analysis project Ga0335084, IMG submission 206721) | Soil microbial communities from Loxahatchee National Wildlife Refuge, Florida, United States - Lox_Sample_4.4 | ecosystem: Environmental > Terrestrial > Soil > Wetlands | place: USA...
CCACCGCGGGGAAACCATTCAAGCACAACCTGAAGACGGGCAGCCAGGTGCCGGTGGAGATCATGGCCGAAGTCGACCGCAAAGTCGACGACGGTCTGCCCGATGCCGGCGGGTTCCAGTTCTCGACTTGGGCCGCGGGTGGCACCGCGGCCAACCCGGCGACTTGCACCAACGCCGGCCCCCCGGTAACCTGGGCCATCAACCAGGGCGATACCAATTGCGGGGGCGCGAGCTTGTTCTGAGTCGACACCTCGCGCAAGGCGACCCGGCGCCGGCCTGGTCGAAAGGAGCAAGGCGTTCACCGGACTTCGTTCACACGAATACGGACCAAGGAAGGGCCTGCAGCGATGCAGGCCTTTTTCTTGTTTCCGCCAGCGCTCGACCTGCTGGTTCTTCGGCTGCCTCTGAAATGCTACCCTCTCAACTCGTCGGAAGCCAGGTCCGGGCTGGCGTCGGTTCCTGACCTTCAGCCGTTGACAACCTGGGAGGACGCAGAACGCAAGTGGCGGCACGGATGAACCTCTGCGTCGCTCGCGCGGCAGGCCGGAAAAAGGACTACGATGGTTGACGCTAGCCGATAGCACGCTGCGAGTAAGGCAAGCGTGCAGAGATGAGCACAGATGATCTGAGATGGCGACCTCATCTGCGGCATTCGGCGACTCACGCGCAGTTCAATCAGTCAGCAAGGAGACAATATGGCTCAGCCGACAGATCAACTCGCCGCTTTTAACAAGGCCCACATGGAAGCGGCGATCAAAATGGCCGAGGCGGCCGCGGCGCACATGGAAAAGCTGGCCGAAGTGCAGCTCAACGCCGCCAAGTCAGCTTATGCGAACAGCCTCAATGCGTTGCGGCAGCTGGCAGCCGTGAAGGACATCAACGAGCTGACTCACCTCACTAGGGGCATCGCTCAGCCGGCGTGGGACGAGGCGGCAGCCTACGCACACAATCTGTACAGCACGGTTGCAGCGGCCCAGGCTGAGTTCACTGCCAACCTCGAGCAGCAGGTCGCTGAGTCGAGCAAGAAGATGCTGAGCGCATTGGATGCAGCGATGAGCTCCGCGCCCGCCGGCTCCGAAGCGGCGTTCGCAGCCGCCAAGTCGGCGATCGAGTCCACCAAGACGGTATACGAAACCATGGTCAAGGCTGCGAAACAGATGACGAGCCTTGCCGAGGCCAATATCGCCGCCTCACAAACCAAGCCCCCCAAGAAGAAATAGGCGATTGTCGGCCGCAGCGTGACACGGCCCAGCTCACGAGAACAGCTCGGAAAACGCTGATCCTGGACTCGATGCGCATTGCCTAGGGCAGGCTGCCGACTGCGTCACCCAGTCACGCGACCGGACCCTACTGCGTACAGACCGCCTCGACGTTGTTGCCATCGGGATCGATCAGGAACGCGGCGTAGTAGGTGGGGCTGTAATCCGTGCGCACGCCAGGACGGCCGTTGTCGCGGCCGCCAGCCTTGAGGCCATCCGCATAGAAGCGATCCACTGCACTCCGATCGGGGGCGCGCAGCGCCACGTGCACGCCGCGATTCCCCGAACTCTTGGCACGGTAAAGCCACAGAGCCGGCTCCCCCGGGGGCCCTAAACCCGCACCCGATTCATCGCGCGCGCACAGCACGTGACCCAGCGCGGCGAGTGCGGCCTGATAGAAGCGCACGCTCGCTTCGACATCCTTCACCGTCAACCCGATGTGATCGTACATGATGACCTCCTTTGCTCGGAGATCATCATAGAGACAGCGCGGCGAGTCGATCTTGGAAAATCTTGCGATCACCTTTCGCCGCCCGACGGAAGCCTCGAGGCGAGACTCCAGCTGCGCGACGGAACGTTCGCACGAAGTTGGACAGGTCCGCAAACCCGACGTCGAGCGCAACGTCGGTGATCGGCTGTGCGTCATCGGCCAGCAGGCGCGCTGCGTGGCGCAGCCGGGAACGGAGCAAGTACTGGTGCGGAGTCACGCCAAGAACATTGGCGAATAGACGCAGGAAGTGAAACGGACTGAGCCCGATCTGCTTCGCGGCGCTTTCCAGGTCGATGGGCTCGCGCGAGTGCGCATCCAACCACAGCGCCGCTTCAACCGCGCGGCGACGATCGTGCGCCCGCGCCTGCGGCGGTTTGCGCTTGCGACCGGAGGCAACCCCGACGAAGCGCGCCGCGAGCAGCATTCCCGCCTCGTCGAGACCGATGTCGCTCGTGCCCTCGGCGGCCGCCTGCGCGAGCTCGCCCACCACCATCAGCTCGGGCAACGGCGGTACGCAGCCGGAGCGCCAGATCTCGGTCTGCCGATTCTTGCTCCCCGGGCCAATCGCCTCGACCAGCGTCGGCGCGAGCTGAAAGGAGAGACATTCGTCGCCGCAGTCGTGATGGTCGTGCGTGCACATGAACTCGTCGCCCGGGTGGCCAACCAACAGCGACCCCGCCACCAGCTCGAACGCCTTTTCCCCGAGGCGATAACCGAAACTGCCTCTTCGCACGTAAGAGACGGAGAAACCCGCGTGCAGCTCGAGGAACGGCTTGTCGGCGGGACCGGCGCTGCACCGGTAGTCGGTCACCGAGATGGATCCGCTGCGCAATACGGTCGTGGCCACCATTTGCATTCGATTCTACCCGGGGCGGCAAGACGCAGCCAGAAAACCGACAGCCACAGCAAGTGCGGGGCCGCGCTTGCGGCCACATCACGCGTTGCCATCCGCCCCGGATGTCGAGCGTGCACGTCTTCGATCCCGCCCTTGGTATGAAATGGGATGCGATGGCGCGATTGTCCCTCGCTCGGCGGCCGGTACAGGCCATTCGGCGCGCATCTTGCATCCCGATGGCAGATGCCAAGACGCGACTCACCATCTTACGAATCAAGGGTTTACTGGTCGCCGCCGGCGGCGGGCCCAAGCGAGCAACTCAAGTCGGGCATGAGCGGGAGCTTTGTATGACGAAGCCAAACAAGCCTCCAATGCGATTGACGTCGCTGCACCTGCTGCTCCTGGGTGCAATCGCCCTGCTACTGCTTGCGGCAGTTATTCTCGTCCAGGTGAACAAACGGCAGCAGGCGCGAGAGCATTCGGCAACCGCGACCGCGGCGGACCAAATGCCATTCGCAACGCTCAGGCCATCGGGAAAAGAACGCTGCATGCGAAAGTGCGCCGTCGTTCACAAGGGGTACGTGTACCGGCCCGAGCAACACCTGCAAGGCGCAGCGAGCGCGAGTGCCGAGCCTGAATTTTGTGGCTGCGTCTGACGACCGCGGCAGAATCGCGGTGATGAGACCTTGGTAGATGGCCCGATGCCACGGGCTCTGCGCCCGTAGCCCTTGCGAACCAACCAAGACCACCCTCAATGTACTGGAACAAGTCGAAGAGAAGCGACCATCCAATGGTCGATCGCCGGCACGCGGAGGAGTTCCTGCGTCGTCTGCCGGACGACGACCCGTTTCGCACGCTCGAGGAGATCTCTTTCTGGCTGAAGGCGTTGCGCGATGCCTATGGGATCGTGCCGCAGCGCGCCTTTGAAGTGGTGGATGTGTTCGACGCGACCGCGCAAGCGCCGCAGCGCAAGCTCACCTCGGATTTCATCGCCCTCGGCAGCCGCTACCAGAAGTTCCAGGGTCAGCGCATTTGGAATACCTGCTTCCAATTTTCCCGCGAGCTGGGTGCGACTTATCAACACCTGGTGGATCAGTATCGGAAGCGCGTCGGTGGAGCGGATCTGTTGCGGCCGGTGTTACCGGTCATTGTGTCGCGCGCCATTCGTGCGCTCAAACTGGAGCTCAAGTGGAGCCTCCTGCGCCAAGGGCCGGTAGATCAGATGGTCTGGAAGTTGGCCGGCGCGCTTTATTCGTACGCGGAGGAAAACAACTTCGCTACTGACGACTTGAAGGTCTACCCGGACACGCAAGAGCTCTCCAGCGCGCAGCTCGAATATCTGCAGGCGCTGATGCTCGGGGTCTCGGCAACCGATACTTTGCCGCCCGAGAACTTGCATCTGGTCGAGTTCTTCATCGAGCATTATGCGGAATTCTTCGCGCTGGTACGCGCACCCAGGCGCGGATGCCATTACTACGTCGACATGATGAGCGGAAAAATCCCTGCGCGCCTGGTCGAGCGCGTGGCGTCCGCTCAGGGAATACGCTATTTCGGTCCCGACAAAGCCGCCACCATGGTGGATCGCATGATCGGGACCGTCAGCGAGCGCGGCATGGTGCCGCCCGAAATCAATCCCGGAGGGATGCACAAAGCGCGGTCCATACTCGACGTGCTGGACCACCTGGTGCGTTACTGGGACCCCACTCCGCCCACCCGTGCCAGCGAGCGCCAAGCCGCGCTGGCGCGCATCAGCGTCGTGCACGACTTCGACTCTATTGTGACCATGGTTTCAGGCGATTCTCAGGAACTGGACTTCGATTCCGACGTGGAGACCTGGAGCGTGGAAAACGAGAGCCAGGGCGGCTATGGCGCGCTCATCACCGAAACCGCGAGCGACTGGGTCGAGATCGGTTCCTTGCTCGGGATCCGAGAGGAGGAAGGAGCCAGCTGGGGAATCGGCCTGGTGCGGCGGCTCTCCCGGCCCGCCGCCGGCACCATGTACGTGGGCATTGAATCCTTGTCGCGGGGAGTGGTGAAGGTGAATGTGAGCACCTCGGGCACATCTCGCAAAGAACTCAATGCGCTGCTGCTGCTCAGCAGCAGCGAGGGCAGTGCCTACAGAGGAGAATTGACGCTGATGCTGCCGCCCGCCACCTTTGCAATGGGGCAGACGCTCGTCATGCATGCCTTCGGGCGCGCCTATCGGCTTTCGCCCAGAGAGCTGCGCGAGAGCGGCAAGGGCTATGAGCTGGGTCGGTTCCGATTGGAGCCGGCGAAAGCCTGATCGACGTGGCGTTAGCGAGTACCGAGGAAGTCCGCCTTTCCGAGCTCTACCCCGCAGTGCCGCAGGATGTCGTACGCGGTCGTGACGTGGAAGTAGAAGTTCGGAAGCGCTTGATTGAGCAGATACGCCATCCCTTGGTGCGTTACTGGATTGCCCCGTATCTGCAAGGTGATGGTCCTGTCCTCGGAACCGTCGATCTGCTCCGGCTTGAAGGTATTGAGGTAGGAGATGGTCTTCTGAATGCGGCCTTTGAGGTCTGCGAAAGTCGTCTCGGTGTCTTCATATTTCGGCGCCTCCAGTCCGGCAAGCCGCGCCGCTGCCCCCTTTGCGGTGTCCCCTGCGATCTGAACCTGACGGGCTAAAGGCAGCATATCGGGGTACAGGCGGGAGTTAATCAGCACTGACGGATCAATCTTTCTCGCCTCTGCATGCGCTGCGCCTCTATCGAGGACGGCTCCGAGATTGTTCAGCATGCGGATGAAGGTGGGGACCGAAACCTGATACATCGAGATCTTCATGGATTCCTCTTCGAGAATGTTTCGAGCCAATCAAACGCCCGCCTGAGCACGGCTCACCAGGACTTTATCCACCAAGCCGTATTTGACCGCTTCGTCTGCGCCGAGGAAGTTGTCGCGATCGGTATCCCGCTCGATAGTCTTGATGTCCTGTCCGGTGTGCTTGGCCATGATCTCGTTGAGCCGCTCGCGCAAGTAGAGTATCTCCCTCGCGTGAATCTCGACGTCGCTGGCCTGGCCTTCAAACCCGCCCATGGGCTGGTGGATCAGCACTCGCGAGTTGGGCAGGCAGAAGCGTTTGCCGTTGGCCCCCGCGCACAGCAACAGCGCTCCCATGCTGGCCGCCTGACCGATGCACAGCGTGCTCACGTCGGGCTTGATGAACTGCATCGTGTCGTAGATCGCCAGCCCGGCCGACACGATCCCGCCCGGTGAGTTGATGTAGACGGAGATGTCCTTTTCCGGGTTTTCCGCTTCCAGGAACAGCAACTGAGCGACGATCAGATTGGCCGACATCTCTTCGACCGGCCCCACCAGGAACACGACACGCTCCTTGAGCAGGCGCGAGTAGATGTCGTAGGCGCGCTCGCCGCGCCCGCTCTGCTCGACCACCATCGGGATGAGCCCGGTATCGCGGGGCTCGGCGCGAGTCGTTCCTGCGTTCATAACCCTACTCCACGCCCGACCGTCGGCGAGCACGCGGTCAACTGCGCGCAAAGAGAGGCGCAGCAACGCGCCTCTCCTGAACTCGGACAGGCCGGGCCTATTTCGGCTGGGAAACGATGCGGATATAGGGCTTGGGCGCCTTCCAGCCGCTTGGGAACTTGGTCTTCGCTTCCTCGTCGGACACCGAGGGCACGATGATGACGTCCTGACCTTGCTTCCAATTCACGGGCGTGGCCACCTTGTGCTTCGCGGTGAGCTGGATCGAATCGAGCAGCCGCAAGACCTCGTCGAAGTTACGCCCGGTGCTCATCGGGTAGGTGAGCATCGCCTTGATCTTCTTATCCGGCCCGATGATGAATACAGAACGCACGGTGGCATTGTCCGCCGCAGTGCGCTTCTGCTCTCCGCTGGCGTTGGGATGGATCATGTCGTAGAGCTTGGCCACCTTCAGATCGGAGTCACCGATCAGCGGGTAGTTCACTGCGTGCCCTTGCGTCTCTTCGATGTCCTTGGCCCAGCGCTGATGATCGCCAACGGGATCGACGCTCAAACCGATGATCTTGGTGTTGCGCTTATCGAACTCAGGTTTCAGGCCTGCCATGTAGCCGAGTTCGGTGGTGCACACCGGGGTGAAGTCCTTGGGGTGAGAAAACAGTATCGCCCACCCATCCCCGATCCAGCGGTGAAAATCGATCGTCCCCTGGGTGGATTCTGCGGTGAAGTTCGGGGCTTCGTCGCCTATGCGTAGAGCCATGATGGTCCTCCGGTATTGCTTGCCTGTTGCCAGATGGATGACGGGGTGCGGCGCCGTTTGGGGCCGACACATCTCCTGTCGCGAATATCGGTTCCATATGTTGTGAACCGCTTCAGCAGCTTCCGCTACTCGCGTGGCGTCATTATAGTCCGGAGTCGGATAATTCGCGCATCAGCGGGCCTTGCGGACCAGCGCGGACTCCCAAGCGCTGCTCACGTCTCCGATCTCCTCCAACACGTCACCGTCCGATCTCCCCGACGTCTTGAGCACGTGGAAGCCATGGTCGGCTGCTTCCAACCAGTGCATCGTCCACGCGCCGCTTAAGCGCTCGAGGACTCTTTCCATCAGGTCGCGCGTGCAAAGACTGTCGCGCGTGCCGTTCAAGCAAAGCACGGGAATCTTGATCTGCGCGAGGTGGGCGTCGCGGAGCTTCTCTGGCTGACCTGCCGGATGGAGGGGATAGGCGAGCAGCAAGAGCCCATCGCAGGGGAATCCGTCGGCCGCAAGCATCGAGGCCGCTCGCCCTCCCATCGACCGTCCTCCGATGATCAGAAGTTCCGGCCGGATCTCGTCGCGGGCGTACGACGCGACAGCGGAGATGCATTCCTTGAGGCGAGGCATTGCGTCCGGCCGACTCGCGCCTGCCTCCCGGTACGGAAAGTTGAAACGAACCACATCCGTTCCCCGGGTGCGAAAAAGCTTCGCGAGTGCCAGCATGCCGCGATCGGCCATGTGACCACCGGCTCCGTGAGCGCACACGAAGACGGCCCCGTTCGAGGGTGTGGCAGCCAGCTCGAGAACCGCCGTGGTCTGTTCGGTCCCGACCTTGACGCGCCATTCGCAGTTGCGCCTTCCGAAAGCCAATCGGATCCCCACAACCCCGTTTCGCGGCGGGTTGCATGTTGTTTGCAAGACTTGGGCGACTATGAAGGCAGGCTGCGAATATCGTCAACCCTAGGCTCGCGGGTCGACCGAGACATGGCATCAGATCGCCTGCCGGTTTCGATCTGACGCATCAGAAATTGATGCCGAAAATCAACCGCGCCTCAAAAATCTGGTGCTCCGTGGTGTTGATGTGTCCATCTCTGGGATTGCCTGAGATTTGCGGCAACAGCGTGAACGTCGCCCACCATTTGGATGTGCCGTAGTGAATGTTTGGCCCGAAAAACCAGGCCGAGGCGAGGTAATTGTTCAATGTCGAGCCTTGATAGACCGAGTGATAACGCGCCTCGAGACCCACCGACCAGTTCGGCGTGAAGCGGTAGGCACCGCCGAATGTGAACTCCAGCACCGACTCCCTTTCTGTCTGACCGTCCTCCCGCTCCCATTCCTGCTCGAAGGTGGCATTGGCCGCCAGGACCCACTTGTCGCCGATGTTCTTGGAGAAGATCAGCTTGTATTCCAGCTCCTGCTCGCTGGGGCTGTAGCTGGGTTCGAAATACAGCGCGATGCCGACGGGTTTGGTGTAGGGATTCAGCAGTTGATACTTCAACTCCGCGGAAAAGCCCTTGTACGAGAACTCGCTCGAATCCGGGAGCCCCGGTTCCTGCGCGATGAGCTGCTCCTGCTGGAAGTTCAAGTACATCGAGCCGCTCAGCTTGTCGGTGAAGCCGTACTCGATCTCTTCGCGGAAATCCCAGAGGTACTGGTCGAATTGATGGTCGCCCTCCGGATATCCCTTACGGAAAGTGAGCCATTGTTCGAATTCCCAACCGCCTTTGGGAATCACGTCCGCCTCTTGGATGTAGGTGAAAAACCGCTCATCCGCGACGGCCGTACCGCTCAGCAGTCCGCAAAGCACGCAAACCGTTGCGACTGCGGCAAAGAGCCTTCCACGGGCCTGACCGCTCGCCGCTGAATCAAGTCTTGTCATTCGAGTTCTCCCCGATGTTTGGCGGTTTGGAGCAGGGCGGGTTTCTCGGCCGCCTACTGCTATCACGAATCATAGTAGAAACGATTCGCATTACGCAAGCGGCTCAGCCGGATTGCTCGAAGGTGGTCCGATCGACAACCCTAGGGCGCTGGCGCTTCCGGCCTCGGGTTAAATAGCCGGCCTATAGACCATCCCAGCGAAGTACTCTTCTACCCCGGGAGAAAAGAGATAAAGGAAGGCTGAGCATGCCAGGAGCAGATACGCGCTCGCCGATGCCACGATCGGCGCGTCGCTTGCATGCAGCCCCCAGGCGAACGCAACGAACACGAACGCCCAGACGACGAGCCCGGAGACGAATACATGGCAGGCGACTTGCGCGACGAGCGCATATCGGGCCGGACGCCAGGGTACGAGCAGCCCTCCCGCGAGAGTCAGCTCGGCAACCACCACGACCCAGATGATCAAGCTCTTCATGCCACTGGCGTCCGCAGAAATTAAGATCGCGGGAATGGTATGAGCCAAAGACCAAAGCGCAAGAATCCATACACCGATGGGCTTTCCCTTGATCATCATTGCGGTCTGAACATTTCCCGTGAGGGGCAAAGCTCCAGGCAGCCATTTGCGGAGGCTTGTAGCTGATCTGCCGGCAGCCAGCGAGTTATCGTCGTCCGGCGTCTGTCCCTTGAGCCGTATGTTCGCGGTTGTGGCTACGCAGCAGGTCCTCGACGGAGCTACTGGCCCGCCCTGCCGACTCGCGCAACCACAAGTGAAGCGCCGGTCCTGGACGGAACCGCAGCGACGCGTGCCTTGACGGCCTTGACGATGCGGGCCGCATCACGGCCCACGCCGTGGATCATCGAAGACGACATCGCATAGAGGAAGTGCAGGCCGACGAAGTAGAGTCCGGGCTGGCTCTCCACCAGGCCACCTTGGTGCAGCAGCTCACCGCGATCGTCGAAAACCGGCAGATCGATCCAGTCGAAGCCCGGCTGAAAGCCGCTGCACCAGATGACGTTGGCTACGTTCAGCACGCGACCGTCCTCGAGCAAAGGGCGGCCGCCTCGCACGCCGACAACCCGCGGGGCGCGCAGTACCGACGCCGCCGTAAGATCCTTGGGCTTCACCCGGATCAAAGGGGTGGCTTTGGCCAACATCTTCGGACGCGCTCGCCGACCGAGCGGCGTGCGCAACGTCAGCAAGCGATGAAAGACGAACCGAAGCAGGAGCGGCGCAAGCAGGTTGCGCCCGAAGAATCCCTCGGGGCGAAACGGAACGTGACCGGTGGCCCTGCCCGACACCCATGTCCGGTGACCGCCCCGCACGGTCTCCATCGCGATCTCCGACCCCGAATTGCCGGCACCGGCGATCAGCACAGCTCCTGGCTTGAGCTGGCTCCGGTTGCGATAGTCGTTCGAGTGCATCTGGACGATATCGGCCGACAGCGCAGCGGCGAAGTCGGGCACCTTTGCACGCTGATAACTCGCCATCGCCACCACCACCTGCTCGGCTTCCAGCTCGACAGCCCCCGTCTTGACCACGTAGCGCGCGCCGCGCTTGTACAGTCTGTCGACGCGCAGCCCGGTCCGGATGGGAAGCCGGAAGCGCGCGGCATACGCCTCGAGATAATCCGCCATCTCGTCCTTGGTCGGAAACGAGTTGCGCGGCGCGGGGAACCGCATCCCGATCAGGCCATCGAGCTTCGCGGGAGTGAACAGGCGCAGCGAGTCCCAACGCCTTCGCCAGGAATCGCCAATCCGCTGGTTGGCGTCGAGTATCGTGAAGCGAACCCCTGCTTGCGCCAGGTAATAGCCCACCGAGAGGCCAGCCTGGCCTGCACCGATCACGATCACGTCGAAGCTCTGCCGGTCCGCAGTTGGGCGAGGCGCAGTCAGGCCCGCCAGCTCCATCGACGCGGCTCCTTCCTCGATCAGGTGGGCGGCTCGATCCGGGTTCGGTCGTTTGTCGATTCGCATGGCTTGCTCCTTGTCTCCGTGGCTGGTGTGTTAGACGAGCCTACGGCACAGAGCGGCGGCGAACTTCGGGCAAATCCCTCACGACCTCTGAAATGCCGGCGTGGGTAGTTTTTACCATGCCGGACGGAGACGCTCAGATCAGATCATGTTCGTAGGCAAAGGCGGTCGCGGCGGCGCGCGAGGAGACATCCACCTTGGTGAAGATGTTGCTGACATGACGATCGACCGTTTTCTCGCTCAGCGACAGCTCGCGGGCGATGGCCTTGTTGGTTTTGCCGCTGGCGATCAGTCGGAGCACCTGCAGTTCGCGCTGGGTGAGCCCATGAGGGCCGGCAAGCGTCTTTCCCTTGTCGTCAAGGGTGGCGCCGATCGCCTTGACAGCGGCAAGGTCGGGCTGGGCGCCCAGTCGTTCAAAGATCTCGCCAGCGCTCTCGAGCTCGAGGCGCGCCCCCTCCATGTCGCCCAGCGCGACGCAGGCGCGCCCCAGCAGCACCCGTAGACGTGCAGCGAGATAAGGCGCCCCGATCTGCTGCCAAATTCCGAATGCGCGCCGTGCCGGATCCAGGGCAGCGCGGGGATTTCCCTCGGCCAGCTGGAGCGCACCGCAGGCATGCGCGGCGATGGCGGCTAGAACCTCGGTGTTGAGGCTGGACGCCGTCTCCTCGAGCTCCCGGCTGGCGGCGCCAGCCTCCTCGATATCGCCCACTGCCAGCATGATCTCGACGTGAGCGGGCAAGAACCGGGTGCGCTGCAGCCGGTCGCGGGTTGCCCCTACAACGCGGCGGATGGCACTGGCCGCCGCATCTCGGTTTCCCTGAGCCAGGCGCAACAGCGCCAACCCTGGTTGCGGCTCTACGCCCGACCGGCTGGCGCTGCGGTACGCCGTCTCAGCCGCCTCGAACTCGCCACGCAGCCGATGAATCTCCGCCTGCTGGTAGTGTGCGCTCCCGGCCGCCTCCCGCTCGATGTCGCGCACGCAACGCTCCACTGCGCGACGAGCCTCAATCACCGCCTCCGGCCAGGATCCACCGATCTGTAGAATCTCCGCCCGATGCACGAGGCAGTGCGCCGTGAACATGACGAGCTGGGGCTGAGCTTCACACCAGCTCGCCAGAGCCGCGGTCCACTCCCGGGTGCGGTCGAGCGCATAGACCCGATGGCAGCTCGCGATCGCGCTGCAGTAGATGATGCCGGTCACGACCGGCGACAGCTCGCCCGAGGTCGCAGCCACCATCGCTTCGTCCATCAGGGCGAGTCCTCGGTCGAGCCGACCCTGGATGAGCAAGATGCGCCCCTGAAGATTGCGGGCGAAGGCGATGAGGTCCGCCTCCCCGAAGCGCTCGCCCAATTCCGCGGCGCGGGCCGCGGCGTCATGCGCTTCATGGAGCTCTCCCGCGCTCAGATGTCTTTGTGCAACCGGCAACAGCAGATATCCCTGCTCGACGCAGTCCCGCCCCTCCCGCTCGACCAGACGTTGCGCCCGGCCAAGCCACCCGCCTGCGCGGCCGGCCTCTCCGCGTGCGAACAGGCGAAACCCCAGCCAGAACGCGGCTCGTGCCGCGGCCAGGCTCTGCCCCGTTTCGACACGCGCGTGATACAGGCGCTCCTGAGTGCTCAGCATCTCCTCGTCCCGCGCGGTCAGCCCCGCCGACCATGCCAGACGATGCAGGTCCTCCGCCGCGAGCGGCATCGACTGATCAGCGAGCGACAGCGCCTCGAAGGCATCATTCCATTCTTGTCGCTCGAAGCAGGCACGCCCGCGCTCGAGCAGTCCTGAAACCTCAGCCTCCCGGCGCTTGGCATTGAGATCATCGGCGTTGCTGGTTGGCATCGATCACCGGGCGTAGGGTTGTGTCCGTCAGGACAGGCAGCAAGATGAATCGGAGCCGCTCATCCGTGGACCGGATTGAAATCTGCCCGCGCGTTGGGCGGGTCGCAACTCCTTCCGATCTAGGTTGCTGGTATTCTCGCGCGCGCAGGCTGGGCATGGGTGTCTTTCGTCACGCTAACTCCCACACCGGCCGAATGCCCTCAACCGTAACAAGGTATACGACAGATGACAAGACAGGGTCCACTGCTGGTGTCTGCGGCGCTCGTGCTCATCCTCTTGGGTTTTGCGAACAGAGGCGTTGCCTACGACTTCAACGACTCCCACTTCCACCTGACCAACTACATCCAGGAAGGCCTCAGCCTGCCGGCATTCCTGAAAATCATGGGCACCAGAACCGGGCGAGCGGCGGTGTTCGGCATTCCGTTGCAGCAGAAGTGGGACTACTTCGAGTCGGCATCGCGCGCCCCCGACTACTATCTGCTCGCGGATTCTGAGCTCTACTACTACTCGTTCACGGACGCGATCATCGCGAATCAATACCTGCGTCTGCCTCCGGAGGATCGCGCGCGAATCGATCCTATGATCAGCGGCTTCAACCCCACGGACATGTATGCGGCAGACCACATACGCAGAGTGCTCCTGATGTATCCGGGCGTTTTCTCGGGCATCGGGGAGTTCTCCATCCACAAGGAATTTGTTTCCTCGAAAGTGGCGGGCCACACGGCGAGCCTGCTGAATCCGGCGCTGGATAAGATTCTCACGTTCGCGGCGGAGGCCGGGCTGGTCGTGATACTGCACAACGACATCAACACCGTGCGTCCGGCTCCCGGCCGGCCCGCGCATTTCGATGATCTCAAGACCGTCTTCCGCGCCCACAAAGGCACTTCCATCATCTGGGCGCACACCGGGCTGGGGCGGTTCGTCAAGCCGACCACCGATCATCTCGAGTTGCTGCGAGAGCTCCTCGCGAGCGAGGAGTTCTCGCATGTGAACTTCGATATCTCCTGGGACGAGGTGGCGAAGTGGGTCGTCGCCGACGACGCTTCTCTGGATGCGTGGGTAAGGCTGCTGAAGCAGTACCCGGATCGATTCCTGTTCGGGAGCGATGCCGTTGCGCCCAAGACACAGGCCGACTATCTCAAGGCGTTCGACGCCTATCAGCGCCTGTGGGAGCGTTTGGATGCAGAGACGGCAAACAAGGTGAAGTCGCAGAACTTCGAGCGCATCTTCGATGCGGCTCGAGAGAAAGTGAGGGCGTGGGAAGCGAGGCAGATCCGAGAGTAAGGGGATCATCCTGGGCTGGACGTATCTCTTCAGCGCACCGCTGGTACTGACGATCCCAATCGTCGCTGCTCGCCGATTCTGCCGACCTGGAATGCACCGGGGCCGCGGCCACGACTGAAGAGCTGCCTTCGTGCTCGTGGGCCCGAACTCACGCGTCGACCAGCACGTCGAAGCCACCGTAGATCAGCCGCTTGCCGTCGAACGGCATCGGGTTGATGTCCGGTTTCAGCCTCGGATCGGCCATCACCTTCTTCATGCCCTCGTCGCGCACCTGCCGAGACGGCCAGGTAATCCACGAGAAGACGACCGTCTCGTCTTCCTTGCGCTTCACGGCCATCGGAAACGACGTGAGCTTGCCCTCGGGCACGTCGTCGCCCCAGCACTCGACCACGCGCAGCGCGCCGTGCTCCTTGAACACGACAGCGGCCGCGGCGGCGTGCTTCCTGTAGAGGTCGCGATTGGCGGTGGGTACGGCAGCGACGAATCCATCGACATAAGTCATGATCGATCTCCTTTCAGTTGGGGTGACAATTCAGGGGTATCGATTCCGCAGTAAACGCGGGCGCACACCCCTTAGTCGATCGGCCGCGCGCCAAATCGACATCGGATAGTCGGGTCATGGACTCGGCAGCAATCAGCTAGAAAAGCAAGGCAATCAAGGGTCGACCGGCCAAGACCATTCCCACCGCTCAATGAGTCCGTGCGCGAATCAGGGGGTGCGTCCGCAAACGATCAGCGGGCACGATCGATTTGATGCTCCCGGATCTCCATGGACTTGATCAGGCCGCCATCGAACGCGTAGACGTGTTGCACCATTGCGTCCTTGAGAATGTTCCCGGCGAGATCACGAACCACCTGATGCACCTCCACGGCGACGCGCCCGTCATTCGTGGCGGTGAACCGCGTTGGCTCGACGGTCGGATCGATGCTGCCCCACTGCCGCGTCCAATACGCGCGTATCCCGGCGTGGCCGGACACCCTGCCGCCTTCCATGCCGTTGGGCCAATCGACATCCGGATGCATCACGGCCAGCGCCGCCTCGAGGTCGCGGGCGTTAAATGCGGCATAGGCTCTTTCCAGCAGAAGGATCGTGTCCATGTGCGCCTCTTCGTTACCGTTTACTCGGCACGCGTCGCCCTGGCGCGCGCCCGGGTCGAGCGGCGGACTTGCTTTCCACGCCCGGCACCCGACAGCAACCCTTTCAAAGTGCGAGTGCCCGGAATGTGCCTCTTGCCCCATCGGACCAACGCCAGCAGGACGTCCCCCAGAGCCGCTCCCTTGTCGGTAAGCGCATAAGCGTAACGCACCGGACGCTCCTGGTACGGGGAGCTGGCGATAATCCCCGCCTCCTCCAGGCGCTTCAGGCGATCGGCGAGGATGTTGGTCGGAATTCCCTCGGGCGAATCCTGCAGCTCTCCATAAGTGCGTTTGCCGTGAAGCATGTCGCGGATGACGAGCAGCGACCATTTGTCGCCGACCAGGTCGAGCGTGCTCGCAATGGCGCAGGGAGAGCGCCGAAAACCATCGGGCTTGTTCATCTTCGCTTTCATCCGTATGCACCGCCGATCGCAGAAGTCACTTGCAGAATGCAAGACATTATGCTACGTTGTCCACTCACTTGCAAAGTGCAAGATACTATCTAAAGGAGAGACCATGACAAACGCTATATTGTCTGGTTCCGGACAGCCGAGCGCGCCGGTCTTGGCCGGCACGAAGTTGGTCGTCGCGGTCGTGCTTGCGGGCTGGCTGGCGCTCATCATGATTCTGGGCGGGGCCCGAGCCTTCGTCAGCCCGCCCGGGACCCTACCGGTCCCGATTGCAATCGGAGTCACCGCGCCCGTTGTCTTGTTTCTTGCTGCGTTCTGGCTATCGCGCCGGTTCCGTGAGCTGGTTCTCACGGCTGACGTTCGAGTCATGCTCGGGATACAAGCGTGGAGGTTTGCAGGCCTGGGGTTCCTGGCGCTGTACACGTACGAGGTGTTGCCTGGCATCTTCGCCTGGCCGGCGGGGCTTGGGGACATCGCGATCGGAGTCACCGCGCCTTGGCTCCTGCTCGCACTCATCCGCCAGCCCCGCTTCGCGGCGAGCAAGACCTTCGTGGTCTGGAATCTGCTCGGGCTGTTGGACCTCGTCATGGCCGTAGGCACTGGAGCGATCAGCTCGGCGCTCGCCGCTGGCGTTCCTGGAGAGATCACCACCGCGCCGATGGCGCAGCTACCGCTCGTGCTGATCCCAGCCTATTTTGTGCCCATCTTCGTGATGCTGCACCTGGCCGCGCTGATGCAGGCGCGACGTCTCGCTTGAGATCTGTAAGATCGAGGACCTTGCGGACGAGTCGGATACCGGATTGGCCTGCTACAATTGCGGTCATGAACGCACGTGATGTGGAATTGGTGTTGCCGGCAGAGCCGAAGCCCGAGGACTTCGCGGACATCCAGACGGCGCTGCGGGCGGGTCCTGATGAGTTTCCATTCCGCTGCGAGCTGAGCCTGGAACCTCTGATCGCCTTCTGGACCCGGACCGTGGCGGCCGAGGGCCCGGCCAAGGCGGCGCTGGCCCGGATCGTGGCCGACGAGGTTCGCCGCGCACCGGAACTGATGGGCACCATCGTGGACGCCTCCGTGATCGAGCGGCACCGCGACCTGGTCGACATCCTGATGGCGGCGGTGTTCCCGCGGGCTTCCTGGGAGCAGGAGTACGGCGCCGCCATGTTCCCATTTCAGCTCCGGGGCTTTTACGCCACACCGCTCATGCAGCGCCATTTGCTGGACGAAGATGGTGCCATCCGGGCACGAGTCAACCTCGATGCGCCCATGGTTGCGGCGATGCGGATGGGTTACGCCTACGCCCTGGTCCTGCGCCGCGTTTACGGCACCGAGGTGGACGTCGACTACCCGCTCATCTGCGCGGTGACTGATCCCGACACCGGGCTCGAGCGTCACTTCCGCGTGTTCTTCGACTGGCGCTTCGAGGAGGTGGTGACCAGAAACGGCGTGCCGCCGTTGAGCGACGATGTGAGGCAGCGCCTGCACGCGAATCTGCTCGATCCTGCCTGGCTGCGTGAAGCCTTGCCGCCAGAGCAGTTCGTCATTCGCGGGTTCACGATTTTCCGCGCGGTGGAGGTTACCGACCAGGAAGTCCTTTCTGCGCTCAAGCGCGACCTCATCGATCGCGAGTCGATCGTCTCCAACGAACGGTTTCTCGGACTGCAGAACAGACTGCGCACGCTGTTCCGCCGTCCGCAGCTGCTCCTGGGTCTGGCTGCCATCGATGGGGATCGCGTGCTGATGCTCAACTACGGCACGCGGCACGAGAACGCCTGCATTTTCGCTGACTCCTCGCACTACCGGACATCGGATTTTGCCGGATCCGTGTTCGAGCGCGCGGTGCAGGCGGGCCGGCCGCTCATCGTGCGCGATCTCGCTGCACAGCCTCAGCGGACGCGAGCCGAGGACGACGCGATCCGAAACGGCGTACGCAACAAGGTCGTCGCGCCCCTGCACTATCAGGACAGAGTCATCGGCGTGCTCTCGCTGGGCTCGCCCAATCCAGGGGACCTGGATGCCCACCATCTCCCGAAGCTCCACGAGGTGTTGCCGCTCTTCTCCATGGCGGTTCAACGCAGCATGGAGGAGCTGAACGCCCGCGTCCAGACCCAGATCAAGGAGAAGTTCACGGCGATCCACCCCGTGGTGGAGTGGCGCTTCCGCAAAGCCGTGCTCGACGGCCTGGAGACGCACGGCGATCCCGCGAGTCTCGAGCTGCAGCCCATCGTGTTCCCGAACGTCTACCCGCTCTACGCGCTGTCCGACATCCGCGGTTCCTCGATGCAGAGGGCGCTCGCCATTCAAAGCGACCTCCTGACCCAGCTCGGTTTGGCTCGCGAGGTCATCGAAGCCGCTCACCGGGCCCGGCAGTTGCCTGCGCTACACGAGTTGCTCTATCGGATCGACAAGGCCATCGCCGAAGTGGAGAAGGAGCTGGTGTCCGGTGCCGAGGTGGGCGTAATCGCTCGATTGAGATCCGACGTGGAAGGGCTGTTCGAACACCTGCACACTTTCGGCGCTTCGGTGCAGGCTCGTATCCAGGCGTACCGGACGGCGCTCGACCCCGAGCGCGGAGTGGTTTATCAGCGCCGACAGGTCTTCGAGGACAGCGTCACCCGCATCGCCGAGACGATCTCCGGCCGCCTCGACCTCGAGGATCAGGCGGCCCAGGCCATGTATCCCCACTACTTCGAGAAGCAGAAGACCGACGGTGTCGATCACCAGATCTACGTCGGCGCCTCGCTGGTGGAGGACGGTCGCTTCGACCCGCTCTACCTCAAGAATCTGAGGCTCTGGCAGCTCATGGTGGTTTGCGGCATCGCCGCCCGGGCAGATCAACTCGCGGCCGACCTGCCGGTGCCGCTGCAAACCACGCACCTGATCCTGGTGCAGCACACGCCGCTGTCCATCCGCTTCCGCTTCGACGAGAAGCGCTTCGATGTGGGCGGTGCCTACGACATCCGCTACGAGATCGTCAAGAAGCGGATCGACAAAGCGCTGGTGCGGGGTTCGAGCGAGCGCATCACCCAGCCCGGCATGATCGCCATCGTTTATTCCCAGCCCGACGAGGCGGCCGAGTATCGCACCTACATCGAGTACCTGCAGCACCTGGACTATCTCGGCGCCGGAGTCGAGGACCTCGAGCTCGGCGAGCTGCAGGGCGTGCACGGCCTGCGGGCGCTGCGCGTGGCGGTGACTCTCCGCGCTCCCGTGCTGGAGCGTCCGATCGCGCTGCGCGTGCTCGAGCGAGCACCAGCGACAGTCTGATCCGACGTAAAGACCGTCTACTCGATCTCGCCATCGGCGACATCGGGCGGCGGAGGGCTCAGCGCATCATCCTCCGCGGACAGCGGGCTCCTCGCTGTCTATAAGCCAATACCCCGTCTGACCGCGGCGTGACCATCTAGACATGCGGCGAGGGAAGCTGTGTCACCAGCCAAGCACTCGAGCACGGCTCTGGATTGGAGAATCAAATGTATCGTCTTTACTACTCGCCTGGATCCTGCGCCATGGCCGCCCATATCGTCCTCGAGGAAATCGGACAGCCCTACGAGCTGGAGCTGATCTCCTCGAGAGACGGAAAGATGACGGCCACGCCGGAATGGAAGGCGATCAACCCTAAGGGGCGCGTGCCCGCATTGCTCGGCGTTCCCGGACGGATCGGTGGCGCTGACAATCTTCTGACGGAGCTGCATGCGATCCTCGTCTATCTCGCCCGCACTAACCCCGCTGTCGGACTGCTTCCTGCCGACCCGGCCGGGGAAGCCCGGTGCATCGAGTGGATGAACTGGCTGGCCAGCAATGTCCATGCGATGTCCTATGGCCAGATCTGGCGATCCCAGCGGTTCACAGGTGACGAGAACGCATTCCCGGCAGTGAAAGCCAAGGGCCGACAGAACGTCCGGGAGCAGTATGCCTACATCGAGAGTTTGCTTGCGGATGGACGAGACTGGGCGGTGCCTGCCGGATATACGGTTGTTGATCCGTATCTCCTCGTGTTCTACTACTGGGGGCAGCTCATTCGCCTGGACATGCAAAGCGGCTACCCGGCCTGGACGCTCCTCGCAAAGCGTGTCGTGGCGAGGCCGGCCGTCCAGCGCGCTCTGGCAAACGAGGAGATCAAGATATTCTGAGAGACAGCATGCCTCGTGTTGTGTCATGACTGATTACTCCGAGTTCTTCAAGCCGAGCGCCAGCGGCGCATCGGCCGCGGAGTTGATCCGGGCCGCCGAGGCGTGTCTTGACGGTTTCACGGCCTGCTTCAATGCCAGAGATCGCGTCGGAATGGATGCGCATCTGCATTTCCCGCACGTCATGTTTTCAGGATCCCGGCGGCTCGTTTGGGAAAAGCCCGGACAGTTGCCGGATGATTTCTTCGATCATCTGGCTGCGACCGGATGGGCAAAGACGGTTTACGAGGAGAGACAGCCCGTCTTGGTGAGTCCAGACAAGGTCCACTTCCTAGTTCGCTACACGCGGCAAGCCGCCGACGGGCGCGTGCTCTCCGAGCACGAGAACATCTGGTTTGTGACCCGCATTGAGGGCCGTTGGGGAATCGCTCTCCGCTCTTACTGAGGGCGTAGCGGCCCGCGCACTCGCGCTCGGCCCAGTCTACCGCCAGCGTCACGCTGACTGACGCGTGCCAGAGCGCGGCTGCTCCCGGATAGGCCGGATCGGCCGCACCTCCACGCTACCCACTTTCGCCGGGGGTATTTTCGCCGCGAGCTGGATCGCCTCGTTCAGGTCCCGCGCCTCGATCAGGTAGAAGCCGGCCAAGGCCTCCTTGGTTTCCGCGAACGGGCCATCGGAGACGGACATCCGTCCATTGCGGATGCGCACCGTCGTCGCGGTCGCGACCGGCTGGAGCGCTTCGGACGCGATGCAGTGCCCGCTCGCGCGCAACGACGCGTCGAAGGCGAGGCACTCGTGATCGTCCGTCGCCGCGATCTTGTCTTCCTCACCGTACACCAGGCACAAGTACTTCATATCAGGCTCCTTGCTACGCTCTCGGCTCAGGTTTCGACGATTGCCTTCAAATTGGCCAGGCCAGCCTCGAAGTCGCGTCCCACCATGCTATCCATGTCCCAGAACAGATGGATGATCTTGGCGAGGTAAGGCAGCTTGCCTTGCATGGCCCAGGTCACATCCGTCATTTCGCCCTTGGGGGCGAGGGTAAACTGGACGACATTGTCGACCGTGAAGGGCTTGAACATCTGCAGTCGCATCGTGACCTTGCCCGGCCGCGCGCTATCGCTGATGGTCACGCGACCCGAGCCCACGTCCTTGTTGCCGTCGAAATCAAACTGTGCGCCCGCGCCGCTTTCGGGGCCGCTGTAAGCGCCCTTCATCGCCGGGTCCTTTTTGTAGTAAGGCGACCACTTCGCGTTGTCGCGCAAATTATCGATCAGCGGGAAGATCTTCTCGGGTGGCGCCTTGATGCTGGCCGTGCGCTGCACGCGGAAGGTGTCTGGCTTGGTCGCGGCTAGGGCAAGCAAAGCAGCGATGGCCACCGCCACTGCGATCAGAATGACCTTGAGCAGACGCATCGCCCTATCTCCTTGAAATGAAGGTTCAACATGCGCAACCGGCTCGATACGGAAACGGCCCTTACGGTCGGCTGCCTGCATTGACTAGTCGAACGGCGGGCCGCTGGTTCGACATCGCTCCGGAGGTCCGTGCGGCAGCAGCTTGAATCCGGTTCGTCCTCGGGACTCGTGCCAAGGCTTCGGATGCCGCCTCCCGGCGGGCTCGACCACAGAGACTGCCCTCTGCAGTAGAACTCTAGTTTCTGATATGGTAGGTCGAGAGTGCAAAGACGGGAGAGTCAACATGCCCGAACGAAAGACTGGGACCAACCACGCTCGCCTCGACCGCGTCGTCGCAGAGGCACGGCGCGCGCGCGAAGAGCGTGCCAAGGGCTACCGCGAGCAGGCACTCAAGATTTACCCCTGGATATGCGGACGCTGTGGCCGCGAGTTCACCCACGCCAACTTGCAGCTGCTGGAGGTCCATCATCGGGACCAGAACCACGACAACAATCCGTTCGATGGGAGCAACTGGGAGCTCCTGTGCACCTACTGCCACGAGAATGAGCACCAGCGCTTCCTTACCGAGCAAGGCCGGGACCCAGAGTTGCCCGGGGCCCCTGGACCGGCACCGGCTACTCATCAACCATTCGCCGACTTGAAGGCTCTGATCAAGACGAAGGATTCAAGCTAGCGGGCTGTAGGCATGAGTCATAGCCTACCTTGAGCCGTTTCAGGAGGCGTGGTTCTCCTATCCCTTGCCGGCATGATCGACCTCGTCGAACGCGACTCTGACCTGGCGGTGATCGAAACCTTCGTGCGCCGCGGTGGAGTCATGTTGATCGAAGCCGGCGCCGGCGTTGGCAAGACCTCACTGCTCGAAGCCGCTTGCGCGAACGCACGGCGGAACGAGCGCGTCGTGCTGCGGGCGCGCGGATCCGATCTCGAACGCGACTTTGCCTTCGGCATCGCGCGCCAGCTCTTCGAACGTCGCTGCACCGAAGCGACCGCGGACGAAAGAGACGCGCTGTTCGCGGGCCCGGCGCGGCCGGTCGCTACGCTTTTTCAACCCGACAACTCGAGCAGCGCAGGGGAGGACACCGGCTTCGCCGTCGTGCACGGACTCTACTGGCTGACGGTCAATCTCGCCGACCAGGCGCCCCTATTGCTGGCCGTCGACGATGTGCACTGGGCCGACGAAGCGTCGTTGCGATGGCTCGCCTATCTGGCACCCCGCCTCGACGGGCTGGACGTCGCGATGGTCGCGGCATTGCGTCCGGACGAGCCCGCCTCCCGATCTCAGTCGCTGGTCGCCGTGCGCGCGGCGGCCGTGACGACAATTCACCCGTCGCTGCTCAGCCTGCAAGCCGTTACCGCCATCGTTCGCAACACGCTCGGAAGCCGCGCGGGCGACGATGTCGCCGCGCTGGCGCATCGCGCCACCGGCGGGAACCCGTTCTACCTGCGCGAATTCCTGCGCGCCGTGCAACGAGCCGCCGACTCGAGCAGACCGTATGCGCTAGAGGACATCGTCGGACTGGGCGGCGTCGACTCTGTGGCGCTGCAGATGCGCGCGCGTTTGCACAACCTCAACCCGGCCGCGCTGCGCCTGGCGCAGGCGCTCGCGATCCTCGGCGACGACTGCGACCTTCGCCATGCGGTCGCCATCGCGGATATCGCGATGGATCAGGCTATCTCCCTGGCGACGGAACTGGTCAGGCTTGAAGTGCTCGGTGGGGACAGGCCGCCGCGTTTCATCCATCCGATCGTGCGACACGCAGTCGCGAAGACGCTGTCCGGCGCAGAACAGGATACCGCGCATCGCAACGCCGCTCGTGTTCTTCATGCCGAGCACGCGCCGCCGGGTCAGGTCGCGGCGCACCTCACGCCGTTGCGCGGGGCCGGCGACGAGTGGGTGATCGAACGGTTGCGCGAGGCGGCGCGGGCCGCGATCGACAACGGCGCGCCAGCCGCCGCTGCAGACCTCCTTGAGCGCGCGCTCGTGGAGCCGCCGGCCTCAAGCGTCCGTGTCGACATACTGCAAGAGGCGGCGCGCGCTCAACAGCTCGCCGGTCGCGAAGGCGCGTGCCGGCGGCTGGGAGAGGCACTGGCTCTCACCGCGGACAAAGCGCGTCGCGCGCACCTGGCGTCGGAACTTGCACAAGCTCATACGGCGTTGTTCCGTTGGACCGATGCAGTCGAGGTGCTCGAAAGCGCACTCGCCGACGCGCACGGAACAGCGCTGGTTCAACTGGAAAGCCAGCTGGTCGCCGTCGGTCTGCAGGACGCCCGCACCGCGCCGCGCGCTCTGGGCGCGATGGAACGCCTTTCGCAGCGCCAACTCTCCGGAACTGCAGCGATCGCCCTCGCCGCCGCGCAGGGCATGGTCGCCATTCTGACCGGGCGGCCGGCGGACGAAGCGGCGCGACCTCTGCTGGCGGCGCTTGCCGGCGCGAGCACGAACGTTGAAAGCTGGGACATGCGTGCTGCGCTGCTGTGGAGCCTGTTGACGGCGGAGCAATTCGGCGCGGTCGAAACCGCACTCGTGGCGTTGCGCAGCCGTGCCGACCGCTCCGGCAGTGCGCGTGGCCTGGTAGCGGTCTATAGCACGGCTGCGCTGCTGAAACTCAAGCTGGGCGATTTGGCGCACGCCGACGCCGCCGCGCGTATCGCGCTGCGCGTTGCACAGGACGGAGACTTCGCGCGTGGGCTCGCCTTCGCTGCGACGGTGCTCGCGGAGACCGCGGTTGCCGGCGGCCAGCTCGATGAAGCGCAAGCGCTGCTCGATCTGTTGCCGCATGAGGGCTTGCCGGCCGGTGTAGGCACCGTGCTGATTCCGGCCGCGCGCGGACGCTTGCGGCTGGCGCAGGGACGCGCGCAAGACGCGCTCGGGGAGTTCGAAGCCTGCATGGCGCTCTGGCAACCACAGATCTGGAGTTTGCCGATGCGCGACGCCGGTTATATGCACGCGCGCGCGGGCGCGGCGCAGGCGCTGCTCGCGCTCGGCGATTTGCGCCGCGCCCGTGAGCTCGCGGAGTCTGAGCTCGCGGACACGCGCCGCTTCGGCGGCCGGCGCGCATTGGGAATCGGACTGCGCGCTGCCGGGCTGGCGCAGGGCGGAGCCAAAGGTTTGGCGCTGCTGGAGGAATCCGCAGCCGTGCTCGCCGAGTCTCCAGCGGTGCTGGAGCGTTCCGCGTCTCTGGTCGAGTGGGGAGCGGCGCTGCGCCGCGCGGGCCAACGCGCGCAGGCGCGCCGGGTCCTGTCACAGGGTCTCGACGGCGCCGCGCGCTGCGGCGCCCAACCGCTCGCCGCCCGCGCCCGCGAGGAGCTGCGCGTCGCCGGTGCACGCCCGCGCCGCGACTGGAGTGTGGGGGTCGAGGCACTCACCCCGAGCGAACTGCGCATCGTCCGGCTGGCCCGCGACGGTCGCACCAACCGTCAGATCGCCCAGGAGCTGTACCTGTCGATCAAGACCGTCGAAGGTCACCTCGCCCGCGCCTACGGCAAGCTCGGCATCGCGGGCCGCGAGGAACTCGACCGCGCGCTGGATCCGAAAAAGACGAGGGTGTCTGCCCTCTAGCGGTGCGGGCCGTGGCGGTGCCGGCCCAGAGGGTCAGTTCAGCGGAACGTTATTCCGAACATGAGAGTGACCGCCTGATAGCGCTGGTCCTGAGTAATGCCCGGCGGGGACGTGGCGCCGTTGAAACCACCGAACGAATACTCGACCGAGGGCGCAAGGCGCATCCAGCTGTTGGCGTAGACATCGTAGCCAATGCCTATGACCCCTCCCCAGCCGCTGGCGCCACTTTCGCCTGACTGATTGGTCCAATACTTGACGAGACCACCGCCACCCCTCACGAATAGCGGCGAATCGCGGAGCGGATAGTAGCGGGCGATCGCAAAGATCGTCTCGATCCCCTGGCCTTGAGAGGAATCCCACAGGTTGGACCCCTGGAGTGTCCATCCGCCCAGTTCCACGCCCAGAAGCAGTCTGGGATCCCACGCATAACCACCGCTAATTGCGAGCGCGAATTTGCTTTCCGTGGTGTTGCTGCTCACCGAGTAGGATCTCTTCAACACTCCGATGCCGGCATCTATTCCACCCCAGAACCCAGTGCGCGCTTTGGCGTCTGAGCTTTGCGCCGCGGCGGAGAACGAACTCAAACACAAAATGAAACACGCCGAGTATCGACTGAGCATCGGATCCTCCTGCCAAGGGTGACGTCGCGCGCCTCGAGTGCCCTGCAACACACAGGGCGCAAGTCGGATACTTGGCCAGCTTCAGAGCACATAACTCACGATACAGCCCAGCGACTTACTTTTGAATTACTTCTGACTTACGCGTCGCATCTCGCGGACCGCCGCTGGAGGCAGTTAGGGGTGGCCGCATTATCTCCGGCCCCAGAATCGAAAGCGCCGCGCGGGCTGACCCAGCGTTTCAACGCGGTGATTCGCGGCACGCGAATAGAGTTCCATATCCGGCACGCGGCCGCGAGAGGAAGCCGCCACGATCAACCCGTCATAGGCAAAGGTGCCGTTGTCGAAATCAGCGGCTGCGAGAACGCGGTAGCCGGACTCCTGTAGCCGGCCGACACACTCTTGATGCAGTTCCTGGCTGTGGGTGGATACAAAAATATAATCAACGCGCTGCGCGCTGAGCAATGGGGCGATGCTAGTCAGCAGGTAACCCTCCGCTCCCTGGATGTCGGCATGCAAGATACCGACTCGCTCGATGCGGCGTTCGAGCACGAACTGGTTCAGATCCCAACCGCCGGGGCCTATCCCTTGGTGGATGAACTCGCCCGCCTCGCCGTTGAGCTCGAAGTTGCGAATGCCCGCTTTCAGCCTTTCTTCAACCGGCTCGCACAAAAACACCGGCGCGCCCGGAAAGCGCTGGCGATACCAGAGCGAATAGAAACCCCAGTAGCTGCCAAGCTCGATCATCGGCAGCCCTGGATCGACGTATTTCAGCACTTCGCCGAACGCGTATTCCTCCTGCGGCTCATGGACGCCGCGGTTGATGATCAGGATTTCGGCAAAGTTGTCATAGTACGCGTGCTCACCGAGCAGGATTCGGATCCCGTTGTGCATGATCACGACCGGGCTTCCGGTATCTTTGTCGGGATATACGAATCCGGCGTACTCCAGGCGGGGGATGCGCAAATTGTTGGGGTCACTGACGATCTCCCGGAAACGCCCCAGCCTGTCTTCCGCATGCGCTTTGGGTTCTGGCATGGCAAATAAGTCGATAAGAGAGGGTTACGATTGCGGCGGAGTATATATCGGCCGGTTCCCGTTCCAAGTTAACTCCAGCCGCCAACGCGCGCCATGCAGCGCTTTCTTGACGTCCCTCCGCCGAGGCGCAGTATCCCGCTTGCGACCTAGTCGACCGTTGACGTAGATCAAGCCCGCCGTTGGAGTATGCGGAGAAGATGCAGCAGGCGAGGAAGCTTCGGCGCATCGCCGTCAACCAGAGTCAGGACATGGGTCTGCCGTAACTACGCACGTCGTTACCCCAGTGGGCACATTCGCTGCGCTCTCCCCGTCATCGTTGAAGGCGCGCCGGGTGAACATGGCCCGGGCCGTGATTGCATGGGCTTTGCTCGCGCTCGGTTTATCATTCGGCGACGGCTCGCACGCTGAGGTATCCGTTCCTCCCCTCAAGACCCGGGTCACCGATCTGACCGAAACCTTGAACGATGTGGAGCAGCGAGCACTGGAATTGAAGCTGGCCGCGCTCGAAGCGCGCAAGGGCAGCCAGATAGCGGTGCTGCTCGTGCCGACTACGCAGCCCGAGACCATCGAGGAATACTCCTTGCGCGTGGTTCAGCAGTGGAAGCTGGGACGCAAGGGCGTGGACGATGGCGCATTGCTATTGATCGCCAAGGACGACCACGCACTGCGCATCGAGGTGGGCTACGGGCTCGAAGGTACTTTGCCGGACGTGGCGGCCAGGCGCATCGTCGATGACGTCATCGTTCCGCGTTTTCGAGCCGGAGACTTCGCGGGCGGTATCGATGCCGGGGTCGACTCGATGATCAAGCGGATCGAAGGGGAGCCGCTACCGGAGCCGGCCTGGCAGCCCACCGCTCGTCCCCGAGGCGGTTTTTCCGGGTTCGGCGAGCTGCTCTTTTTCGGCGCTGCATTGCTGCTGGCTGCGCATCAGAATCTGCGTGAGGTGCTGGGTCGTCTTCCGGCTGCGGTAATCGTCGGCGGCCTGATTGGTCTCGCGATCTGGTGGATCGTTCAAGTTATGGTTGTAGGGCTGCTCGTCGCACTGGGGGTTTTCGTCTTCGCCTTGCTGTCCCGCAAATCGACGGTCACCGGGCGCGGCCCGCCCGGTCCCAGCGGGTGGGGAGGACTTGGGGGAGGATTTGGCGGCGGTCTTGGCGGTGGTTTTGGTGGCGGAGGCGGAGGCTTCGGTGGCGGTGGATTCTCGGGGCATTGGTGATATGAGCCTGCGCCGCATCGTGCGTCATCTGTTCACCACCGTGTGGAGCGCGCGGCGCGCCTTCCCGCGGGCAGCGCTCGAGGCGATTGAGCGGACCATCCACGAGTGTGAGCAGACGCATCGCGGGCAGATTCGCTTTGTGGTGGAGCATTCGTTGGATCTTCTCGACCTGCTCCACGGGTTGACGGCACGGGATCGTGCAATCGATGTGTTCGCCAGGCTTCACATCTGGGACACAGAGCACAACAATGGCGTGCTGATCTATCTCCTGCTGGCAGACCGGCAAGTGGAAATCCTCGCCGACCGGGGCGTGCATGCGCGTGTCGGGCCGGAAGGCTGGGAGCCTATCGGCCGTGAGATGGAACGGGCATTGCGCAACGGAGATTTCGAACAGGGCATCGTGCGTGGTATCCGCGCAGTGAGCGAGCACCTCCAACGGCACTATCCGTCGAGAGGCGTGCAACCCGACGAGTTGCCGGATCGGCCCGTGGTGCTCTGAGCATAGCGCCGGGACGACTGGACGCGTCGACTGTCACGACCCTGCTGGCGCGCTCTCGGAACCTGAGGGCGGCACGCCCTAGTACGCTCAGCTACCGTGGCGCTTTGCCGACTTCCTCGAGAAACCGGCGCAGCGTCTGCGCGCACTCCTCGGCGTGGGAGAACGGCAGGCCATGCCGCGCATGCGCGAACACCTGCAGCCGCGCATCCGCGAGCTTGGACTTGAGGTCGGCCAGCACGGCGGGCGCGATGAACGGGCTGGAATCTCCGTGCAAAAGGAGCACCGGCATGCGCACGCGTCCGAGATCGGGTGAGAGATCGGCGCCGATCAGCAGCCGCACCGCCCGCAGCACGAAATCGGCGTTCGCGCTCGCCTGTTCACGCTCATACCAGTTCCACATCTCTTCGGATATGGCGCCCTCGAAAAAGCGCTTGGGCATCATGTGAGCCGACCATCCGGACATCCCGCGTGCCGCGATGATCTGCTGCCAGTCTTGCGTGCTCTGGATCGAACCGCCGACGTGTGCGCCGTTGCTCACCGTCAGCGTCTGGATGCGCTCTCCCCGACGGATCGCCGCGAGCAGTGCGATGGTGCCGCCGATCGACTCGCCCACCAGGTGAAAGCGCCGCACGCCGGCGGCGTCCGCAACCGCGAACACATCGTCGGTCAGCATGTCCAGCGAGAGCGCAGCCCCGGATTCGGGCTGCGCCGAGCGGCCGTGGCCGCGCATGTCGAATCGTATCAGCCGATATCGATCGGCAAGGACCGGCACCCACGCCGCCCAGATTTTGCTGCTCGCACCGAGGCCATGGTGGAACAGAATGGTCTCGGGCTCCCCGATCCACGGCAGGGTCAGATCCACGACGTCGTAGTGCAGATCGCCTCCTGAGACGGATAGGGTAGGCATGTGCAGGCGCGGGCGCGAGTTGGTGCCCTATTTGCAGATTGTAGAACGAACTCGCCGCAGCGCCCCGCAATGGCCTGCTGCCGTTTCCTGAATCACCGTCACCTTCCTGTTTCCTGCATATGTGGCATATTGCATCTTCAATACACTGAACGATGTATCCATGCTCCCGACCGACGAGGACCCGTTTTCGCGGTCCCCGGCGCTGTTCTCCCGAAAGCGCCTGGTGCCGATGCCCCGCGCACTGCGCATGTTCGGGGCGCGGCCCCTGATTCCTGCCAGCATGAAGCGGATCCTTCTAGCACCCGCTCTGATACTGGTAGTCGCGCCGTCGCTCGCCGCACCGTCTGTCGAGCACGTCCCGCCTCGAGTCGAGGTCAAGTACCGGCTGCGCATCGCCGGCATTCTGATCGGTGAGGGTTCCGCCGTATTCCAGCAGGATGGCAAGACCTACTCCGTCGTCATGGAGTCCAGGACGATCGGCATCGCCGCCATCTATCGGCTTCACATCCGAACCGAGGCCAGGGGCAATGTCACGGCCGACGGCTTGCGCCCTCTGAGCTTCATCGAGACGCGCAACGGCCAATTTCGGCGCAGCGCCAGCTTCGACTGGGCCGCCGGCCAGCTGCAGCTGACCGACGGCGACAAGAAACAGACGGTGCAGCTTCGGCCCAATACCTGGGACATGGCCACCCTGGCCTGCGCCTTCGCTTTCTCGCTCCCGGATAGAAAGGAGCAGCAGCTCTACACGACCGACGGGCGGCGCGTGACAGAGTACAAATATTCGGTCGTTGGCCGCGAGAAGCTCGCTACACCGTTAGGCGAGCTGGACACCCTGCACGTGAAGAAGATTCAGGAGGGGGGCGACAAGCGCGGGTTCGACGCCTGGCTGGCGGTCGATCGGCATTTTCTCGTGGTGCGTGCGCGCGCCACCGAGAAAAGTGGCGTCGTCTTCGACTGGACAGTCGAAAGCGTCAACTTCGCGTCGTGACAACGCCACCCCGTGGCGAGTCGGTGCCGTCGTCCGCTTGCCCTCCCTGAGGTTCACCCGGTCTGCGTCGCCACTACCCATGAACCAAAGGAGGGAGCCGAATGACTGTCAGAGTAGAGAGGAACGGTCCCGTCTGGACTGTGATTCACGCTCGTCCCGAGGCCCGAAACGCCATGGATCCGGAGAGTGCCGATGCGCTGACCCGGACGTTTCTTGCCTTCGATGCAGACAATGAGGCGCGCATCGCCGTGTTGTACGGCGAAGGTGGGGCGTTTTGCGCTGGCTGGGACCTGAAGTACGTCAGCACGCTCAACAAAGACTACCCACTGGGGGAGCTCGATATCCCTCCGGCAGGACCTTGCGGCAACGGCGGTGAGATCCCGCGTGGTCCCCTGGGACCAACGCGGCTCGAACTGGACAAACCGGTCATCGCAGCCGTAGCCGGCCCTGCTGTCGCAGGAGGGATGGAACTTGCGCTATGGTGTGATTTCAGGGTCATGCAGGAAGATGCCTACTTTGGCGTTTACTGCCGGCGCTGGGGAGTGCCCTTGATCGATGGCGGTACGGTACGCCTGCCGCGCATCGTCGGCCAAGGCCGGGCGCTAGACATCATTCTTACCGGCCGCAAAGTTCCGGCCGAGGAATGCCTCAGAATCGGGCTGTGCGAATATCTCGTCCCAAACGGTGAAGTGCGGGCCAAGGCAGAAGAACTCGCCCAGCAAATCGCGCGGTTCCCACCAGTATGCGTCCGGGCGGACCGGCGCTCCGCAATCAAGAGCCATGGCCTATCGGTTCGCGATGCAATGGTGCAGGAGTGGTACAACGGCCGCGAAGCATTGGTCAAGGATGGCGCCGCAGGTGCTGCGCGATTCAAGAGCGGCCTCGGCCGGCATGGCGACTATGAAAAGATCTATTGAACTAAGCGAGCTCTCTCTCGAGCCGACCTTGGCTCGGGTGGCGATGACAAGCCCCTTGTAAGACGGAAATGAGGGGCGTACGCTGGTGCGCGTTGTCCGTCGAGTCTCAGATCTCCCGCCCAACCCCTACAACGGAGGACACCCATGGCCGGCTGGCGTGTCGCAGGACAGTATATGGAAACGTGCAACTGCACCTACCTGTGCCCGTGCATCAGTTCCAACTTGACTGCACAGCCCACGGAGGTGGACTGCAAAGTGGCGGTTGCGATGAAGATCGACAAAGGCGAGAAAGACGGTGTGAAGCTCGACGGCCTGTCGTTCATCGTGCTCATGCATTCACCCAAGGCAATGGCGGAAGGCAACATCACGGTGGGTCTCATCATCGACCAGCGTGCCACCGACCAGCAGGCTGAAGCGATCAGCGCGATCGCTACGGGCGCGGCTGGTGGACCGATGGCGGCGCTCGGCCCGCTCGTCGGGCGCGTAGCCGGCGTGGAGAGGCGCCCGATCAGTTTCGAGATGGACGGACTGAAGCGCAGCGTCAAGGCCGGCGAGCTCATAGACCAGGCCTGTGAGGGTGTTGGCGGCCCCGCGCGCGCCGGCGAACCGATCTATCTCGACAATACCTGCCACCCCGTGAATCCCAAAATTGCGCTGGCCAAGGCCACCCGTAGCCGCATTCACGCCTTCGGAATCAACTGGGACGATTCCAGCGGTAAACGCAACGGCCATTTCGCACCCTTCGCGTGGTCCGGGTAACGCCTCAAGCCAGTCTCGGACCGCGACATTGATGATCCCCGACTGTCCGCTTTGCAACTGGGAAACTTCCACCAAGGTTCGCCCCTGGGAAGTGAAGTTCGTCAACAACCCCGAGGCGCCGAACGGCGTCTCCTCGTGCAACCTGATCGGCGATGTGAAGAAGGCCGGCTTCTACGTCGCGAGGTTCAAGCTCCCGCCGCACGAACGGCAGCCCGCGCACACCCATCCTGATGATCGCACTTACACCGTGGTATCCGGGACGATGTACTCGGGCGTCGGCACCAAGTTCGACGAATCCAAGCTGATCGAGCTGCCGGTCGGCAGCTTCTACAACATGCCCGCTAGCATGCCGCACTTCTCGTGGACCAGGGCGGGCGAGGTGATCATGCAGGTCACCGGCAACGGGCCGAGCGGATTCTTCTACTGCGATCCAGCCGACGATCCGCGCAACAGGAAGTAGATCCGCGCGCCGGCCACGAGATCGGAGGAACCCTCTGACCAACCTGGAACGCGGCGCAGCGAACTCGCAGGCTTCGGCCGCCAGGCGGCTGATCTCCGCTCATGCGGGCGTCACCACGCTGTTGTGCGTGCTGTTCGCGTTGATGTATCTCGACCGCGTCAACATTTCCGCCGCAGCGAGCTCCATCAAGCACGACTTTTCCCTGTCGAACACGGAGATGGGGGTAGCCTTCAGCGCTTTCTCCTGGGCCTACCTCGCCTCGGTGTTTTTCGGCGGCTGGGGCGCGCGCAAGTTCGGCTCGCGCGGCGTTCTGGTGGTGAGCGTGCTTCTGGTCGGCTGCGCCACCATCGCCACCGGCTTCACTGGCGGTCTGGCGACCCTGTTCGCCGCCCGCTTCATGGTCGGCGTAGGCGAAGGGCCGGTGTTTCCGGCCGCGACGCAGGCCATGCGCAACTGGTATCCGCCGCAGAAGTTCGGCTACATCCAGGGCATCACTCACAGCGCCTCCCGGCTGGGCGGCGCGCTCGCTCCGCCGATCGTGGCCTACATCATCGTGCTGTCGAACTGGCACACGTCGTTTTACGTTCTCGGCGCCGCGTCGATCGTCTGGGCGCTCGTGTGGCTGTTCTATTTCCGCGACGATCCGACGACCCACGGCGCGTTGGATGCCGCCGCCATGAAGGACGTCACGGTGGTGAAGTCCGATCCGCGCGCGAAGGTGCCGTTTCTCGCGCTGACGAAAAAGTTTTCGCCCGTCACCGCGGTGATGTTCACGTACGGGTGGGCTTACTGGGTCTTCGTCTCGTGGTTGCCGCTTTACTTCTCCAACTATCATCACACCGACCTGAAATCGTCCGCACTGCTCGCGAGCGTGCCGTTTCTCGCCGGCGTCATCGGCAACACCCTCGGCGGCGTCGTATCGGATTATCTGCTCAAGCGGACGGCAAACATCAAGACGGCGCGTTGCACGGTGGTGGGCGTCTCGCTGGCCGGCTGCGCGCTGCTCCTGCTACCGATCATGTTTCTGGGTGATCTGGTCTATATCGTGCCCTTGCTGGCGGCGAGCATGTTCTTTCTCGAACTGGCCATTGCGCCGATGTATGCTGTGGCGATGGACATCTCCAAGGAATATTCGGGCCTCGGCAGTTCGTTCATCATTGCAGGCGTCGCGACTGCGGGAATCTTCTCGCCGGTGGTATTCGGGTGGCTCGTGGACTTGACCAAGAACTGGAACGTCCCGTTCGCGACATCCGTCGGGATCTTGTTGATCGGCGCTGTACTGGTTACGCTGTGGCGGGTGGAGAACGCGGCGCCGCCGCAGGTCCCCGAGCCTTTGAACCGCATTGCCCAGTCAGCCTGATGTGAGCGGACGCAGCGGTCCACCCGCACCGGGATCGATTCCTCGGGCTTGCCTTCGCGTCGTCCAGCCTTTCCGGCCTTTCGCTACGCGACGTTATTAACGGCGGGCCGCACGTACAGCCAGCCGTTTCTCAGGCACAAACTGCACTCTTCCCCCCCTTGCAGCCCTGTGCCACTGCACTGAGGGCATTCTCGCCAGTTGGCCCAGTCCGTGGCTCGGCCCCGAACACCCATGCAGCGCTTGCCTCCATACGGCTTCCCGCAGCGCTCGCCGATGTTGCGCACGGAATGCCCGATCGCGCCGCACACGGTGCAGACTGCGACCGGCCGTTCCTTTTTCGAAGCATTCATTTTCTCTATTCCCTCAAGTTAAGCCCCTATGCTACGCGTTTTCGGGGTGACGGGCCTTCCCTGCCAATTTCGCGGCCGTGCCGCCCTGCCGGTTTCGGTCATTCCCAGGACCACGCAAGCACCCAGATGCGGCCGGCGGCGGTAGCGCGCAAAAGCGGACGGTCGCGGCGCCCCCCTCATATTCCTTGGACCTGTTTATGCTTCGAAGCCCTTCATGCGAGATCCCGCAACCGCTTGGATGCCTGGCTACCAGACCAAGCAAGAGCGCATCGCAATCGCGGGCGCCGACGATCTGGTCATTCGAGCGCTGCTCGATCGGCAACAGTTCTTCGACCCGCTTGGGGAAGCCGATCGCATGGGCATTTCCTCGGCTGCGTGGCCATTGTTCGGTCTGGTGTGGCCCTCGGGTGTGCAACTGGCGGTGCGCATGGCGCTCAGGCCAGTTTGCTCCAGTGAGCGGATATTGGAGATAGGTTGCGGCCTCGCCCTCGCGAGCCTCGTCGGCCATCGCCGAGGAGCCGATGTCACCGCGAGTGATTGCCACCCTCTGGCGGAGAGTTTTCTCGAGGAGAACCTGCGTCTGAACGATTTGGCGCCGATGAAGTATCGGCACGGTCACTGGAGCGCCCCAGAGTTGCCGCCGGGGCGCGGAGGCGCGTCGGGACTTTGCGTTGTCCAGGGCCGCTATGATCTGATCATCGGTAGTGACGTTCTGTACGAGCGGGGGGTAACCACAGCGCTCGCCGCCTTCATCGCACGCCACGCGTCGCCTGCGGGAGAAGTGTGGATCATCGATCCGGACCGCGGCAATCGGCCGGCCTTCAATCGGCAAATGGCGGCTCGGGGGTTTCTGATGCGCCAGGAGCGCCTCCACCGACCCAGTTCGGTCGGCGCTGCCGCCTACAAAGGGCGCCTGTTGGTCTACCGGCGGGCCGCACAAATGGTTACCTAATTCTTGCCCTCACCCTGCATCTTCCGGCTACTATACGGATGAGGACGACGCTGGGTCCTTGCGTCATTTCCCGATGCGCTAGAGGCGGCCTGGATTCGCGCTGCTTAGCTCGGCGCTCGGCCTTTGCACATCGTTGTGTTCAAATTCACAGAGGAAAGATATGAACGTCACCACAGATGCCACTTACCTGAGCACGCGGGCCGCGAGTTTCGCTGCGTATGAGCGAGAACGCGATTTGTCGCTGAAGCGCAAGGAGCGCAACGAGTACAAAGAAGGGGAATTCGAGCGGGTGAGAGACGCGCAGCGTGCTGAATACGTGGCGGCTATGGGGCGCGCGTATGCCGAGTTCGAGGAGCGAGAAGCACGGCAGACAGCAGCAGCGGCATCGACCTAGGAGCTGACTAAGCCGACCGCCGGGGTTCAAAGCGCCAGGTTTTCGGTAGCAGGCGCTTGAACAGCGCCAGCGCGCGCGCCGCATCCTTTGGCTTCAGCGTGATCGCATGGCCCACGGCGACAGCGATCAGCGTCATCATCAAGCGCGCGAAAGCCCACAGATCGTGCGCGTTTGCTTCCGGCGCGATGCGCCTCAAGGGATCCCTGAGCAGGCCCGCGAGAAACTCCATATCCTTCCCATCGAGCTTTTCAACGCCTTGTCGGCTTGCGTGGCCTGCCAGAGTGTCGCGCATGACCGGCTCGTCGATGAACATCCGAAAGTATCCGTCCACGATTCGGCACAACGCGGGGTGCAGGTCCTTCACGGACTTCACCGCCGTTAACTCCGAAGCGCTCGGCCCTCCGGCCCGCGACTCTTCGGAGTATGTCCGCAAGACCGCTGCGACCAGCGTTTGGAGTGCCCGCTCATGACTCAGCTTGTCACTTCCGGCCTGCTTTGGTTCTCCGCTATCGGCTGTGGATTGCTCGCAGGAGTTTATTTCGCGTTTTCGACCTTCATCATGACGGCTCTTGGCCGCATTGACCACGCGCGCGGCATCTCGGCCATGAACGCGATCAATTCGATAATCCTGCGCTCGCTGTTCATGCCGTTGTTCTTCGGAACCACGCTAGCAAGTCTTATCCTGGCCGTCATGACGCTGTTTCGTTGGAGCGAGCCTGGCGCAACCGCCATGCTGGCGGGCGGACTGATTTACGTCGCGGGCATGTTCCTCTGCACCATGTTCTTCAACGTTCCGCTCAACAACGCGCTGGCCGCCGTCGATCCGGCGAGCGCCGAGACCGCCTCGGTCTGGGCGCGCTATCGCAAGGATTGGACGCTGTGGAACCACTTGCGGACAATCGCCTCCACGGCCGCCTGCGCCCTCTACATCGCGGCGCTCACCGCCAAATGACCAGCACCTGGAACGAGCCGGACGGTTATCTTTGGCAACTGCCCACCATCGGCTATCCGTGTCAAGCCGACTGAACTTGCTGAACCGCTGTGGGTGGCCGTCAACCCGCTCCTTGACTAGTCACGAAGCTCAGCGAGGGAAGTGGGGGTGGGCCAAACGCCGTCATTCCGGGGCTGCTCGCGAGGGCAGCACCCGGAATCCAGATTTCTCGATGTCGATCTCTGGATTCCGGGTTCCGCTACGCGGCCCCGGAATGACGAGCTGAGGTTTGTCACTAATCGGGACCCACTTTATTGGGCTGTAGGCGTATGCGTGTCGCACTCGGACTGAAGGCACGGATCGGTCGAGCGATTCTGGTCGCTGTTGGCATGAAGGGCACTGAATTTCAATTCATTGAGCGCGCCGAACTCAAACTGTTGCCCGACGGCGCGTTTGCGCCCTATCACGCAGTCGAAGGACTCGAACCGGAAGACGCCCGAAAGAGTCTGCAAAGCAGCATCGCGGCAGCACATCGTCTCGCCGGAGCGGCCATTCGCGACGCCGTCGAACGGATTACCAATGCCGGACACGAAGTGCGGGAGTGTGCAGTGCTCGTCGGAAGCGGTAGGCCGAACTGGACGACCGACGAAATCCTCGGCGCCCACGTTCGAATGCACGAGGCCGAAGGCGAGCTATTTCGTAACGTCCTCGTTGAAGGCGCGGCGGCCATCAAGCTCAAGGTGACGACGCTGCCACACAAGTCACCGTTCGATGCAGCAATGACGGCGCTCGGTGTCACACGGACGCGTTTGGATGCGCTCATCACTGCCCTCGGAAAGCAAGCTGCCCCGCCCTGGGGTCAACACCAGAAGGAAGCGGCAGCCGCCGCCATCGTCGCGCTCGGAGGGCCACACCATGCCAGGGAAAAGAGATCGAAGGCGTGAGGATTCACGCGTTGGCAATACCCCCTCGCAACAGAGCAGACGACGAGAAGTCATTCCGAGAACTAAAGCGCGCCGACGCGATCCGGGGCAGTTTGACCCTGCTTTCTGCCTCCTGCACAATGTTCCCGCATATGGACCATGGAGATGTCTGCGTTGAGGCGGGCAAGCTGTCGGACGGCAAGCGTCGATTCCTGGCCCATCGAAGAATCGCTCATCTCGCTACTGCAGACCGTCGCGCAGTCCCCCATGTCGTACCGGTGTGCTTCGTGGTCTCGGAGGGCACGCTCTACATCACAATCGACGAAAAGCCGAAGCGGCATGGCGCCGCGCTGAAGCGCCTGAGGAATATCGCCGAGAATCCGGCAGTCGCCGTCGTCGTCGATCGTTACGATGAGGATTGGGCTCTGCTCGGCTGGGTCATGCTGCGGGGACATGCCGAAGTCCTGACCGACGGGACGGAACACGACCATGCGCAAGCGCTGCTCCGCTCCCGGTACCCGCAGCTCAAGGCGATGCAGATCTCACAGCACCCAGTCATAGCTGTGCGTATCGAACGAACGACGAGCTGGGGTAATCTGTCCGTGGTGGAGGTGGTCTGACTTGGCGCATCCGATCGCGACATAGGAAGCGGATGCACGCTATGAGCTTCGGAAGAGCAATGACGTGGCCGGCGCTCCTCTGAGTGGCCACCGGGCGCGTTGAACCCGCAGGAGGAATTGCCATGCTCGTTGGGGTTTTTCACTTTGCAACCGACTACGGCATCGAGGTCGGCGAGCTGGCGCGCGCTCTCGAAGCGCGCGGCTTCGAGTCGCTCTTCTTGTGCGAGCACACCCACATACCGGCAAGCCGGCGCACCCCGTTCCCGAGCGGTGGCGAATTGCCCAAACGCTACTCGCACACGCATGACCCGTTCGTCGGTTTATCGTTCGCAGCGGCGGCCACGCGCACACTGAAGCTCGGCACCGGTGTCGCCCTGATCCCGCAGCGCGACCCGATCATCACTGCCAAGTCGGTCGCTAGCCTCGATCAACTCTCGGGCGGGCGTCTCCTGTTCGCCATCGGCGGGGGTTGGAACGTCGAGGAGATGGAGAACCACGGCACGCGCTACGACGCCCGGTTCAAAGTGCTGCGCGAACGCGTGCTGGCCATGAAGGCGCTGTGGACCCAGGAGCAAGCCGAATTCCACGGCGAGTTCGTCAACTTCGATCCGGTCTGGCTCTACCCCAAGCCGAAGCAGAAGCCGCATCCGCCAATCTTCCTCGGCGGCGAGACCGACCACACCCTGAAGCGGGTGGTCGAGTTCTGCGACGGCTGGTTCCCGCGCCCGCGCGGCGGCTGGGAGCCGAAGAGCGCGGTAGCCCGCCTGCGCCAGGCGGCCAATGCGGCTGGACGCGATCCTGCGACCCTGTCGATCACGGTGTTCAACGCGCCGGCCGACCAGGCGGCGCTCGCGGCATATCGCGCGGCCGGCATCCAGCGCGTGCTGCTCGAAGTGCCGGACATGGATCGCGACGCGGTTCTACGCGTGCTCGACAAGATCGCGCCGCTCGTGAAGGCCTGAGATCAGGTAGGCACGCCAGCACCAACCGCTTCCCCAGCCCTCTCCGGGCGACGCGACACCCCGCCTTGAGCACTCCCGGCCATACGTGATACGGTTGGATTTCCCAGCCGCGCCAAATCGCGCGACATTTGGGGTGATGCTGGAGCATCCGGCGCGTCCCCACTGGCCCGTATCGAGCCTCGACCCACCGGCGCCTCAGATACACCCATTCGCGAGACATGGCGAACAAGAGCAACGCAGCCGCACCCGGCCCGACCGCAAGACGCCGCCGCCGACCGGCGTCGATGTCAATCCGCCAAGGCAATGGGACGGGACGGGTCACCGATCCAGCTTTGGGCGGCCCGCAGACCAAGGCTCTGGAGGCGGTCAGCAGGGCGCGCAAGAACCAAACGCGGGACGAAAACCAGCGCGTTGAACTGCACAAACTGCGCGCCCTGAGCTCGCCGGCGCCGGGCGAACTCGCTCAACGCCTGGTCGACACCGGCGTGCGCCTGCACGAACTTCGCGACAGCGACGCCTTGTACGAGTCTCTGATCGACGAAGCAGCACAGTTCAGCGGCGCCCAGCGCGTGTTGCTGGTGTTGAGCGGCCCTGATGGCCTGCGCATCGCCGGCTCGCTGGTGCCGCAGGGCGAAGATGCCCGAACGCTGCTACATGCCGTCACCCCCTGGCTCTCGGAGGCACGCCGGACCCGCGCCGTGAGCCTGCGGCACGGGCCCCAAGGGGCGAACCCGATCGACCAGCGCTCGTGCCTGATCGCGCCCCTGATCGCGCAGCGGGAGCGGCTGGGCTACCTCTACGCTGACATCGAAGGCGCCGTCGGCCGCTTCCGCGAAACCGACCGCAACCTGCTGGCGATGCTGGCGTCACAAGCGGCCGTGGCACTGGCCAACATCCGCTTCGCCGAGGGACTGGAGCGCAAGGTGGCCGAGCGTACCGCCGAGCTCGAGCAGCGTGCGAACGAGCTGGCAGTCATCAACAGCATCCAGCAGGGCATGGCCGCCGCGCTCGACTTCCAGGCCATCGTCGACCTCGTGGGCGATAAGCTGCGCGAGCTATTCAACGCCGGCGGTATCAACATCGTGATCTGGGACGCCCTAACGGCCACGGCGCGCACGCTCTACGCGTTCCAGCGCGGCGTGCGGATCCACGTTCCTCCGAACCGACCGAACGTCGACGGCCCGATGTACAAGGCGCTCCAATCTAAGCGTCCAGTGGTCGCGAACAACCGGGCCGAAATGGACGCGTGGGGTCTGCGCACCGTCGAAGGCACGGAGCCGAGCCTGGCGACGGCCATCGTGCCGATCTTCGCGGGCGAGCGGATGATCGCGGTTGTCGCCCTTGAGAACCACGAGCGCGAAAACGCCTTCGGTGAGGTCGAGATCCGCCTGCTCGCTACGGTGAGCGCCGGCATGGGTGTTGCGCTCGAGAACGCCCGCCTGTTCGACGAGACGCAGCGGCTGCTGAAGGAAACCGAGCAGCGCAACGCCGAGCTCGCGGTGATCAACACCATTCAGCAGGGAATCTCGCGGTCGCTGGAATTCCAGGCCATCGTCGACCTGGTCGGCGACACGCTGCGCGCTGTGCTGCACACACAGGACATAGGCATTCGCTGGATCGACCCGAAGACCAATACGGTCCATCCCCTCTATGTGTACGAACATGGCGTGCGCAAGACCCTGCCTCCGAGGCCGTTCCGATCTGCGGGGCCGGGCGCAAGGATTGCCGAGACGCGGCAGCCGTTGGTCTTCAACAGCGCAGCTGAACTCGCTGCGGCAGGCTTCTCCGGCCTCCCGGGCCCGGATCCGGCCCGTTCCACGGCGTTCGTGCCCATCGTCGTCAATGACACGATGATCGCCGTGATGACGCTCGAAAACTTCGAGCGCGACAACGCATTCGGTGAGTCTGAGGTGCGCCTGCTCACCACCGTGGCGGCGAGCTTGGGCATCGCGCTGGAAAACGCGCGCCTGTTCAACGAGACCAAGGAAGCGCTGGAGCGGCAGACCGCGACTGCGGAGGTGCTTAGCGTCATCAGCAGGTCCCCGAGCGACCTCGAGCCGGTCTACCGCACGATCCTCGAGAGCATCACGCGACTTTGCGAGTCGCAGATCGGTGCGCTTTTCCTATTCGACGGGGAGTGCCTCAGGGCCGCCGCGTCGCACGGCACGACGGCCGAATTCGCTGAAATTCTCCGGCGCGGACGACCCAAGCCCAGCCGTGAAACACCGACCAGGCTGTCGGCACTGGAGCGGCGCACGGTTCATGTGGCCGATCTAATGTCCGATGCTACGTTCTCACCGACGCCGCGCGACCTCTACGAACGCGAAAACGTCCGCACCGTTCTCTCCGTGCCGATGTTGAGAGAAGGCATACTCATAGGCGTCATAACCACCTGGCGCCGCGAAGTCCGGCCCTTCGACGAGCGGCAGATCGGCCTCATCCGGACCTTCGCCGACCAAGCGATGATCGCGATCGAGAACGTGCGGCTGTTCAACGAGACCAAGGAGGCGCTGGAGCAGCAGACCGCCACGGCCGAGGTGCTGCAAGTCATATCCAAATCCACCTTTGATCTGGTGCCGGTCTTCGACGCCCTCGTCAAGAATGCGGCCCGCCTGTGCGGTGCGAAGACCGGCATGATCTTCCGGCGCGATGGCAACCTGATGCACGTGGCCGCCTGGGAAGGGGCCAGTGCCCCAATGGTGGAGTTCGTTCGCAGCAACAGCATTGCGCTGGACCGTCGTACCGCGACCGGCCGTGCGGCCCTCGAGGGGCGCACAGTCCAGGTCCTGGACGCGATGAACGACCCCGAGTACAGCTACGGCGGTCAATCGGTCGAAAACTATCGGACGATCATCGGCGTGCCGTTGATGCGCGACGGACAGGCGATCGGGGTCTTCACGCTCTGGCGCCACCACGTAGAAGCGTTCTCGCCACGCCAGATCGCGCTCGTCGAGACCTTCGCCGACCAGGCCGTGATCGCGATCGAGAACGTGCGCCTGTTCAACGAGACCAAGGAGGCGTTGGAGCGGCAGACGGCGACCGCGGATGTGCTCCAGGTGATCAGCAAGTCGGTGGCGGACGCGCAGCCCGTCTTCGAAAAGATTACCCAAAGCTGTCAGCGTCTGTTCGATAGCTCGATGGCCGGAATCAATCTGGTGCGGCCTGACCAACTGATCGACTTGGCTGCTTATGTCGGCCCGAACGAAGCGGAATTCCGGGCGATGTATCCCGTTCGCATGGATCACGAGTCCGGCACTGCGTTGGTCATTCGAGAGCGGCGCGCCGTGCACTTTCCGGACGCGCTCGCGGGAAGCGATGTTCCGCGCGCCGTGAGGCGCAGCGCCGAACTACACGGCGGCCGCTCGCTCGTCGTCGCGCCGCTGATTTGGGAGGACCGCGCCATCGGCGCCATCTGGGTGGCCAGAAGTACGGTTTCTCCGTTCTCGGACCATGAGATCGCGCTGCTCAAGACCTTCGCGGATCAGGCAGCCATCGCGATCCAGAACGCGCGGCTGTTCAACGAAACCAAGGAGGCGCTTGAGCGGCAGACGGCGACGGCCAATGTGCTCAAGGCGATCAGCCGCTCGACCTTCGACCTGCGTGCCGTGCTCGACACGCTGATCGGCACCGCGGCGCGGCTGTGCCGCGCCACGATGGGCGTGATCTTCAAGATCGAAGGCGACGTCTGCCAACCCGCCGGGTTGTTCGGCGCCTCGCAGGCGCTGATGGACCATATGGCGGCGCACCCGCCGCTGCTGAGCGATCAGGGATCGGTGACCTCGCGCGCCGTGGCCGCCGGACACGCGGTGCAAATCGAGGACACGCGGAACGACCCGAGCTACGGGCGTAAGGACATCCAGCAGGTCGGCGAGTACCGCACGCTGATGGGCGTGCCGATCCTGCGCGAAGGCACAGCGATCGGCGTGCTCACGCTGGGCCGGATGGAGGTACGCGCGTTCAACGACAAGGAAATCGAGCTCGTCACGTCGTTTGCTGACCAGGCCGCGATTGCGATGGAAAACGTGCGCCTGTTCAACGAGACGCAGGAGGCGCTGGAGCGCCAGACCGCGACCGCCGAGATCCTCAAGGTCATCAGCAGTTCGCCGACCGCCGTACAGCCGGTGTTCGAAGCCATCGTCAGCACGGCCGTGCCGCTGATCGCATGCGACAAGGCATTCCTGCTGCGTTGCGACGGCAACACCTACGCGGCGGCCGCTGGGGCGAGCGTTGACGGCTTGATCGCAAACATAGCGGGTTCAAGCATACCCGTCGACCCGGCTGCCAACTTCCCGTCTCGGGTCATTGTCAACAAGGCGATGCTGCACCTGCCCGACTGGTCGGCCATCGAGCTGCCCGAGCAAGAGCGCAGAATCCACGCGTCGGGCGGCGTGAATGCAACGCTCATGCTGCCACTGTTGCGCCAGGACGTGTGCATCGGCGTGCTGGCCTTGTTGCGCGTCCGGCCGGGTGCCTTCAGCGAAAAGGAAATCGCGCTTGCAGAGTCTTTCTGCGACCAGGCCGTGATCGCAATCGAAAACGCGCGTCTGTTCAACGAGACGCAGGAAGCGCTGGAGCGACAGACCGCAACGGCGGAAATTCTGAAAGTCATCGCAAGCTCGCCCACGGACGTGCAGCCGGTACTCGACGCAGTGGCAAAGCGCGCAGCGCAGCTCTGCGATGCGTCTTACGCAGGCGTGCAGTTGCGTGACGGCGACGTGTTGCGCCCCATGGCCAATTGGGGACTAGGAGTCGGGCCAATGCCGGCGTACATCCCGCCGATCCCAATCCAGAGGTCCTTTGTAGTGGGTCGAGCTTTTCTGGACCGTCAGACACTCCACATCCACGATCTCGCGCTTGCCGTGGAGACCGAATTTCCCGGAGCCCGCGAAAATCAGCAACGAGTTGGGTTCCGCACAATTATGGCCGTCCCGATGATGCGTGAAGGAGTGCCGATCGGGACCATCGTTGCGTGGCGTAAAGAGGTCCGCCCGTTCCTGAAGGAGCAGATCGGCCTGCTGGAAACGTTCTCCGACCAAGCGGTCATTGCGATCGAAAACGCGCGGCTGTTCAATGAGACGCAGGAGGCGCTGGAGCGCCAGACCGCGACCGCGGAGATCCTGCGCGTCATCAGCCAGTCGCCCACGGATGTGCGGCCGGTGTTCAACACCATCGTGCTCACGGCCGTGAAGCTGATTGAGAGCGACTCTGCGTTCTTGATGCGATCTGATGGCAGCACCTTCTCAGTGGTGGCTTGGGCTACGCCGGAGGGCCTCATGCCCGACATGGGGTTTGGTGCGATGCCGGTCGATCCGACGGCCAACTTTCCATCGCGCGTCATCGTGGAGAAGAAGTTGTTACACCTGCCTGACTGGTCGGCCATCGAATTGCCCGAACACGAGCGCAACGTCCGTGACAATTTCGGTGTGAATGCCGGGCTGTATTTGCCGCTGCTGCGCGAGGACGAGTGCGTCGGCCTGCTGACCTTCGGAAAGAAGCGGGCCGGCGCCTTTAGCGACAAGGAAATTGCACTGGCCGAGTCCTTCCGCGATCAGGCGGTGATCGCGATCGAGAACGTACGCCTGTTCAACGAGCTGCAAACGCGCAACAAAGACCTGGCCGAGTCGCTGGAGCAGCAGACAGCAACGAGCGAGATCCTGCGCGTGATCAGCCAGTCGCAGCGCGACGTGCAGCCCGTGTTTCAGGCCATCGTCGAAAACGCGCTCAAGCTTTGCGGAGTTCGCAGCGAGTCTGGAGCCTTGCTCCTCCTGGATGGAGACCTCCTTCGCATCGGCGCCCTTGCCAGTCCCAGGCCGGAAGCGCATCAGGCAATGCACCAGGTGTTCCCCCGAACGCTTGCGTCGCTGGGCGAAGGTAGCCCCTCTGTCAGGGCCATTGCCACGCGAGCTCCCGTCTATATCTCAGATGTCAAGCAGGAAACGAGCGAATTGCAGAGGGATATTGCAAGCGCAGTGGGATATCGCAGCATGGTTACCGTACCCATGTTGCGAGACCGCAACGTAATCGGAGTGATCAACGTCACGGGGCATGAGCCCGGTATGTTCTCGGACCGTCAGATCGCAATGCTCGAAACGTTCGCCGACCAAGCAGTGATCGCGATCGAGAACACGCGGCTGTTCAACGAGCTGCAGGCGCGTACCGCGGAGCTGGGTCGGTCGGTCGAGGAGTTGAAAGCGCTCGGCGAGGTCGGCAACGCGCTGAGTTCGACGCTCGATCTCGATACCGTGTTGACGACCATCCTCACCCACGCCAACAAGCTCGCAGGGACGCAGGCCGGGCAGGTCTTCGACTACGACGAAGCCACCGAAGAGCTTCGCCCCAGGGCTACATTCGGCTATACGCAGGACATCGCTGAGGCCCTGCGACGCAATCCGATCAGAAAAGGAGAAGGGGTGACGGGTCAAGCGGTCTCGACCCGCCAGCCCGTGCAGGTTCCCGATATCGCCGCCGAAGGGGCCTATGACAGCCGCCTGCGCGACCTGATCATGGGCAGCGGCTTTCGTGCCCTGCTGGCCGTTCCACTCATCCGCGAGAATCAGGTGATGGGCGCCCTGGCTATTGCCCGCACTCAGCCCGGCGAGTTTCCGCAGCAAGTGGTCGATCTGATGACCACGTTCGCCAGCCAGTCCGCTCTGGCGATGCAGAACGTGCGGTTGTTCGACGAGACCAAGGAGGCGCTGGAGCAGCAGACTGCAACCGCCGAAGTGCTGGAGGTGATCAGCGCTTCGGTAGCCGACACGCAGCCGGTGTTCGACAAGATTCTGCAGAGCTGTAAGAAGTTGTTCGACAGCTCCGAGCAAGGCATCGTGCTCGTCGCGCCGGAGGGCCACGTCGCGCTGGCCGCCCACCACGGCTCGGCGCTGGCGACTCTGCGGGAGATCTTTGATGGTGGGAAGGTTCCTGCCGAGCCGTACGTGCAAGGCATCCTCCGCGGCCAACCCCTGCATTTCGTGGACGCGCTGGACCCCGGCACACACTGGACGGTGCGTTCGGTCGCGGAGCGGTTGCAGATCGGGCCCTATTCGCAAGTTCTCGCCCCGATGACCTGGGAAGGACAAGCCGTGGGTTGGCTCTATGTCATCCGACAACCAGCCACGGGCTTCTCGAACAAGGAAATCGCGCTGCTGGAGACTTTCGCCAATCAGGCCGTGATCGCTATCCAGAACGCGCGCCTGTTCAACGAGACCAAGGAGGCCCTGGAGCAGCAGACCGCAACCGCCGAGGTGCTGCAGGTGATCAGCAGTTCGGTAGCCGACGCCGTACCGGTGTTCGACAAGATCCTCGACAGTTGCCGGCACCTGTTCGCCATCGAGCAGCTCGGCGTCTTCCTGCTCGGCGACGACAATCTGGTGCATGCGGCCGCGTTTCGCGGTTCAGCGCTCGATGCCATTGCGCGGACCTTCCCCAAGCCGCTCGATCAGACCATCACATCGCGGGTCATTCGCTCGCGACGTCCCCTTCACGTGCCAGATGTGGCTGCCATGACCGATACGCCGGCCTCGGTGCGCGACGTGTTCGAACTCATCGGCAACTACTCGGCCGCTTATGTGCCGATGCTGTGGGAGGACCGCGGAATCGGCTCGATCTCGGCGATGCGCCAACCACCCAAGCCGTTCTCCGACAAGGAGATCGCGCTGCTCAAGACCTTCGCTGACCAGGCGGTGATCGCGATCCAGAATGCACGGCTGTTCAAGCAGACCCAGGAAGCCCGCGCCGCGGCGGAGACCGCCAACGAAGCCAAGAGCGCTTTCCTAGCGACGATGAGCCACGAGATCCGCACGCCCATGAACGCCGTCATCGGCATGAGCGGGCTGCTGCTCGACACGCCGCTTAACGACGAGCAGCGCGACTATGCGGCCACGATCCGCGACAGCGGCGACACGCTGCTGACCATCATCAACGACATCCTCGACTTCTCCAAGATCGAAGCCGGGCGGATGGACATCGAGGCGCAGCCCTTCGATCTGCGCGATTGCGTGGAATCGGCGCTGGACCTGGTGAGTGCCCGTGCGACCGAGAAGCACCTGGACACTGCCTACCTGTTCGAGGGCGACGTGCCAGCCGGCATTCGCGGCGACGTGACGCGGCTGCGGCAGATCATCCTCAACCTGCTGGCCAATGCGGTGAAGTTCACCGAGCAAGGCGAGGTGGTGCTCACGGTCACTGCATCGCCCGTGGCAGCCGGCGAGGTCGAGGTGAACTTCGCCGTGCGCGACACCGGCATCGGGCTATCGACTGAGGGCATGGGACGGCTGTTCCAGTCGTTCTCGCAGGCGGATTCGACGACCACCCGGAAATACGGCGGCACAGGCCTGGGGCTCGCCATCAGCAAGCAACTGGCCGAGCTGATGGGCGGGCGCATGTGGGCCACCAGCGACGGGATCGGCAAGGGGGCGACGTTCCACTTCACGATCCGCGCGCCGCTGGCCGAGTTGCCGCCGCAGAGCCGGCGCGAATTCATCGGTACCCAGCCGGAGCTGCAAGGACGGCGTGTGCTGGTGGTCGACGACAACGCCACCAATCGGCGCGTGCTCAACCTGCAGATGGGCAAGTGGGGCATGGTTCCGCGGGATACCGAGTCTCCGGCGGAGGCGCAGCGCTGGGTTCAGGACGGAGAACACTTCGACCTGGCGATCCTGGACATGCACATGCCCGAGATGGACGGCTTGCAGCTCGGGCAACGCATCCACGCGAGCCGCCCCAGCCTGCCGCTTGTGCTCTTCACCTCGCTCGGCCGCCGCGAGGCGGGCGACACCGAAGGCCTGTTCAACGCCTACCTGGCCAAGCCCGTGCACCAGTCGCAGCTGTTCGACACGTTGGTGGGTCTGCTCGCGCACGACCTTGCGCCCAAGGAGATCAAGGCGGTCAAGCCCAAGACAGACCGCGAAATGGCGGTGCGCCATCCGTTGCGGATTCTTCTCGCGGAAGACAATGTGGTGAACCAGAAGCTCGCGCTGCGCGTCCTTACGCAGATGGGCTACCGGGCCGACCTCGCCGCCAATGGTCTGGAGGCGGTGGAGTCGGTGCAACGCCAGACCTACGATGTGGTGCTGATGGACGTGCAGATGCCCGAGATGGACGGTCTGGAAGCGTCGCGCCGCATCAACGCGCAATGGGCGAGCGACAAGCGCCCGCGCATCGTGGCGATGACGGCCAACGCGATGCAGGGCGACCGCGAGATGTGCCTGGCCGCCGGCATGGACGACTACATCACCAAGCCGATCCGGGTGGATCAGTTGGTGGAAGCCTTGATGCGCGTGCCGGCACGCGAGGAATGATTCTTCCCCCACCCCAACCCTCCCCCGCTCGCGGGGGAGGGAGACGGAGGGGGCATGAGGGCGGCGCTGAGTTAGCCGTTTCTGCAGCTATCAGTAGAACCGGGAATGATCAGAAGCGGGGGTGAGGAGGATATGGACGAATCGGCGATCGATAAGGCTGTCTACGCACAGCTGCAGGAGACAACGGGCGCGGAGTTTGTGACCGAGCTGATGGACACGTTCATCGAAGAAGCGCCCGGCATGCTGGCCGAGCTGCGCAGCGCGCGCGCCGAAAACCATGCCGAGCGTTTTCGGCGCGCCGCGCATTCGTTCAAGTCGAACAGCAACACCTTTGGCGCGTTGAGACTCGCTGCACTGGCGCGCGAACTGGAACTCAAAGGACTGGATGCCGACCCGGCGCGCGACGCGGCCGCACTGGCGGCGCTGGAAGCGGAGTACGCGCGTGCGGCAGCCGCATTGAAGAACCTGCGCCATGGCTGATCCCGCTGCACACCTGCTGATCGTCGACGACAACAAGGTTAACCGCCTGCTGCTGTCGCGCAGCGTGGAGATGCAGGGCCACCGCGCCGCGCTCGCCGAGAACGGCCGCGTCGCACTCGAGATGCTGCGGCGCGAGCCGTTCGACCTCCTGCTGCTCGATATCGAGATGCCCGAGATGGACGGCTTTGCCGTGCTCGAGCAGCTGAAGGCTGACCCGCAGTTGCGCGACCTGCCGGTGATCGTGACCTCGTCGGTCGAGGGGCTGGACAACATCGTGCGCTGCATCGGCCTGGGTGCCGAGGACTACCTGCCCAAGCCGGTGAACGCGGTACTGCTGAAGGCGCGCATCGGCGCCAGCCTGGAGAAGAAACGCCTGCGCGACCAGCAGAAGGAACTGGTGCGACGCTTCGCCACTTCGGAGGTGGCGCAAGACCTGCAGCAGTCGGGTTTCGCGCTCGGCGGCAAGCGCGTGCACGCGTCGGTAATGTTTTCCGACATCCGGAGCTTCACGGCGCTGGTGGAGAGCCAGCCACCGGAAGAGACGATCGAACTGCTCAACACGTATTACACGCTGATGTTCGACGCCATCAGCGGCCACGGCGGGGTGGTCAACCAGATGATCGGCGACGGGCTGATGGCCCTGTTCGGCGCTCCGCTGCCGTTGGACGATTGCGCCAGCAGCGCGGTGGCCGCAGCGCTGGAAATGATCGAGCTGATCGAGCAATTCAATCTGGAGCGCAGCGCGGCGCAGAAGCCAACGATCCGCATCGGCATCGGCATCGCTACCGGCGACGTCGTGGCGGGCTACACCGGCACGCAGCAGCGCGCCACGTACACCTGCATCGGCGACACGGTCAACCTGGCGGCACGGCTCGAGGCGCACACCAAGGTAGCAGAGCGCGGCATCCTGATCGACGAAGACACACGACGCGCGTTGAAAGGCTTGCGCACGGAGGCCCTGGGCGCCGTGCCATTCAAGGGCAAGACCGCCGCCGTCGAGATCTTCGCAGTCGCCACCGGACAACCGGCCTGACGCAGAACGCAACGCGGCAAGCGACCGTGGCGACGCTGTGGGGGCGAAGCGCGCTACGTACACCAGACGGCTCGAGGGCCGGGCTCAGCCTCGCGTGATCACCACCTCAAGGTACTCGCCCGGCACGACGAGCGAGTTCGGCCCGCCCACATTCAGGCGTTCGAGCAGAGCTGTAATGTCTTCGGTCAATTGCGCCTGGCGGGAGGGATCAAGCGCCGCGTAAGCCCTATGCGTCGGTCCGTAGAAGTTGCGGAACACCTCGACCCAGTGCGCGGACGACCGATAGCGAAAGTTGAAGTCACGTCGCACGCAATGAATATCGGCCGCTTCCGGGCCGAACAGCTCGACGATCCGCGGTTCGGAGCCCCATAGCATCGGGGATTGCGTGCCCGGTGGTGGTGGGACCTGGGCGGCGATGACACCAAAGAGCTCGCCGAGGAAACCTTCTGGCGTCCAGTTTGCCATCCCGATGCGCCCGCCCCTGCAAACCACACGCATCAACTCGCGCGCCGCCTTGCTGTGCTCGGGCGTGAACATCGCACCGAACGTGGACAGCACCACATCGAACGATCCGTCTTCAAACGGCAATGCCTCCGCATCCGCCACCTGAAATTGGACCTCCAGTCCTTCAGCCTTTGCCCGTGCCTCTCCCTTCTCGAGCAGATGCGGAACGTAGTCGGTCGAAATTACGTGCGCGAAGCGGCGAGCGGCTGCCAATGAGGCGTTACCGTTGCCTGCGGCTACGTCCAATACGTGCTCGCCAGCGCGCACGTCAACCGCTTCTGCCAGCAACTCGCCGACAATCTGCAGCGTCGTGCCGATGATCGCGAAGTCGCCGCTGGCCCAAGTGGCTTGCTGATGTTGCTTGATCGCGTTGAAATCAACTTTGGTATGAGTGGCGGTCGATGCCGTTGTCAGGACCGGGGGGCTCAGTTCAAGGCTCATTTGGATGCTCCTGATGGAAAATGGGAATAGAGGGCTGCGTTCAATCTCGGCGGGGCCGATGCTCCAAGCGAAGTGAGGTGCCTATCTTCTCGAAAGGACACCATTTGACGCTTCACCGGGCGTCCGGCAAACTTGATTGGGCGTCCGCGCCGCATCGACAACTTGATCGCGTTTCGACGCTTCTGTGTCGCTTGTCCGGCGATCGCTCTGTCCTATGAGCCGAGATACCCTGTCCGACCTATTGCGCTCCGTGCGCCTGCGCGGTGCCGTGTTCTATTACGTGAGCTTTCGCGGCCGTTGGGCGGCCGAGGGCCTGGCGGCGAGTGAGATCGCTGAAGCTGTGATGCCCGGATGCGAGCACGTCATGGAGTACCACATGATCGCGAAGGGCAGCGGGTGGGCAGCGGTCTCGGGCCAGGCGCCGGTCAGGCTCGCAGCCGGTGACATCGTGATGTTTCCGCAAGGCGATCGTCACGTCCTGTCGAGCGCACCGGACCTGCAGCCTTCCCGCCTGAGTGCCGATTGGGTCTTTGCCCGGCGCAATGACCCGAAGCCACTGCCGATCTCCTATCACCAGGGTGTTGTCGATGCGGGCGCAGCTCTACCAGTCGCAGAAGCCGATACGATCGCCGTGTGCGGCTTCCTCGGCTGCGATCTGCGGCCGTTCAATCCCCTCATCGCGGCACTCCCTCGAGTCCTGCATCTGCCGGCGTCGCGTGCCGGTAGTTGGGTCTCGCACGTGATCGACCAGGCAGTCGTCGAGTCCCACAGTAGACGCCCCGGGGGCGACGCCGTGCTCGAGCGGCTTTCGGAGATGATGTTCGTCGATGCCGCGCGACGCTATCTCGACGTCTTGCCCGAGGACGCGACGGGGTGGCTGGCGGGTCTTCGCGATCGTTTCGTCGGCAAGGCGCTCGCGCTCATGCACGAACGTCCAACTCACGCGTGGACAGTCGACGATCTCGCGCGCGAGGTCGGCTTATCGCGTTCCGCTTTCCACGAGAGGTTCGTACAGTACGTTGGGCAGCCGCCGATGCAGTACCTGGCCGGGTGGCGCATCCAGCTCGGCGCTCGACTGTTGCGCGAATCGAATCGCAACGTGATGACGATTGCACTCGACGTTGGCTACGACTCCGAAGCGGCGTTCTCGCGTGCCTTTAGACGGATAGTAGGTATGCCGCCGTCGGCGTGGCGGAAGACACAGGTCGGTGCGTAGGCGATGGTTGACGAGAAGAAGTCTTCGCGCGGCCAGCATGCAGCCGATCATCTACCCGTCCGCCGAAGCCCTTCCTTGCGGACTCGAACCATCTGATTCGTTGGGTGTGCTTCCGAAGGAGTAAACTGAAGACGCGAGGGGTTCCCACACAGGACTCGGCTGAGGCAGAAGGACGTGTGACCGGCGTCGGGGAGTGGCTGCAGGAACTTGGTCTCAAGAAGTACGCGCGGCCACCGCTCTAGCCAGTAACGCCTTCGCTTCCGTGGACGTACCGAACTCGGTGGCTGCAGAGGCCAACGTCAGCGTGCCGCTGAGTGCAATCGCTGCGAGCGCCAGTATCAGTGTCGCTCGACGTCGATCTGACCGCATGGGACACGAAGTGTGTCCGATGCGAGTCAGTTGACGTGCGGATTAGCCGCCCTCGCCTTTCGTGCCGGTGGCGCCGATCGCCGTGCCGGTCTGCTGCGCCGAGCCGTTTTCGAACGGTTCTACATAGACGCTGTCCCGCCCGAACCGCTGCTGCCCCGCTGCGTTCGCAGTTACCGGAGCGCCCGGCTCCGGCAGCTGCGTGGCATACACGCTGTCGCGGCCGTAGGGGTTGAGGCCTCCGGCCAATACTGGAGCCGACCATGTCGTTGAGGGCGTCGCGTAGACACTGTCACGACCGAAGCGCTCTACATCGCTCCGCGTCGTGACATTGGTCGAGGACTTCCCGGGAACCGTATTGACGCTGTCGCGGCCGAATTGTTGAACCTGCTGCGCGTAAACCGCGCCCCCGGAAACCGCAATGGCTGTCGCGATGGCTAAGGTGGCAAAATTGTGCTTCATGGTTCTCTCCTTTGCTGCGATGGATTCACGATGAGTTCGCTTGGACCAACAACGCCGTGTGGAGCAGTTGCTGAAAACGTATCGCCCGTGTTACCGGGCACCAAGTTGCTGCCACTATACGGCATACTGCATCGCAGCAAAAGAAGTTTTGAAGAATACCATCTATGCAGCTCTATCAATGGACGTTTTTCGTATATTTACTAGCGAATATCATCGCCTAAGCTCTCCTTTAGCAAGCGCTGAGCACTCCGGTAGCGGCGTTGCTGCGCGGCGACATTGACAAGCCAATAGGAAGCGCCAGCAATGCGTTGTGAACACGCACAGCAGCTGCCACACGGGCGTTTGCTTAGTCCGTCGGCAGAACGAAACAAGGGGCCCATCCTGGCGGTTCTCGCGCGTGTGCTGCCGCGAAGCGGCCTCGTCCTGGGGATCGCGAGTGGTAGCGGCCAGCATGTGGTTCATTTCGCTCGAGCACTGACCGAACTGAGCTGGCAGCCCAGCGATCCAGACGCGGACTGCCGCCGGTCGATCTCCGCGTGGCTGGCCATGGAGAATCTCGTCAACGTACGGCAACCTTTCGACCTCGATGTACGCTCGTGGCGTTGGCCTTCGCCGACACTCGATGCAATTGTCTGCATCAACCTCATCCACATAGCACCTTGGGCGGTAACTACCTCTCTCTTTTCCGGAGCGAAGATCGCTCTCCTCGAAGCCGGCTTGATCTATCTCTACGGCCCCTACTCTCGCCGGGGTAGGCACACGGCGCCGAGCAATGAGGCTTTCGACATCGCGCTACGCGCGCAGAATCCCAAATGGGGTATCCGAGATTTGGAAGATGTTGCTCGGGTCGCGAACGAGGAAGGTTTTGACCTCGTCGAGACGATTGAAATGCCCGCGAACAACCTGAGTGTCGTTTTCCAGAAGCGTCGGACAACCCCTTCACGAGACCAGTAGCATCGCTGACTAGACTGGCAACGAGCTACTTGGCGGCCGGGGGAAGTGATCATTCGCGCTGCTTGACTTAGATCAAGTTCGCATCCCACGCCGGTCGCATACTGCTCGGGCCCCAGACCTGAGCTTTTGGCATCTGAGTGGCCGGCCCTCGACCGCGCGACGGTGATGAGCCGCAACAGCCCGCTACCAGCCGCGCTGCCCTGGCGGTAATTTCCGCGAGATCCTGTGTTGCCGTCAGTGTCGGCCGCCCGCGAGAGATTGCTCCGCTCGGAATGGGCGACAAGATAGTGCGGTTGCTTGAGCGATGCCAAAGCTGACGTACCCGCCAAAACTGCTTATCGATATTCTCAATCACAGACAACGAAATCATTCATTGGATAAGTTTCGACAGTCGACCTAAGCTCGAAACCGTTGCAATAAGACGCAATGAAAACCGCCACGACCCTGCTGAATGCTGAAAACCCGAAACCCCTGTCACCAGCAGCGCGGATCCTGATCGTGCACTAGCAAACTAAGGAGCACAGCTATGAGCAAGAAACTCACTACCAATGCCGGCTGCCCGGTGGTCGACAACCAGAACGTCATGACCGCCGGTCCGCGGGGGCCGCAGTTGCTGCAGGATGTCTGGTTCCTGGAGAAGCTTGCCCACTTCGACCGCGAAGTCATTCCCGAGCGGCGCATGCACGCGAAGGGCTCCGGCGCGTATGGCACGTTCACCGTCACGCACGACATCACCAAATACACGCGGGCAAAGATCTTTTCCGCGATCGGCAAGAAGACCGAGTTATTCGCCCGCTTCACCACTGTCGCCGGCGAACGCGGCGCAGCGGATGCCGAGCGCGACATCCGGGGTTTTGCTGTCAAGTTCTACACGGACGAGGGTAACTGGGACCTGGTGGGTAACAACACCCCGGTTTTTTTCCTGCGCGACCCGCTCAAGTTTCCCGACCTCAATCACGCTGTCAAGCGCGACCCGCGCACCAACCTGCGCAGCACGAAGAACAACTGGGATTTCTGGACCTCGCTGCCCGAGGCGCTGCACCAGATCACCATTGTCATGAGCGACCGCGGCATCCCCGCGACGTACCGGCACATGCACGGGTTTGGCAGCCACACCTTCAGTTTCATCAGCGCCAAGAACGAGCGCTGCTGGGTAAAGTTCCATTTGAAATCCCAGCAGGGCATCCGGAACCTGAGCGATGCGGAAGCTGAGGCGATCATCGGCAAGGACCGTGAAAGCCACCAGCGCGACCTCTATGAGAGCATCGAAAAGCGGGAGTTTCCCAAGTGGGCACTCAAGGTACAGGTCATGCCCGAAGCCGACGCCGCGAAGGTTCCCTATCACCCGTTCGATCTCACCAAGGTCTGGCCGCACAAGGACTATCCGTTGATCGACGTGGGCGTCATGGAGTTGAACCGCAACCCTGAGAACTTCTTCGCCGAGGTGGAGCAGTCCGCCTTCAATCCCGCAAACGTGCCGCCCGGAATCGGCTTTTCACCCGACAAGATGCTCCAGGGGCGCCTGTTCGCCTATGGCGATGCACAACGCTACCGGCTCGGCGTAAACCACCACCTGATCCCGGTGAATGCTGCGCGCTGCCCAGTGCACAGCTACCACCGCGACGGCGCCATGCGGGTCGACGGCAACCATGGCGGTACCCTGGGATATGAGCCGAACAGCTACGGCGAATGGCAGGAGCAGTCCGAATACCGCGAGCCGCCGCTCAGCCTACAGGGCGCAGCAGATCACTGGAACCACCGAGAGGATACCGACTACTATTCGCAGCCCGGTGCATTGTTCCGTCTGATGAGCCCGGTCCAGCAAAAGGCCCTGTTCGAGAACACTGCACGCTCCATCGGCGCTGCGCCGAAAGAAATTCAGGTTCGCCACCTTCGCCATTGTCTGAAGGCCGACCCCGCTTATGGCGAGGGAATCGCCAAGGCGCTGGGCATCGCGCTGAGTGAGGTACGCTGAAGACAATGAATGAGGAGAATCAGGTATGAACGCCAGTAGAACCAAGGCCCCTTCGATCGACATCGGCATTTCCGCAGACAACCGAGGGAAGATCGCCGAAGGTCTTTCAAGGCTGCTCGCCGACAGCTATACGCTCTATCTAATGACCCACAATTTCCACTGGAACGTTACCGGGCCGATGTTCAATACGCTGCACCTGATGTTCATGCAGCAGTACACCGAGCAGTGGAACGCGCTGGACCTTATCGCCGAACGCATTCGTGCTCTGGGTTTTCCTGCGCCCGGTACCTATAAGGAATTCGTCAAGCATGCCTCCATCAAAGAGGTAGAAGGGGTTCCGAAGGCGACGGACATGATCGCACGTCTTGTCGAAGCCCAGGAAGCCACGGCGCGTACCGCCCGCTCGCTCTTCCCGGTCGTGGAGAAGGCCAGCGATCAGCCGACCATGGATCTGCTCACGCAGCGCCTGGACGTGCACGAGAAGACGGCGTGGATGTTGCGCAGCCTATTGGAAGAATAGCCTGACACGCGTCGCGACGCCCTGGCAGCGCGCGAAGGAGTCATCAAATCAACCGCCGCCTGCTCTCCCCCGGGCCGGGGCTCCATTCCCGCCCCGGGTTTGCCGTCGTCCGCTGCTATTTGTTTGTTGCTGGGGGTCCTCGGCTGGGTTCACGTACGTCTTCCCGAGTGGGCCAGTGGTGTGGACCTCAATGATCGTTTCTCCCCAGCACTCGCCGTAGTGGGGCGCCCGGGCCGGGATCACGATCTGAGTGTTCGGGAACTTAGGTCCAGTATCGCCTCATTTTAAATCCGAGGGCGCAGGAACGACCATGAACTGCTCTGCCGCGTGCGCTGCGACCACACATCGGCCTCGCCGGCAACTTCTAGAGCCGAGTGCCGATGAAACTGCACGGCACGTTCTTGCGCAGCAGGGTCGCCCGGCGCATCTTTGCACTGTTCCTGCTCGCGGCGCTGATTCCCTCGGCAGGGATTGCCTTCCTATCGATCCGGCAGGTCGACCAGCTCCTGTTGCAGCAAACACGAGTCGAGCTGGCTAAGCTGAGCAAGGCCAACAGCATGGCTCTGTACGAGCGGCTGTTGCTGGTGGAGGATCTGCTGCAGCAACTCGCCCCCGACCTGAGGGGGGACGCGGACCGACGCTCTGATCCCAGCATCCGCGCGAAAGGCAAGATCGCCTCGCTCGCCCTGATCCGGCCGGACTCCACAACACAAACGCTGTTCGGCGCCACAACAACGATCCGATACGCTCCCAGCCCAGACGAGCGGCATCACCTCGCTGAAGGCAAAACGATCCTGTTTTCCGTTAACGGGCCGCGCGCGGAGCAGAGAGTATTCATGATGCGCGCGCTCGGGAAAAACGGGCCCGGACGAGGTTATCTGCTTGCGGAACTCGATCGACGCTTCCTGTGGGGTGATCCGACCGAGCTGCCCTATAGCACCGACATATGCGTCTTCGAGGACGTCAACGAGGTCCTCTACTGTTCGACCCCGACCGCGCCGCCGATCCTGGCGGCGATTGCGCATGACGACGCATCTAGCGCGTCGCGCCAACTGGAGTGGACCGACAAGCAGGTTCGCTATCTCGCGGGCTACTACCGAATTCTCCTCAAACCCAAGTTCTTCCTCCACGGATGGACAGTGGTGGTGAGTCAACCCGAATCCGAAGCATTGGCGGCCGCCGCGGCCTTCATGCACCTCTTTCTTCCCGTGCTCGCGCTGGCGATTCTGATGGTTATCATGCTCAGCGTCACCCAGATCCGCCGCACGCTCGTCCCGCTCGAGCGCCTTATCGACGGCACGCGGCGCATCGCGGCGCAGGACTTCGGCGATCGGATCGACATCGCCCGCCGCGACGAATTCGGAGAGCTGGCCGATTCATTCAACACCATGGCGTCGCGTCTGGGCAAACAGTTCCACGCGCTCACAACGCTGTCCGAGATCGATCGGGTCATCTTATCTACACTGGACGTCGATCGCGTGCTGGCGATGATCCTGGCCCGCCTCAACGATGTCATCCCAGCCGACTATATTTGCATCACCATCGCCGATCCCGACAGTGCGGATACTGCTCGCAGCCACGTTCAGGACTATCACACTCCGAGCGCGCCGTTTGCTGCGCGCACGCAATTGCAGCGAGAAGAAATCGATGAGCTAACTGCAGGACAGAATGTCTTCTGGGTCGAGCATGGTGAGGCGCGAAAAGGCTATCTGGCTCCGCTGGCCTCGTTTCCTGCGACAGCGTTCCTCGTATTGCCCATTGTCTGGAAGGACAAGCTTTCCGGGGTCATTGTCCTCGGGTATCGCAGGCGCCCGGCGCTCACCGACGATGAGATGACACACGCTCGCGACTTTCGCGACCGACTCGGGGTTGCGTTGTCGACCGCAGCGCGCGATGAGCAGCTTTATTACCAGGCACGCTACGACGCGCTGACCGGACTGCCCAATCGCCTGTACTTCAAGGATGAGCTCTCGCAGGAACTGGTCAAGGCCGCACGCGCGCAAACCTGCCTGGCCGTGCTGTTCGTAGACCTCGACCATTTCAAGGGCGTCAACGACACCGCGGGTCACTCCGCTGGCGATGTCCTCCTTCAGGAAGTCGCCACACGCCTCAAACAGTGCACGCGCGAAAGCGACTTCATCGCCCGTCTCGGCGGCGACGAGTTCACAGTCCTCCTGCCTGGAATCACTACCCCCGAGAGCGCTGGCGTGCTCGCCGACAAACTCGTCCAGACCATGGCAAGGCCCTTCTTGGTCGAGGGCGACGAGAGATTTCTGAGTGCGAGTGTAGGCATTGCTCTTTACCCGCACGACGGAACCACCGCCGATGTGCTGGTAAAGAATGCGGACACCGCCATGTACCGCGCGAAGGCGACCGGACGCAACAAGAGTGTGTATTTTGAAGACCGGATGAACGTCGAAGCGCGCGCGCGCTTAGCGCTCGAGCGCGAGTTGCGCCGCGCGATCGCGCAGACAGAGTTCGAGCTGCACTATCAGCCTCAGCTTGACTTGCGCACCGGCGAGATCTGCGACGCCGAGGCTCTGCTGCGCTGGAACCACCCGCAGCGCGGTTTGCTGTTGCCATCCCATTTCGTGGGACTCGCCGAGGAGGTTGGATTGATCGAGCCTCTAGGCAGGTGGATTCTCGACGAAGCGTGCGCTCGATACAAGCTGCTGGCATCTCGAGGCATTCGCCTGAACCGACTCTCGGTCAACGTGTCCGCCCGCCAATTCCGGCAGAGCGATTTCGTGGATTTCGTGGCGCGCACGGTAGCGAAGCATGACGTCCTGCCGCTGTGCCTCGAGCTGGAGATCACCGAGTCCTTGTTGATGAGCGCGAACGACGACGTCCACCAAGCGCTGCGCACGCTCAACACTTGGGGATTCGCCTTGCGATCGATGATTTCGGGACCGGTTACTCTTCGCTGGCGTACCTCAAACAATTCTCGTTCGACATCGTGAAGATCGACAAGTCCTTCGTGAGGGATCTCGAAACGAACGCCGAGTCGCGTGCGATCACCGCAGCCATCGTTGCGATGGCCCACGCCCTGCGCAAAGAGGTCGTGGCCGAAGGTGTGGAAACTGAAGGCGAACTTGCCATTCTCCGCAGCCTCGCTTGCGACCAGATTCAAGGCTACCTCTTCGCCGAGACGATGGCGCTCCGCAAGTTCATGGAATTTGCGGCTGCGCGCATTGCTGCCCCGGCGCTACCGTAGCGCGCTTTCCATTACCGCCTGTCGCCCGCCCTTGCTTCTGCCTCCCTAAGCAAGATGGGCACAAGCCCAGCCGGGATCGGTATCTTGTCAACCTGCCAGGTTGTAGGGCAGGGAGACACTCCTAAGCCATACGTCGACCGCACCGACGTATGGAGTCACGCGTAGCATAGGTCCCGTAAGTACGGAATCAAGGAGCGGGAGGTTCATGAGCGATCGGCCGGAGATCTGGTCAGGACGCATCGGATTCATGCTCGCGACGATCGGTTCTGCAGTCGGGATCGGCAGCATCTGGAAGTTCCCCTACGAAGTTGGGTCCAACGGCGGCAGCGCGTTTGTGCTGTTTTATGTTGCGGGTCTGGTCTTCATCGTCGTTCCGCTGATGTTCGCCGAGTTCGCCATCGGGCGTCGCGGGCGAGGCGATCCTGCGCGCAGCATCGCAGCGGTCGCTGCCGCGGATGGGGCGAGCCGGCACTGGGCCCTTGCAGGCGTGCTGGGCGTCGTCACTGGCTTCCTGATCCTGAGCTTCTATTCCGTCATCGGCGGATGGACCATCGGCTATGCCCTCGAGACCGCGTTCAGGGGGCTGGCCGGCGCCGATCCCCAGGTTGTGCGGGAGCGGTACGACGCGTTCCTCGCTTCGCCACTGCGACTGCTCGGCTACCATGCGCTGTTCATGGCGATCGCCGCGGCGGTCGTCGTACGCGGTGTGACGAAAGGCATCGAATCGGTTTCGAAGGTGCTGATGCCGATGCTGTTGGCACTGATGCTGGTGCTGGCGACCTATTCGATCATCGAGGGCGATCTTGGCGCGACGCTGCGCTTTCTGCTGAAGCTCGACCCGCAGCATCTGACGGCACGCGCCGCGCTCGAGGCATTGGGCCTCGGGTTCTTCTCCATTGGGGTGGGCTTAGGGCTGATGATTACGTACGCGGCCTACTGCGGCCCTGACATCAACCTCAAGCAGGTGGCGGTGGTATCGGTCGTTGCCGACACGGGCATCTCGTTTCTCGCCGGCCTGGCGGTCTTTCCCATCGTGTTCGCACACGGCCTCGACCCCGCCAGCGGGCCCGGGCTGGTATTCGTCACCCTGCCTCTTGCGTTCGCCCGGATGCCATTGGGAGTTTTTGCTGCCGAGGCGTTCTTTGTGCTGCTCTTCGTCGCGGCGCTGGCTTCCGCCATATCGATGCTCGAGCTCGTCGTCGCGCTCGCGATGCGCCGCTTCGGGTGGCAGCGCACTCGGGCCGGGGTATTCGCCGCCGGGACTTGCTTCGTCGCGGGAATCGGCACCGTTCTGTCGTTCAATGTCTGGGTTGGATGGTACCCTCTTGGACCGCTGGGCCTGCTCGAGAACGCCACCGTCTTCGATCTTCTGGATCAATTGACTTCGAACCTGCTGCTGCCGATGGGAGGGCTCGCAATCTCGCTCTTTGCTGGATGGGCGGTGTCGGATCAAATGCTCATCGACGAACTGCGCCTTGGACCCGTGGGCGCCTTCGCTCTGCGTGCGATGCTCCGCTATGTCGCCCCTGTGGCCATCGCTGCGGTTACGCTCTCTCAGCTCTTCACCTAGCTCAAGGGCCGTTGAACGGAACCACCCTCGCCCCGCAGCGTGACCCCCTGACACGCCCCCGAGGAATCATGCTTCATCGGAGACGATGGCGGTCACACGTACCTCGACACGCATGCGGGGCCCAGCCCCCAAGGCCGCCACACCAATGGCCGTCCATATCGGCCAATGGGACGGCATACGCTTGCGGAGCTGGGCAGTCATCAATTGATTCACAGCCTCAGTGTAGCCGACGTGGTAGGAGTTGACCGCGACCACATCGGCCCAGGAAGCACCGGCCTCCTTCAAAACCAGCTCCACGTTGTTGAATGCAACTTCTATCTCGCGTCCGAGATCGTCAGGGAACTCGAAATCATCGCTCCAACCTCCTTGTCCGGACGTCTCTACTCGGTTGCCAATCTTCACAGCCTGTGAATAATGGTAGTTATCGCGCTGACGCACACCATAGCCGGACGGCACCACAAACTTCGGACGGTCCATAAGAGACTCCTTGTTACTTGTTGTCGGCCTTCGGCCGTCTACCGGCTGGTCGCAGGCCAACCCGCTCCGCCACATCGTGAAGTTTAGGGGCCGACGTGCGCGCTGAGGTTGACTCAAGTCAAAGTCTGATTTGATCGCGCGTCGCGGCTGGACACACGCAGATTTGCAACCGAAGCCACGAGGGGACTTCAACTTCTGCTTGGACACCGGGAGGGCCCGCTGTGGCAGCTGGTTGCGAGCACAATCGCCAAGTTGCGCATCCCTGATAGTCTTTATGGTCTGACGTGGGCTTGCTTGAGTGCGGCTGCATACCCACGGTTCCAGGTCGGGGTGATCCAAACCTCGTTGACACACACATGGGCGGGCAACGTCGCTACATATACGATCAAGTCTGCGACATCGTCAGGCTGCAGCATGCGCGCGCGGTCTTGCGCGCTCACCGGGACGGGCCGCTGGTCGAGGATCGGGGTGGCGACTTCGCCGGGGCAGAGCACAGTAGAGCGGATGCCGTTGACGCACTCCTCGCAGTTGATGCTATGGCTCATCCCGACCACGCCGTGTTTGGCAGCGGCATACGCCGCGCCGGACAGCGGACCGATCGAGCGTCCTGCCATTGATGCGGTATGGATCAGCACCCCGTCCCTTTGGGCTCGCATGATCGGCAGCGCCGCCAGCACGCAATAGAAGGCGCTGGACAGATTGCCGTCTAGGACCTGATTGGCACCGGAGGCATCGAGCTCCGCCCAGCTGCGCCGGGCGATATTGACGCCGGCATTATTGACCAGAATGTCCAGCCGCCCGAAACCGCTGCGGATCTCCTCGGCAACGTGCGCGGCCGCGGCGGCATCGGTCAGGTCGCCTGGTTCCACGACAGCCAGCCCCCCGTCCGCTTCGATGCACGCAGCGGTTTCCCGCAAGGGCGGCTCGCGTCGCCCGCTCAATACCAGCCTCGCTCCTTCGCGGGCGAGCGCAATCGCCGCAGCTCGCCCGATCCCCGAGCCAGCGCCGGTAACCCATGCAACCTTGTCTTTGAGCTGTTTCATTCAACCAATCCGCGGTGAGCAAGGGAACCCATCTTAGACTAAGCGCCGAGGTTGACAGAGGGAGGACGATGCTATCCAGCGGGAAGTTTTCTCGCGTTCTCGACCTGCTGCCCGATCTGCGTGGAAAGTTCGAGCAAGCGCTTCTCCGCCGTCAGGATCCGGTCTTCCTCGATTAACATGGCCGCGGGCACGAAGGTCCGCAGCGTCAGGCTCGTGTCGCCGAGGGTACGCAGCGATTTTTCCAGCCCGCCGGCGGCAAAGCGGTAGTCGAAGAAGCTCCTTTCCAGCCGCTGGTTGAGCGCGAGCGCCTGGCGGATCCACTCCGGCGAGCGTGTGCCGGCGGCGCGCAGGTGATTGCTGATCTCGCCGATGTCGACGCGCACTGCATCGCGGCCGGCATGCAGCGCGAGCTCCCTTCGCAGCAGCGCATGCACGTCGGTGACGTAGGCGTCGGCGGCCTGGACCAGCGCTGGATAGATAGACGCGTTCAGCGCCTGCGTTTTCGCGACGCTGCCCTCGAGCGCGGTGAAATGTGCCTCCAGCTTGGCGCGCGCCTCTGGGCCCGCCGTGAGCAGCTCGAGCGCCTCGCGCACGCGGACGGTAGAGTCCTGCACAAGCGCCACGACCTCCCGCTGCAGCTCGCGCTTCTGGGCCCCCTTGTACGCCCACCACGCCAGCACGCAGGCCATCGCCAGGGCGAGCGCCCCGATGCCGATCTTGATCCAGGAATGCTTCGTCATTTCGATCGTCCTTCCTCGGATTTGATGCCCACTTCGCCTACGACCAAGCGTCAGACTTCGAGCTGCTCCCGCAATTACTCCAGCGGCGAGCCACCCGGGTCGGCTTTCGGGCGACCAGCCGTGACCATCGAAGGCCCCGCGAAGAGTCACAAGCTCGGCAGAACCGTCGTGTCCGCTTGGCGACCAAGTGCGACCAACCGCAGGCTGCCGTTAACTGCCTCCACGCAGGTGATGGAGGCGTGATCGGGCCGGAAGCACACGACATCCTGGCGAGAGCGTTCCGACGCGACGGCGACGTTGATCGCAATAAAGTGTGTGAAGATGACAGTGTCCTGGGGCAGGCAAGCAAGTGCATCAAGCAGGGTTTGCCGCCACGCAAGATAGTCGGGCGAGCCTGGCGGGGCGAGATCGCTCAATTCACGCCACGTTCCCTGCATGGCCTGCCGGAGCCATTGCTGCCGTGCCCGAAGATCAAGCGAGGGAGAAGGAAGCTCAGCGACCGCCTCGAAGACTTCTGCCGACCGCCGCCAGAGCTGCTCGAGGGGACGCGCCGTTTCGCGGCACCGGCGCAACGGGCTCGTATAGATCGGCATGCGGTCCAGGGTTTGTGCGAGCGTTCGAGCCGCTGCTTCGGCTTGCTGTTGGCCGACGGCATCGAGACCGGGATCCGCGTCTTCGCCCCAGCTGGCGGCGGGACGGGCGTGTCGGATCAAATAGAGTTTCGGCATGCGCTGGAAAATGCCCCGAAGTCCTTCATACCCCGTCCAACCCCAGATCAGGCAACCAAACGAGCTCGGTAACTCCGGGATGGTACTCAGATCTGCATCAAACAAAGTCGATGGCCGCCCGCGATAAGGGAATCTAACATGACGATCAGCGACACGCTGTCAGCCCGAGCGGCCAAGCGCGCCACGAGAGTGAGGAGATGGTGCGACGCTATGCACACTTCTCGCCCGGGGGTCTGAGTCCGTACGCGGATCGCTGCGAGGTGTGGGGAGCGTGGAGAAGGATGCCGATGCGGCGGATTGCTACACCCATGGAAGGCTATGGTCACCACCCCCCGTCGGACGCTAATAGGGCTAGTAGACGGGAGCGCCTGACAGATATTCAGCCACAGCTTTCTTGTCCGCCTCACTCAATGCGGCGGCGATACGATTCATCATTAGGGCCTGCCGCTCGCCGCTGGCGAAACGGTGTAGCTGGTCTACGATATAGGTCGCATGCTGACCGCTGAGATTTGGAATACTGGTCATCATGCTGTGACCCATCATGCCGTGCCCCATCATGCCCATCATCATAGGCATGTGTCCCCTGCCGCCCGAAGCGTGACACATGACGCACGGAGGCACCATCCCGGGACCGGCGCCTGCGAAGAAAATGCGTTTGCCGGCGGACGCCAAGGCCCTGTTCATGACTGGATTCAGCCCGATCGCCTGCCGACCGTAGAAGCTCGCGGCGTCAGCCGCATCTGCGTCGGACAGAGCCGTGACGATGCCTGACATGACGTCGGATCTGCGAGCGCCTGTCTTGAACGCCCAGATCTGCCGATAGAGGTAGGCTGGGTTCTGGCCGGCGAGCTTCGGATATTGCGGGTTTGTGCTATTCCCTTCCGCGCCGTGACACGAAGCGCATTTGGCTTCAGCAATGCGCTTCCCGTCTTCTGGATCGCCGCCGGCGTACCCGTAAGTCCCGCGGCCATGCCAGCCGTTGCCATAGTCCTCGCCTTGGTCGTGCTGCGCATTCACGGACCCAACGATGATTGCTGCAGCGGTCACGGCCAGTGCGAAAAGTCCAACAATCAGTGCCCTCTTGGGCATCTTTCCGCTCCTTTAAGCCTGTTCCCGGCGCGTTCAGCCCAGCTACTTCGAGGGCGCGGGAGCCTGCATCTGCATCTGCTCCATCATCTGCTCCATCATCATCTGCATCATGTCCATGCGGTCTTGCATCATCTTTGCGCGGGATTTCGGGTCCATCATCGTGCCGCCGTGCATCCCTTTCCCGTTTCCTTGCCCCATCATCCCCATCATCATCCCGCCCCCCAACGCCCGCATGTCTTTCATCTGCTCCCGCATGGTTTGCATGTGCTCTTGCAGCAGCTTCTGGCGCTCCTTCGGGTCAGTGGTCTGCTGGATGCGGTTCATCTGTTCCTGCATGGTCTTCATGCGCCCCTGCATCTGCGTCATCTGCTTCTGGGTGTCAGCGCTTTCCTCTGCAGCCCAGGACGGCGTCAGAGGCACCGTCAGGGCGAGGACCACCAGTGAAGCGTTAAGCCAGCGATACATTTGCAACCTCCGTCCAATGATTAGCAATGGAGCCTGTTCACTTTGATCGGTCTTGGAGACGGGCTCCGGGCGCCTTCCGTTGTTACCCCCGAACTCAACGATGCTCCGGGGCCGTGACTACGGCTTCACCGCCAGCAATGAGATGCTCTTCACGCCGAATTTCTTGCTGGCGCCCCGCGCGTTGTCCGAGATGAATTGGTAGGTCGGATTGTCCTGGACTTTGACCACCTTCATGCCGGCCGCTGCGATCTGGCCGCGATAGTTGTCCTGCTGGGCGGCTCCGCCAATGCAGGCGGCCCAAAGCGTCGAGTTGCATACGATGGTTTCGGGCAGCTGAACCTCGGTGACAATGTCGGAGATCGCAAATCGGCCGCCGGATTTGAGTAGGCGTACCGCCTCGCTGAAAACTTTGCTCTTGTCAGTCGCCAGATTGATCACGCCATTGCTGATCACGACGTCGATCGACGCCGCAGGGGCCGGGACATTCTCGATGTAGCCTTTCACGTACGTCACGTTCTTGAAGCCATCGCGGTCGCGCAGGCGTTCCGCCTTGGCGCGCTGTTCATCGGTCATGTCGATGCCTATGACTTTCCCGCGCGGGCCCACCTTCAGCGCCGCGATGAACGTGTCCATACCCGAACCGCTACCCAGATCGAGGGCGGTTTCGCATTCCTTGAGATCGGCAAGATGGAAGTAGTAGCCAACACCGGCAAACGACTCGATCGCCTCTTTCGGGATGCGATCCAGATCGGCGGGCGCGTAGCCGAGGCGCTCGGCCATGGCTCGGCCCATCTCGAAGTGGAACTCGCCATGCGGGTTCTCCGCGACGCCTCGGTACATCGCCTTGACCTTGGACTCGAGCTCCTTCGGGTCGAAAGGGACGGGGTTAGCCATGAGGTTCCTCCTGTAAAAGAATTGGTGTTGGCTACTCAACGCCGCACACCGGTGGTTGGGAGCAGGGACGCGGCCAGTCGTCGCTGCGATAGACGCATTTAGCGCTCAAGTGCCCGCTTCATCTCCTCGTACTGCTCTTTCGTAATTTCACCCCTGGCATAGCGCTGGTCGAGAATCTCGCGAGCCGTCTCCCGGCGTTCGCCTCGGCCAACGCCGGGCCAGCCCAACCAAGGCCCTCGAAACAAGAGCGCCAGAAGCAGAACAGCGCCGACCAGAAACACCAACGGGACGATCCACATAAAGCCGGGCGCCCACCAGTACATATCCATCGCCAACTCCTTGCACTGCTTGCGCCAGTACGACGCTCAAGCGGGATTCAAGCGAGGGTGCGTCTCCTCTCCCCATTTCCACAAGATCAGGCCCGAAACGATCATCGCAGCCGCAACGAACCAGAACCCGCTCTCGAGCGTTCCCAATGTGCTCGCGACAATGCCCATGCCCAGTCCCCCGATCCCGTAGCCCAAGTCCCGCCAGAAGCGGTAAATCCCAATGGCCGAGCCGCGCCAGTTGGGGTGCGAGATATCCGCCACAGCCGCGCTCAGGTTTGGGTACAGCAGCGCCATCCCGAAGCCACTGAGGCCGGCGCACAGCGACCACCAAAACCCATTCTCGTAGGCCAGCATCAAGCCCACCCCGGCCCCACAGAGCCACATTCCCCAGACATTGAGCCGATGCCGCCCGAACTGGTCGGAGAGCTTTCCAGTGAAAAGCTGTGTGCCGCCCCACACGAAGCCGTAGACGCCCACAATCCACCCGATGTGGCTGATGCTGACGCCGTGCCGGTAGAGAAAGACCGGATAGAACACCCAGACCAGGGCATCCACGAACTTCTCTACCAGGCCGGCTTGACACACCGCGATCAGCCGCTTGTCGCGCCAGGACATCAGCGTGAACACTTCCCAGGTCGAGGGCCGAGTCGAGATGTTGTGCGGATAGCGTGGGCTCAACGCCATCTTTCCCGCGGCATGCCTGATCGCCTCGGCACGCGCCCAAGGCCGCGTGTCTTTGACCCAGACAATCGTCAGCATCAGGGCCAGGACGATCACCACTATCCCGAATAGCGCTAACCCATAGCGTGCTCCGAGGGCGCTCGCGAGATAGCCTGTGATGATGCCCGCGCCGGCCACGCCAACGTAGCCTGCGAACTCGTTTAAACCGATGACCAGTCCGCGCTGATCTGCACGGGTCATGTCCAACTTGGCGGTCTGCGTCATCGACCAGGTGAGCCCCTGGTTGATGCCCAATAGCACCGTCGCTGCAACGATCCAGTTCCAATTCGGAGCCCACAGGACCAGGGCGGGAATCGGCAGGGCCACCACCCAGCCCAGCACCAGCACGTGCTTGCGACCGATGCGCTCCGACAGCCGCCCGGCAACGAAATTGAGCACGCCCTTCACGAATCCGAAGGCAACCACAAACGCGGTCAGGAGAACGAACGAGTTGCGTGGCACACCAAACTCGCTCTCGGCGAGCGCCGGCACCACGGTGCGCATCATGCCGATGGTCAAGCCCACCAACAGCACCTGCAGGAGTTGGTGTACAAATTGGTCGAGGTTGTAGCGGATGCCGTGCAGGAGTTCGGCGGAGTGATTCATGCTGCAACTAAGTCACGCGGCGAGGTTCGCCGCCACAATCTGATCCATATTGGCCGGACGCGGCGGGATGTCTCGTGTCAGGTAGGCGATGAACTCGTCCCGGTTGCGGATGGAAAGAGCCGGATTCCAGCGCCTTTCGAAGCCGAGCGTAGAGGACGGTTTCCCGGACAGTCCTACACCGCAGACACTGCCGGCTTGGTGGGCGGGAAAGATTTCCAGGGTGTCGGGCAGCGACAGGAGCTTGGTCTGGAGGGTATCGAAGAGCGTTGCTGCCATCTCGCGCTCACGTCCAAGAAGATCAGGACGTCCTACCGCGCCCACGAACAAGGTGTCGCCGGTCAGCACGAACCACGGTTCCTCGCCACGGCGTTTGTCGATCACCAGCAGCGAAACGCTCTCGAGTGTATGCCCAGGCGTGTGCAGCACGCGGACGAGCACGTTGCCAGCCTCGATGACCTGGTTATCGCGCAGCGGTTCGAACGGGAACTTGACCACCCCGGCGGCGCGCTCGTGCAGGCAGTAGGGCGCGCCGGCCATCCGGGCGAGCTTGCGGCCGCCCGAGAGGTGATCGGCGTGCACATGGGTGTCGATGACGTGCGTGATAGCTGCCTTCGCTTTCTTGGCTTCCTCGACAAACCAGTCCTCGTCACCAGCCACCACGTCGACGGCCACGCCCTTGCCGTGGCCGGCGCAGCCGAAAAAATAGGAAAGGGACGAATCCTTGGTCGCAAGCTGTTTGAAGAACATTGCGCCGAGCTCCTAGAACACCAGCACCTTGTCGGCCCATTGCGTCCACTGGGCGAGCTCGTCCATCGAGCTGCGCTCCGCGCCAGCGGAGAGCTCGGTGTCGTCTATCCCGCGAGCATCCATGCAACTGCCGCAGAGCCCCACCTTGCCGTTGTTGCGCACGACGCGGTTGAGCATGAGCTGGATGTTGTAGAAGCCTTCGGCGACTTTCTGCCCGACTTTGGCGCAGGCCACCGCATCCCCGATCAGGAACACGCGGACCTCGCCCTCAGGTGTCTTGGACAGCGCGCCCGCGAGCCGGAGCCCGTTGTAGGACCGCTCCGAGCCGTAGGGCGTTTCGTTGAGAATGAACAGGGTCTTCACGGGAAGTTGCTCGAACCCTCATTGCTCGACAGGCAGCCCTTTGGCCCGCCACTCGGCCACACCGTCGTCCAGCTTGAAGGCCCGGTAGCCCTGCTTGAGCAGCAGCGCAACCGCCTCGTTGGCCATCATGCAGAACGGGCCGCGGCAATAGGCCACGAGGGGTTTGTCCTTGGGCAGTTCCTTCAGCCGCTTCTTTAGCTCGGACAAGGGCAAGGAACGGGCATAGGGCAGATGGCCGGCTTCGAACTCCTCGCCAGGTCGTACGTCGATGACGACGACTGCCCCCTCCCTGGCCTGCTTGAGGATAACGTTTCGGTCGACGCCGACCAGTTCAGTGCCGGCGGTCACCAGAGAGCGAAGGGCCATCTGCAGCTCGAGCAAACGTTCCTCCGCGGCCGCTCGCAGGCTCACCCACAGCTCGGCCACGCCTGGGTCGAAAAGCCGGTAGATCACATACCTGCCCTCTTTGCGGCTGCCCACGAGCCGAGCTGCGCGAAGCTCTTTGAGATGGGCGCTGGCAAGCTTCACGCTGATGTCCGCCTGTTGCGCCAGTGTCTCGACACTCTTCTCGCCCTGGCACAGGAGCTCGACGAGCTCCAGTCGCTTGGGGCTGGCCAGAGCTTTGCCAATACGGCTGACTTGTTCGTACAAGCGATCTTTGACTTCTCTCATGATGAGATAACAGTCTAACGATAATTAGAATGTAGTCAACACATATCATTCGGTACCGAACTGAGACTTCGGCCGATCACGCAGTACAGTCCGATGGCCCGGCAAGGGAGGGGCGGGCGTGGTCTCCGTGGACGGCAAGGAAGTGGCCAGGAATTCCATGGAACACGGCACCCCGATCGCCTTCCCGGAGGACGAAATTTTCGACATCGGCAGCGACACCCGCACCGGCGTCGCGCTGCTGGAGTATCGCTGGGATGTTCCGTTCAAGTTCACCGGCACGATCAACCAGCTCACCTTCAACCTCGGACCGGAGCAGTTGACCGCAGAGGAACGCGAGGAGCTGCACAAAGGCCTCGCCCAGGCACGCGATGAACGTTAACCCGAGCGGGGCCTCGAAATGGGCCCGTGGTCACTCTAACGATGCTTATGACGCCCCCATGGCGGCACCAGGTTGGCGTCCTGCCATGAACCAACCCTATCTGTGCAGCCCGGTCCTAATCCGGGGCGCGTACACGATCGCCCTCGACAAGCACCTCGTCGCCCACCTGGAACAACGCAGGATAGCTCTGCTCGATCGACTGGATCGTTCCGTCACGCCGGCGTACCTCGATCACCCAGAGCTCGGTGTGCTTTTGCACCGGGAAGCTCGGTTGCGTGATGGGAGGAACATGGGGGTTATACGGGCCGAACGGCGGCTGGCGGCTCAGCGGGCCCTGCACGTGGTAAGGAGGAGGAGACTCATCCAAGCCCCCGTGCCGTATGGCGAGCACTGTGGCGCAGTTCGCCTGCGTGCAAGCATGCGGGACGGAGCCACCGGCCGATCGCGCCAATGCTTTGCGGTGACTTCCGGTTCCAACATCGTCCGCCTGATTCGGATTCCCGGATACTGCCATGGCGATCGCTGGCAGAAGGACTGGAATCAAACCCGGTCGCCACATTCTTGGGGCTCGGCTATTCGCCTTACTTCATCCCGAAGTACTTCATGTACGCCTTCGTCCAATCCGGCGCAAGGAAAATCGCCTGCGCCTGTTCCAGCGTTATGTCGCCCCTGCAGACCAAGTATGTCGAACTACAGGCCAGCTCCCCGGAAGATGAATGGTGATGGCCAAAGGAAAAGTGGTGGCTTCTCCTCGTCCACCTTGGGAAACGACGAGATCGACTTAAGATTCTCAAAACTGGGTGTGCCAAGGTGAACGTGCCAGCCCTCCTGCTTCAGATGCGCATCACGGTCAACCGTGCCTGGAAGAATTCCAGATTCCACCAAACCGGCAAAGTTATAGGCTACCGGAAGCCAAAAGATGGGCAGCACCGTGATAGGCTATCCGAAGACTGGTGGGGGTCGTTAGCGTACTATCCTGCGGTCAATCCTGCAGCGCGCCGACACGAGGTGATCGGCGAGAGCGACCGCATGACCCTGCGCTTCGTGAAGCGCTAGGCGCGGGGTACAGGGAGATGAGGTGATCCCGCTCCGCAGTCAGCTGGCTTGACCCGGCGTCGCGTTGACTCGTGCGAATTGAGGGCCTGTGAAATGATTAGACAGACTATCCACAGTTGGACACGCGGTGAAGGGCAGTTGACGGCTGCGGCTTTGGTTCTTGTGTGCCTCGGCGCTTTAGGAGGCGGTTGTGGTACCACCGAGAAGAAAGGACCGACGTACGCGGAGCAAGTAATGAACAGACCGCTGCCGGTAACTGAGGGAGAGAAGCAGCAGGAATGCTGCTGGCTCCGTGGTGAGATCGCGAGGCAGCGAGGGCTTGGCGGATACGGGACCGCCATGCAGGATCTCGCCACCCTGGAGTCAAGGGCATCCAAAGTCGGGTGTCCTGCCGCGCTTCAGACCGGCGCACCAGAGGCAAGCGGCAGGAACTTTGACACGTGCTTTGCCAGGTGTAAGCAGTTCACCAACCGATCCAACGACGTGTGCTTCGATTTCTGCACGAAGTAGCCAAGGCCGACTTGTCGGGCCTCCTACGAGCCCGGAATTTTGGAGGCGTGCCGCAAAGCGGACCGTCAGGGTGCTATCGACCCTAGATAGCAGATGGGCCGTCCTGCTCTCGGTGATACTGGTTAGCGGTCTACTGCAAACAGCCGCCAGTCACCTGGCACGCCTTTGAGGGACTGGATTCCTCGGTCTTGAAAGGACAACGCGGAACCCGCGACCAAATCCTTTACGGTGGCGGACACCAGCACTTCGCCGGGGCGCGCAAGCGCCGCGACGCGGGCTCCGATATGAACGGAGATCCCGCCGAGCTTGTCGCCCATGATCTCGCACTCCCCCGTATGCAGGCCGGCTCGCACCTCGATCCCGAGCGACTGGACGCTGTCCGAGATGGCGCAAGCGCAGCGGACTGCCCGGGCGGGGCCATCGAAAGTGGCCAGAAAGCCATCGCCGGCGGTGTCGATCTCACGGCCGCGGAAGCGTGCGAGTTCGCGACGGACCAACGCATGATGATTGTCGAGCAGGTCGCCCCAGCGGCGGTCGCCGAGGCTGGCGGCCTTCTCGGTGGCGCCGACGATATCGGTAAAAAGCACTGTGGCCAGAACACGGTCGTGTTCCGCGCTGCGCCGAACACCGGTGAGGAACTCTTCGATCTCGTCGAGAATAGCATCGCTGTCGTCCCCCCACGGGAGGTGGTCGGTGCCATGTAACTCGACCAGCTTCGATCGCGGTATGCGCGCGGCCATGTACCGGGCCACGCCCATATCGATCACGCGATCGTTTACGCTGTGGAGGATCAGCGTCGGCACCTGGATGGCGGGGAGAAGCTGCCGGATGTCAATCTCTGCGTTCATGCGCACCAGCATCGCGGCGGCCGCTGGGCTCGCGCTCGCCCGGAGAAAGCGGGCCCACCATTGGCGGAATCGCTCGTCTTGCGCCATGCTTGGGGCTCGCACATCGATCCCGACTGGCCCTCCCCACTCGCGCTCGACCTGGTCGAGGAAGGCTTGCTGCTGCTCTTCGGTCCGACCCCAAGGGTAGTCAGGCGCCCACGTACGGCGCGCGAAGGCGCCGCTCATGATGAGCGCCGAGGTCCGACTGGGATGGGTCGCGGCAAACAGCGCGCACATGGTGCCGCCCTCGGAATAGCCGAACAGCGCCGCAAACTCCGACCCGACAACATCCATCACCGCCCGGACATCGTCCATGCGGACCTCGAGGCTGGGCATATCGGCGACCCGGTCGGAAAGACCGGTACCCCGCTTGTCGAATAGGATCAGGCGGGAGAAGGACGCGAGCCGCGTGAGGAACCGCGCGAGTGTGGGTTCTTCCCAGAAGACGTCGATGTTCGACACCCACCCCGGCACAAGAACCAGGTCAGGCGGCCCTTTTCCCAGCAGCTGATATGCGATGCTGACGTCGCCGCTCTTGGCGTATCGGGTCTCTGTCAGCATTCCAAGTGTCCTTCACGTGGGAAGAGAGGAAAGGCTACTCCGATCCCTCAAGCAGCGCTCTTGCTGCAACGTCGCGAATGCCCGGGTACCTAGGTGTTTGTAGGCACGAACGCGGACGCCACGTGCCCGCGTCAGTCCTGCCGCCCAGATCACCGCGGCTCAGCTTGACCCCCGGGTACGTGCGTGTGCTACTTTGCTGGCAACTTGGCCGTGTGCCGCTGACGCAATTCGTTCACGGCGCCTGGCCCCTACTGGACGCGGTGGGCTCGACCTGTTGCAATACCACAAAACCGCAACCGCTTAACAGCGAGGAGCTTCCTTTATGGTGATCATCGATTCCCAGGTCCACGTCTATGAGGCGAACACGCCGAAACGGCCCTGGCACAGTGTGCCGAATTGGCCCGATCACGTCACCGGCGACGAGATGGTGGCGGCGATGGACAAGGTCGGCGTCGACGGCGCGATCTTCATCTCCGCCTTTTCCATGTACCGATACGACGCCAGCTATGCGGTGGAAGTACAACGGGCCCATCCCGGCCGGTTCGCCCTCGTCAAGCCGGTCGACCCGGACAATCCGGCGGTGGCCGATGTGATCGCCGACTGGAAGAAGACGCCGGGCACGGTCGGCATCCGCATCATGATGACGAAGGAAGCGGGGCGCGCACCGAACGACCCGAGCCTCGACCGGATCCTGCGCGCAGCCGTTCGGCACGACTTTCCGGTCAACATCCTGTGCTGGGGGAATCTCGATGCAGGCACAGAGCTGATCGACCGCCACCCCGACACGCGATTCATCATCGACCATCTGGGCATCATGCAGCCCCGCACGCCGCCCGCCCCGCCGCAGCCCTGGGCCGACCTGCCAAAGGTGCTCGACCTCGCCAAACGCCGGAACGCCGTGATCAAGGTGAGCGGCGCGTGCACGCTGTCCCAGAAACCGTATCCATTCCCGGACATCTGGGACCCGCTCGCCCGCGTGTTCGATGCCTGGGGTTTCGACCGCTGCCTGTGGGGCACAGACTGGACTCGCGCCTTCGCCGTCGTCAACTACGAACAGGCCGTCGAGCCCTTCCGCCAGACCAACCGCCTGAGCGACAGTGAACGGACGATGCTGATGGGCGGTGCCTGCGCCAAGGCCTATGGCTGGTCGCCGAAGAAGGCTAGGTTAACGGAAGGATGAGGGATGAAGGATGCCTGGTTACGACCCAAACAGCAAAAGGCGTGACACGTTCAGTTGTCGGTTGCATCGTGTTATTAGGTGCCCACGTTGGACGAGTCCAAATAGGCCGTCCATGCCTGCTGGGATGAAGTTACCAGAAAGCGTCGTTTTCACGTTCACGCACATCTCGGAGACGGTACTCAGCGATCTTGCGAACCAGATCCGAGCGCGAGCTTGGACTGAGGTCGGATAGTGGATTTCCCTCGGCGTCCGATACCTTGCGCAGTGTGCTTTCATGAAAAAATCATTACGATTGGCTATTCCGCGCATATGCGCCCGCCGTGAGATTGCTCTCAAGTCTTAGATGACTATCGTCCACTGTCTTGCAAATGAAATATCTCTGGAACTTCTAGGATGAGAACATGAAAAAGTCGGGCACGAGCCAAGGCCAGTCGGCATCGGAGCTCATCTCGAAAAGAATCGCCGAACTCGGGGACTGGCGCGGGGAAACCCTCAGCAGAATGCGCAAGCTCATCAAGGAAGCAGACCCGGACGTCGTCGAGGAGTGGAAGTGGATGGGCACTCCGACATGGTCGCACGACGGCATCATCTGCACTGGCGAATCCTACAAGAATATCGTGAAGCTTACCTTCTCCAAGGGCGCGTCTCTGAAGGATCCGGCCCGTCTCTTCAACGCGAGTCTCGACGGAAACGCACGCCGCGCGATCGACATCCACGAAGGAGAAGAAGTTGACGAGCCCGCCTTCAAGGCGCTCTTTCGCCAGGCGGTCGCCCTCAACAGTTCTGGCAAGTCGAAACCTTCGAAGAAAGCGAAGTCCTAAGGGATTCCGCGGATTCGGACACTAGCTAACGACTGAAGTCACAGCCGCCATAGCGACCAGCTCCAACGGCCCTTCAACCGAGGCAAAGGTGACAGTCGATCGGCCGGAGTTCTTTTCGGGCGAAATCGACCCAAAGCCGACGGTCGAGATGACGCCGGCCTGCCGTTAGTGACAGCCTCGGGGTGAACGCCGCCGAAAGCGACGCCCTTCGGAAGAACATCGCGCAGCACCTGCCGCGGTCTCTACCCGCCATGTCGCGCGCATCGACTGGGTCGAGATGACCGGGGCGGGCGAACCAGCGCCGGCCCGGTTGCACCCTCGGCTGGCCTACACGTGGTTTAATGCCCTCATGCAACACGCGCCGGACCTCTTCTCCCATCGCAAGTTCTGGGCTGCCCGCTTCGGCCCCGCGCCGTTCCTGCCGATGTCGCGCGCCGAGATGGGCGCGCTGGGATGGGACAGCTGCGACATCATCCTGGTAACCGGGGATGCGTATGTCGATCACCCCAGCTTCGGCATGGCTATTGTCGGCCGGCTGCTCGAGGCGCAGGGGTTTCGCGTGGGGATCATCGCGCAACCCGACTGGAACTCGACCGCCGATTTCGAGCGCCTCGGAGCCCCGAACCTATTCTTCGGCATCACCGCCGGCAACATGGATTCGATGGTCAACCGCTACACCTCGGATCGCCGCATCCGCTCCGACGACGCCTACACGCCCGGCGGCGTAGCCGGCAGGCGGCCAGACCGTTCGGTCATCGTCTACGCGCAGCGCGTGCGCGAGGCGTTCAAGGGCGTCCCCATCGTCATCGGGGGCATCGAAGCGAGCCTGCGCCGCATCGCGCACTTCGATTACTGGTCGGAGAAGGTGCGTCGCTCGATCCTGCTCGACGCGCGCGCGGACCTGCTGGTCTACGGCAACGCCGAGCGCGCGATCGTCCAGATCGCCCATCGCCTCGCCAAGCGAGAGCCGATCGCCAGCATCACCGACCTGCGCGGCACGGCCTTCGTGCGCAAGGCGGTGCCCGAGGGTTGGATCGAGATCGATTCGACTTCGATCGACGAGCCCGGCCCGCTGGTGCCTCCGGTCGATCCGTATGCAGTGGAGCCCGCGCGACCCGCCCCTCCCCCGAGCGGTTCACCTGCTCTGGTCCAGGTAGTGCGCTTCGTGCGGCAGGTCCCGAACGCGATGCGCGACAGGAGCGTCATCCGCATGCCCTCCTACGAAACCGTGCGGGACGATCCGATCCTGTATGCGCATGCCTCGCGCATCCTGCATGTCGAATCGAATCCAGGCAATGCGCGCGCTCTGGTGCAGCGGCACGGCGACGCCGATGTGTGGCTCAACCCGCCGCCCATCCCGCTTACCGTTAAGGAGATGGATGCGCTCTACGAACTGCCTTACAAGCGGGTGCCGCATCCATCCTGCGGCGACGCCAAGATTCCCGCTTACGAGATGATCCGATTCTCGATCGCGATCCAGCGCGGCTGCTTCGGCGGGTGCACCTTCTGCTCGATCACCGAGCACGAGGGGCGCATCATCCAGAGCCGCTCGGAGGAGTCAGTGATCCGCGAGATCGAGACGGTGCGCGACACAGTGCCCGGCTTTACCGGCGTCATCTCCGATCTAGGCGGCCCGACCGCGAACATGTACCGACTCGCCTGCAAGAGTCGCGAGATCGAATCGGCCTGCCGCCGGCCGTCGTGCGTCTATCCAACGGTGTGCAGCAACCTCAACACTGATCACTCGCCGCTGATCCGCCTGTATCGCCGGGCGCGCGAGCTTCCTGGCATCAAGAAGGTGCTGATCGCGTCGGGCGTGCGCTACGATCTGGCGATCAAGTCGCCGGAGTATGTCAAGGAACTGGCGCAGCACCACGTCGGCGGCTATCTCAAGATCGCGCCCGAGGCGATCTCAGAAGGTCCGCTGCGGTTGATGATGAAGCCGGGCGTGGGCGCCTACGACCGCTTCAAGGCGCTATTCGACAAGTACTCGGCCGAAGCGGGGAAGGAACAGTACCTCATCCCCTACGTCATCGCGGCGCACCCGGGCACCACCGACGAGGACATGCTCGAACTCGCACTCTGGCTGAAGCGCAGCGGCTTCCGCGCCGACCAGGTGCAGGCCTTCCTGCCCGGCCCGATGGCTACCGCCACCGCGATGTATCACTCCGAGCGCAATCCGCTTCGCAAGATCACGCGCGACAGCGAGCACATTCCTGTCCCGAAGGGCACGCGGGTGCGCCGGCTGCACAAAGCCTTCCTGCGCTATCACGACGCCAACAACTGGCCGATCCTGCGCGAGGCGCTCAGGCGCATGGGTCGGGCCGACCTGATCGGCAGCGGCAAGCATCAACTCGTGCCCCCGTGGCAACCTACAGGGACGAGAGATGCGCACGAAGGCAGACGGCGGGCACCCGCGGTGCGATCGCCGGCAAAGCCGTTTCGCACGCAGCATACCGGGCTGCCGGATGCGCCCAAGGCACCGCGCAGAACCGCGCGCGTGCAGGATCAGCCACCGGCCTCGACGGCACGCGCCGGAAGACCCGCCAGCCGCAGGCCCGGCAAGTAGTTCATACGAAGCTTGGGCCTGCCCGTCGCGCGCGGCACCGGCGACGCTCGAAATCGCAGCCGCGCAGTTTGATGCCAAGCAGATCAATGTCGAGGCGGTGAATGGTAAGGTCGTTGCGCGTACAAGGGTCCCAGACCAGCAAGCGAAGGAGGTGGACCATGAAATCGCACGTGTCATCGTTTAAGCATCCCCATTCGGCATTCCACTGGTTGGCCGCGATTGGGGCTGCGCTCGTGCTGCTTCTGGTAAGTCTGGCGGCCGGCGCCGTAGGCCATTACGTTCTGAACTGGTTCTGACCTCGCAGTAGTCTGTTGTGTCCAGACATCTGCGGTCCAGCTATGTGGGCACAGACTGCCGGGGGGCCAAGCCCTTTCATCGCCTCGCCCAGCAGGTCGCTCCACTGGGTTACAAGACCTGAATCAAATCTCCATTACTTCACGTCCTCACCGCCAACACCCCATCACCATTCAGCTGCGCTGCAAACCCGGCGTGCCGCAATCGATTGGCCACTTCGTTAGGCACGTCACGGTGGCTGGTCAGTTTGTTCGGCGTGCCCGTGTAATGAAACAACTTGCCCTTGCGCTTGAGCACGCGGGCCAGTTGTTCATAAAAGACCCGCGAGTAAAGTTCTCCGGCGATCCCGAAACGAGGCGGATCGTGCAATATGGCATCGACTGACTGGCTGGGCAGCGCGGCGATCTCCTCGGCAATGTCTCCCTGGGTCAACGTCAATCCGCTGCCAATCTTAGGCGACCACGGATTCAGGCTGCGCAGCCAAATGACCTCGGGATTCTTTTCGTAGGAAAGCACCTGCCTCGCCTGCCCCTGCAAACACCACGCGGCGAAGTAGCCTAGGCCGCCGCAGGTATCCAATATCACTTTGCCACGCGGTCGAATCAAGCTCACTTTGCGCTCAGCATCGGCGTAGGGCGAGATCCGCGCCGTGGGCAACATCTTGATACCATCGATCTCGAACGTCGGCGGGCCCCAATGCGTCGGCACCAGCTTGATCAGTGACGTTGTGTAACGGGCCGCGGGCTGAAAGGTTTCGCCATCCCAATGGTAAATGGTTCTGTCCTTACAAGAGTCCGGATAGGGGAATCGCTGGCCTTTCCAGAACCAGCCTGCGACGCCCACGTCGACCATCGTTGTCGAACGTTGCAGATCCAGAGAGCACTCAACCGTTGCCACCCCGGCGCACACGGCAGCGCGCAATTGTTCAAGTACTTTTAAGATCAGTAGCGGCCCCATCGCCTCATATCTGCGATTCGCATGCCGGCTTTCGGCCGGTTAGTCACGAATAGTTCCGCGAACGTACCGCTGCTCGAACATGGGGAGACTCGAGAACTTTCGCCGGATCCTTTTTTGCCTTACCCATTGGTGGTTAAGCACATTAAGAATAGTAGATTCGAATTGGCCTTGTCTGGTTAAGTAGCCGATCAGAGAGGTGATGGAGCAAAAGAAGCTTCTCACTGCTTCGCCGCTGATCACCGTCAGCAAAGCGGCCAAACTAATGGCAAAAAGAAATGTCGGCGCAATCATGGTTGTCGACGGCCGACGCTTGGTCGGAATCTTTACAGAGCGCGATGCACTATTTCGTGTCATCGCGCGAGATCTGGACTCCCAGACTACGCGGTTGGTCGAAGTAATGACAAAAGCGCCGATAACGGCTGCTCCAGACAACTCATTCGGGTATGCACTTCTAATAATGCACGAGAACGGGTTCCGCCATGTACCCGTGATTGAAGATGGTAAACTCTGGGAGTCGTTTCCGCTCGTAATGCACTGGATCCGGACCTGGAGGAGTTCGTATCTGAAGCGCAACGGAGAAAACATATCTTGCGCGAGCGAACTTGAGGTTGCCCAGCCGACGCCGGCCCGGTAGGCGGCAAGTGGCTGGTTCCGAGGGCAGCCCGCGACCCCTTGCTGCCTGTCGTGTTAGTCGGGTAGTCCATCCAGAAAGCGTGGCGTTTCGCCGTGCGAGTTCCAGCCGCTACCGCCTCACGGCGGTTTTGGCGACTGGAGGAAACCCTGCCCTCGAAGGCGTTCGTTATCCTGCGCCAGCGTCGGCTGTAATGCCTATCGTACGGCGCCGCGACGGAATAGATTGACTACGGCGAGCAGGATTGACGCGCCTGCGAATGACACCACCAGCGATGACAGGCTGAAGTTACCCTGATTGATTGTTCCCACCCCTACTATTGGCGAGACCACCCAACCGGCAATCACCGCACCCACGATCCCCACTACCACGTTCAGCAAAATCCCCTGTTGACTATCGGTCTTCATCAGCAAGCTGGCCAACCAACCGATTACGCCGCCCACCACCAGCCACACGATTACGTTCATCATAAAAGCTCCTATTGAATGTTCATCGTCGAACCCCAAGTGCTCCTCACTGCATATCCGTGACGGAACGCCACTGGTCTGGACTGTCCGGATAGCGACACCGGCGCGTTAGGACG